>Ga0213871_10000026_pt1 | contig 10404 bp, 12 predicted proteins | sample VelepicomBERX_R1_FD_161059 | JGI IMG/M metagenome (GOLD analysis project Ga0213871, IMG submission 161059) | Rhizosphere microbial communities from Vellozia epidendroides in rupestrian grasslands, the National Park of Serra do Cipo, Brazil - RX_R1 | ecosystem: Host-associated > Plants > Roots >... | reverse complement strand
CGCTTCGCTGGTAAACCAAGGGCCATATGGAATTAAGACGGGAAATCCATTCCCGGTGAACGGCACCTTCATTACGCAGACGGTCAGCGATGGGACAACCAGCGCTCCGGTTGAATTTGCTGCGGTCGCCAGATCGGTCCCGGCTTTGTCTAACGACGAAGAGAACCTGGGCCGGATCGACTGGCAACCCTCGACGAAGGATCGCTTCTTCCTTCGGTACTTCTATCAGGATCAGCTGGCGACGGGAACACTTGCCGGCAACGGCGACCCGGCGATTGCGGCTGGCGGCTTCTTCCAATTGCCGGCGACAGTTCACTCGGTCGGAGGCGACTGGACACACACCTTCTCGCCCGCATGGATCGATCAGCTGCGGTACAGCTACCAGCAGGCAAAGGCCGGCTTCGAAGGTGGCGCCGTGCCTGCCTGCACACATACCAATTTCACCGCTTGCCCGAGCGAAGTTACTTTCCAGGATGGAACCGATTTCGGCTACGGTTATAACCCTGCTTTCCCGCAGCAGAAATTCATCAAGATAACCCAGGTGCAGGACAACGCCGACTGGACACACGGCGCTCACACCATAGCGTTTGGCGGCGAGTATGATTATCAGAACTCCCCCGGCGCGTATTTGCCCAACTATAACGGCGTGCTCACCTTCGGTACGCTTTCTAACATGCTGCAGGATAGCGGGTTGCTGACGCTGACTGATGGCAACCCGGTAACACCTTTCAAGGAAAACGATCTTGCTTTCTACTTTCAGGACGACTGGAAGATTCGACCAGATCTGACGCTGAATCTGGGCATGCGGTGGGAGTGGTTCGGCCAGGCGGTTAACGTGCTGCACGACGAAACGGTAGCCCGTGAGACCGGTCCAAATGGTTTCTGGAGTCCCGCGCTACCGCTGTCGGTACGCACATTTCCTTACACTCCGAACCGCTGGAAGAACTTCCAGCCGCGTGTAGGATTTGCCTGGAACCCGAACCACAGTCGATTGGTCGTCCGCGGCGGTTACGCCATTAACTTCGATCCGGGCTTCTATAATATCTACTCTAACGCGGCGATTGAGGCCCCGGTTTCTAACGCAGGCGCGATTACCTGCACGGGCAGCGGCGGCTATCACTGCCTGCCGGCAAGCGGCACAACGGGAGCAACGGTACGCGCACAGAACCTTGCCGCTCTGCCTACCGGCGGCGATCCGCGGTTCGATGTGGAAGCGCCACTGCTTCCGCATTTCCAGAACCCTTACGCGCAGACCTACTCGCTGGGCGTTCAGTACGGGATTGGCAGTGCGGCTGTTGTCGAGGTGCGCTATGTAGGCAATCACACAGCAAAGCTTTTCCAAGCGCTCGATGCGAACCCTGTCCTACAGCCACTCGCTTCGGCATTTCCTAGCTATGTATCGCCGAGCTCGCTCTGCCAGGACTCGACTGCTCCCGGACACCTCACGCTGAACTGCCAGCAGGGCCAGCTCCAAGCTGCGGTCGGCAACACCGCTTTCTCGATCTATAACAGCCTTCAGACCAATGTAACCACGCGTAACTATCACGGCTTTACGGGGACATTCCAGTACACCTATAGCCGGACGATCGATAACGCGAGCGAGATTCTTCCGACCGGGGCGGGCGGCAACACCCTGGAATTCGCGCAGAATCCGCTAAATACGAATACTGCAGAACGCGGCGTCAGCGGAATCTCTTATCCGCACGTGGTGGCGTTCGGCTTCGTCTACCAGGTGCCCCGCATGGTGCAAACCAATGGCCTACTGGCAAAAATCGCAAATGGGTATTCCGTCAACACAGTTTACGGATACAACAGCGGCCAGCCGTTCACCCCGTTCGAGGGCATACCGGCGGAGGGCACATTCTGCGACGAAAACTTCAATGGGTTTGTTCTCGGGGTATCGAGCTGCCGGCCAATTCTGACGAACGGGAGCGCGAAGAATTCGCCGTCGTCTTGGGCGGTCAATAACATTCCGAACGCGAAAGCGTTGAACAATCCATTTCCGGGAGTCGGACGCAATACGCTGCGCGGCCAATCCTGGAACAACCTGGATGCGAGCATCTTCAAGACAACGCCTGTCACGGAACGCTTCAGCCTGCAACTGCAACTGAATGTCTTCAACTCGCTGAACCGTTCCTATCTCGGAACACCCGGCGCATTCCTGGGTTCACCGAACTTCCTCACTACCGCGTTCAACGAAGGAAATAACCGCACGGTGCAGCTGGGCGGCAAGATCATCTTCTAATCGGACCGCCTTTACTGAACCTTACCCTTTGGCCGCAGCCTGCGCAATTCCAGGGCGCAGGCTACGGCGTTGAGGGAAGACAGCTTCAGGTTGTCGAACGAAGCCCAGATCCAGTAATGATTCGTCGGCCGATCAGAGCCGTTGTGAGGGCGCGGACGCACCAGGATGTTAGCCTGTCCGGCGCTGTTCAAGTTGTTTGGAGGTTCTGCATCGTCGGGGACCAACTCGATAGGCTCCCCTGCGAGAGCGGAAGACAGCCGGTCGCGAGTGAGTGGTCCATCGAATTCAAGAGCAATCGAGAGGCTTACGCCGTGAAACACCGGCGCATGGACGACCTGAATCGGTAGATCGGCCATTCGTTCCCCGCGAATCAGCGCGTAATGGCGGCGAATACGGGCCTCGGTTTGGCCTGTGGTCTTCGATTCTCCGAAGGACGGCACAACATTGAAGGCCATCTGTTCGTCATAGACTTCTTTCGGCAAACTGTGAAAATTCAGCAGCGAAACGGTCTGCTGGTGCAACTCGTCGATCGCCGCGCGCCCGTATTCGGAGGCTGGCTCGAGTACAGTTGCCGAGGCGGACCGCATCGGACCTACTTGCTCCAGACGCGACATGATCAACGCGAGCGCCAGCGAAACAGCATGTGCGGGAATGACCGCCTTGGTGCTCAGGGTGATGCCTTCCCGGATGGCTTGCGGCGCGTGGACGAGCAAAGGTGCGCAGACGAGAACACCTTGCTCAGCCTCCAAGGCATATGAGAGATCGATTACGCTGGCGCCCGCAAATAGGGCTTCGTGCCAATGCTGTCGCGTGATTTGCTGATCACCGGTAAAGAATGCGAAGTCGACGTGTTCGAAGGAGCCCCGGTCGATACGCTGGATCAATGTTGCTTCATCACCAGTTGCTTCGAGACGGCCAGCTTCCGATTCTTCGTCTAGCAACGCGACGCGAGCACTACTGAAAGGCGACTCAGCCAAAGCTTCGGCCAGTTCCTTGCCGCGCAGGGAAGCGGCGCCGACGATTGCGATTTTCGAGTTATCGGTCATTGGGGCGTTGTGGTTGGAGCAGATGTTAGAGCGTCGGTGTGGGACGCCCTGCGGCGCTGACGCCCGTATGCAGCGCGCGCCACGATGCCGGAAAACATGTAGACAAATGCCAGCACGAGAAGGATAACGCGCGAAAAGAAAACGAGCAGCCAGATTACCAGAGCGAACAGGACGATCCATCGGAAAGGATGGCGGCGGGAAAGGTTGATTTCCTTTCCGCTCCAGAAGCGCCAGGTACTCACCATAAGGAAACCGATGAGGCCGACGAGCAGGAGCCAGATGGTCGCAAGCCACCAGTTGAAGATGGGACGGCCGAATCCATGCACGACCGAAACAATCATGCCGGCTGCCGCAGGAATTGGCATGCCGACGAAATATTTACGCCCAGGGCGACCCGGATTCTTAGGAACAGGATCGGTACTTATGTTGAAACGCGCCAGACGGCTTGCTCCACAGATCAAAAAGAGGAAACAGACGAACCCGCCAAGCTGGATGAGTCTCTCCCGAAGCCAGGGATCCATCGTCATGGGGAGCATGCGAAAGCCCCAGCTATAGGCAAGGATGCTGGGCGCTACTCCGAAGGTGATGACGTCGGCGAGCGAATCGAGTTCTTTGCCGAAGTCGCTGGTAGTGTTGGTCATGCGCGCGATTCGGCCATCGAGCGCGTCAAAAGGTATCGCGAATCCGATAGCCAGCGCGGCGTAGTCGAAGTGGTGCGGCTCCTGGATTGAGCCCATAAGACTCTGGGTGATGGCATAGTATCCCGCAGCTATATTGCCTGCTGTAAACAGCGACGGCAGAATGTACATGCCCCGGCGGCGCCGGCTTCCCCGTGCCTGGTCGGAGTTCTTCAAACCAGGATCTCCGCGAGCACGTCGACGACGACTGGAGCCGAGTCTACGGCAGGGATGTGAGCCAGAATGCTGGACCCTCCCTTCACGCGATCGCCCCGTTTCACCTGCAACTGCGCGTTGCCTGGAAGAAGGACATCCACTCGCGACCCGAACTTGATCATGCCGATCCGTTCCCCCCGCTCAAGACGCGTTCCCGCCTCTGGCTTGAAAACGATGCGGCGAGCCAGGAGCCCGGCTATCTGCTTGAATGCAACTGTGTAACCCTCGTCGGCGTGCATGACGGCAAGATTCTGCTCGTTTAGCTCGGCAGAGATAGGGTTTAGCGCGTTCAGGAATTCACCCTTCTGATAGCGGACTTCGCGCAACAGGCCTCCGATAGGTGACCGGTTTACGTGGACATCAAACACACTCAAAAAGATGCTGATCCGGAGGCTTTCGCCGTCAGGTGTGGGAACTCGGAGAACTTCGGTGACCTTCCCGTCGGCTGGAGAGACAACCAACCCGTCGCCCTGCGGAATGAGGCGCTCGGGGTCGCGGAAGAACCAGAGGAAGAACAGCGCGAGCAGAAGCGGCGCAAGCGACCAGAGCCATCCGCCGGCCAGCAGATGCAACGCGGCAGCTACAACCAGAAGGGCGATGCCGTACAAATATCCATCACGAACCATAAGTGAGAGAAACGCAAAAAAACGTCTACTCAATTATAGGATTTTCGCCGCTTCTTCGCGGCGCACACGCCGACCCTCTTCGCTTACGGATCTGCCGACTGCGGACGGCTTTAAGATTAATGCGATCGAGCCTTGGGTCAGGCGACGTACGCGCCTTGATGGTGGCTACTTCGTCGAGCCACCAGTTGGTCCTTCACATAAAGCTTCAGCTTTTTAAGGCGGACTTCCTCGAGCTGCTCCTGGTCGGATGGGTAGGGTTTTTGCAACAAGGCTTCCAATTGCTCCGAATAGTGACGGTGTTGCTCCTCCAGCTTGTGGATTGCCTCACTATCCGGCAAGTCAATTGCGTCTACGTCCATGCGAAGATACCTCCTTCTTCTATGGGACACTCCAAGCTAGCACCACGGTTGTATGACCTTCAATGGGCTTTTAACGGAAAGTTTTCCACCGCTTAATCACCTGAATACAGACGTTTTCCCATCAGGATCGCGTCGTCTTCGGGTTCACGATAATAGCGGCGGCGGAGACCTTCGACGACGAATCCGGCACTTTCGTAAAATGCAACCGCGGAGCTGCCACTGCGGACCTCGAGTTCGATCTTTTGCGCTCCGGACGCGGTGGACCACTCAATGACCTCCTTCAGCAAGTCGCGGCCGATTCCAGCTCGGCGCGCAGATTTGGCAACGGCGATGGACTCAAGCTCAGATACGTCTGCTGTGAGATGCGCGACGGCGTAGCCTAGCAAATCCTCAGCGTTTACAGCAGCCCACGCGATACGGAACGCGGCCCTATGGGTGATAGGAGCTGCGATTCCTTCGTAGACGGCGCGATCCCACTGGGGAGCCTCGGGTGTCGCGGCTTGAAGCATCATGATGGCGTCGACGTCGGCGGAAGTGATTCGGCGAACAGTGGCCATTTCAACGCTTTGCAGCTTGCTGTGCGAACAGTTCGGCATCAGAACGGCGCACATAATTGCCGTCTACGGCGTCCACGTCGTCGAAGTCTTCGGCTGCGAGCCTCGCGAGCGCATAGAGCAGAGCATCCCAGGCCCTTGGCGGCGGCACAAGGATAGAGTTCGGGAAGATCTGCGATGCGTTCTCTTCGCATACGGCCAGGGTTATATCGAGACGAGCGCGGATATCTTCGGGTGTAAGCAGGGCTTCGTCGGAATGAATGCGAAAGTAAAACTCGCCCCGGCCCGCGTCCAATGCCGCGGCATTTGTCGCTGCTTTGCTAGCCAGCACTGCAAGGCGTGAGACCGCCAGCAAAGGGATGTTCAGGGCCACGGCAAGCCCCTTGGCTGCGCTCAGGCCGACGCGGATTCCGGTGAAGCTTCCCGGGCCGTGAGTGACAACGATTGCGTTCAGGTTTTTCGGAACGGCTTGCTGCGCGTCGAGCAGCTCGCTGATTTTGGGTATAAGCAGTCCTGAATATGTCTTTCCGGCGAGTTCTGCCTCGGCGATAGGCTCGATGTCGCTGCCACTTTGGCGTGCCAATACGATGGATCCGGCGCCACCACACGTGTCAATACCGAGCAGCATCGATCAGACTTGCTCCTGCAGTTGCTTTGGCTCTGGGTCCTGACAGATTTCGAGGAGGACGCCGCCGGCGCTCGAAGGATGAACAAAGAAATAGAGATGGCCGCCAGCGCCAACCTGGACCTTTCCGGAAACCAGCCGCAGGCCTTTAGATTTGAGGGCTTCGAGACTTGCGGCGATGTTATCCACATGCAACGCGACATGATGGAGCCCTTCGCCCCGCTTTTGGAGGAAGCGCGCGACAGCCGAGCTCTCGCTGGTCGGCTGCAGCAACTCTATGCGGCTTTCACCTACGGGAATCATCGCTGTGTGGACCTGCTCATGCGGCACCGTTTCCTCGTGAGTCACTGTGAGACCCAAGGCTTCGTAGAAGCCCCGCGCGGTCTGAATGCTATTCACCGCAATTCCGAGATGATCGATCTTCATCATGATCGCACTCCATGCACAGCGAAAACCCGCTCTACGAGCCGTGGTACCAGGCGATACGGATCTTCGTCACCTGCGGCCACGCGTGCCGCATGTGCGTCGATCTCTTCGCGGCTCAAGCCATGGGTGCGAGCTTCGATGAGCAGTGAGTGCTGCACCATCTGCTCGATTCGCTCGCGCCAGTATGCCGTTCGACGCCCTTCGAGGCGGTCTTCCTGCGCGAGCCATCGCTTCATCTCCTCAACGGCGCTGAGCAACTCGTCGAGTCCAGCACCGGTTGTTGCCGTGGTTTTAAGGATGGGCGTGATCCGTAACGGGTGCTCGGCCGCGAGCGACTGCATGGCTCGGATTTCGCGCTCGACCCGGTCGGCTCCCTCGCGATCGGCCTTGTTGATGACGAAGATGTCGGCAATCTCCATAATTCCCGCCTTGATGGTCTGCACTTCATCTCCCATGCCGGGGACCAGCACTACTATCGTTACATCCGCGAGTCTGACGATGTCGATCTCGTCCTGGCCGACGCCTACGGTCTCGATCAGGACGAGATCTTTGCCGCTCGCCTCGATCACCTGAGAAACGTCTGCCGTCGAGCGCGCGAGGCCACCCAGCGCGCCTCGTGTGGCCATGCTGCGGACGTAAAGGCCACCGTCGCCGATGCGCTCCTGCATACGGATGCGGTCACCGAGAATCGCGCCTCCGGTGAATGCGCTGCTTGGATCGACGGCGATGATTCCAACACTGACGCCGGCTTCGCGCCAGGCGCGCGCGAGTTTGTCGACGAGTGTGCTCTTGCCTGCACCCGGAGAGCCAGTGATCCCGATTCGCACTGCGCGGCCGGTGTGGGGAAAGCAGGCCGACAAGAGATCAACGGCGCCTGGAGAGTCGTTCTCCACCAAAGAGATTGCTCGCGCTAAAGAGCGCGTATCGCCGGAGCGCAGACGCTCGACGAGACCAGTGACCGCAGCCTGGGCGGGAGGAAGCATCCGCATTCGATGATAAACAAGCTAGTGCGAGAAGGTGAGCGCAGTGCTATTGAAAGGCTTAAGATTTAGGCAGGGATTGGGACTCAGATATGTGCAGAAATATCAAAAACCTATTCAATTTCGATCCGCCAGTGACGGAGGAAGAAGTTCGCGACGCATCGATTCAGTTCGTACGAAAGATAAGCGGTTTCAACAAACCGTCGAAGACGAATGAAGCGGCGTTTTATGCCGCGATCGATGAAGTGGCGAGCGCATCGCTGCGCTTACTAACCTCGCTTGAGACGACGGCACCACCTAAAAATCGCGAGGAAGAGGCCGCAAAGGCGCGCGAGCGTTCCCTGGCGCGTTTCGGAAATTGAATTCCGAGTCACACTTTGGGCTTTGAACGTAACCCAATTGACCTGACCCCTTGGATTGGCCCATTTCCGAATACGATTTGGACGAAGGAAGGGGGAAGCAATGAGCAGGAGCCGGCACAATCCCCTTGACATGGAAATACTGTCGAGCCAAAGTATAATCGCGAAATAGATATGCCTCGGTAAAACTTAACTTGAGGCAGATACGTAACTAAAACTTTCCCTATAAGTTTTCTTTTCCCACTCTAGATTGTGTAGAACAAGTGTGCCCGTGCCGGGAACAACGTGCCGTAATGCGATTTTCCAGCAGGCGGTAGTGCATCGACGCCACAGGTTAGAAAGGAGCGATTACCATGAAGACTTACCGAGCGTTCTTGTTTCTCCCAATGTTTGCCGTAATGTCTCTGGTTCCCGGGGCCTATGCCCAAGATTGCAGTTACGGGCAGTGGGTTGGGCCATATATGTACACCTGCTCATGTGGAAGTAGCGCACAAGTCGGCATATGTCAGACTGGAACCGGGCAATATACTTGCGGAAACCTTGACTACGTTATATGCGCGGGTGACGGTGATTGTATAGTGGGCAGCTATCTCAAGTGCCGCAAGCCCCCAACACAAAGCAGCGTCGACTTCAGTGAGGAGCCAATTACACTAATTTGGGCGGGGGCCGGTCAGCGGAGCGCAGGAGTGCGCCGACCCTAAGGCATTTGCACGCTGGGTAAATGAAAAGATGATGATACAGGGCAGAGCATCCCACGGCGGGTAGTTGGTGACTTATGGATGCTAAGTACAATCGAATAGCGACCGTAATTTATAGTTTCTGCCTTGTATGGTTTGGCACGGTCGAAAGTATTGCTCAATACCCTGGCAACAAGGCACCGCTCGGCGTTGACAGTCGATTGGAAGATTCGCTATCTCCCCGGCTTACCGCGAGAACACTGGAGGTGTTCTCAAGCATCCCCTTATCGGTGCCGCCGTTTGGATTCTTTGGTAGCCCGCAGTGCGATGCTACAGGACGGATGTTTTTCGAAGCGGGCACACCCCCGAGCAATGATCGTATCTATTTGGCGATCTCAGCCGACGGGCAACGCCAAACAATCTACGCCTTGCCAAAGGACATTTTGGACCAACCGCATAACACTTTGGCCTATTTATCCGCTGGGGGAGAGGTGCATTTTTTGGCAATGCTACCAGGCAAGAGTCTCAAGTGGCTCACCTTCGACGAAGGTGGAAAGTTGGAGCATGTCGTGGGCCTTAATGCGCCAACCAGCCTCGTTATGGATAGCTTTGCTGTCACAGCAGGGGGCTATCTTATGTTGTTGGGTTACTATCCTGAAGGCGACAAGCACTCAAACGTAGAAGGCACGACATATCGGGCCATTTTTAGTCCCTCGGGCGACGTGGTAACGCAACTGCCTTCGGAACGCGCTGCTATAGCAGCGGACAGTGATCCGCAGCGTATGAGAGAAGTCCACGTTAAGACCGATGGTGATCATTTTTACTGGACAACTGGCAAGATAATTTATGATCTGGATTCGTCTGGGGCAGTGGTGCGCAAGATTGACATTCCGAAGGCGAACGAGAGTGATCAAGTTTTGGACATCGGCATGTCGGGTCCCATGGCGGAGGTAACGCTTGCGTCTGGCCCACCGTGGAGAACGAGTTACCTAGTTCTAAACTCAATCACTGGTGATGCGTATTGGTTGTATCTGCCACCCGAAGGATCGCACATGAAGTTGGCGTGCTTCGACTCGAAACGAGGATTTACGTTTCTGGTTTACGAGAACAAACGACTGCGATTCGAGCAGGCAATTCTTCCGTGACCCGGAGTCTAGTAGTGAAGCGGCTGTTCTGCGACATCGCGCTCTGCTTTGATTTGCGGCACAAAGCCGCTGTCATCGATTCCCTGCACCCGGCTCGCAATCGGTGCACAGTGTCAATGTTTGCAGCATTTAAATGTTTGCAGCATTTATCGGTCGTCCGCAGATCTCGGAACCACGGGCCCACTTCCCCGGAGACAACAGACCGCCATATCCTGCCATCCAATCTCCAAAGTTGTAGAAACAACTGGGAGAGAACCACATGAGATTGAATTTGAAGACGCTTTCCCTCATCGCTGCCGTCCTCGGAGTATCAGGAGTTGTTGTTGCACAAGGACATGGGCCTTACGTGCCGGTCAACGGAACGGTGGCGGCTTACGCGCAGGATTACGACCATCACGATCACGATGACTGGGACACACCTCCGCATGAATTCCGCGAGATTCAACGCCAGGGATATCATGATGGCGTC
>Ga0213871_10000025_pt1 | contig 10578 bp, 12 predicted proteins | sample VelepicomBERX_R1_FD_161059 | JGI IMG/M metagenome (GOLD analysis project Ga0213871, IMG submission 161059) | Rhizosphere microbial communities from Vellozia epidendroides in rupestrian grasslands, the National Park of Serra do Cipo, Brazil - RX_R1 | ecosystem: Host-associated > Plants > Roots >... | reverse complement strand
GCATTTCTCTGGTTTGAACTGCAGGTCACGACAGCCGGCGACGAACCCACTGCTCATGCGCCAGCAGCAACGCCAGCCGCCGACACTGCCGACTGGGACTCGCCTCCGGTTCTGGTGCGCGGTACGCAGCTTGTGGCCGCCGCTCCGGCAATCGACGCCCAGCTTGTCGAGAGAAGCGCTGGAGCCATTACCGTTCTCGACAACGAGCAGAGCACGGAGACAGATCTGCTGATCGTTGTCGAACCGGCAAACCGCGAGGAACTCGACAAGGCGACTGCGGCCATCGTTGGACATTTTGCCGATTCTTTCCGGCCCGTCCGCGCCGTACTGGCCTATCCCGCCAAAGAAGGAGACCCGGGCGCGGCTCTCGGAGCGCAGGCCATCGGTGGCGCGCCATGGCTCTCACTAGTTCCCTTTCTCTCCGATTCCGGCTGGCATACGTCGCCCTGGCACACTGCCCAGACCTTTTTTGAGGCTTCCCGGCTGGCCTCCGAACAGGATGCCCGCGCCGTTTTGCTGCTCAGCCGCGATGCCGCCTCGCTCGGACGCAATGCCCTCGGACTGTTATCGAGGTGCGTGCTTAATCAATCTGCGGATCTTGCTGTACCCCGATACCTGCTCAGCCCGTATGAGGGACTTCTGAGCACAGCGATTCTCTATCCGCTCACTCGCGCTCTCTACGGGAGCGATATCCGCTATCCGCTAGCCGGCGATCTGGTTCTGTCGGCTGGATTTGCCGCCGAGGTGGCAAAAAGGCTGGACCATCCTGCGGCCTGGCGCGAGGAGGAAATCGTCTGGCCTTCGACAGAAGCGGTCCTCGGCGGCTATTCGATCGCTCAGGCGGAGGTGCGAAGAGGCAACGTTACACAACCCGAAGGATACGACGTTACTGCTCTGCTTACGCGTGTCGTCGGGGCTCTGTTTGCGGACATCGAGTCACGGGCCCTTGACTGGCAGCAATCCCGGCCGGTGGCTCGCATCCTCGAAATCAGCGACCCCGGCGTTCTCGACGCTGCCATGCCGGAGTCCCACTCTCCCGCAGATGCGCGCCCCATGATCGAGTCGTTCCGGTTGGCCGGCAGCAATCTGGAGGATATCTGGGGGCAGGTCATGACCCCGCGAACGCTCCTCGCGGTGAAGCGCTTGGCTCAGGCCAAAGGCACCGAGCACGCCATGCCGGACGCCCTCTGGGTACGAATCGTCTACGACTTTCTGGCCGCGTACCGCGCCCGCACAGTAAACCGAAACCATCTGCTCGGGGCCCTGATGCCGCTCTACCTGGGATGGGCAGCTTCTCACGTTCTTGCCGTTAGCACCCATGGAGAGAAAGCTGCCGAGCAACGAATCAACGCGCTGGCCGCCGCCTTCGAAGCCGATAAGCCTTATCTCGTTGCCCGCTGGCGCTGGCCCGACCGGTTCAACCCGTAATAAGCTCTTGCCTCAAAAGCAGCCGGATCTGTAAAGGAGGGAGAAACACCATGTGGGAACAAGTCGAGTTTGCGCTGCACGCCTCACTGCAACGGGTCCTCATCAAGGTAGGTGTGCTGCTTCCTGCCGTGCTGTCACTGATCGTTGCAGTCCTCGTCTGTGGACTGATTGGATTTCTTATCGCCAGCCTGGTGCGACGGATTCTCGTGTCGATTCGCTTTGACGAGCGCGTTACCCTGAACTCCTCAGGCGGCCTGATGCAGTGGTCTCCTCTGCATGTCCCATCCCTCGTGGTTTCCCGCGCAGTCTTCTGGTGCTTTATCTTTCTCGGTCTTGTATTGGGCGTCGCAGCCTTCGGAGCCGCCTACAGCCCGTCGGAACAGATGGCTGACCGCCTCTATCCATACCTGACCCACCTCGTCAGCGCCGTCCTGCTGTTTCTTGCCGGCACCATTGCCGCACGCTTCCTTGCCCGCAGCGTCCTGATTGGTGCTGTCAACATGAACCTGCAGTACGCCCGGCTGCTTAGCCAGGGAGTCAAGTGGCTGGTCATTGTTCTGACGGTAGCCATGGTGCTGGACCACCTTGGAATCGGCGGCGCAATCGTCGAGTTGGCGTTCGGAATCCTCTTCGGCGGAATCGTTCTGGCGCTGTCGTTGGCCATTGGTCTCGGCTCGAAAGAGATCGTCAGCAGATCCCTGGAGCATGAGGGCAGCCGTCACCAGGAGGAAGCCCCGAGCCGCCCAGTCACTCACTTTTAAGCACTGTGGCGCAAAATGTCGTTGTCAGGCAACACCACATGCCCCGCGTGAACCTAACCTAACAGGGAACAAAACCCTGGAGGTTTTACTCAATGACAACTCAGCAGCAGGGCTCTCAGCACGGACAAGGCTCGCAGAAGGACAATCCTGGCACTGGGCAGCACGGTACGCAGCAGCCTCAGCATCAACAGCAGCAGGATCCGCAGAAATCCGGCCAGCACGGTCAGCACGGCAGCACATCCGGGCAGCAGGGCGGCGGCAGCAAGCCCCATCAAAGTGAGAGCGGCAACAGATAGAACCTCGCAGAACTGAACTCTCTCGGGCAGCGCGGATTTCGGTCCGCGCTGCTTTTATTGCGCCCGATTGCCGCTTCCTGGCGACCCCGGGGCAGTCAAGGTGAATTTGTCCTTTACCTCAAGCCCCAGCTTTGATGGACGCGCCGGGTTCGTCACCCTGTACATGGTCGCTTCTGCCGTTTTCCCACGAATCATGAACACGAGATAGTGATAATTCGGAAAGGTCTCGCCCTTATACAAATCCTCGGCTCCGCGAACCAGAATCCGGTAGGGGATAGCGCCGCCTCCGCCGGAAACGATATAGCTGATGCCCTTGCTCTCGAATCGTTCGTAATTATGAAGATGCCCATTGATAACAATCAGCCTGGCGTGAATCCCGGGAGCCTTCGAGAGGAGAAACTGCCGCAGCGACAACTCCGCCGGATTCGGAATGCTGGCTACAAGCTGGCTCTGCATGTCGGCGTACAAGGGCATATGCGAAACAAAGAAAACGAAATCCACAGACGCCGGCAGATGATCGAGCTGCGCTGCAAGCCAATTCCGCTGCGGTGAGCCGTCAGCATACGATTCCGTGCAGTCCAGCGTAATGACGTAAACGTTGCCGATTTCGACCGAGTAATAGAGGTAGCCCTTCAGCTCCGGGAAGGTAGCGCCAAAATTGGCGACCCCAGCTTCCCATCCGCCCAAAACGTCATGGTTCCCGAGTGCGGCATAAACCCGCAGGTGCTCGTCGGTCCATGCCGCTGTCTCGTCCCGGTAAATTTGCCAGTCCGCCACTTCGGCCCCGTGAAACGGCAGGTCGCCAGTCATCAGCAGGGCATCCGGCTTCTCCTTTGCGATCTGCTTGACCAGATATCGCCGGACCTTCGGCGATGTGTCGCGGTCGTTCTCCGGGTCTGTGAAGCGGCTGTCGCCATAGGCAACGATCTTCAGCGGCTGCCCTGTCGCGATTCCGGCGACCGTCAGGCTCGGGGTATCGAGCGGCGGTTGCGGAGAGTGCCTCTGCTCCGCCCAGGAAGCCACGGCGACAAGAAGGACCAGCAACGGTATCCGCGCCCTGACCCTCACAGCCACACCCCGCCCCCGACGAAGTGGACAATCTCGAATCGGTCTCCATCACTGATGCACTTGGCGGACCACTCTCCGCGTGTGACGATGGTGCCATTTTGCTCGATGGCTACCCGATCGCCCTTGAGGCCGAGCGCACCTACCAGATCCGCGACCGTTGCGGAGCCGGAAAGCTCCGCGATTTCACGGCCCTGGCCGTTGATAACGATGTGCATGAGTTGAATCTACCAGCAGCCATGCCGGCAAGTTCCTTGGGGACATCCCTGAACGGTGGTCGCTCAACCCGGGCCTGCTATCGCAGCAGGCGCCAGAGTTCCCATCCGGCTGCGCCTGTCAGCGCGACCACGAGATAAAAGACCATCGCAAAAGCCAGCCCCCGAAACACGCCTACAGGGTTCTCTTCGTAGATTTCCTCTCGAAATCGCTCCTCCCGGCTGAGAACGAGAACAAGGGCTGAATCGATTGATGCGCCGGCAGCAGGGGTAACCATGAGAGTAATCCTCCGTTACCACCTCTATCGACCAGACGGGGGAGCGTCTTCAAAATCCTCTCCCCATGCGCGATTGTGTTTCAAGTTGGCACAGTGCGCACCGCGATGCCCGCTTTCAAACACACGCCTGCTCGAATCAGCTGAAATCCAGTTGCACTTCGTCGACATAGCACCAGCCCCAGGTCTCGCCGGGCTCTACTGAACGCATGATGGGATGCTTTAGAGCATGAAAGTGCTTCGTCGCGTGCTTGTTCTTCGAGGAATCGCAGCATCCCACGTGCCCGCACTCCAGGCACATGCGCAGATGAACCCAGCGATCTCCCATGTTGAGGCATTCTTCGCAGCCTTTCGTCCGGGGCTGCACGTCGTGAATGTGGTCGAGATGTTTACAGCGAGACATGGCGCCCTCATTGTGCGCCTTTATCGCCGCTTCATCAAATGCCGCCGGATACTTCCCGAATCCAGCGGACGCTTGACTCTTGACAGACGAGAAACTAGAGTCGGAGGGTAGGCGTTCGGGCGCAACAATCCTTAGAGGCACAGGCGCGATGCAAACTCACCCTTACACCTGGAACTACATTCCGCTGCTCCTGCAGATTATCGTTGCCGTCGGAATGGGCGTCGGCATGGTTGGGGCTTCATGGTTTATCGGTCGCCACCGCGCTTTCAAGACCAAACTCGAAGCCTACGAGTGCGGCATTCCCGCCGAGGGCAATGCGCGCGGACGTTTTTCCGTCCGCTTTTACATGGTGGCAATGCTCTTCATCCTGTTCGACGTGGAAGCCGTCTTCATGATGCCTTGGGCGATCATCTATCGCCAGCTCCCTAAAATCACCGGCTCGGTCATGTTCGGCTTCTGGGAGATGCTGGTTTACCTGGGATTTATCGCCGTCGGCTTGTTCTACATCCTGAAAAAAGGCATCCTCGACTGGGCCATGGATAGAGGCGATCTCTAGAACACATGAGCGCGACCCCCGGCAAAGACGCGACACTCGAAGCCCTCAAAGACAACCGGGCTATATCTTCTCTCTCATCTGTTTCTGCCGACCTCATTCTCGACGCGAAGTTCGACCTCAACGAGCTGACGCTGACAGTGCCGCGTGATCGGATTCGCGAGGCCTGCCGGACGGTGCAGTCCGCAGGGTACAACTTCCTCGAGACTGTAACCTGTGTCGACTGGTATCCTCGGGAACCGCGTTTTCAGGTGACCTATCACATTCTTTCTCACAGCCTGAAAGAGCGAGTGCGGCTATGCGCGATGGTCGACTCGATCGACCCCTCCATCGACAGCATCACGCCGGTGTGGCCATCTGCCAACTTCTATGAACGCGAGGTCTGGGACCTTTTCGGAGTTCGCTTCCACGGGCATCCGAACCTCCGCCGTATTTTGATGCCTGACGATTGGGAGGGCCACCCGCTGCGCAAGGACTACCCTGTGGAGGGCTATCGCTGATGACCGAACTGATTACCGGTGCCTCCACATTCATTGAGACTCGACCTGCGGAGGGTGCCAAAGACACCACAATGGTCGTCAATATGGGGCCGCAGCACCCCTCAACCCACGGGGTTCTCCGCCTGATCATTGAGATCGACGGCGAGACGGTTCTCAAAGTCGTTCCCGACATCGGGTATCTGCACACCGGAATCGAGAAGACCTGTGAGGCGAAGTTCTACCAGCAGGTTGTCCCGCTCACCGACCGCATCGACTATCTTTCCCCGCTCACGAACAATCTGGTTTACTGTCTCGCGGTGGAAAAGCTGCTGCAGCTTGAAATCCCTCCCAAGGCGCAGTGGATACGGGTTCTGCTGAACGAGCTGACCCGGCTCAATTCCCACCTGGTATGGCTGGGCACACACGCCCTCGACATCGGCGCGATGACCGTCTTCCTCTATACGTTCCGCGAGCGCGAGGATATTCTTCGCATCCTCGAATATGTCTCCGGCCAGCGCATGATGACCTCGTACTTCCGGATCGGAGGCCTGGCGCTTGAGCCCCAGCTCGACTTCTTCGATCGCATTCGGCAGTTCATCAACATCATGCCGGAGAAAATCGACGAGTATCAAAATCTGCTCACCGGCAACCCTATCTGGATCAATCGGCTCAAGGGCGTCGGTCATCTGAGTGCAGCCGACGCCATCGCGCTCGGGGTTACCGGTCCGCCCGCCCGCGCGTCGGGCATCGACTGGGATCTCCGGCGCGACATGCCGTACTCGAGCTACGAAAAGTTCCAGTTCAAAGTGCCCATCTCGAACGACTGCGATGTGTGGGCGCGCTACATCGTTCGCCTCGAAGAAATGCGCGAGTCGGTGAAGATCTGCCAGCAGGCGCTGGACGGCATGCCTGAAGGCGCAGTCAAGGCCGACGCACCCAAGGTTGTCCTGCCCGACCGCGAAAAGATGAAGACTCAGATGGAGTCCCTCATCTACCACTTCAAGATCGTGACCGAAGGATTCGCCGTTCCGGCCGGCCAGGTCTTTCAGGCAGTGGAAGGTGCACACGGCGAGATGGGCTATTACGTGGTCAGCGACGGCACGGCAAAGCCTTACCGGGTGCACATGCGTTATCCCGGCTTTGCCACACTGCAGGCTTTACAGGCCATGTGCGAAGGAAGGCTTATCGCCGACGTAGTTGCTGTTATCGGATCCATCGACATTGTGCTCGGAGAAATCGACCGCTGAATTCGCTGTACATTCGTGACGAACTCAAACCCGGGCAGCCATTGCTGCCGGACGAAAACGAAAAGCCGCAAAGAAAGAGGCAAAGATGGCGGCAGAAACAATGGCGGGCAGGGTATCCGCCGAACTTTGGATCTCGTTTGTCGCGCTTGTCCGCTCCTACGTGGCGGCCCACGACCTGAGTAAGTCTGTCAGCGAACATGCCTTGGTTGATGAAGGCTGCGACGGCTGTCTCGCACTCCGAGGTGAGGGTAAAATTCTGGCGCTGGAGTATGATTCGGCCACCGGTTCCGGAGTCTGGAATCTATATGAAGATGACCCTGGAGCCGCGCGGCTGCTTGAGAGGGGCGAGTTTCGGATCGGTGACGACAGCCAGGTTGTCTTAAACGATCGACGCGGCAAACTCGATCTCGAGGTAGCTGCTGAAGCATTTACCGCAAAGGTTTTCGAGGAGTAAGCGTTGGCTACGGAAATTACAATCTTCTCACCCGAGCTTGCAGCGCGCTTCGACAAGCTGGTGACTCTTTACCCGGTGCGCCGCTCGGCGCTCGTCCCGATGCTCCTCTATGCGCAGGATGAAGTCGGCTACATCTCCGACGCCGTGATCGCCGAAGTTGCCCGCCGCGTCGGCGTTCTGGAAAACGACGTGATCAGCGTGCTCAGCTATTACTCCATGCTGCGAACCAAGCCTATCGGCAAATTCAACGTGCAGGTCTGCACCAACATCTGTTGCATGTTGCGCGGCGGCAACGAGCTCTTCGAGCATTGCAAAAGACGCCTCGGCATTGGCCATAAGGGAACCACGCCGGACGGCGTCTTCTCCCTCGAAGAAGTCGAGTGCATCGGAGCATGCAGCTGGGCGCCCGCAGTACAGGTCAACTACGACTTCCACGAGAATCTCACGCCTGAATCGATGGACAAGGTGCTCGACGACTACCGGGAGAAAGCGGGGAAATAATGGCCTACCTCACCACTCATCCCGACGTCGTACCGGTAATTTCCTCGCGCTTCGGCAAAGGCGCGACCGATATCGACAAATACATCGAACTTGACGGCTACACAGCCGTGCGCAAGGCCATCGAAATGGGCCCGGATGCGATCATCGCGGAGATGAAAGCCTCCAACCTGCGTGGACGTGGCGGCGCTGGATTCCCCACTGGCATGAAATGGTCCTTCGTGCCGAAGCAGTCGGAGAAGCCCAAGTACATCCTTGTTAACGGAGACGAAAGCGAACCGGCAACCTGCAAGGACCGCCTCATCTTCGAGCATGACCCACATTCCATCATTGAAGGCGTCATTATCGCCGGCCTCGCCGTCGGCGCGAAGATGGGCTTCATCTACCTGCGCGGCGAGTATCGCTATCTCCTCAAGATCATGGAGAAGGCCATTGAGGACGCCTACGCCAAAGGCTTCCTCGGGAAGAACATCTTCGGCTCCGGGATCGAGTTCGAAGCCGTTTCACATACAGGCGCAGGAGCCTACGAGGTCGGCGAAGAATCGGCACTCATGGAATCGCTTGAAGGCAAGCGCGGCATCCCGCGCATCCGGCCTCCATTCCCAGCTGTAGTCGGACTCTACGGCGGGCCTACGGTCATCAATAACGCCGAGACGCTGGCGACGGTCCCGCACATCATCCGCATGGGCGGAGCCGACTACGCGAAGATCGGCACCGAGCGCAACGGAGGCACCCGTCTGTTCTGCCTCAGCGGACACCTCGAAAAGCCCGGAGTCTACGAGCTCCCCATGGGCTACAACCTCAAGAAGATGATCTACGACGTAGGCGGCGGTATTCCCGGCGGTCGCAAACTCAAGGCAGTCGTCCCCGGCGGCTCGTCTACTCCCGTGCTGCTGCCCGAAGAAATCGACATCGGTATGGACTTCGACCAGGTCGGCAAAGCCGGATCGATGCTCGGCTCCGGTGGCGTAGTCGTTCTCGATGAGACCGTCTGCATGGTCGAGTTCGCTCTCCGCACTATGAAGTTCTACCAGCACGAGAGCTGCGGCTGGTGCATCCCCTGCCGCGAAGGCACCGACTGGCTAAAGAAATCACTCACCCGCGTGCATGAGGGCGGCGGAGTCGACAAGGACATCGACAACATCCGCTACCTCGCAGAAAACATGCTGGGACGCACCTTCTGCCCGCTCGGCGACGCGGCAGCGATGCCGACCATCGCTTTCGTGAAGAAGTTCCGCGAAGAGTTCGAGGACCACCTGGACGGTAAAGGCTGCCCTTACAAGCACTCGCTCGAACACGAAGCGGTGCTGGCTTGAGGCGCAAGGAAAAGAGACCTGAATGGCTGACGTAACCTTCACCGTCGACGGCAAAAAGCTCACCGCTCCCGCGGGCACCCTGCTCATCGAAGCCTGCCGTAAGGCCGGCATCGAAATCCCTGCCTTCTGCTACTACCCGAATCTTTCCCTCCAGGCCGCCTGCCGCATGTGCGTCGTCCGCATCGAAAAGATGCCCAAGCTTCAGACCGCCTGCACAACCGTCGTCACCGAAGGCATGGTCGTCACCAGCGAGAGCGACGAGGTGAAGCAGGCGCGCAAGGCCACCGTCGAGCTGCTGCTCGGGAACCATCCCCTTGACTGCCCTGTGTGCGACGCCGGCGGCGAGTGCGAGTTGCAGGACATGACCTTCACCTACGGCGCGCACGAATCGCGCTATGTGGAAATCAAACAGCACCGCGATGAGCAGCAGTGGTCGCCGGTTGTCTTCTTCGACCGCCCGCGCTGCATCATGTGCTATCGCTGCGTCCGCATCTGCGGAGAAGGCATGGATGTCTGGGCGCTCGCGGTCGACCACCGCGGCGTGAATAGCGTCATCGCGCCCAATGGAGGCGACCGCCTGGCCTGCGAAGAGTGCGGCATGTGCATCGACATCTGCCCAGTCGGAGCTCTGACCTCTGGCACTTATCGCTATAAAACCCGTCCATGGGAAATGAACCATATCGGCACCGTTTGCACGCACTGCGGCGATGGGTGCAAGACTACCCTGGGCGTGCGTCCCGTCAATGACGGCGTTGAAATTATTCGCGGAGATAACCGCGACAAGAGCGGCATCAACGGCGACTTCTTATGTATCAAGGGCCGTTATGCATTCGACTTCGCACACCATGAAGGCCGCATCACCAGGCCGTTCCTTCGCCAGGCCGACGGCAAGCTCGCGCCCGTGAGCTGGGAACAGGCCATCGACTTCACCGCAAAGAAGCTGCGGGAGATTCGTGACAGCCGCGGTGGCAAAGCCATCGGAGTCATCGGTTCGAACCGCACCACCAACGAAGAAGCCTACCTGCTGCAGAAATTCGCCCGCACGGTGCTCGGCACCAACAACATCGATCATCACCGCACCGCCGACTATCCTGCCTTCGCCGCCGCACTCAAAGACAAGGCAGGGCGGGAAGCTTCGCTTCGCGACTTTGGCACGGCGCCGGCCATTCTGCTCCTCGGCAACGACCCCACGAACCAGCACCCCGGGCTCGCCTGGCAGATTCGCAGCAATGTTCGCCTGAACCGCGCCCGGCTTTACGTTGCCAATCACGAAGACATTCGGCTGCGCCGCCAGGCGCGCGCCGCTGTGACGCTGCCCTCCGATGGCTACGCCAGCTTCATCGCGTACCTCGCCGGAAGCGACAGCGCCTTCCAGGGTGACGACTCGACTGCCGCCTTCCGCGACGCGATTAAGAAAGAAGGATCGCTGGTCATCGCCTTCGGATCCGAATTTCGGGGCCAGGGCATCCAGGCACTCGTCGACTTCGGGCTCTCGCTGCCGAACACGAAATTTGCCTGCCTCGGCGATTACGCCAATTCGCGCGGCGCCGCCGACATGGGTCTCCTGCCCGACCTCCTCCCCGGCTAC
>Ga0213871_10000024_pt1 | contig 10763 bp, 9 predicted proteins | sample VelepicomBERX_R1_FD_161059 | JGI IMG/M metagenome (GOLD analysis project Ga0213871, IMG submission 161059) | Rhizosphere microbial communities from Vellozia epidendroides in rupestrian grasslands, the National Park of Serra do Cipo, Brazil - RX_R1 | ecosystem: Host-associated > Plants > Roots >... | reverse complement strand
TTCGAGCTTCGTTTCACCGGGGCCGCGCGTGCCGACGCCGCCGCCGAGCCGCGAGAGCGCCGCGCCGACGCCGATCAGGTTCGATTGCCGGTAGCGCAGTTGCGCCAGCTCGACTTGCAGTTGGCCCTCGCGCGAGCGCGCGTGCTGCGCGAAGATGTCGAGGATCAGCATCGTGCGATCGACGATCGGGAGCGGGACGACCTTTTCGAGGTTCGTGCGCTGGCGCGGACGCAGGTCGTTGAAGACGAACAGGACGTCCGCGTTCAGCTCCTTCGCGCGCTCGGCGATCTCGCGCGCCTTCCCGCTTCCGACGAGCGTCGCGGGATCGACGTGGGCCAGCTTCTGCACGATCTCGCCGACGACGTTCGCGCCGGCCGCCTCGGCGAGCGCGATGAATTCGGCCAGTTCGGGGGCGAGCGGGCGCTGCGGGTCCTGCAGGTCGACCGCGATCACGAGCGCGCGCTGCGGGGCGGCGGTCGGCGCGTAGAGACGACGGTCTTCGGTCACGGAACGGGCCGAATTCGCCGCCCGGCGGGGGAATCGCTCCTTCGCGCCATCCGCCCGGTCAGTGCGCGATGCGGCGCACGACCCCGATCAGCCAGGCCAGACCCTCGTTGTAGCGCGGCCCCGGCCGTTCGAGGATGGCGGCGTCGGGGAGCGTGAAGACGCGGTGGTCCTGGACGGCCTGCAGCGCGGTCCAGGGCGCCTGGCCGACGACGTCGTCAAAGTGAATCTCGGGGTCGATGACGAGCGCGTCGGGCTGGCGCGCGAGGAGCGTTTCGGCACTGTAGCGCGCGTAGGGGACGGCAATGTCGCTCGCGGCGTTGCGCGCGCCGGCGAGCGCGATCAGCCGCGCGATGTACGAGCCGTTGCCGACAGTGAAGATCGGCGCGGTTCCCAGCACGACGAACAGCGACGGTGCGTTCGCGGTGCGCGGAATCGTGCGGGTCAGTTCGATCGTACGCGCGCGCAGCCGCTGCACGAGCGTGCGCGCGGCGTCGGTGCGGCCGGTGAGAGCGCCGACGGTAAGCAGGTTGGCGTAGACGTCTTCGAGCGTGTCGTCGTGCAGAAGTTGGACGTTGAGGCCGGCGCGCTGCAGGTCGCGCGTCATCGCGGCTTGTGACGCGATCCCGACGACGAGATCGGGGTGGAGCGCGACGATTCGCTCGACGTTGACCGAGGCGAACGACGCAATGACCGGCAGTTGCTTCGCCTGCGCCGGAAAGTCACTATACTTCGAGACGCCGACGATGCGATCACCGACGCCGATCGCGAACAGGTCCTCGACCAGCGACGGAACGAGCGCCACGATCCGCTTTGCGGGCTTCGTCCGCGCGAGTGCGGCGGATGGCGTCTCTGCGTGCGCGGCCGGCGGTGCGAGGACCAAGGCCGCGACAAAGAGCACGAGCGCGCTCGCAAGCGCGCGCATCGCGCCGCGTCGACACGAAGGCGTTGTCATACCATCTCCACCGGGCGGCCGATTGCGCGCAGGTCGACGGCGTAGCCGGCGACGACCAGTTCGACGCGGTCGGCGTGTGCCGCGATGCGTTGGTTCAGCCGGCCGAGTGCGTCGCGGAAGACGCGCCCGAGCGGGGTCGGCGGGACGACGCCCCAACCGGTTTCCTCGGCGACGACGATCGCATCGGCACGGGTGCGTGCGAGCGCGTCGGCAAGTGCAGTGCCGCGCGCGTCGAGTTCGTCGAGCACGGCGACAGCGTCATCATCGTCGATGTTCGGCCAGTCGAGCAGTTGCCCGGCGAGCCACGTGCCGAGTGCGTCGAGCAGAATGCACACGTCCGCGCCGGCCTCGTCGAGCAGCGCGGCGACGGGGCGCGCGCCGGGCACCGCCGTCTCGACGACCGTCCACGTTGTGGGGCGGTCGCGCCGGTGGCGTTCGATGCGGTCTTGCATCTCGGGATCGTCGGGATCGAGCGCGGCGGTCACAAGGCAGACGACGCGCTTGCGGCTCGCGCGCGCGAGCGCCTGCGCGCGCGCGCTCTTGCCGCCGCGAACCGGGCCGAGAACGAGGGTCGTCATCGCACCGTCCTTCGTCGTCGTGCGCCGAGAGGTCTTTGCGCCGAGCATCCGAATCAGAAGCAAGTTCGCGTGCGCGGGAAGCCGGTGGGAATCCGGCACGGTCGCGCCACTGTAAGCGGGGAGCCTGCACGGGCCACGGTCGCAAGACTGGAAGGGACGTGCGCCGAGGCAACGATCCGCGAAGCCAGGATACCGCAGCGCGAGCGATTGCTCACCCCACCTCGCGAAAAGGTCGGAGTCTTGAACATCCTCGCACGCGCGGGCTTCACCGCGCTTCTCGTCGCCGCATCGGCCGCCACCGCGGCCGCGCAGTCCGCGGCACCATCGCCATCGCCCTCGCCCTCCGCGACGCCGCTCGCCGAGATCGGGCGCGTCGTCACGACGAGCGACCGCGTCGCCGAACCGATCGGCCGCACCTCGCGTCCGACGTTTGTCGTCGACCGCACGCGCATCGACAACTACGGCGCGCGCACGGTCGGCGACGCGCTCGTCGACGTCCCCGGCACGAACCTCTTCTCCTACGGCACGTTCGGCGCGCAGATGAACTACGGGCTGCGTGGCACGACGAACTCGTCCGACACGCTGGTGCTGATCGATGGCGTTCCGCTGACGAGCGCGTCGGCCGGCGCGGTCGATCTCGGCACCCTGCCGACGCTCGGCATCACGCGGATCGAAGTCGTCGAAAGCGGCGGTTCGACGCTCTACGGCACGAACGCGACGGGCGGCGTCATCAACCTCATCACCGGCGCGCCGGCGCAGCCGTATGCGCGCGTGTCGGCCGGCTCGTTCGGCGACCGCGACGTCGCGGTCGGCACCGGCCTCGGAGGCTTCACCGCGTCCATCGAGCGCCACGTCGCGAACGGTGAGTTCGCGTATCCCGCGTTCCGCTACTCGCAGACGGAAGCGTACGCGGCCGGTACGCGCGACAACGCCGATGCCGAGCAGACCGCGGTGCGGCTCGGCTACGACGGCTCGCTGACGAGCGCGTGGCACGTCCACGCCGATGCCGGCGCCGACGCGTATCACCTCGGCGTTCCCGGCAGCCTCGTCTTCGGGCTCTCGACGCTTGCGCGGCAGAACCAAAACCGCGGCAACGCCGACCTGACGGTTGAACACCGCGGCAGCCGCGACACGCTCGGGATCACGCTCTCCGGTGCGATGCAGAACCTCGCCTTCAACGACCCGAACCAAGGCGGCGAGAGCGACACCGACGACCGCCGCGTCGGCGTTTCCGTCAAAGACGTGCGCGCGTGGCACGGCGGTGATCTCGTCGCGGGCCTCGACCTCTCGCGCGAGAGCGCGCTGCTGACGTTCACCGACGGCACGCCGCCGCTCGTCGCCGCGCAGGCGCAGAGTGCCGCGTACGCGCAGCTCGGCGCGGACCTTGCGCCGACGACGCGGTTGACGTTCGGCGTGCGCGGCGAGCACGACGCACCGCTCGGCTCGGTCGTCGTGCCGTCGGTCGGCGCGATCACGTCGTTCGGCGCGGCGCGCTTGAGCGCGAACTACGGCACGACGTTCCGCGTCCCGACGCTCGACGACCTGTACTTTCCGGGCTTCTCGAACCCGTCGCTGAAGCCGGAGCGCGTGCGCAACGAAGACGCGACGCTGGCGTTTCCGTCGGTCGCCGGCGGACTCTCGCTCGGGTGGTTCGCGCGGCACGGCACGAACCTGATCGCGTTCGACGCGAACTTCGTCCCGCAGAACGTCGGACACAGCGCGGTCGAAGGGCTGCAGATCACCGCCGCGACGCGTCCGTTCAGCCACGTGCGCGTCGGCGCGAGCCTGACCGACCTCTACCGCGCGGTGAACCTCGACACCGGCGCACGCCTCGACTTCACCCCGAACACGCGCGCGACCGTGGCGCTCGACCGCGCGTTCGACGGCGGCCGCATCGCGTTTGGCGCGCGCGCGCTCGTCGTCGGGCGCTCGTACGCCACGACCGTCGGCCAGTCGGCGTTCCCCGATGCCTACAGCACGACGGACGTGTATTTGCGCTACCGCCTCGCACCCGCGACGATCGTCACCGCGCGCGTGCGCAACCTCGGCGACGACCGCTACGTGCCGATCCACGGCTACCCGGCACCCGGCCGCAGCTACGTCGTCGAACTGTCGACGCGCTGAGCCGCAAGGCGAACCGCCGCCGCGACGGAAGGTAGGACGCCGATGGACGTCCACTTCGTCGCGACGGCGTTCGCCACCGCGTTCACGATCATCGACCCGATCGGGATGGTTCCCGTCGTCCTGACGACGACGGCGCACGCATCGGCCGAGCGGCGCCGCCGGATCGTCGATCAGGCCGTCGCGGTCGCGGCCGGGATCATCCTGTTCATGGCGGTCGCCGGCCAGATGCTGCTCGCGTACTTGGGCGTCACGCTGCCCGCGTTCATGATTGCCGGCGGCATCCTGTTGTTCCTGATCGCGATCGACATGCTGTTCGCGCGGCCGACGCGCGCGCGGTTCACCGACGAGGAAGAGCGCGAGGCGAGCGCGACGGAGAACCCGGCGGTGTTCCCGCTCGCGGTCCCGATGCTCGCCGGTCCCGGCACGATCGCGACCGTCCTGCTGCTGATGAACACCTCGCACGGCGACCGCTTCGACTTGCTGGTCGTCGCGTGCGCGTACGCCGCCGCGCTCGCCGTCGCATGGCTTTGCATGCGTGCCGGCGCGGTGCTCCCGCGATTGATCGGCAACACCGGAATTCACGTCGTGACGCGCCTGCTCGGCATCATCCTCGCGGCGCTCGCCGTCCAATTCGTCCTCAACGGCCTCGCGCAGAGCCCGCTGATCCACCACGGCTGAGTGCCAGCGCCTCGACGAGGCAATCGTTGTCGGCACGCGACCGCACCGCAACGCGCACCACCGGCATCCCGTGCAGCGCCGGATCGTCGGGGAATGTTCGGATGACGATTCCGGCACGGCGGATGAGCTTCGTGCGCAAGTCCTCCGGCTCGATGCCGAGTGCGGCGACGTCCACGAAGAGAAAGTTCGCGGCGGCTGGGAAGACGCGGCAGCCGAGGTCGGTGAGCCCTCGCGCCAGATGCTCGCGTTCGCGCAGATTTTCCAAACGCGTGCGGATCGCGTAGGCGTCGTCCAGCAGCGCGGCGAGTGCTGCGTGCTGGTCGAGTGTACCGACCGGCCATGACGGGAAGGCCGCGCGCACACGTGCCGCTAGCGCCTGCGGCGCGAACGCATAGCCGACCCGCATCCCCGGGATTGCGTAGAACTTCGTCAGCGACCGCAGCACGATGATGGGTTCGTCATCGTCGATCGCGTCGGCGATCGAAACCGCGGGGACGTAGTCGACGAACGCCTCGTCCACAATCGTCGCGCAGCCCTGCGCGGCGAGCCCTCGCGCGAGCGCCAGCACGTTCGCGCGCGCGAGCACGCCGCCGGAGGGATTGTGCGGATTGGAAAAGATGCACAGGTCGGCTTGTTCGGCTCGGGCCACCGCTACGAGCCGCTCGGGGGCGATGCGGAAGTCCTCGTCGGCGCGCAGCGGGAATGGAATCGTGTCGGCGCCGTTCGCCGCGAGCGCACGTGCGTATTCGCTGAACGCCGGAACCGGGAGGATGCACCGCCGCGGCGCGAGCGCGCGGATCGCTGCGTCGAGCAGTGCGGCACCCCCGTTGCCGACGATCGTACGTTCCGGCGCGATCCCTTCGCCTTGGGCGAGCGCAGCGGCCAACTCGGTCGCATCCGGGTTGGGGTAAGCGGTGAGAATCTGTGGATGCTCCGCCGCACCGCGCAGGACGGCCATCACGCCTGGCGGCGGTCCGGCCGGATTGATGTTTGCGCTGAAGTCGATCAGCATCCGCGGATCGATGTCAAACGCGCGCGCGACCGCGCCAAGGTTTCCACCATGCGTCGCCACGACCGGCTGATCTCGATCGCCGAGTCGTGCGTTCACCGCATCTCCGAGTCGGCCGTTCATCGGTTGCCCTCGCGCCCGTTGGTTCCGCGTGCACGCGATGGCGCGGACGCGATAACGGCCGCGGCGACGATCGCAGCCGCCAGTGCGACGATGCGGCGACCGCGCGCCACGTCAGCCACCGACGGCGGCGGAAAGTCCTCGCCGAGCAGCGCGCGCCGCGCCGGAACGCCGTCGTACGTGACGTCGCCGCCGAGACGAACGCCGAGCGCGCCGGCCAGCGCCGCTTCGGGCCAGCCTCCGTTCGGACTCGCGTGTCGCGGCGCCTCGCGCCACGCGGTAGCAATCGCGCGGCGTGCTGTGCTCCAGGTGCCGCCGAGCGCCACTGCGGAGACGGCGATTGCCGTCGCGGCGATGCGTGCAGGGAACAGGTTCATGGCGTCGTCGGCGCGCGCCGCGACGCGGCCGAACCACGTGTACGGAGGCTCGCGGTGACCGATCATCGAGTCCAGCGTGCTGATCGCTTTGAACGCGAGCGCACCGCCGAGCCCGCCAACGCGCAACCAGAGCAGCGGCGCGACGACGCCGTCGCAGAAGCTTTCCGCCAGCGTCTCCAGCGCGGCCGTTGCCGTCTCCGCGGTGTCGAGTGTATCGACGTCGCGGCCGACGATTCCGCGCAGCGATGTGCGCGCGGCGAGAATGTCGCCGCGTTCAAGCGTGCGCTGTACTGCCGCAACGGCGTCGTCGAGACTGCGCCAGGCCAGCGACGATGCCGCCAGAACAACGGCGACCGGGGCGGCGCTGCGTTCGACAATTCGACCCGCGATGAACGCGCTGCCGGCGAGTGCCGTGGTCAGGATCGCGCCCTCGACGAGTTGACGGCGCGGCGGCGACTGCTCGTCACGGGCGCGCCCCGCGGCTGCGATCGCCGCTCCGAAGAAGCGCGCGGGATGCGGCCAGCCTTGCGGGTCGCCGACGAGAACGTCCAAGAGGACGGCGAGCGCGAGCTGTCCACGTGTCACGTGCGTAATGGAGCCGGCTTCGCGGACGCGCCGAGCCCCGCGAGTCGTGTGAGGAGATCGACGTCGAGAGATTGCGCGTAGACCGAAGCGAGACGGTCGTAGCGGCCCTCGCGTTCGGCCCGCCATGCGCTGCGCTCGACCGCTGGTGCGAGCCCTGCTGCCGCGCGCATCGCGTCGACCGCCGCGTGCCGACACGCATCATCGTCGAAGAGCCCGTGCACGTAGGTTCCGACGACGTTCCCGCCTGCGGAGATCGCACCGTCCGGCCAGGTCTCGGTCGTGCCGCGCCGCCCTTCGACAAGCTCAGGATGACGGGTGATGAGCTCAGAGCGACGGGCATCTGTGGCGAAGAGCCTCCTCCCCCCCGTCATCCTGAGCTTGTCGAAGGGCGGCGCGGCGCACAGCAGGGCGAATGGTGTGGAGGCGGCCTCCTCACGTTGCGAGATGCCGACGTGGATTTCGTAGCCGTCGAACGTCGTGTGGGTGAGCGGCTGGCCGAACAGGTGCGGCGCGCTGACTTCACCGTGGACACGGCGCGTTGTTTTTCTCGAAGCGAGCGTCGTTGTCAGCGGCAGGAGGCCGAGGCCTTCGATCGTGCCGCCGCTTTCGATGCCGTGCGGGTCGTCGATGCGGTGGCCCAGCATTTGCATGCCGCCGCAGATGCCGATCGTTGGGCGTCCGGCTGCGGCGTGTGCGAGGATTGCGCGGTCGATGTTGTGTTCGCGTATCCAGCGCAGGTCGGCTGCCGTCTCTTTGCTGCCGGGGATTACGACGACGTCGGCAGCGAAGAGACCGTCGGGCGTCGCGATGCGGCGGACGACGACGGACGGTTCGGCGGCGAGCGCGTCGGCGTCGGTTTCGTTCGCGAAGAACGGCGCATCGATCACCGCGACGCGCAGGCGGCGGGCGGGGCCGTGTTCGTCGGGCCACGCACGCAAGGTGGGCGGCAGCGCGTAGCCGTCTTCTTCGTCGATGCCGAGGTCGGGAATCCAGGGGACGACGCCGGCGCAGGGGATGCCGAGGCGGCGTTCCATTTCGACGATCCCTGGGGTGAGGAGATCGCGGTCGCCGCGGAATTTGGTGATCGCGAAGGCGGCGATGCGTTCGCGCTCGTGCGGTTCGAGGAGGGCGAGCGTGCCGGCGAGTGCGGCGAACGCGCCGCCGCGGTCGATGTCGGCGACCAGCAGGCACGGTGCGTCGGCGGCTTGCGCCATGCGCAGGTTGACGACGTCGCGGTCTTTGAGGTTGATCTCGGCCGGCGAGCCTGCGCCTTCGAGGATGACGAGGTCGCAGCGCGCGGCGAGGCGTTCGTACGCGGCGACGATGCGCGGGAAGAGTTCGGCCGTGCGGCGGCGGTGGTAGTCCCACGCGTCAACGTCGTCCCAGATCACGCCTTCGAGGATCACTTGCGAGCGACGGTCGCTCGACGGCTTCAGCAACACGGGGTTCATCTCGACTTCAGCCGGACGGCGCGCGGCCTCCGCCTGCACCGCCTGCGCGCGGCCGATCTCGCGACCGTCCGGCGTGACCGCGGCGTTGAGCGACATGTTCTGCGCTTTGAACGGCACGACGTTGACGCCGCGGTCGGCGAAGATGCGGCACAGCGCCGCGACGGTGATCGACTTCCCCGCATTCGAGGCCGTCCCGAGCACCATGAGTGCCCGCGCTCTCATCGCCGTTCTCCGCGGGTGCGGCGGCTGGGGACGGCGACGAGCGCGCCGTCGTTGGTGTGGTGCACGGCGATTTCTGCGCCGTACGCGCGGGTGAGGAGGTCGCTGCGGAAGACGTCGCTGACGGGGCCGTCGGCAAGAACGGTGCCGTCGCCGACGAGGACGAGGCGGTCCGCGGACGAGCCCGCGAGGTTGAGGTCGTGCAAGACGACGGCAATCGCGGCGCCGTCTTCCGCGAGCGCGTGCAGCGTGTCGAGTGCCGCGTACGCGCCGGCGAGGTCGAGATGGCTCGTCGGCTCGTCGAGGAGGAGCGTCGGCGCGCCCTGCGCGAGCGCGGCGGCGAGCCAGACGCGCTGGCGCTCGCCGCTCGAAAGCGTCGCGATGCGGCGCTCTGCGAACGGTTCCAGGTACAGACGTGCGAGCGCGGCATCGACGAGCGGCGTGTCTTCCGGCTGCGCACCCCACTGCCACCACGGGCGGTGCGGGAACCGGCCGAGTTCGACCGCTTCGCGCACGAGGACGTCGTCGTCGGCATGTTCTTCGGCGGGAACGAACGCGACGCGGCGCGCGCGCTCGTCGCCGTCGAGCGCGTGCGACGGCGTTCCGTCGATCGCGACGCTGCCGGCCTGCGGCGTGAGCGTGCCGCCGAGCGCGCGCAGCAGCGTCGACTTGCCCGAACCGTTCGGGCCGACGATCGCGACCAATTCGTGCGCGTGCAGTGCGAACGTCACGTCGCGCAGCACCACGCGTTCACGGTAGCCGAGAACGAGCCCGCGCGCGTCGATCACGCGGTGGACCTGCGGAACGCGATCATCACGAACACCGGAACGCCGACGACCGAGAGCAGCACGCCTAGCGGGAGTTCGATCGGCGGCGCGGCCGTGCGCGCGACCGTGTCGGCGAGGACGACCATGCAGGCGCCGGCGGGTAGGCTCGCCGGCACGCTCCACCGCGTGTCGGCGCCGACGAGCGCGCGCACCGCGTGCGGCACGATCAAGCCGACGAACCCGATGACGCCGCTGACGCTCACCGCCGCCGCGGTGAGGAGCGACGACGCGATCAGCACGAGCCAGCGTGTACGGTCGAGGTCGACGCCGAGCGCGCGCGCGCGTACGTCGCCCAGGCGAATCGCGTTCAGCGCGGGGACGACCGATGCGGCGACGAGCGCGCCGCCGGCCGCGTACAGCGCTGCCCAGCCGACGTCGCGCCAGCCGTGGCCCGCCAGCGATCCGCCGAGCCAGGCGAGGATCGTCAGCGAGATCGTCGTGTTCGGCGCGAGCATGATGACGAGCGTCGTCAGCCCCGCGAACAGCGACGAGACCGCGACGCCTGCGAGGATCAGCCGCTCGGGCGAGAGGCCGCGCCCGCTGCGCGCCAGCGAGGCGACGCCGACCGTCGTGCCGAGCGCGGCCGCGAACGCGAGCGCCGCGTACGCCGGCGGCGGGACACCGAGCGCGATCGCCACCGCGATCGTCAGCGCCGCGCCCGCGCTGCCGCCGGTCAGATACGGATCGCCGAGCGGATTGCGCAGCATTCCCTGCAGCATCGTCCCGCTCAGCGCGAGCGCCGCGCCGACCAGCGTCCCGCTCAGCACGCGCGGGAGCCGCAGCGTCCAGACGAGGACGCTCGCCGCATCGGTGCCGTGCGGGTGCGCGAGCGCGGCGAGGACCGTGCGCGGGTCGAGCGCGACCGCGCCGACGCCGAGGCCGACCGCGAGCGATGCGACGAGCGCAGCGCACAGCAGCAATACGCCGACACCGCGCCGCGAAGTCAACGGCACGGAACGGCGAACGACACGGTGGCGGTTTGGAACACGGCGTACCCTGGCGCGAGGCAGCGAGCGGCGAAATACGCTCGCCCGGTGTCCTGACTCGCGGATCGTCGCCTTCGTGCCGAGGCCTTCCCAGTCGCGAGACCAGTGGCGTATCGGCGGCTCCCCGCTCACAGTGGCGCGACCGCCCCGGATTTACACCGGGTTCCCGTCGCAAGCGTCACTCGGCGCGTTCGCCGACCCGCTGGTAGCTCCTCGAACGCGCGACCCGGCTCGACCTAGAACTTCACCAGGACTTGTGCGGCGACGCTCTGCAGGGTGTTGCGCAGGATTCCCGCCGAATCGAACCAGACGGCCTGGTTCGAATCGTCGGCGCGGCCTTCGATTCGGAA
>Ga0213871_10000023_pt1 | contig 10816 bp, 15 predicted proteins | sample VelepicomBERX_R1_FD_161059 | JGI IMG/M metagenome (GOLD analysis project Ga0213871, IMG submission 161059) | Rhizosphere microbial communities from Vellozia epidendroides in rupestrian grasslands, the National Park of Serra do Cipo, Brazil - RX_R1 | ecosystem: Host-associated > Plants > Roots >... | reverse complement strand
ATGGAATCGAACCATCGCCTCCACTGCGTCAGAGTGGTGTTCTGCCATTTTACTACGGGAGCGTTCGTCAGCACCCTGAGGATGATCGGTTCGAAGCCGTTGTGGCCGAGAAGTCGTGCCGTCTTCACCGTCAGGTCGACGCAACCTCGCCAGGTGCCCCTGTCGGACTCCCGACGCTTGATGCGCCACTTGCCATTCCAGATCGCGCCGTAGGGCCCATGGTCGACGACCTTGGCCACTACCACCTTGCCAGTGCGGGGATTTTCGAGCTTCACCCGGGTGCCGCAGGGGAGGTCTCTGTGGGCGATGCCGACGTCATCCGGTCCCAGTTCCCGGTGGAGGCATACCGCCTCTCCACCCTTCAGGTCGTCGTCCTCCCATCCGAAGATGGATGCGTTGCAGCTCTGAGGAGGAGGGTTGCTGAAGAGGAACGTGAACAGGACTGTTAGCAGATCCACATGCGACCAGCCTTTCTGCCGTTGAATGGTGGAGCCAACGGGAGTCGAACCCGTAATCTCGGTCTGCCGAACCGATGTGTTCCCATTAGCACTATGGCCCCATTGTAACACGAAACGAACGAGATGTAAACTTGGTCCCCCAGGACGGAATCGAACCGACCTCTCCGATTTTTCAGACCGGCGCTCTGACCTTCTAAGCTACCAGGGGATGGTGACGCGTACGGGTTTCGATCCCGTCTGACCGGTTTGAAAGACCGGGGACTTCACCAGATGTCTAACGCGCCATGGCCCCCCGCACGGGAATCGAACCCGTCTCGACGCCGCTAGACAGGCGGCCGTCCGCAGCCAGCGGACTTGCGAGGGATGTTCTCCCAGGACTCTCCCCGGGAACGGTCACGTCTACCTTTTACAGAGGAACGTTAACTGGGTCTCTGCCGGAGCGACCCGGCTTCCATCGTCCTGAGACCAACAGACTAGGCGGATGGCAATCCCGCCCGGTATGGTACCCCTGGAAGGAGTCGAACCTTCAGTGCTTCGCTTAAAAGGCGCGCAGCCGCTCGCCAGGCTTCGTGGCCTGGACCGAATCCGTCGGCAGGGGCGTTGGTACACGCGCTAGGAGTCGAACCTAGTCTGAGCCGGTAATCTGCCGGGAAGGGTGTATAAATCCCCTCTGCATCCGATGCTCGCGTGCGTGGTGAACCAGGTGGGAGTCGAACCCACAGCCAATGGATTAAGAGTCCACTGCTCTACCAGTTGAGCTTCTGGTCCATGGCGTACCCTCTAGGAGTCGAACCTAGCTTGACACGAGTTAACAGCTCGCCGCAATCAACCGGACATGCCAAGGGTACGTGGAGCGGGATACGGGGTTCGAACCCGTGAACCAAGCTTGGGAAGCTCGTATGTTGCCACTACATCAATCCCGCGTAACTGGTGCAGGTAGGGAGAATCGAACTCCCGCTCCGGACTTGGCAAGCCCGTTCGCTACCACTACAACATACCTGCGTGGTCAGGATGGTGAGATTCGAACTCACGACCTCTCCGCTCCAGACGGAGCCGTCTACCGCTGACTTACATCCTGATTTGCCCTCTTCGTCCGGCCACACTGCGCCGGCACTGCGTCGAGGCTACGTAGAGTCGGGGTAGTGGGTTTCGATCCCACGACCTCATGTCCCCCAGACATGCGCGCTCCCAGCTGCGCCATACCCCGTGGTTCCGAGTGCGGAGTTGAACCGCTCCTCCCGCTTTGCTGCGGGTGTGCTGCCGTTACACTAACCAAGGAATGGTCCCCCGACTGGGAATCGAACCCAGATCACACGGCTTAAGAGGCCGGTCGATGTGCCTTTCGGCTTCCAATCATCGGGTCAGGGGATGGTCTGGGCGGAGAGATTCGAACTCCCGGCGTCTCGGATCCGGACCGAGGTGTCTACCACTGACTTACGCCCAGATGGCTCCAACGGAGGGCTTCGAACCCCCATCTTCTCCATTAACAGTGGAGCGGCTTACCAGTTAGCCTACATTGGAATGGTGCTGATGTGGCGAAGGTGCGCTTCCTTCGTCCCGACCTCACGGTCGATTTTTCGTTTCGCAGGGGTGACAGCAATCCTTCCTGCGCCAGTTCGGATTCACAGTCCGCTGGTAGTTGGTACCCCAGATGGGATTCGAACCCACACATCCTGCGGTCTGAACGCAGTGACTCCTACCAATTGGTCTACCGGGGCAAGCGCGAGGGCGTGCTACAATCATACACCAACCCGCGCATAAGATGGTCGCGGGTCCCGGGCCCGTCCGGGTTCTCCCTCTATCTTTCTGGTGCTCTGGAGGAGATTCGAACTCCCACTGTCAGCCTTCTCAGGACTGTGCCTCTACCAATTGGGCTACCGGAGCGTGCATGGTGTTTTATCAGCTTTGCCAGCAGCTGTGTGGTACACCGGGCGGGATTCGAACCCACACTGTTCCTGATTCGTAGTCAGGTGGCCTATCCAGTTGGCCGGACCGGTGCGTGGTGTCCCGTAAGAGAGTCGAACTCTTCCGCCAGCCTTCGGAGGGCCGGGTCCAGATCCGCCGGACGGGACGTTCAAACTGAAGTAGCGTGTAAGCGGGGTTCTGTTCGAGGACGATCATTCCTCTGGGATGGTTGTCACCAACCACCTCAAGCTCCCTACCCGACAGTTACGCACGAGCAGTGCACTGTCTGCTTGGGATTGCTCCACGTGGACTCCCCCGTTTCACCCGAGCATTACCTCGGTTCGTCACTGTTGAGAGTATCTCCAGGTCACCCCGGTCCAGTCGTTAGCTGGCACGCTGCTCTAGGAGCCCCGACTTTCCTCTGGCTTGCGAGACCAGCGACCGTCGCAGCTACTTCAATCTGGTACCCGCTAAGGGAATCGAACCCCTGTACCTCGGGTGTAGGCCGAGGACTCTACCATTGAGTTAAGCGGGCAAAGGATAGCAGGTTGGCCCATCGTCGTCGTAGTCCCGAAGGAGACGGTAGGGCGGATTACCCGGACGCCATGCGTCCCAGACTCACGAGGTCTGACCTGCAAAATGGTACGCCATGTAGGAATCGAACCCACGTCACCCGGTAATCGGCCAGGCGCTCTACCATTGAGCTAACGGCGCATGAAAGAAACGCTGGCGTCCTGCCTCTAGACGACCGGGGCCCGAGGGCCCCAGGTGGGATTCGAACCCACGTTTCCAGCTCAGTGCTTGCAGAGAGATTCGAACTCTCAGTAAGGTAGGTTTGAGCTACCTATGTCTTCCAGTTGCATCATGCAAGCGTCGTACGACTGCCCCCGACCCTCGGCGTCGAACTCTTCCGGCCCACCCACCGGACCTTGACCCAGTTCTCAAAATGGCATGCCCTGTAGGAATCGAACCCACTCCTGGTGTTTTGGAGACACTTTGGCCACCATGGCCTAGGGCATATGGGGTGATAGATGGGAGTCGAACCCACGCCGTCCTCCTTCACAGGGAGGCCTTCTACCGTCGAAATCCTATCACCATAATGGTGGGTCGTCAGAGAATCGAACTCTGCTGCTCCGGAGAGAACGCGTTTACAGCGCGCCCAGGGAACCATCCCTGTCGTACGACCCATATGCTCCCCGAAGGGAGCGTTCATCGTCAACTATTCGAATGTCAAAGTACTGCTTCAGTGGAGCCGACGGGAATCGAACCCGCCTCAGTCTGCTTGCAAGGCAGTCTTGCCACCTTGGATCTCGACCCCAAACTGGCGGAAGACGGAGGTCTCGATCCCCAAACACCTTGCGGCGTTCCCACCCGCTTCGAACGGGGTCCGGCAATCCCAGCCGGTTCGTCTTCCAAAATTTTCTGGCGGAAGGAGGAGGTCTCGATCCCCAAACAGTTTCCCGTTCGAGCCGCCTTCCAAGCGGTCCCGGCACCCCGGCCGGTTCTCCTTCCATTTGCGGAGGGCGGAGGGATCGAACCCCGCGCCCGTAGGCGTCCCCCGGGTTCAAGCCGGGTTTGCGACCTTTCGCGGCACCCTCCTATTTCCTCAGCCGTTCCCTCGCTTCCTCGTCGACCGGATCCAACCGGTCCCGGTGTCTCGCCATCTTCCTGGTGCCGTCCGTGACGATGAAGAGTCCGGTGGAGGTAGGACCGCTGAGGATCTCTACCTCGACCGTCTCGTGCTCATCAAGTCCGAAGGTGAGGGCTTTCACCTCATCACCTCGCCAGGAAGCCCTTCACGATGTGGTCGGCTGCGTGGCTTGCTGCCCATGCGTCCGGCTTGACCACCGCTCCGAAGCCCTGTCCGAGGACCAGACCCACCATCTCCTGGACGACATCCGAGGACTTGTACTGCACGTCCGGGTTGGCGTCGATGTGGATCGTCAGCTTGCTCGTGTCCGGCACGATGTCCGTCAGCTCCATCCCGAGCTCGACCGACATCCACGCCTCCTTCAGGAGCCGCTCACGGAGGGACCTGATGCGGGCCATCCGTTCACGGGTGAAGAAGACCCGGCCGCCCTTGCCCGGCGTCAGGACGATGACCACCGTGATGTACTCCGTCACATTTCCCGCGTTCTGCGAGTCCGTGCCGATGACAAGTTCACGATCCGGCGACTCGTCCATCAAGGCCTTGATTTCGGCCTTGAGGTCGACAGGCTTCTTGCCCACCATCGTCTTCCACGTCTTCTCGAGCATCGCGCGCCTTCCTTTCGTACTCTGGTTCCGGGCCAGGGACTCGAACCCTGACCGCTCTGGTTCAAAGCCAGGCATCCTGCGTTGGACCAGCCCGGAAAACAAAAAGGGCCTGATCTTTCGATCAAGCCCTCACAAACCGTTTTATTTCTGGATCTTACCTAGGTTTGGAGGGCTGTTTCACAGGTAAGATCCCATCCATTCAGATTGGCCGGCTTGCTACCGCGCTCGGCCACCTGATACGCAAAGGACGAGCGGCCGATCAAGCCGGCGACTTCCTTCGTCATATGTTGGATGGACTGTGTCACAGCAAACGCTCCTTACAAATTTACCTAGTATTCACGGAAAGTTTTTGCCCAACAAAAGTGAGCGACCTAACTATATCAAGGCACACAAACGGTACTTGGGGCACTCATCATGATCCTGGCGATCGCACTCACCGCCATCTGCACTTTCCTCTTCGTGGAGGTCGTGGGGTTCAGCGTTCACCGCTTTGCCCACTCACCCAAGAGTGGAAAGTTGTTCAGGGATCACCTGCACCACCACGCCCACGCCTACCCGCCGAGCCGCTACCAGACCGAGAAGTACCTGGGAGACCTGAAGACCTCGTTCCTCCCGGTTTTCGTCCCGGTGTTCGTCCTGTTCAACCTCGCCGCCGCCGCCATGCTGCCTTGGCCCTGCTACCTGGCCTTCTTTGTGGTGTCGTCCGTCTTTAGCCTGGCGAACAACTACCTGCACGATTCCTTTCACATCTCCAACCACTGGCTTCGCCGGTTCGGCTGGTACGGCCGCATGGCCTCCATCCACCGGGTTCACCACGAGAACGTCAAGAAGAATCTGGGGATCTACTGGTACGGCCTCGACCGGCTCTTCGGTTCCTACCGTCCTAGCAGCAACTTGTGAGACCATTATAAGCGGTCTCGCCGGGGATGTAAAGGAAAAAGTGAGGGCCTACCAGGCGGGGGTCGATCCGGTGTTCACCAGATGGAGGTAGTATCTCCCGAAGTACTGCCGATGCATCGATCCGCCGTCCGATCCCGAACAGACCGAAGTGTATCTGCTTCCGCTCCCGTCGATGTCATAGACGTTGCAGGGATGGGGGCAGTTGATCGGCGTCATCTGCTGTCCCTGGTGGTTCGACGTATATCCCATGATGAGTGGGCACGTGCAGGTTCCTACGAAGGTTCCAAAACTCATTGACGGTTTCTCCTAGAAGCTGACGGACTTGCCGCACCCGCAGGTGCCGGTCGCCTTGGGGTTGTCGAAGATCCACCCCTTCAGCGGTTTGAAGTCCAAAGTCATGTCCTTGACAAATTCGTAGCTCTTGTCGTCCACCCAGATCCACGCCTTCCTGAACACCCACCGCCCGTCCTTCTGGACGGGGGCGGGCTCCAAGAGGTGGGTGTTTCCTGAGATGGCCACCATCGGGTCCATCCACTGGATCAAGTACTGGAAACCGTTGCAGCCCCCGCCACGGACGCAGAGCTGGACCCAACGCTCCTTGCCCGCATCTTGACGGACGATCTCTTCCCAGGCCGCCTCGGTCACCTTCATCGGAAAATAATTAGTCCAGGTATCGGGAAAAAGCCCTGCGGTAGGAACCGACGGACCGCTTCCGGTTCAGGGCGGCCCACTTGGCTGGAACCTCTATCTTTAGACGACGGAGGATCTTCTCGCCCTCGTCATAGGCCCGTTCTTCCATGTCGACGATGATGCGACGCAGGATCCTGAGGTACTTCTTGGGAATGTAGATCTCGCCCATGCACCACATCACAAAGACTCCGACGGACTGCACGGTCCGGTAGTGGACCCGCTTGCCCATCTTGTCGAAGTCCGCGGCGTGCCCCAGCTCGTGGGCCAGGGTGTAGATCAGCCGGTGGTGCCGGCACTTCTTCTTTTTGAAGTCTGAGGAGAGAGTGACGGTTCGGTTGGGGATGTTGTAGGTGCCGTTGAGGAAGATCCCGCCGAGCGGAAACTTCGACCGAAAGCGTACCTTGACCTTCTTGGACCGGGCGTAGTCCTTCAGCTTCTTGAGGTCACCGCTCCTGCTCATCCAACGCCCTCAGGATCTTTAGGACGCCGTCTACCAGACGGTAGAACTTCTCGTCCTCGGGCCAACCTTCGCGCTGCCATTTCCGGAGGGGGTACGCTTCCGCGTAGATACACCCTTCCTTATGTAGCCTGCGGGCTACTTCTTCCACGAGAGGCGGAAGTTCGATCACGTGTCATCGACCTCCGCTGGCCCGTCCCACGAGCCAGGACGGGAGAGCGTCGTTGGGGACCTGCGCCTGGCAGCACTCACACAGGTACCAGCGGTGGCTGCCCACTGGAGCCTCAGACCTCACCAACCCTGCGTAGAGGCGCTTGTGTTGCGGATGGGGGCACATTATGCCCCAGTTCGAGAGCTCCTCGGCGTACACGGCGTAGGGGTCACGTCGCTGTTTGTCGAGGAACATCGATTGGAAGAAGGCGGTCGAGAACTGACCCTTTTCGAAGTCGGACAGGTCCTTCCACGGGATCAGGGGATGCTTCCCCTCCGCGGCGCGGTACTTGAGGCGATGGACCTCAAGTCTTGTCGGACGCTTCGGCATTTCGGTCTTTCCAACCCACTCCTGATAAGTAGCAACGACCTTCTTGATCCACCAGGAAAAATTTCTTTTTAAGATCCATAGCATGTTTCACCGTGTTTTCCGTCCCGCCCTTCCTGTCCGGATGGACGAGGGCGAACACCAGGTGCGAGTCGACCACGATATCTTTGTTGCGTCCGAATGCCCGGGCCACGAACTCCCGTTTGGACGTGATGGGAGGGTCTCGCCTGATCGGGTGGTCGGCGTAGTCGAGACCATAGATACCGGCCGCCTCTCGGGCGAAAGCGTCCGGTCCGTCGGCCCCGCCCGAGACGATCACGATCCGCTTCTCGGGAAAGGCGGCAACCGCGGACCGGACGATGTCCAGGACGATGCTCCGGTCCTTCAGGGAGTTTCGCCGCCGGGAACCGACGATCCCGATCCTGATCTCGTTCACGGTTCCTCGAACTCGATCGTGTCCTCCTGCAGGTGCGCAGGAAACATGTGAGAGTCTCGCTGCAGGATGTCGTAGAAGCAGGCATCCAGGATGTATGTCGTCGTGAAGTCGCTTTCGGAACGGACACCACGACCGACCGCCTGGGCGAGAGTCCGGACTGTCCGCCACGTGTACCAGTCCCGGTCCGAGTACATCTTCGCCTTGATGACGGGGTCGGCCAGGTTCGGGTATGGGACCTTGCAGATGATCTGGAAACGGCCGAGCTCGTCCCGGAGGTCGAGTCCTTCCGTCATGCCGGGGGAGACGATGACGGTCGGGCTCGGGCTGGTCAGGTGCCTGTCGATGATGCCGCTTCGGTCGACGGCCTCTTTCTGGATCAGGAGCCGCTTGTCCTTGATCCCGTCCGCGATCGCCTTGGCCACCACGTAGTTGACCGTGTGGATGATCCCCTTCTCGTTGGCGTGTCGCTTCAGGATACGTCGGATGGCCCTGACCAGCGTCGGTAGGCTTCCCTGGATGCTGTCCTTGTTCATCCTTCCTACCGGGCAGTAGGTGACCCCGAACGCCTTCGGTGAAAAGGGAGTGGGGATGCTGATGAACGTGGCGTCCGTCGGCAGACCCGCGCTCCGGCTGAAGACCTTCCTGTCCAGGATGGTCGCGGACATCAGGAGGACACGCTGCGCCTTGGAGTACAGGAGGTCCTGGGCGAGCTCCGAGACGTCCAGCGGCTGGAAGGAGATCCGGTCGTTGTCGTGTTTGGTGAGGATCTCGTCCCCCTTGTTCAGGATGCGGTTGATCTGGCAGAGGTGCTTGTCGAGCCGGTCGTTCTCCTTTGACCGCGCCTCCATGACCTGCTTGCCCATCTTGCCGAAGTGTTCCGAGATCTCGTCGGTGAGCTCGTCCATCCGCTTGATGATGGCCTGTTTGAAGTGACCTCCCATCCACTCGATGAGCTGCTCGGTGGACGACGACCACTTCGGAAGCTTGAGCCCCAGGTCGTGAGCGTTCTTCTCGGTGATGCTCACACTGGCCCACCGTCGGACCTCGTCCTCGATGTTGTGGGCCTCATCCAGGATGAGGAGGTGCCGGAGGGGGAGCTTGCTGGCGTAGACCAGTTCGTTCAAGAAGTAGGCGTAGTTCGTGACCCCGAACGGGCTCTTGGCGAACGCTTCCTTCGCCTCCCGGTACGGACACTCCTTGCAGATGTACCGGGGGTCGTACCCGGTACCCTCCTTCTTGAGAAGGGCCTTGGCGACGCGGGCGGTGGCTCCGCAGTCCGGTCCCATGTTCGGGTGGGAGCACTCGAAGTTCGAGGCGGCCCGCAGGTCCTCTGCGCCCAGGTCCTTCTCGTACTGGTCCTGGAGGACCTTCTGAGAAGTCAGGACGACGGCGCCTGGTTTGAAGGGATCGACCGGCTTCTCGATCGCGGCCAGCCACCGGGCGAATGTGTACCCGACGGCGGACTTGCCGACACCGGTTCCCAGTTCTGCCAGAAAGATTCGCTGCCCCGCCTGCGCGTCGGCGCAGAGTTTATCGAGAGCCCGGATCTGGTCGGGACGAGGTTCCTTGAGGGGAAAAAACGGTCTCCATTCCATCAAGGAATTATACCACGGTTTCAGTTCAGGTTGTTTTTCTTTTCGTTCACATCGTGCAAAGCCTGGGCGAGCGATTCTCGGGCGGCCTTGCCGAAGTCGGCGGAAAGAGCGGAGATGTAGTAGAACTCCTGGGCGGACAACATGTAGTTGTGCTCGTTCACCTGGGACTTGTCACGTTCGTACCGACGACGGGCCACGAGAGCACGGAGCTTGGCGCGCTGCGTGAGCCTCTGCAACGCGTCGAGCGCGTCAACGACAGAGTCCCCCGGAGCGATGATGCCGCTAACCTTTTCCTTCATACGGATACCTATGGGCCCATTCGACGTAGTTCCGTAGTTCCTTGTCCTTCACGTCTTCCACGATCTGGCCCTTGACAAACATGTTGTAGGAATCGGCGGCGTACTTCCCCACGCCGTAGAGAGTGAGCGGGTCGTCTCCGTCCCACTTCAGGAAGTCGCCTGTCATGCACAGGACCCTCGTGGCCCTCCTGTTCTGGAACCCCAAGGGGCGAAACAGGACGGTCATGTCGGTGAGTGCCGTCGCGGTCGGAGCCTCATGGAGAGACTCGGGGGTGGGATACATCTCGAAGAACTTCTGCCAGATGGGCTTGGCCACCTTGGCGGACACCTGGTTGAGAAGGATGCACCCGACCAGCAGCTTCCATGGCTGGTTGCGGAACTCCTCCTGCATGAGGGCGTAGGGCGAAGTCTCCGTCGGGATCTTCAATTCAGATCTTCTTTCTTTGGGACCTTGACTTCTCGGACGTACGGGCTTTCCTTGTCGCGATGGGAGATCACCTTCACGGGGCTATTCTCGTTGAGGACCCGCAGACGTCGGCTGAACTCTCGGTCCGCGGCGTCCGCCCGTTCCCGGACCTCATCGAGCATCTCAGCCATGGCTCCCAGGACCAGGTCCCGCATCTCCTGCGTGAAGACGACACAGTGAATCCAGCCGTGGATCTTGTAGTACGTGGACCCGGACGGACCCTTACGGGCCGGAGCCTTGAAGAGCTTCTTCGCGAAGTACTCGAAGTCCTGGGTGGGGATCTCTAGGCGGAAGGTGTCGATCTTGATCGTCTCCCACGGCCGGTCCGTCATGATCATCCCGGGGCGGTCGCAGCCTCCGTGGTCGACGCCTTCGATCTCTTCCACTTCGCCCGCGAGCGGATCCTCGTGCTCCCGGGACTGGAGATCCGCCACGATGTCAGGAACGAGAGACTTGGGAACGAAGTGGACCTTGTAGCCGAGGATGTGAACCCGAGCCCAGAGGAAACCTGTCAGGTCAGTTTCCATAGGCCTTGTCCGGGATCGTCAGGTCGACGAACTCGGGAAGACCGAACATCAGAACCTCCCGTCCGTCGTCCTCGAGACGGAGCATACGCAGGCCCTCCGTCTTCATCATGTCCAGGGCACGCTCGTAGTCGTGCTCCCCGTAGATCACGTAGCCCGAACCGCTCTTGAAGACGACCTTGTATCGCATCAGAAGTTTACCGCGCGGAGGGCTTTTCCCACGAGCGACCAGACGTTCTCCGCCAGCCGCTTGTGTCCTTCGACCTTTCCGCTCCTCATGGGTTTGACGTAC
>Ga0213871_10000022_pt1 | contig 10849 bp, 15 predicted proteins | sample VelepicomBERX_R1_FD_161059 | JGI IMG/M metagenome (GOLD analysis project Ga0213871, IMG submission 161059) | Rhizosphere microbial communities from Vellozia epidendroides in rupestrian grasslands, the National Park of Serra do Cipo, Brazil - RX_R1 | ecosystem: Host-associated > Plants > Roots >... | reverse complement strand
CCCCGTACCCGAACGAAACCGACGTCATGAGTGCCCTGCCGGTGCTCATGGCCGAACTCACCGGCAACCGCCCGCCGCTGCCGAAAGCGGTTCACGCTGGCGTCATCGTCTTGAGCTATGGCCTGTCGCGCGTTCTGCCCGACACCGACAGCCCGCCCGCCGCTACCTTGGCCAGCCGGCCAACCCTGGCCCGTCTGCCCGACAACATGACCCTGGACCAGGCTCGTGCCGAGCTGGCCCAGCACCTGCAGCCCCTGCACACGGCCCGGCTCGGCGATGGCAGCTTTATCAAGTCCCTCCCCTGGGGTGTTATCCTGCCCTTGGTGTGGAAGGTGGTGCAGGGAGCACTGGTGGCCGCATGAGCAGCTGCCACCGCCGGCGCCTTGCTGTGTCCGTGTTTCTCCTCGCCCACTTATGAACCTTGTGGAGTCGCAATGTTCAGTGCTTCGCTCTTGAGCCAGGTTCCGGCCGCGACCGACACCCAGATTGTGACGGTGCTGCTGGGGGTGGCCGCCATCACAGCGATTGTCGGCTCCATCCTCGGCACGCTCCTGGCCGGCAAAAAGCTGTTCTACCCCCAGGTGTCGCGGCAAGAACAGTACGTCACCAAGCAAGAATTGACCGACGCCATTAACAGCCTGGACCGCAAGATGGACTCGCTCAAGATCGATCTGGGCACGCGCGTCGACCGGCTCGAAACGGACCTGACGGACAAGATGGAGAAGCTTGATGACTACTTGCACAGCAGCAACCACCAGAACGCCAACACGCTCCAGCGCGTTCTTCTCAAGCTGCAAACAGTCCTGGTGGCGATGAACCTGCCCAAGCCGCAACGGCTCGACGTGGAACTCAACGACGAGCCGGAGTCGCGGACGAGTTGACCGCGAGCGCTGCCTGTCGCCCCTAACCCTCAGCCCCAACTTTTTTCGCAGGCATCTTGTGGCCAAAACCAAAGCGACTCGGAAATCCAAAACTGGTGCCCCCTCGGTGCGCCGCCCGCCCCTGGCAGCCTTCAACCAAGGTGAAGCGGTCACGATTGTGGCCATCAACCAGTCCACCATCCCCTACGAGCAATGGAAGGCCGCCAAGTCCTTTCAGGACCTGATCACGGTGCTGCAAAAGTACGCGGCCGTGTTCGCCGAATACTGGCACATTCCCTGTACCGTGGTCGTTGGGGATCGGTTCCAGCAGGGCTGCTGGGCAATGGTCTTCACCGACAACGCGGATGTGGCCGGTGCCCTTGGTTATCACGATACGACCCCTGACGGCTACCCGCTGCTCCATGTGTTTGTGCAAACGAGCCTTACGGACGGCGATGTGCCCAGCGTCACCGCCTCGCACGAGTTGGCCGAAGCCTTGGGCGACCCTTGCTGCAACCTCACCTTTGAGATGCCGGACGGGACCACCGGGGCTTACGAGACTGCTGACGCCGTGGAACGCGACAGCTTCCTCATCGACGGCATCCCGGTGAGCAATTTCGTGCTGCCTGCCTGGTTCGAGCCGTTCCCCCGACCGCGCTACGACTACCTCGGGCGCTGCCGCCGGCCCTTTCAGATCCTCCCCGGGGGTTATCTGCCCGTCAAGCAAGGCGGCGTCTGGACGCAGATCTTCGGCTCGAAGAAGGCGGCGAAGCGCTACAACGCGGCGGCCCACCCGCGCATGCGGCTCCGGCCGCTGCCTATCCGGGACTACCGGAAAAGCCGGCCCAAACGAGCGCGGCCGCGCACCGGCCAGAAAATCGTTGCGGCGGGCTAGTGACAACGTGCTGTCAGTCGGTTAATATGCCCGTAGAACGATCCTGAACGGCAGCAATGGCAGGCGCGGGACTCGGCATGCTCCCTTCCGTCCAGCAGCACAACCTGGAAGCCACTAGCGCGGCGGCCCTCCTGGACCTCGTGCAGACGTACTTGCAGCAAGGGTACGTAGTCACCAAGGTTGCGCGCCAAAAGACGAGCGTGCCGTTTTGTTGCCGCTACCAGGCGACCATCAGCCGCCCGGCGCCCGATGCGGACGCGAACCGCACATGCCCTTGGGGTCAGCTTGCCGGCAAGATCGACCAGTTACTGTCCCAGCAAACCACCTATTTCCACCAAGGAGCACAGGCAATGGCAACCCTCCAAGATGCAATCAACCAGTTGAAGGCCCAAGTCGCGGCGAACAAGTCGGCGATCGACAGCGCCAAGGATCTCATCAACGGGTTTGGCGCCCGTCTCGACGCGGCCACGGCTGCAGCAAAGGCGGCCGGCGCGACCGATGCCCAGCTGCAGTCGCTGACTGACCTGAGCACCGCCATCAAGGCGGATGATGATGGGCTGGCCGCTGCTGTCGTGGCGAACACCCCGGCCGCCACGCCGCCCCCAAGTCCAACTCCGGCGCCCACACCGGCTCCGGCTCCGACGCCGCCGGCCGCCAGTGGCACCTGATGCGAGCCATTGTTGGTTCAGTCGGCAGGGGCGCTGTTCCGGCCTCGGTTTAGCCAACCGTGGTAGCCCCTGCCTGTTCTCTCTTTCCTGGTCCACGAGTCCGCGTATGCGTCTGTGCGACCTCGTTCGCCGCCGCGACAATCTATTCGTGAAGCTCCAGCGGCTGCGGCGGCGGCTCAGCCAGCTCGACAACAAAATCATTCGCGTTAAGGCCGCCAGGGTGAAGCGCGGCCAAAGGCGACAGGCGTACCGTGCCAACCACCCCAACTACCCCCGCCGAGTTTACCCTTGAGTCAACGGTGACTGTGGCTGCCGTCACAGATGTCTGCGACGGCTGCAAGGCTACCACCTGGCTGTTGCCGCGAGAGCGTAGCGGCGGGCGAGGCGGCTTTTTGAGTCTGTGCGCCGGTTGTTACGAGGATCCGCGCAAATACTGTGAACCGCGCGAACATTGGTACGTCAGCCAAAAGAAAGAGCAGCGGGCGGAATCGTTAGCCAAGTCCGTGGCGGAAATCGTGTTTTCGGTCGGCATCTTTCTTTTTGTGGCAGCGGCCAGTTTGTTCGGCATGTTCGTCTATGGCTGGATTCGCGGCCACTGATCCGGCCATTCCTTCTTGAGTTTCTTGGCTCTTTCCCTTCTGTGCGCCCAATGGAGTTTCTCCCATGCGTTTTGGCAACTTCTCCCTCATGATCCCCGAAGGCCGCGAGCGCGACAGCGGCCACGTGGTCCTCTCTCACGGCCAGATGTACACGCTGCGCCTGGGCAACCACTGCTACCGGCGCCGCTGCGATGCGACAGTATTCGTCGACGGCAAGGAAGTCGGCTGCTTCCGGCTGAGCGCCGGGCAGATCTGGACCATCGAACGGCCCGCCCATGATACCGGCCGGTTCACGTTCTTCCGCAGCGATTCGGCTGAAGCGGCAACGGCTGGAGTAGGGGCGGTGAAGCAGGAAGATCGCGGATTGGTGCATGTGGTGTTCCGGCCGGAACTGTGCCGCGAAGAGAAGCGCTCAGGGCCATTGCCAAGAGAGATTTTCGAGTCGCACATCTCGGTTGACCAGCCACAGTTTTTGATGCGGAGTTGCAATGCCGACGCACCCAAAAACTTGTCCTCCGGCATCACCGGGTTGACTGGCCAGTCCAGGCAGACGTTCCGTGATGTGCCCGCCCTCGACTACGACCCCGACGGCGAAACCGTTATCACGCTGCGGCTCGTATCCGAGCGGTTGCCGGTTGCTGAACCGGTGCGACCGTTGACGGCTACGCCGCGCTGCAGCCCGGTGCCGGCCGCCGTCGATTGAGCTGCCTGTTGTTGCGGAAGGATCTCCTTGGAAGGGCCGGAGTTGGCCCGCGCGTTTCGCCCTGGCCGGTCCCGGATGACCCTTCGGGACCGGCCCTATTCTTCCCTGGTCAACACTCTGGTGTCTGTCATGTCTTTGCCGCCACTGTTGCCGCTGCCGCGCCGCATCTTTCTCGACCTCGACGGGGTCCTGTGCGATTTCGCCAGTGCGGCAATTCGCGCCTGTGGCCACGAGCCTTCGGCGGTCTGGGCTCGGCTCGAGCCAGGTGAGCCGTCCTGGAACTTCTGGACCGCAATGGGGCTGACCCCCAATGACTTCTATGGTGTCCTGGAAGCCCAAGGGGAGCGATTCTGGCAACACCTGGAGCCGTACCCCGGCATCCTTGACCTGGTACTTGGCTGTCAGGACATTGCTGATACCTATTTCCTGACGGCGCCGACCTTGGACCCCAATTCGCTCTCCGGCAAGGTGCGTTGGCTGCAATCGCGCTTCGGCCGTGGTACGGGCAGCGGTATGTGCGTTCTGGCTCGTCACAAGGAGCTATTGGCCGGACCCGGCGCCTTGCTGATTGATGACCGCGAAGAGACGGTGACGAAATTCCGGGCGGCCCACGGCGACGCCATTTTGGTGCCGCGCCGCTGGAACAGCCTACATGCGGACGAGGTAGAAGGGCCGGACCAGTACGAGCCCATCCTTGCCGCGGTGCGCTCGTGGGCCGAATTGCGGTCGTCGCTTGAAGCGCAGGTGCGGCGCGAAGAAGAGTCTCATTAGCACGCTGCGCCGTACGGCGCAGCAGTGGCTCAGCTTTCGCTGATGCGCAGATCGTCCAAGGTGATAGTGAAGGAGCGGTGCCGGCCGAAAAGCAGATAACTCACCACAGCTTCGGCGGCGACCGTAACGGCCAGCATGATGAGGTTGCGAGCCAAGGGCAGGTCGCACACGTCCACAGCGGTGCCGGTACCGGCACGCAGAGGATCCTTGGGGATGCGGTAACGGTCATCCCAGACAACCTCCGCGTAGCCCTCGAATAAACCGACGTGCAGGCACTGTTTGGGCAATGCCCGGCAGGTATCCTGGACCAACCGGCGTGACCTCGCGTTATCGAAACTCTCGACCACCAGGTCCGCCGCCCGCAACAGCTTCCGGGCATTCTTCTCCGTCAGGTGCTTGTCCACCGCTTCCAGCTCGGCGCCCGTGGCCGCGAACACGGCGGCTTGCAGAGCCTGCGCCTTGAGACTGCCGATATCGTGCCGGGCATAGCGCTGGGTACCGATGTTGTGTTCCTCGACGCGGTCGTGGTCGATGGCGGCCAGGTTGGAGCAGCCCTGGCGGGCCAGCTGATCGGCCAGGTTGCTGCCGATCGCTCCGGCGCCGCACAGGACAACCCTAGCGCTGGCAAGCTTGGCCAGGCCGGCGGCTCCACGGTAGGCTTCTTCGTGTCGGTAGAGTTTCACAGTGCTACTCCTTTGTCAGGGCAGCGAAGATGGGCACGGGTTGAAAGGACTCCTGCCAAAGTAGCGCGACGAGAGGTTGGCCCTTGTCCTCATCATCGCGGAACACCCAACCACGCAAACCGTCCCGGCCCCTGATAAGACACAACAGTGGCTTGCCCAGGCAGCCCACCCAGGCTTGCATGGTGCGGATGTCACGCTCACTCGGCCGGGCCGGCATGTTGGGGTGCGTGTGGTAGAAGCCCATCACGTCCCCGAAATAGCCTTCTTCCTCGAGGACACGCTGGGCGGCAAACTCCACCGAGACGGGAGTCCCGGTCCACTCCCAACACGCTCGACAGAGCCAGAGACGGCCGGCGCGGCGCCCTAACAGAACACTGGCGACCTCGTTCTCGCCACTCTTCTTCCGCTTGTGCTTTCGCGTCGGTTTTGGTGTCGTGCTCACGTGGCTTTTCTCTCCGTCTTCCCGGCTATCAGTGCCCGGTGAATCGTCTTCATGGCCGAGCGACCGATCTCGATCGTCAACCGGCAACCCTCAATCGGACCGTAGAACGGTGGCTCGTCGTCATAGCCGAACAGCAACTCCCCACCATCGTGCTCCAGCCGAAAGGCGACCACGCAACCTTGCCGCACCGCGTCCAGCAGCTGTTCTTTCCAGCGGTCCAACAAATAACCGATCTGCTGCTCGTCAGGCATCGCCGCCCCCTTGGTCTGCGTTCACTGTGCCAGCCCGCCGCTCGGCTTCCTCCAAGGACAAGCCGGGGCCGACGGCGCATAGCAGCGAACTTGCCCGTGGCGTGGTCCTCGTAGAGCCAGCGCCCATAGCGGCCTTCCGGCCCGAATTTTTCGTCGTCGCTCTCACCCCAACTCATGGCTCGTCTCCGTGGTCTTCGTCCTCATGGTACTGATGCGGGTTGTCGATCCCGACCCGCACCAACCGGTGCCCGTCCTTCGCCTCGCGGATAACACCCACAAGCGACTGCAGATCAAACCGCCCATCAGTGCCGCGTAAACAAATCCCGGCCGCCTGCACTTGCAGATCGTCCTTCCTGAGCACCGACGTGTGCCGCTCGCCGTCCACAAGGTATTCCACCGTAAACGCATCCTCTCGTTCCCGGTACCCCTGCAACGTGGCCCCGGCATGCTCGAGCGCGGCCGCCAACCGCTCCTCGGTGCGGTCGCGGAGCGAGTCGGCGATCTCTGCCTGCCGCACCCGATAATGGGCCTCGTAAACCGCCTGTTCCACCGGCGTCAGTCCCAAAACCTCTAGCGCCTCCGGCTCGCGGAGCCCGGCCAGCGCCTCTCGCAGCTGCTCGGCGGGCTTGGCCCGGCGCGGCTCGGGCTGTTCCCACCAGAACTGGCTGCCGTCAAATCGACAGACAACCGTGTCGAACAACTGCCGACAATCCACCAGTTGCAACGGCACCGGGCCGGCCGCAACCAGGTGGAACCGGCTGTCGGCGCCGGCCAGCAAGCCGTACCACTGGTCGTTAGTGCGACGACAGAGGACAAAGCGGACGCGCGGGAAGAGCGAAAGATAGGCGGTGCGTTCCCGGAGCGAGGCGAGGCGCACCAGCCGGGCCTGAGCCAAGGTCACAGGCTGGAAGACGCCCCAGCCCTGGAAGGCGGCCGGCTCGACGCGAAGCGTACAGACCACCCCGGCGAGGCGGACGCGGACGGGTTGGTTGGCCAGGCGCGGGGCGAGGAACTGCTGGCGCAAAAAGTCGGACTCGGCGGCCGCGAGGCGGTCAAAGCCAGGAGGGAGGGTGCGCAGGCGCGGCATGGGGCACCATCCTTATGCGGCCGGCTTCCGCCGCCGTGGTAGCTCGTACTGCATGATCTGCATGACAAGATCGAGTTTGCTGCCCTTGGCCAGCATCGGCACCAGGTTGGGTAGCGAGTAGTAGTCACCGTTGAAGTCCCACTGGTCAAACTCGATGCCAGCCGCGCGCAGGTTCGGGGACAGGGTGTTGGCATGGCCGACCTGGTACCGGACCGGTACATGCACGAACACCACCCCCGGCCGCTGCGACAGCTTCAAGGTTCGCATGTAGTGATCCAACCCGGCGGCGAACGTCGGCTGGTTGTTCTCCCCACCGTCCGACACAATCACCACCTGCTCGGCAACCTGTTTGTTGGCCGCCATGTAGTGAAAGGGAATCCCGCATGCGGTCCCACCGTGCGCCCGAATCAGGCTAAACGCCCGCTCCCAATCCGCCAGCGTGTCCCCCGGTTGGCGCAAGATTGGGATGGCGCCCGTGTCAAACGCATACACCCAGACATCGGCCACGCACACGCTCGACACGAGCGCCGCGATCCGCTTGCCCACTTCAATCGCCTGCTCCATCGATCCCGACTTGTCGATAAAGATGGCGGTCGCGCGGCTAATGGTTCCCTTCGCCTTCACCTGCGCATCTGCCACCGCTTCGAGCTGCTTGACGGTGCCCGCGTCGAGTTGCCCGCCGGCCTTCGCGACCGCCTTCACCGCTTCGGCGCCCTTGAGCGCAGCAACCCGCTTGCCGGTTTTCGCTTCCCCCAACTTCGCCTCCACGGCCGCTTTGATCTCCGGCACATTCATGGCCCCTCGCCGCGTCAGGGCTGCCAGGTTGTTGATGCACTCCTGGGGCGACATGACCTGCACCAGTGCCAGGAGCACCGTCGGCGTCATGTGCGCCACCACCGTGGAAGCGACCCGGTAGGGAATCCGTAGCTCGATAATCGCCCGCGCCTGCTCGGCCGGCTCTTTGGCTTGCGCGAGCGTCTTCAAGGCCGCCAGTCGCGAATCGGGCGGCGGCGCGTCCTCAAAGAGGATCTGCTGGGCGCGCTCGCCGTGGGGAATGTGCAGCCAGGCATAGAGCCGCTTCAAGGTTTTGCGGGCCGAAAGGACCGTGGCGTCGAACCATTCCGGGTCCGCCTCGCGCTCGCGGAGGTAGGCGGCCACTTCGGTCTTGAGCGAGCGCGGCAGCGAACGGAATAGCCCGTGGGACTCGGTCACGGTTCCACTAATCTGAACGTCCTTGGCCACGCCCAGCGACTGCCCGGCCACGCTAACCTCCACTTTCCCTTCCACTTTGCCCATAGCATTCTTCCGCGTCACTTTCCGCCCGCCGATAAAGTCACAGACCCGGCCAAGCTGGTAGGGCGGCAACTCGCGGAGCAAGGCCAAGCCGACGTCCCGATGTTCGGCGAACTCACTGAGCACCAAGTTGACGATGAACATTTCCTTGTGGTCGCGGACGTCGCCGTGGTCGCTATACCAGGCGGCGAGCCGAACGTAGAAGTGCGGATCCTGTCGCACCATCTCCTGATGGATCGGGTAAATCTCGTGCAGCTTGCGGTGCGGCGTCGTCAACAGGGTGTTGAGGATGGAGAGGCGGGTGTCGCGCTCCACCGGGTTCATCGGCTGCGTTGCTGGTGCGATGGTGGTCGTCGGCGTCATGGCTGCGTTGCTCCCCTGGTTGCCTTGGTTGCTGGTTCGGGTGCGCCGGAGGTTGTTCGTGTCGTTGTCTGGGCTGACTGGTTCGGTCCGAGTCGCTGCTTGATCTGCTTCACTTCGTCGGTGAGGGTCATGAGCCAGTAACCCAGCACCGCCATTGTGAGGAACAGGCCGCACCCCAGGTTGCTCGTCTTGGTTTCCAGGCGGCTTTCCAGATCTTCAAGTTTGCGGCGGGCCTCGTCATCCACGGCTTCATTCGCCCCCGGTGTAGCTATCTTCCGCATCGATTCTGGCGGTCATTAACTGGCGACGAAGCTCACACAGCTGCTCTGGCGTCAGCTTCAAGCCGATCAGGTAAAGCTGTCGGCAGGCGCACTCGTGACAGGCCAGGACCGGTTGGGTCACGTGGCCCCCATAGCCGCTTGGGAAAAGTAAGTGGACTTCGCGCGTCAGTCTTTTGTCACCGCAGCAGTCGCAATGCTCGTCAATGCGGCAACGGTCGCTCACCCGAACACCGCTTCGGGCCGGACGGTGAAGTTGCCGTTGGGCGAGCGATCGACCGCGTAGGCGGCGAACTTCTCGCGCGGCACGTCCAGATGGTTGGCGAGCGCGGCAATCACCTGCGCGTCGGCGGATTGGTCCCCGAGATCGAGCACGCTCAGCGGAATATCGTGCGAGCGCCCGCCGAACCGGGCATGGAGCAGCCGCACAGGCGTGGCGGCGCCGTTGGGCTGCTGGGCTTGCGCGTGGGCCGTAGCGGCAAGCGTCTCGTCCAAGATGCCGCCTGGCTGCTGCTGATGGGGATGGTTGAACTGTTGCTGCTGCATCGCATGACCTCCAGAACAGGTGGCGATGGATAGAAAAAGGCGGTGCCGGTCGCGATCAAGCCGGCACCGCTCGAAACAGTCGGGTGGGGTGGGTAGGAGTTTGTATGTTTCGACCGTTGGGGACGCCAAGCGTCCAAGTCACCGGAACAGAATGAAGCCTACTCCCCCATCAATGTCCCTTTAGGCAACAACCCAAAAGGAGAGTCCAGGAGGCTGGAATCGCACCAGCTTCTTCAGCTTTGCGGGCTGACGCATGTAAGCTTCTGCCATTGAGGACGCCGAGCATCCAAGTCGCAAAAGCAAACCTGATCTGCTACTCCTGGAAAATCGTCCGTGCAAGTCATGAAAACGGGAATCACTATCAACCTTTATCAGAGGTTTGCCTTACCGTTAGGCTACTTCTCCTTGCGAAGAAGATGGGAGTCGAACCCACATGCAGTTTGTACGTTCTCACTGTCGGGCACGGACAGTCGCGGGAGCAGGATTTGAACCTGCGTGAGACGGCTTATGAGACCGTGCTGGAAACCTGGCTCCAGTCCACCCCGCGAAGTAAGAAAAGGACCGTTCAAGTCGCTCAAGCGAGGTAACAAAAGAACGGGAGTCGCACCCGTCCTTTCAGCTTATAAGGCTGACGCTCCACTACGAAGCATCTTTTGTTTGTACGCTCCAGCCGTTGGGAACGATCCTTTTTATCCAGAATACGCAGCTTGACGCGCAAGATCAAGCCAGCGTCAAGAGATTCTGTTGGCAGGACAGTAAGAAGAGAAGACGGGTTCGCAGGATGTAACGAAAAGACCGGCAGGGAGAAAGCGCCGCCCGGAGTCGGGAGAACGATCAAGGGTAGTTGAGCCACTCCGGGCGGCAGCCAGGGTCACGGACGCCACTTACTTGGGCTGACAGCCCATCGCTTTGGCGCTAGCATCAAGAGCCGCCTTGAGAGCTTCCACCTGTCGGCAATACTCGGCGGCGGTGCGCGGATCGAGGGCGACGGCTGGCGCGGCCGGGGGTACCGCCCCTAATGTGGGAGCGACGGCCGCTTGACCAAGTAGGTGAGCCGGGACCTGACCAGCAACAGGCACCGTTAACTGGCCCTGGACGGGCAGCATCGCGGGCGGCGCGGCCGGTGCTACCATCGGAGCCGGCATCATCATGGGCTGCATGGTCTGCACGGGCTGCTGGTAGGCGGCGGCCATCATCTGGGGTTGCATCATTTGGGGCTGCATCATCATCGGCTGCACCGGCTGAGCGTAAGCCGCCTGCATCATCGGTGCGGCCGCCATCGGCATCGTCGGGAAAGCCGCCGGTGTCGCCCCGTACGCGCCCACGACGGCGGGCAGCACAACTTCCGGCGTGGTCGGAACCGCGATGAACCTGGGAATAGGAATCGGAATCCGAATCGAATCGAGCGTC
>Ga0213871_10000020_pt1 | contig 10887 bp, 7 predicted proteins | sample VelepicomBERX_R1_FD_161059 | JGI IMG/M metagenome (GOLD analysis project Ga0213871, IMG submission 161059) | Rhizosphere microbial communities from Vellozia epidendroides in rupestrian grasslands, the National Park of Serra do Cipo, Brazil - RX_R1 | ecosystem: Host-associated > Plants > Roots >... | reverse complement strand
CAGCGCCGTGAAACAACAGATTGCAATCCCGGATGCGGATGCCTGGTGGCAAGCCGTTCTGAGAAAAGACGCCACCCAGGATGGAAACTTCTATTTCGGCGTAAAAACGACGGGGGTTTACTGCCGGCCGTCCTGCCCGGCGCGGCCTCCGCTCAGAAAAAACGTGCGGTTCTATCGGACGACACAGGAAGCCGAACAGGATGGCTTGCGAGCCTGCCGGCGCTGCCGCCCGAACAGCGCGCGTGAAGATGACAACGTCTTCCGCGCCCTCTGTGATTTCATTCGCAAGGAAAGCGCGAGCGGCAAAAGCATAACGCTCTCAACCTTGAGCGCCCGCGCGAAACTGAGCCCATTTCATCTTCAACGCAAGTTCAAGACCATCGTCGGCGTGACGCCCAAGCAATATGTTGACGCCTGCCGTCTGGAACACCTGAAAGGGAACCTGCGCAATGGAAACTCCGTCACCTCGGCTATCTTCGAATCCGGCTACGGCGGCAGCAGCCGTGTGTATGAGCGATCAGATCAGCGTCTCGGAATGACCCCACGAGCATACGCGCGTGGCGGAGTAGGCGTAGAGATCGTCTACACCTGCCTCACAACCGGCTTCGGCCTACTCCTCCTCGCGGCAACGGACCGCGGCCTGTGTCTGGTTCGCTTCGGCGAGTCCCGCGGTGAACTGGAGCGTGACCTGCGACAAACTTTTCCAGCCGCGAAGCTGACCGAAATGAGCGATAACTCCTCGGCTGAGTTCTTAAAATGGGTCGCGGCCATTCAAAGCTACCTGCGGGGTGAAAACTTCAAACTCGATTTACCGCTGGATGTCCAATCGACTGCATTCGTCGAAAGAGTCTGGCGCTATCTGCAATCGATTCCCGCGGGCGAAGTACGAACTTACAGCGAAGTTGCGAAGGCGATCGGCGCCCCCAAAGCCGCCCGAGCGGTTGGCACCGCGTGCGGATCAAACCGCATCGCCATCGTCGTCCCTTGCCACAGAGTGCTGCGCGGCGATTCCGGATTGGGCGGGTACCGCTGGGGATTAGACAAGAAGCGCAAGCTTCTCGCGCATGAAGGCGCGATGAAGCAAGCAGGGAAATAGAGCGGACCCCCGACCCATTGCAGGCCGCATGTGCCATCCGACCCAAAACTTAGCGTAGAATCTAACAATATTCCTTCCGAACACGCAGCGATCGCAATGATAGCTGCGTAACACAAGAGCGAACTCGGGGAGGTGCTCTTGACGAAAACTCGACCGCGCATGTTTTATGGCTGGTGGGTGGTCGTGGCTTGCGCCTTCGCCCTCTTCCTTGGGCCCATTCCTATCATGATTTTTTCGTTCGGCGTTTTTCTCCGGCCATTGGTGCAGGAATTTCATACCGGACGCGGAGCGATATCGTTCGCATTTACTCTTCAGACCACCATTCCTGCCTTCGTCCTTCCTTTCGCGGGACGCTTGATCGATCGTGTCGGCGCAAAGCGAGTAATCGTGTTATCGACGGTTTTGGCTGCCTTCATTCTCATGTCGGCATATTTCTGTTCCGGCAAGATATGGCATCTCTATTTGTTCTACGTGGCATTGGGCATCACAGCCGCCGGTCTCGCCCCGGTATCTTACGCACACGCAATCGCACACTGGTTCGACAGGTTCAGAGGCCTGGCCTTAAGTTGCACAATGGCCGGCTTAGGCATTGGCGCCGTTATCATGCCGTCTGTCGCACAACAGCTAATAGCGCGAGTTGGCTGGCGTCTCACATTCGTCACAGTGGGGGTGGCAGTTCTCACCGCCGCCGTCCCGGTCCTTAGCATTTTTTTGAAGGACCGCCCGGAACCGATGGGACTTCTACCCGACGGAGGCATGCACGCTTCGAGAGAGCCGCTCAACGGGGAGGTCGATCCAGGCCTGACCTGGCGCGAGGCCACCCGCGATCCTGTGTTCTGGCTTGTTTCTTGTGCTTTCATCCTCGTTTCAGCGAGCGTTCAGGGTTGTCTCACCCACCTCGCCGCTGTGCTCGCCGACCGCGGCACCCCGGCACAAGCTGCCGCGCTCGCAACATCGCTCTTCGGCGGCGGTCTCCTTCTCGGCAGAGCCGGATCGGGCTACTTCCTCGATCGATTCTTTGCGCCGCAAGTTGCCGCCATCATCTTCGCCTCTGCGGCACTCGGGCTGGGTTTGCTTTGCATAGCCGGATCGCAGCAGGTTGCGTTCATGGCGGCCTTTCTTGTCGGCATCGGGCTTGGAGCCGAAGTAGACATCATGGCGTATCTCATAAGTCGCTATTTCGGGCTCCGCTGGTTCGGCACTATCTACGGCACCATCTTCGCCGGGTTCACTGTCGCAGGTGGTGTGGGCGCGTACCTCATGGGCGCCGCTTTCGATGCCTCCGGATCCTACAGCTTGGCGCTCGGCCTGTTCTGCGTCGCAGCTTTGATCGGAGCCGTATTACTGCTCCGCCTCGGACCCTATCGATTTCAGGCAAGAACCGTTATACAAACCGGCGTGGAGCAGGCTATGCTCCCGTCGGAATTGTAACTTGCGGAATCAACCTAAGTCAGGAGTTAAATCGTGTCTCACGTAACCGTGCCGGCCCACGGCGTAATGGAAGGCAAAGGCGCCTACAACAAACACGCCACAATTCCGGCGAGCGGTGCTGTGTTAGCTCTTCCGTTTCTCGAACGCGCGTCACAGGAGGTAACACTCGGCAATGAGCCTGACCCGATCGTCATCGCCGATTACGGCTCGTCGCAGGGTAAGAACTCCCTGCGGCCCATGCGCGTCGCAATCCGAAACCTGCGGCCGCGCGTGAGCCCGAATCGCCCGGTGTTTGTTTTTCATATCGATCAACCAACCAACGACTTCAACTGCTTGTTCGAGGTGCTGAGTTCGGACCCGGACCGCTATGCTCTCGATGAGGCACATGTCTTCCCCTGCGCCATCGGGAGATCATTCTATGAACAGGTGCTCCCGCCTCATTCGGTGCATCTGGGCTGGTGTTCTTATGCCGCCGTATGGCTGAGACAGATCCCTTCCCTCATTCCCGGGCACTTCTTCCCTGGGCACAGTACAGGCGCCGCGCGCGAGCACTTCGAAAGGCAGGCGGCGGAAGATTGGGAGACATTTCTCTCTTTGCGAGCAACCGAGATGCGGACGGGCGCCCGATTCATCGTTGTTCTGCCAGCTCTTGCAGAAGGCGCGCCAGGATTCGGGCGAGTCATGGATCACGCCAATGCTGTGCTCGCGGAGATGGTAAATGAACGCGCCATTACCGCTGACGAGCGTGCTCACATGGTGTTGGGATCATACCCGCGGCGCAAGGATGAGCTTCTCGCGCCGTTCACTCGTGACGGTACATTCCGAGATCTTAGCGTGGAGCAGCTCGACATCTCGCCCCTTCCCGACGCCGTGTGGGCCGAATACCGGCGGACCGGCGATAAGCAAGTTTTAGCCATGCGTCATGCGCTGCTCTTCCGGGCGATCTTTATGCCTTCACTCGCCCGCGCGCTCGCTGGCGTTCGGGCGGGCGATGAGACCGCGCTGCAAACCTTTGCCGACCGCCTGCAAAACGGCCTCATCAAACGCCTGACGATCGATCCATCCCCCGTCGACATGTGCGTTCAAACGCTCGTTTTGGCAAAATCCGGCGCATAAGGCGGATGGCCGCGCTCCGGAGATAAACTCTAGGGCGGTGCAACGCAGAGGTTTTCTGAAAACAGCAGGGGCGGCAACGGCAGGCGCTCTGTCTTCATCCCGCCGCCTCCCAGGCGCGGCAGCGACTCCGCCCAAAATGAAAATCACGCGTATCCGCTTCTATCACAACCCCAACTCCAGGCCGATTTTCAACCAGAGTTATCACGTCGTGACGGTAGAAACCGATGCCGGCGTTATGGGCATCGGCGAGGGCGGCTCGGCCGAAACAGTGCAGCAATGCGCGGCCATGATCGTGGGCGAAGATCCGGCGCGCATTGATCGCATTTGGCAGATCATGTTCCGTGGATATTTCTATCCGGCCGGCCGCGAGAAGCTCGATGCATTGGGCGCGATTGATCTCGCTCTCTGGGACATCAAAGGCAAAGTTCTAAACGTACCTGTCTACGAACTGCTCGGCGGAATGGCGCGCGATCACGTCGAGTGCTATTCCACCGGCTTCCCCAGCAAGGGAACGGTGCGGGAAACCGCGCACGCTTGTATCGAAGCCGGCTTTCGCGCCTATCGCTCTTCGGTCGTCGATCCAGGCGGCGGAGCCCCTTTCCAATCGCACGAGATCGTAAGGCAGACCTACGAACACTGTGTCGAAATCCGCGCAGGTGTCGGGAAGGATGGAGACTGGGCGCTTGATTATCACACCCGTCTCGATCCGCCGGATGCCGTTCGCCTGAGCACGCTCATTGAACCGCTCGAACCGTACTTCGCCGAAGACCTGATCCGGTCCGAGAATGCGGATGTTTATCGCGAGATCAGGCAGAAGGTTAAAGTGCCGATCGCGGTCGGCGAGCAGTTCGGCTCCAAATGGGATGCCAATGAGCTGATTGAGAACCAGCTCATCGACTACTCGCGCATGACTCTGCCGAACGTAGGCGGCATCAGCGAATACATGAAAATTCAGGCGCTGTGCGAAACACACTACGTCGGTCTGATTCCGCATTTTACGGGTCCGATCGCCGAAGCCGCCCTCGTGCACGCGTGCGGCGTTTTCTCCGGCCCCGTCATGATGGAGATGGTCGGAGAAAAACCGGCTCCCCAACCGCACCTCCCCGAGTGTTTCGATTTCCGAAACGGGAAAATGTACCCGAATAACCGGCCTGGCTTGGGCGTCACCCTCGATACCAAGCCGCTGCAGCTCGCAGCCGAAATCACGGAACACGACCGGTACCGGGTGACGCCAATTTTTGAACGGCCGGACGGGTCGGTCACGAACTGGTGACATTATCGGTACGATGAACAAGAGGGACGATTCAATGAAGCAATGTGCCCGTCGATCTGACACGACACGCCCTGACATGACACGCCGCGACCTCCTGGCGGCTGGAGCAGTGGCCGGAGCGGCCCTCGGCCTGCCCTCCATTTCGAAGGCAACTGCGCCCGCCAGCACGGTCGCAATTGTCCGCTGCCGCAGCTATGACCAGTTCTCCAGCTGCCTTTCGCAGGGGCTCAATCAGATCGGCGGAATCGGCAACCTGGTTCGCGGAAAGACCGTCGCTCTCAAGCTGAACCTCACCGGCAATCCGGCGCGTTTCCCGCTCACGCCCGATCTGCCCTACCGCACCGACGGACACACGGTCGCAAACACGGTTCACCTGCTGGCGGTCGCGGGCGCGAAACGCGTACGCATCATTGAGAGCTTTTTCCCGGCCACTCAGGACCTGAGCCTGTGGGCGCGCTATGGGATCGATGTGAACGCCGTCAACAGCATGGGAACGGTCGTCGAATGGGAAAACGTTCAAAACCTGGGCAACTACAAGAAATATGTGCGCCTCCAGGTACCGTGGGGTGGTTACGTCTATCCTGCTTACTATCTAAATCAAGCGTTCACGGAATGTGATGTCTATGCTTCGCTTTCAAAATTGAAAAACCACTGGATCGCGGGCGTCACCATGTCAATGAAGAACAATTTCGGCGACACTCCCTGTTCGTTATATGGCGGCGATTGCGGCCCGAACGGAAATGAGAACCCGACAAACGAACGCGGCGACGTTCTGCACGCCGGGACAACAAAAGCACCAGCCGGTGTCGATGCCGAACTTCATCCGAATTCGCCGCGCGATCCGGGCTACCGCGTACCCCGCATTCTCGTCGATCAGGTCGGGATCCGCCCGATCGATCTTGCCATCGTGGACGGCGTTGAAACGGTCCGGGGCGGCGAGGGTCCGTGGCTTCCCGGCCTGGAGCGCATGACACCGGGCGTCATCATCGTTGGCCGCAATCCGGTTTGCGTCGATGCCGTGGGAATGGGCGTGATGGGTTACGACACACGCGCGGACCGCGGAACATCTCCGTTCATTCGCGGCGACAACTCTCTCAAACTTGCCGAAGCCGCGGGGATCGGCACCGCAGACCTCCGCCGCATTGAAGTAGTTGGCCTCAGTATCCAGCAAGCGCGCATCAACTTCGGCCCTGGCGCGGTCGGGAAGAAGATGAGCGAGCTGTAGCCGGCCGCTCTCCGTAGCCGGCGCACTTTACCTGATCCGACAGCAGGAGCCCGACCTTGCCCTCCCTCAGAGCGCCCTCAAAAAATCAAAATCGCATCCTAAATTCGCTTGTGTAACGTGTTCCAGAAACAAGCGGCCATAGCCGCGCTCATGTTTGAGAGGCGGCCTTACAAACGCCGCACGGCGGCGCTCTAACTCATCCTCATTTACCGCAAGCGTCAACGTGCGTGACGCGGCATTAAGGTCAACAAAATCACCCGTCCGCACGAGCGCAAGGGGCCCGCCAACAGCCGACTCTGGCGCAACATGCAAAACGACCGTTCCGAAACTTGTGCCGCTCATACGCGCATCGCTGATCCGCACCATGTCTTTCACGCCCTGCCCTAGCAGCACGCGAGGCATCGGGATATGCCCCCATTCCGGAAACCCGGGCGCACCCTGCGGCCCGCAGCTTTTCATCACCAGCACCGAGTCCTTCGTAACCGGCAGATCATCGCGCTCGATTTGCTGCCGCATCTGCTCGTAATTTTCGAACACATACGCGGGTCCCCGGTGCTGCAGCAGGTCCGGCGATGCCGCGGTCTGCTTTAGAACTGCCCCGTCCGGCGCCAGGTTGCCCCGCAGGATAATAGTGCCGCCCTCTCGGTGCAAGGGACTGTCCAGTGGACGGATCACGGTTCGGTCGTAGCACGGCGCATCGGCCACGTTTTCCCGAACCGTCTTGCCCGTCACAGTGATGGCATCGCCATGCAGATATTGAAGAATCTCACGCATAACCGCCGGCAGGCCGCCCGCCGCGAAGAAGTCTTCCATCAGAAACTCGCCCGAGGGCTTTACGTTCGCGAGATACGGCACGCGCCGTGAGACTGCATCGAACTCGTCCAGCCGCAAACCAATATTGAGCCGGCCGGCGATCGCGAGCAGATGCACCACAGCATTCGTGGAACCGCCGATCGCCATGTCTACCGCCATAGCGTTTTCAAACGCTTTCCGCGTCATGATTTGTGACGGCCGCAGATCTTCGTTCACCATCTGAACGATTCTTCGGCCGCTATTTTCCGCGAAAACAAGCCGCCGCGAATCCGGCGCGGGCACGTTCGCGCAACCCGTTAGCGTCATTCCTAGCGCCTCCGCCAAACTTGTCATCGTTGAAGCGGTGCCCATTACGGTACAGTGCCCGGCGCTGCGCGCCAGCCCGCCTTCAATCTCCTGGAGTTCCTCCTCGCTCAGTAGCCCGGTGCGAAACAGGTCAAACAGCTTGCGCCCGTCCGTTCCTGACCCTAAGCGCCGCTCCCGCCACTGCCCGCTCAGCATCGGCCCGCCCGGAACGACGATCGCCGGAAGATCCGCGCTCGCGCACCCCATCAGTTGCGCTGGCGTGGTCTTATCGCAGCCACAAAGAAGCACCACCCCATCGATCGGATTCGCGCGAATTGATTCTTCTACATCCATCGCCATCAGATTGCGATAGAGCATCGTCGTCGGGCGCATGAACATCTCGCCCAGCGAAATGGTTGGAAACTCGAGCGGCAATCCACCCGCCGACCATACGCCACGCTTTACGGCCTCGGCCACGGTCCTGAGGTGAAGGTTGCAGTTGTTCAGCTCACTCCAGGAATTGCAAATTCCAATGACTGGCCGGCCGTCAAAGATCTCCCCGCCGAAGCCCTCAGATCTTAGCGCCGCGCGGCGCGCAAAATGATAGTAGTCGGGTCGATCACGGCCGAACCAATCCTGACTTCGCAGTCTTTTCCCGGGCACCGCTCTATCACAGCAGATCGCGCCCGAAAAATTTCAGCCTGCTACCGCGGTTTCTTCTTTTCGGAGCTGGCCACCCTCAGCCAGGGCCACATATAAAACCGGCGGCCGCATGTCAAACAGCGATAAGGCATCAAACGGAATAGCAGAAACGCCATGTCCCACCAGCGCTGTCTGGTTTTTCGTTCCTTGCACGAGTAACAGCGGGGACACATAGCCTGAATACGAGGTCGCGCGCCGCAGCCGTTCGTCTTGCCCGGTTTTATCCCAGACCATCCCTCACCCGGCCAATACGTTGTATATGAACATGGCCGAGAGCACGATCATCGTTGCCGCCGTAAGCCAGGCGATTACGTTCTGCCAGCGTTTGTTTTTGAAAGCGCCCATCAGCCGCGGCCGGTTCACCAGCAGAAGCATATAGACCAGAACAAACGGTAGCAGCATCCCGTTTACCACCTGGGAATACAAAATCAGCTTTATCTGTAACCGGTTTGGTATCAGCAGAACACAACCGGCGCCGCCGCCAATCAATAAGCTATAAAGCCAATAAAAAACCGGCGCCTCAGAGAATCGCTTGTCGATCCCCGACTCGAACCCCAGTCCTTCGCAGATGTTGTAAGACGTCGCGAGCGGCAGAATGGCCGCCGATAATAGCGATGCATTGATCAACCCGATGGCAAACAGAAGGGCAGCGAAACGGCCGGCGAAAGGGCGCAGTGCGAGAGCCGCGTCGGATGCCTGCGCGAGTTCCGTGTGGCCGCCCGCCCTGAAGATAGTCGCGCCGCAAGCCACCACGATAAAAAAAGCAATCACATCCGTAACAATGCAGCCGACGATCACATCCAGCCGGCAAAGAGGGTAATGCCGCGCGTCCACACCACGCTCCACAACCGCAGCCTGAAGATAAAACTGCATCCAGGGCGTGATCGTGGTTCCGATCAGGCCGACAATGACCGCAAGGTAAGCCGGATCGGTGCTGAGAGTCGGTACGAATGTCTGCCGTAAAGCCGAATTCCAATTCGGCCTCGCAAGAATGGCCGAGACCGGATATGCAAAGTAGATAAGCGACGCAATGATGAGAATGCGCTCAACCGGTTTGTAGCGCCCCTGCACGACCACTACCCACACCACCACCGCGCCGAACGGCACAACCAGGAACTTACTGAAACCAAAAATACCCATTCCGGATGCCAGCCCGGCAAACTCCGAAACGATGTTGCCGAAATCCGCCAACCCGAGTACCAGCATCGTGAAGAACGTCGCGCGTAATCCGAACTCCTCGCGAATCAAGTCCGAGAGTCCCTTGCCGGTGACTGCGCCCATGCGCGCCGCCATCTCCTGCACAACGATGAGTGCGATGGTGGTGGGGATTAACGTCCACAGCAGAGCATAACCGAACTGCGCGCCGGCCTGCGAATACGTAAGGATTCCGCCGGGATCGTTGTCCACGTTCGCCGTAATGAAGCCCGGTCCGAGCACGGCAAAAATAGCGACCAGCCGGGCGCTGATTAAGGTGAACGGCGATCTCCTGCGGACAGCAGTCTGGGTCATGGGGGCAGCGGTGAAAACCTCCATTGTTGATCACGTCTATTTCAGATAAACTTGCGCTGAAAGCGATAATGGCCGAAAATCAGGAACCGGCACGTAAAACCCGAGCAGTTGAAACGGTAGATGTCCCAAATCCAACTTTGCTTTCTCTGGCACATGCACCAGCCCTTGTACAAGGATCTGGTGACTGGAAGATATCGGCTTCCCTGGGCGCGGTTGCACGCCCTGAAAGATTATTACGGGATGGTGAAGCTCCTCGACGGCTTTCCCTCTCTCCATCAAACATTCAATCTGGTCCCGTCGCTGCTGATTCAGATTGAAGATTACGCTGAGGGGCGGGCGCTAGACCAGTTTCTGACATTAGCGCTGAAACCCGCCGAACAACTGGACCGCGCGGAGAAAGAATTCATACTCCGCTATTTCTTTCAGGCGAACGAAGCTAATGTAATCAATCGCTACCCCCGGTACGCCGAGCTTTTCCGGAAGATTCGCGAAAACGAGTACAATGCCGAGCGCGCCGCACCTCAGTTCGATACCCAGATGGTGCGCGACCTCCAGGTGCTTTCTCAACTCGCCTGGTTCGATGAAGAGTATCTGACCGGTGATCCGGAGATCAACGATCTCGTCCGAAAAGGCCGCGGGTACAGCGTGGAAGACCAGGCCCTCCTTGGGCCCAAGCAGACGGAGGCATTAGGGAAGGTGCTTGCCATCTATCGCGATTTCGCCGAGCGCGGACAGATTGAATTGTCTGCTTCTCCGCTGTACCACCCGATTCTGCCTCTGATCTGCGACTCGAATATCGGTCAGACGCCTCACCCCTATCTTCCGCTGCCCTCCCAATTCGCGTACCCTGGAGACGCCGAGGAACAACTCCTGCGCGCGCGGCAGTACTTCGCAGATAAGTTTGGCCGGGCCCCCGCCGGACTATGGCCCTCTGAAGGTGCAATTTCAGATCAGATGCTCGAGATCGCCGCCCGAACCGGATTTCATTGGACGGCCTCGGACGACGGCATCCTCGCCCAGACCATCGGCCATGAGCCCATGCCGGCTGACACGTACCGCCCATACCTCTGGAAACAGGGCAGCCGGCAAATCCATCTGCTGTTCCGTGACAATCGGCTGAGCCAATTCATTGGCTTCGTCTACTCCCGAATGGATCCGGACCAAGCTGCCCGCCACTTCGTCAGCTCTGTTACGAACAGTTGCGCACCCCTGCTTAGCCGCGGTGAGAGCCCCATCGTGCCGATCATCTTAGACGGGGAAAATGCCTGGGAAAACTACGCCGGCAACGGCAGGCCTTTTCTTCGAAGCCTGTACCGGATTTTGTCGGAGGATCGCCGCATTGTCTGCCGCACCATTTCTGAAGCTCTAACCGGCGCTACCGCCCGCGAACTGACGCACGTGTTTCCAGGCTCGTGGATCGATGCCAATTTCGATATC
>Ga0213871_10000019_pt1 | contig 11024 bp, 6 predicted proteins | sample VelepicomBERX_R1_FD_161059 | JGI IMG/M metagenome (GOLD analysis project Ga0213871, IMG submission 161059) | Rhizosphere microbial communities from Vellozia epidendroides in rupestrian grasslands, the National Park of Serra do Cipo, Brazil - RX_R1 | ecosystem: Host-associated > Plants > Roots >... | reverse complement strand
GAATGCGGAGTTCTCCGCCAGAGAGATAAATACAGTCGGTGAAGGTGCCTCCGGTGTCGATGGCCAGGCGCAAAGGGGGTTGGCTCGTATCGGGTAGTTGTTGCGGCGGTTCCGGATGGGAGCAGCCGTATCCTGAAACTCTAATTCAAGCGGCGCTTGTGGTTGCTGTGTTGGCGCCCACGGCTACCCCCTGAGAAAACTGACAGTGGCGGGCGAGCAAAACCTGACCTATCTTAGGGGTCTGTGACAGCGGTCACAGTGCTGCAGTTCGGCAATCCCTATTCTTCGAAGAGTTTCGCAGCAGCGCTTTGCTTTGGGGTAGTGCGAGAGCCCGTACACCTAAAACGGGCCGAATTGGGGCATCAGACCCTGCTTAGAGCATTTCCGAAACAGCTGTGTCCTGTCGAGAGGCATCCGAGCTGCCGCGTCCGCATGACGGGGTTGTCTGTGAGACTTCGTAGCTGACCGACTCTCGATTGTGTCCGGGGACGCCGTTTCGAAGTGCGTTGGGAGAGGCAGAATGAGACAGAAGCTGTTCGTAGCGACGTGTCTCGTGGTGTCGTTAGTCTGGGCGGGTCGGTGGGCCAAGGCACAGCAGGCAGCGGTATCCCATCCGAGCACGAAAGCCGCCAGCGCAAAGGAATTTGTCGGCGCGGAAACCTGCGAGACCTGCCACGCGGATGAAGCCAAGAAATTCGTAGAAAATCCGCACTCACGGCTGGCGCTGGAGCACGGCGGAAAGGGCGTGACGTGCGAGAGCTGCCACGGGCCGGGCAAGGCGCATGTCGATGCGGGCGGCGATGCGACAAAGATCTTCCAGTTCAGCAAGGCGTCTCCCCGGGTCGTCGACAACACCTGCCTGACCTGCCATGCCGGGGCACATCCGAACTTCGAGCACACCGCGCACGGTCAGGGCAATATTGACTGCCTGAGTTGCCACAGCATTCATAAGTCGGCCACTGAGGAGCACCTGCTCACGGCATCGCAACCGACGCTCTGCTACACCTGCCACACAGATACGAAAGCGGCCTTCGCACAGCCTTTCCATCACAAAGTGGACGAAGGGCTGATGAAATGCAGCGACTGCCACAATCCGCACGGGACCTTCCAGGGCACCCTTCAGCATCCGGCGGCGATGCTGCACCTTGGCCCCGGCGGAACTGCGGTCTGTACGAAGTGCCACACCGAGACCGCCGGACCCTTCGTCTATCCGCATCCTGTGATTCCGACCGAGGGATGCACGGGCTGCCATTATCCTCACGGGTCGCCGAATCCAAGGCTTCTGACGCGCAATAACGTGAACTCGATATGCCTGCAATGTCATACGGCTTCGATGAACTTCACCGCTCCGGGCGTTCCGTCGTTTCACAATCAGGCGAACCAGTACCAGGCCTGCACGGTCTGCCACTCGCAAATACACGGCTCGAACAGCGATCCCGTGTTCTTCAAGTAAGGATGGCCGCGTATGACGAGCAAATACTCATTCGGATATCGGGCGATGAGCTATGGGCGTGGCGCTCGGCGGTCTGGGCTCTGCGCTATCGCGCTGGCGGCTTTTGCAGTGGCGCAGGCACAGAATAACGCGCAGCAGGCAGGGACTTCGGCGGACAAGGACACCGGCAAAACTGTGGGCGGCTACGTGATACATCAGTCGATCGACATCGGCGGCCACATTGAGGAGAAGTCAGGCAGCAACGCGATGTATGCGACGCTGGTGAATATCTATTCGGGCGCGCGCATGCTCGATCAGTCACTGACCATGCGCGCCGTAGATCCCGGCCACGCGCTGATCTTCGACCGGCTCTCGTCGACCAGCTATGGATATGGCGGCGATCCGATCAATGTGACCTATCTCAATATGTCGAAGGGACGCCTGTATGATTTCCGGGCAAGCTATCGCCGGTATCGCCAGTATTTCGACTACAACCTGCTGGCGAACCCGCTGATTCCACCGCAGTCGACGCCGTTTGTGCCGTGGCTGGATAGTCCGCACCTGTACAACACTTTGCGCCAGATGACGGATTATCAGCTGACCCTGTTTCCGTTGTCCGTAGTGAGTGTCCGGGTCGGGTATAACCACAACATCAACCAAGGGCCGTCCTACAGTTCGACTCACCTCGGCAATGATCCCTGGCTGTATCAGAACTGGAGAAATTCCACCGACAATTGGAACGCGAGTGTCAACTGGAAGCCAGATCCGAAGACGACAATCAGCTACGACCAGTTCGTGACGCATTACAAGGGCAATACGATCTGGACGTTGGCGGGCTTGAATAATGTTCTACCGAACGGCCAGCCGGTAGCCCTGGGAGTGGATCTTTCGTCTGTGTGGAACGCACCGTGCTCAGCTCCGTTCAACGCCAATGGCACGGTGAATCCGAAGTGCAGCGCGGCGCTGGAGTATAGGCGCGTTCAGCCGACGCGAACGCTGTTTCCAACAGAGCAGGTCAGGCTTCAGAGCTCGTACATCCCTCATCTCACGCTGAATGGGCGGCTGGCCTACACCGGAGCGAACAGTTCACTCAACGGATACGATGAGTCTTTCAACGGATTGATCACACGGTCATCGCAGAGAGGCTACCTGGAGACGGGCTCGGCGCGCGTGCAGCATGTGAATATCAATGGGGATTTTGCGCTGGAATGGGAGATAACTCCGAAAATAAGGGCCTCGGATGTGTATGACTTCTGGGCCGTTCGCGAACCGGGTATCAACACGTTTACCACGACGAGCTATACCGGCAGCTCGATGCTGCTCCCGCCCACCAGTTCCAGCACATCGACGGCGGCAGACCAGCAGTGGCTTAATCAGAAGACCAGCACCAATACGACTGTTCTGGCATGGGATGTCGCGCCAAAGGCTACCTTGTCGGTGGGCTATCGCTATCGCGCCCGGCGCATCACCGATGCGGGAGGCGACAGTATTCCGATCCATGAGAACTGGGGGCTGTTCGGAGCGATACTCCGACCCCTGCCGGAGCTGCGTATCAACTTTGATTTCGCGGGCATGTATGCCGATAACTCGTTTACCCGCCTCGACCCGCGGCAGTTGTACCAGTACATCGCCCGGGCTTCGTACAAGCCGCGTTCGTGGATTTCAGTTTCGGGAGCGATCAATATTTTCGAGTCCCGGGACAATATTCAGACGGTCAACCATAAAGAACATAATCGCGACTATTCGTTCGGAATGTCGATCATGCCCAGCGAGAAGTGGTCGATCGACATGAATTACTCCTACAACGACGTCTATTCGACGACGCTGTTGTGTTATCCCTCGACGCCGCCGCCGCCCAGTGCCGGACCTGTTCCTTCAGTGTGCTCTGATGCCGGGACGCCATACTCGAGCAATGGTTATTACAGCGCGCCGACAAACTTTGGCTTCATCGGATTTACCTTCAGCCCCATCAGCCGTCTTCATGCCAAGGCGGGGTATCGTATGAGTTCTGTCGATGGGAGTTCCGATGCGATTAATATCCGCCAGGTGCCGGGCTCTCTGCAGTCGCAGTGGCAATCGCCTTATGGAGGGATTTATTTCCAGATCGCTCCGAAGTGGACGTGGAAGGGTGACTGGAACTACTACGGTTATGGCGAAGGGACGCCGATTGGACCGACACTCCCGAGAAGTTTTCGGGGGAATGTGTATACGCTGGCAGTAAATTATGCCTTTTGAAGTGATAGACCCTGCGTTATGATTGGCGCGCTCGTGAGGAGGAGCAACCTACAATGCTGAAACAAATCGTTCGTACCTGTTTGGTCACGCTGCTTGCGGCTGGAACTGCGAGCTTTGCCCAGGATGCTGCGGCTACCTACAAATCCAAGTGCCAGATGTGTCATGGCGCAACCGGAATGGCTGACACACCGGCCGGCAAGTCTACCAAGGCGAGGCCTTTCAACGATCCGGATGTGCTGAAGATGTCGGACGACGATCTGATTAACGTCACAACCAACGGCCATAACAAGATGCCGGCGTATAAAGGCAAGCTATCGGACGCGCATATCAAGGATCTTATCGCCTATATCCACACGCTGCAGAAGAAGTAAACGAAAGAGACAACTGAACCTATGGCTCAAACCGGGGGGGCTCAAACCGGGGGTTTCAGAGAACGCTGGCTCCAGCCGGGCGTTTTTCTTGCGAACAACGCCATCAGCCTGATCGGAGTCGGGCTTACCACCGCGTCGGCGCTGATTCTGGTTGGTTTCTGGGTCATCGATGTATTCGGCAAGGGTGGGTCAGCCAATCCCTATGTCGGCATCATCGTTGACCTGTGCCTGCCGGCGCTCTTTATTCTCGGGCTGGTTCTGATTCCGATCGGCATGCTGCTGCGGAGGCGGAGACTGAAGGCGGCAGGACAACTGCCGGCCGAATACCCGAAGGTGGATCTTGCGAATCCGGTGTTTCGCGAGTCACTCATCTTTGTTGCAGCGGCAACGTTTGTGAATTTCGTGATTGTGGGCACGGCGAGCTATCGCGGCGTTGCATACATGGATACGCCGAACTTTTGTGGTCAGGCGTGCCACGTGATGGCTCCCGAATTTGCGGCCTACCAGGTGTTTCCGCACTCTCATGTGGCTTGCACGGAGTGCCACATCGCCCCGGGAATACCGGGGTTTATCCACGCAAAGCTGAATGGCACAAAACAGCTCATCCAGGTGATCGTCGGGAATTATTCCCGTCCTATTATGCCCGAAGGTAAAGTTCCACAAGCGAGCGCAACCTGCGTTCATTGTCACAACCCGGGACGGTATATCGGCGACAAGCTTGTTATCACGACCGCATATGGGGATGAGGAAAGCAATCCTGCGACCAAGTCGCTGGTACTGCTGCATGTAGGCGGCAAGGATATGGCTGGTCACGTGAGCGGCATTCACGGCGCTCATATGGGGCGCATTGAGTACATCGCGACCGACAACACGAATCAGACGATCCCGTGGGTGGCCAAGGTGAATGACGACGGGTCGACGACGGAGTATGTTTCGTCTGACGCGAAGCAGCCCGTTAGCGGCGAAAAGCGCGTCATGGATTGCATCGACTGCCATAACCGGGCCGCGCACTCGTTCGATACTCCGGAGAAAGCGCTGAACAAGGCGATGCTGCGCGGCCTGGTGGACCCATCCCTGCCATTCGTGCACAAGGAAGGTCTGACACTGATCAAGGCGGAATATGGGTCGGAAGCGGATGCGGACGCGAAGATCACGTCGGGGCTGCAGGACTTCTATCGCAGCCAGCATCCCGATGTGTGGAACCAGAAGCAGGCGCAGGTCGAGCAGTCGGCGAGGGCTCTGAGCGCGATCTACGATCAAAACGTCTTTCCTTTTATGAAGGTGGCCTGGGGCACGCATCCGAACAACCTCGGGCATAACGACTATCCGGGATGTTTCCGGTGCCACGACGGAAGCCACAGTACGAAGGACGGCAAGAGCATCGATAACGACTGCTCAACCTGCCACAATCTGCTAGCCACCGACGAAGCGAATCCCAAGCAGCTTGCCGATCTGGGACTCCAGTAGCACAGAACCATCTAAAAACGGCCCCTCAGTTGCAGGGAATCGATCAGACCGGAGGGCTTTCCGCATTCATCATTCGTTCACCTACGCACGTTTTAAGTCTCTTACAGTGGCAGGTTGGCGTTCGCCAGCCTTTTAGCGGCGCGCTGAAGGGCTGTCACTTCTGACAGAAGACGATGACACTGACGGATCTTAGACTTTCTCTGAACTGACGAAGGAGTGTGAATTATGGCGACCACAGTGGCTCCCGAAACATTGAACAATGCGATAACCGCCTACGGCCCGACCAGATCGACGGTGCATGGGGCACCCCTCAGCGAGGAAGAGCTCCGCAAAACCGACGCGTTCTGGCGCGCGTGCACATACATGATGCTGGGGATGATCTATCTACAGGACAATCCGCTGCTGAGAGAGCCGCTGAAGGTGGATCACATCAAGAATCGACTGCTCGGGCACTGGGGATCGAGTCCCGGCCTGTCCTTTGTCTATATTCATCTGAACCGGCTGATCAAGAAGTACGACCTGGACATGATCTTTTTGGCCGGCCCAGGGCATGGCGCGCCCGGCGTGCTCGCGCCTGTGTATCTCGAGGGGACCTACTCGGAGATCTACACAGACAAGTGCGAAGACGAAGAAGGCCTGCGCGAGTTCTTCAAGCAGTTTTCGTTCCCCGGCGGGGTGGGTAGCCATTGCACGCCGGAGACGCCGGGGTCGATTCATGAAGGCGGAGAGCTGGGCTATGTGCTTTCGCATGCGTGCGGCGCGGCATTCGATAATCCCGAACTGATCGTTGCGGCGGTTGTGGGCGACGGCGAGTCGGAGACGGGACCGCTTGCGACCTCGTGGCACATCAACAAGTTCCTCAACCCGATCCGCGATGGCGCGGTGCTGCCAATTCTTCACCTCAACGGTTACAAAATCAACAATCCGACGCTGCTGGCGCGCATCAGCCACGAGGAGCTGGAGGAATTGCTTCGCGGGTATGGATGGACGCCCTACTTTGTCGAGGGGTCCGACCACAAGAGCATGCACCAGGCAATGGCGGCAACCACGGAGCATTGCGTCAACGAGATCCGAAAGGCGCAGCAGGCGGCGCGCAAGACGGGGAATGCGGAACGGGTGCGCTGGCCGATGATTGTGCTGCGGAGCCCCAAGGGATGGACTGCTCCGAGGAAACTGGACGGCCACTACGTCGAAGGCTTCTGGCGCGCGCACCAGGTGCCGATGGCGGATGTGAAGACGAATCCGCACCGGCTTCAGGAACTCGAAGAGTGGATGCGCTCGTACAAGCCGGAAGAGCTGTTCGACGAAAACGGGACGCTTCTGCCTGAGCTCAGGGAATTGACTCCCACGGGCACGCGGCGCATGGGCGCGAATCCTCATGCAAATGGAGGCGGGTTGAAGCGGGCGCTGCGGCTACCGGATTTCCGCGACTATGCCTGCCAGTTCGAGAAGCCAGGCACGATTGAGGTGGAGAACGCGAAGCCGCTGGGGACATTTCTCCGCGATGTGATGAAGCTGAACATGAAGAACTTCCGCGTGTTCGGCCCGGATGAAACCACCTCCAACAAACTTCAAGATATTTATCAGGTAAGCAAAAAGCTCTGGCTGGAGGAGTATTTCGAGGAAGATCTCGATGGGGGCGAACTGGCTCCGGACGGACGCGTCGTCGAGATGCTGAGCGAACACACGATGGAAGGGATGCTCGAGGGGTATCTTCTGACGGGCCGGCACGGCTTCTTCTCGTCGTATGAAGCCTTCATTCATGTGATCGACTCAATGTTCAACCAGCACGCAAAGTGGCTGGAGATATGCAACCACTTGTCGTGGCGGAAGAAGATCGCTTCGCTGAACATATTCGTCACGTCGACGGTTTGGCGCCAAGATCACAATGGGTTCACTCACCAAGACCCCGGATTTATCGATGTGGTGGTCAACAAGAGCGCCGCGGTGACGCGCATCTACATGCCGCCCGATGTGAACTCGCTGCTTTCGGTCGCGGACCACTGTCTGCGCAGCGAGCAGTACGTCAACGTGATCGTGTGCGACAAGCAGCTTCACCTGCAGTACATGGACATGGATGCGGCAATCGTCCACTGCACCAAGGGCATCGGTATGTGGGACTGGGCGTGCAACGATCAAGGCGTGGAACCGGATGTGGTGATGGCTTCGGCGGGCGATATTCCCACGCAGGAGACGCTGGCAGCCATCTGCCTGCTGCGGGAGGAGTTTCCCGACCTGAAGATTCGGTACGTGAATGTGATCGACCTGTTCAAGCTGCAGCCGAGCACGGAGCATCCTCATGGGCTGACGGATCGGGACTTCAATTCTCTCTTTACAGTCGATAAACCTGTCATCTTCAACTTCCATGGATATCCGTGGCTGATTCATCGCCTGACGTATGCCCGCGCGAATCACAACAACATGCACGTGCGCGGATACAAGGAAAAGGGCAACATTAACACGCCCCTGGAGCTGGCGATAGAGAATGAGACCGATCGCTTCAGCCTGGCGATGGACGTAATCAAGCGCGTACCGAAGCTGCAAAAGATCGGCGGTCATGCCATGGAGAAATTCCTCAACCAGCAGATAGAGTGCCGTAACTATGCCTTCGCGCACGGCATCGATAGGCCTGATGTCCGGGATTGGCGCTGGCCGTATTAACTTCAACCAGACAAGTTGAAAGGAATGAGGCGATGAGTACCGAGTTGGTTGCTCCGGCGGCGAAGACACGTCAGCCAGATCAGGAAGAACTGCTGAAACAGTACGGGTGCGGTCCGATTAAGTTTTCGGACAAAGATGGGCTCTATGAGCGCCATCTGCAATTCGATAATGTCATCGACGGCAGCGAAGTCAATTCCCGGGAGCAGTTCGAGGCGGCAGCGCGCGCGGCCCGAGACCTGCTTTCGCAGCGCTGGGTCGCGACCGAGCGAACTTACGATCAGATCAACGCCAAAAGGGTTTATTACCTTTCGATGGAGTTTCTGCTCGGGCGCTCGCTGGCAAACAACATCACGAATATGCTGGTCCGTCCTGAAGTTTCGAGAATGGCCAGGGAAAGAGGGATCGATCTGCTTTCCCTGGTCGAACAGGAACCAGACGCGGGACTCGGGAACGGCGGGCTGGGACGGCTGGCGGCGTGCTTTCTCGATTCAATGGCTACGATGCAACTGCCCGCGATGGGCTACGGGCTGCGTTACGAATACGGGATCTTCAAGCAGGTGATCGAAGACGGGTGGCAGAAGGAGCAGCCTGACAACTGGCTGCGCCGGCCGGATCCATGGGAGGTAATGCGGCCTTATGAGCAGGTGGAAATCAACCTGAACTGCTCTTTTCAGCTACAGAACGGAATACTGCGGCCGGTGCAGGGGGTTCCATCGACTTTGTATGGAATACCGTTCGACCGTCCTGTAGTTGGATACAGCGGTCAGACGATCAACACGCTGCGGTTGTGGGCGGCGGGAAGTCCCGACTACTTCGACTTTCAGAAGTTCAGCAGCGGTGACTTCGTCGGGGCGCTGGCAGAGAGCCTCGCCGCTGAATCGCTGACGCGAGTGCTGTATCCGGACGATAGCACGAGCATGGGCAAGGCCCTGCGGCTGGTGCAGCAGTATTTTCTGGTGGCGTGCTCGCTCAAGGACCTGGTGCGACGGTTCCGCAGCGTGAATACCGACTGGAAGACACTGCCTGACAAAGTGGCCATTCAACTGAACGACACGCATCCGACGTTGTCGGTTCCGGAGTTGATGCGAATTCTGGTGGACGAGGCGCATGTCGGCTGGGACGAGGCGTGGGACATCACGCAAAGGACATTGGCGTACACGAACCACACACTATTGCCGGAGGCGCTGGAGAAATGGCCCGTCGAGTGGTTCGAAGCCATTATGCCGCGACAGCTCGAGATTATTTACGAGATCAACCGGCGCTTCCTGCGGACGGTGAGAGATCGCTTCCCCGGAGATGAAGGAAAGGTAAAGCGGGTCAGCCTGATCGAAGACACTCCGGAACGGAAGGTCCGGATGGCGAACCTGGCGATCGTGGGGTCGCACAGCACGAATGGCGTAGCGGCGATTCATAGCGAACTGCTGCGGACGACGACGGTGAAGGACCTTGCCGAGATTTTTCCTGAGCGGTTTAACAACAAGACCAACGGGGTGACTCCGCGGCGATGGCTGCTGCTGTGCAATCCGGCGCTTTCGAGCGCGATCACGGAGGCGATCGGAGACAGCTGGATTACCGACCTGAGCGAGTTGCGGAAGCTGATTCCGTTCGCCGACGACAAGGGATTTCATAACGCCTACCACAAAGCGAATCGTGAAGCCAAAGTACGTTTTGCCAACTGGCTGAAAGGAACGACGGGGCAGGAGGTCGATCCCGACACGATCATCGACAGCCAGGTGAAGAGAATCCACGAGTACAAGCGGCAGCTCCTCAATGCATTGCGGATTGTTGTACTGTACAACCGTCTGCGGGAGAATCCTAACCTGGACCTGGCCCCGCGCACTTTCATCTTTGCGGGCAAGGCTGCGCCGGCATATCGCCTGGCGAAAGTGATCATTAAGTTCATCAACAATCTGGCAGGCACAATCGATGGAGATCCGGCTGTCAAGGGTCGTATCAAGGTACTGTTTCTTCCGGAATATTGCGTGACGCAGGCCGAACGGCTGATTCCCGCATCGGATGTATCGAACCAGATTTCGACGGCCGGCTACGAGGCGAGCGGCACGAGCAATATGAAGTTCATGATGAATGGCGCTCTTACGATTGGAACAAGAGACGGCGCGACGATCGAGATGGCGGAAGAGGCCGGGGAGGAGAACTTCTTCCTCTTCGGGCTCACAGCGGAGCAGGTGGCGAACAGCCGCGGCTGGTACAACCCCTGGTGGCATTATCACAATGAGCCTGAGACGCGCGCAGCTCTGGATATGATTTTCTCGGATTATTTCAGCCGGAATGAGCCCGGCGTGTTCGATCCGCTGCGCGAAGCCCTGCTGCTGCAGGGCGACCACTATATGCACCTTGCGGACCTCAAGTCTTATCTGGAGGCAGACCAGAAGCTCCAAGCCGTGTATTCGGATCGCGACGTCTGGGCGAGGATGGCGATCCTGAATATAGCCAACTCGGGAAAGTTTTCGAGCGACCGCACCATCGCTCAGTACGCGTCTGAAATTTGGGATGTAAAACCGAGCCCGATTTCTTGCGGATAGTGGAACACGAACAGGTCTGAAATCGTTGGAGCGAGAAAGAGGCGCGATGGGGGCACCTCGGGTAACCGCGGCCCAAGAGGCTGGCAGAGCGGGTTCGGACCAAGATACATACAGCACGCGGGGAAAAAGCTATCCTCTGGGCGCGACGCCCGTGAAGAGCGGCGTCAACTTCAGCGTATATGCACGTGATGCCGATGGCGTGGATCTGCTTTTGTTCCACCGCGAGGACGATGCGCAACCTTCGCGGGTGCTCTCTCTCGATCGCTTCGCAAACCTTACCTATCACTACTGGCACGCGTTTGTTCCCGGAATAGA
>Ga0213871_10000018_pt1 | contig 11072 bp, 9 predicted proteins | sample VelepicomBERX_R1_FD_161059 | JGI IMG/M metagenome (GOLD analysis project Ga0213871, IMG submission 161059) | Rhizosphere microbial communities from Vellozia epidendroides in rupestrian grasslands, the National Park of Serra do Cipo, Brazil - RX_R1 | ecosystem: Host-associated > Plants > Roots >... | reverse complement strand
AGTGCATGGGCGCGATCGACGAGTGCGGCGCGCCCGTCGTGTCGATCGCCGGCGGCGAGCCGCTGTTGCACAAGGACATGCCGCGCATCGTGCAGGGCTTCCTCGCGCGCAAGAAGTTCGTGATCCTGTGCACCAATGCGCTGCTGCTGGCCAAGCGCATCGACGACTTCAAGCCGCATCCTTCGTTCACCTGGTCGATCCATCTCGACGGCAACCAGGCGATGCACGACAAGTCGGTGTGCCAGCGCGGCGTCTACGACAAGGCGGTCGAGGCGATCCGGCTTGCCAAGGCGAAGGGCTTCCGAGTCAGCATCAACTGCACCCTGTTCAACGACGCCGATCCGGCGGCGGTGGCGGCGTTCTTCGACGACATGAAGGCGCTGGGTCTCGACGGCATCACCGTCTCGCCGGGCTATGCCTACGAGCGCGCGCCCGACCAGCGGCACTTCCTCAACCGCACCAAGACCAAGGAGCTGTTCCGCGGCATCCTGGCGCGTGGCCACGGCGGCAAGAGCTGGCCGTTCAGCCAGTCGGTGATGTTCCTGAATTTCCTCGCCGGCAACGAAGCCTACCACTGCACGCCGTGGGGCAACCCGACCCGCACCGTGTTCGGCTGGCAGAGGCCCTGCTACCTGCTCGGCGAGGGCTATGCCAAGACCTTCCGCGAGCTGATGGAGGACACCGCCTGGGACCGCTACGGCGTCGGCAATTACGAGAAGTGTGCCGACTGCATGGTCCACTCGGGCTTCGAGGCGTCGGCGGTGAAGGACATGATGCGCCGGCCGCTGAAGGCGCTGGCGATCACCATGCGCGGCGTGAAGACCGGCGGGCCGATGGCCAAGGACATACCGCTCGACCAACAGCGGCCGGCCGAGTTCGTGTTCTCACGGCACGTCGACAGCAAGCTGGTCGAAATCCGGGAAGCCGAGGCGCGGGCCAAGAGCGCGGTGGCCGCGGAGTAGGCTCCAGAAGGCCCGCTCGGCGTCGACGGCGACGCCGATGAGCGCGGCAAGCTGGCCGGGGTGCGACAGCAGCGAGCGTAACACCGCGATGATGTCCATGGCGCCGTCCGGTTTCATGCCGACATAGGCCGCGGGCGGCAGCGATTGGCCTGCCGGATCGCAGACGACGCGGGCCGCGACCAAAGGCAGTCGATGCCTCTGAGCGATACGGGCTGCCACATGCGATTCCATGTCGACGGCGATGGCGCCGGTGCTGCGGTGCAGCGAGGCCTTTTCCGAGGCCCTCGCGACCATGGCATTGCGCGCGAGAAACGTGCCGCGGGTCGGCTCGCCAAGAGCTTGGGCGATGGCGGCGCTCCATGCCTTGTCGGTCGCGATCGGCAGGTCGTCGACCAGCACCCGATCGGCAACCACCCATTGGCCGATCTTCAGGCGCGGCGCCAGCCCACCGGCAATTCCGATGCTGGCAATTCCCCTGGCGCGCGGCGCCAAGGCCTCCAGCTGTGCGGCGAGGCGCGTTTGGTCGCCGCCGCCGGCAACGGCCGTGACCTCGCCGTTGGCAATGATGCGCGCCTCGCGCTGCAATCCGGTCGCGGCCAGGATCATCACATGCCGTATGCGACGCGGCGGTCGTTGCTGCGCTTGAGGTTGCGATAGCGCGCCAGTGCCCAAAGCGGGAAGAACTTCGGATAGCCGTGGTAGCGCAGGTAGAAGACGCGCGGAAAGCCACCGCCGGTGTAGGCGTCCTGCGGCCACAAGCCACCATCGCCTTGCCTGATGCGGAGCCACGCAATGCCGCGCGCCACGGCCGGATGATCGACCTCGCCGGCAGCCATCAGGCCGAGCAGCGCCCACGCCGTCTGCGAGGCATTGGACGGCGCCGGCTCGTAGCCCTTGTAGGCGAGCTTGTAGCTGTCGCAGTCCTCGCCCCAGCCGCCGTCCTCGTTCTGGATGGCGATCAGCCAGTCGGCGGCCTTGCGCACGGTCGGATCGGTCGCATCGAGGCCGGCGGCGTTCAGCGCGCACAACGCCGACCACGTGCCGTAGACGTAGTTCACGCCCCAGCGGCCGAACCAGCTGCCGTCGGCTTCCTGCTCGCGTCGCAGGTAGTCGAGCGCCTGGCGCATCCTGGGGCTGTCGAGACCCTCGCCCAGCTGCGCCATCATGCTGATGCAGCGCGCGCTCACGTCCGCGGTCGGCGGATCGAGCAGGGCGCCGTGGTCGGCGAACGGGATGTTGTTGAGATAGTGGTCGACGTTGTCGGCATCGAACGCTGCGAATCCGCCGTTGCGGCTTTGCAGGCCGACCGTCCATTCGGCGCCGCGATCGATCGCCTGGGCGTAGTCATCGCTGCCGCCGGCGGTGTGTCGCGTGCGGTCCATCGCCATCACCACGACGGCGGTGTCGTCGAGGTCGGGGTAATGCGCGTTGCGATACTGGAACGCCCAACCGCCCGGCCGCACGTCGGGACGCCGCTCTGCCCAGTCGCCCTTGACCTCGAGCTCCTGCAACGGCGTCAGCCAGGCAAGCCCGCGCCGCACGGCCTCGACGGACTCATCGCCGCCTGCCTCCAGCAAGGCGTGGCACATGAGGGCAGTGTCCCATACCGGCGAGACACAGGGCTGGCAGTAGGCCTCGTCCTCGCGGATCACCAGAAGCTTGTCGAGCGCCCGCCGCGCGATGGCGCGATGCGGATGGTCCGGCGGATAGCCCAGCACGTCGTACATCATCACCGCATTGGCCATCGCGGGATAGATGGCGCCCAGTCCGTCCTCGCCGTTCAGCCGCTCCGTCACGAACGCCGCGCAGCGGTCGATCGCGCGCTGGCGCATCGCCTTGGGCCACAACGGCTCGACGGCCTTCAGCACGACGTCGAGGCCGTTGAAGAACAGCGCCCATCCCGGATGGCGGTGAGTCTTCTTCTTCGGCACGCGCGTGCCCGCCGGAGCGAACAGCTCAGGGATGTGCACTCGGCGCGGATTGCGCGCAGGTGCGCGCTTGGCCGCCAGGACCAACAGCGGCACGATCACCGTCCGCGCCCAGTACGACATGCGCGACAGGTGGATCGGGAACCAGCGCGGCAACAGGATCAACTCGACCGGCATGGTGGGGATGTGACGCCACGACAACTCGCCGAACTGGGCCAGCAGGATGCGCGTGAAGACGTTGGCCTGCAGCGCGCCGCCCGCCGCCAGGATCGCCAACCGCGCGCGCGCCATGTGCGGCGCGTCGGGACTGTCACCGATCATCTTCAGACAGAAATAGGCCTTCACCGTCGCGCTGACGTCGAATGCACCGCCGTGGAACAGCGCCCAGCCGCCATGGTCGCATTGGATGCGGCGGAGGTAGTTGCCGATCTTGCGCTCCAGCTCGAGATCGTCGGGCTCGCCGAGATAGTGGCGCAGCAGGACGTACTCGGACGGGATGGTGGCGTCGGCCTCGAGCTCGAACACCCAGTGGCCGTCGGCACGCTGCTCAGCGAGCAGCGCGTCAGTCGCGCGACGGATGTCGGCGTCGAGCGTCGAGAGAAGGTCGAAGGCGTCGTTCATGGCAAAAGCCCGGCGGCCGTCTCGCCGGAGCGGAGCGCTCCCTCGATGGTTGCCGGCAACCCTGTATCGGTCCAATCGCCCGCGAGGTAAAGGTTCCGCCAGCGCGTCCGGCAGGGTGGCCGGCGGCGCTCCTGGGCCGGCGTGGCGGCGAAGGTCGCGCGCTTTTCCTTGACGATGCGCCAGGGCGGCAATGACGACGACAAGCCGTGCGCCGCTGCAACGTCGTGCCACAGGAGGTTGGCGAGCTCGTCGTTGTCGCGATCGACCAGGGCGTCTGCCGCGCTTACCGTTACCGACAACCGGTCGGCGAAGGCAAACACCCACTCGGCCGTGCCGCCGATCAGGCCCAGCATTGGCGGCGTTCCCGGCGGCGGCGCGGTCTTGAAGTGCCCGTTGACGATGGCGCAGAAGGCGTCCGGGACGCTGACCCCGGGCAGCAGGTCCTGCACGATCCAGGGCGGCACCGCGAGCACCACCGATTCACCCGGGGCGAGCGCGACCTCGCCGTCCGTGAAGGTCAACCCGGCAACCGCCTCGCCCACGAGCTTCAAGGCCATCAGCCGACGCCCGAGCTGGATCTCGGCGCCCCTGTCTCGCAGATGACGCAGCGCCGGCTCGACGAACGCTTCGGCAAGGCTCGGCGCTGCGATGCGCGGATGGATCGCTCGGCCGCCCTTGGCGAAGGTCTCGCGCATCACGGCACCGGCGAGATCGGCCGCCGCCTCTTCCGGCGGCGTGTTCAGCACCGAGACCAGCAGCGGCCGTAGGAACATGTCCCATAGCATCCCGCGGCAAGGCAGCACGTCGGCGATGCGCTGGCCGGGATGGCGCAGCATCAGCTTGGCGAGCGCGAGGTAGTCCGTGATGTCCGTATCGGGCACGCGCCGATCGGCCGAGAGGATCCACCAGGGAAGGCGGCCGTCGTTGGGCCTTAGCGTCCAGCGCCGCCGCGTCGCGAGATCGACATAGGGGAACGCCGCATCGGCCGGACCTGCGAGGCGGTCGCTCGCGCCGATCGCCGCCAGATAGCGCATCACCGCCGGATTGCCCGACAGCACCAGGTGATTGCCGTTGTCGATCACCATGTCGAGCTGGCTGTCGCGGAAGGAGCGGCAGCGGCCGCCCGCCTGGCGTGCCGCTTCCGACAGCACGACGGAAACGCCGCGCTTCGCGAAGGCGACGGCTGCGGACAGTCCCGCGAGGCCCGCGCCGACCACGTGGACCCGCTTGCCTGGCGCGGCGGTCGTCATCCCAGCAGGCAGCAGCGCGCCACGATCCACAACAGCCGCGGCTTGCCGATGCGCACGCGGCGGCGTGGGGGAGCCCAGCCCTCGGCCAGCATCTGCCGCAGGATGGCGCCGTACACCGCCGCCATCAGCCGCGGCGCCAGAAGATGGCCGCGCGGCTTGGTGCGCATCAAGTCGTCGGCCGCCGCGAAATGCTTCAGCGCCGCCACAGCCAGGTCGCGGCAGGCGCTGTCGATCCGCGCGTCGGCGATGACGGAAGCCGGATCGTCGCTCGAGATCCCTGCCTTCAGCAGCAGCTCGCGCGGCAGATAGAGCCGGCCGATCGCCGCATCCTCGTCGATGTCGCGCAGGATGTTGGTGAGCTGCAGCGCATGGCCGAGCTGATAGGCGAGCTGGCGGCCGGGCTCGTCGTCCATGCCGAACACCCGCGTCGACAGCCGGCCTACCGCGCTCGCCACCCGATCGCAGTAGAGGTCGAGGGCTTTTAGATCGGGCGCGCGGATGTCGGTCGCCACGTCCATGTCCATGCCGTCGATCACCGCGAGGAAGTCGGCCTTGCGCAGGCCGAACGCCGCGACCGACGGCGCCAGAAATGCCGCCCGTCCCGCCGGCTTGCCGGCGTACAGCGCGTCGAGGTCGGCCCGCCACTGGTCGAGCGCGACGGCGCGTGCCGGCCGCGCCCGCGTGCCGTCGTCGGCGATGTCGTCAACCAGCCGGCAGAACTTGTAGATCGCAAACATGGCGGCGCGCTGCGGCTTGGGCATCAGCCGCATGGCCGCATAGAACGAGCTGCCTGCGACCTGCGCTTCGAGCTCGGCCTGCAGGTCGGCTTCCGACTGGACTTCGGACTGGGCGTGTGGCTCGGCCGTCATCCCTGCCTGCCGCGCAGCCGTTGAGGATGCTGCCGCAGCGGGCGCACGAGCCAGCCAAATGCCACGCCCAGGGCACCGCGCAAGGCGAGGCCAACGGTTTCCACGCCGTTGTGGTGGACGCGTTGCGAAAGCGGATCACGGCGCATCAGGCGAATCGTCAGGCTCTCCGCCAGGGCCTGGATCACGCCGACCTCCAGCGCCAGCCGCGCGTCGGAGATCCGGCTCGCGAAAGCCCGCGACTGGTCGAGCAGCGCCGCCGTGTGCTGCGCCAATTCCTGGATGGCCGCGCGCAGGCCAGGCGAGGCGGTCGCCGCCGACAGCGCGTCGGGAGCGGTCCCGTGGGTGGCGAGCACATCGATCGGCAGGTAGACGCGGTCGAGCGCGCGGTAGTCCTTGGCGCAGTCCTGCAGGTGGTTGATGACCTGCAGCGCGTTGCACAGCGCGTCGTTGGCCGGCCACAGGGCGGCGCTCTCGCCGTGCACGTCGAGCACGAAGCGTCCGACAGGTGACGCCGAATAGCGGCAATAGTCCATCAGCTCGGCCCAGTCGGCGTAGCGCCGCTTGCCGACGTCGCGCCGGAACGCTTCCAGCAGGTCGAGCGCGTGGCGGTCGCTGAGCCCCCGGGCCTGCAGCACCTGGTGCAGGGCGATACCTTCCGGGCTGGCGTCCGGCGCGCCGCGCAGACCCGCCTCGAGGCGCGCCAGCGCGTCGAGCTTCTCCCGTGGGGCAGCGGTCGCATGATCCGCGACGTCGTCGGCGGCGCGGGCGAAGCGGTAGAAGGCCAGGATGGGCACGCGCGCGTCACGGCGTACCAGCAGCGAGGCGACGGGAAAATTCTCGTCGCGATGCCCCTTGCCGGAAGCGAAGGCGGCGGCTTCCGTCATGAATCGCCCGTCATGAGTCGCTCGCCATGGCCTGCATGCGGCCTTTCCATTGTCCTCCCCGTCCGCGCCAGACCGCGATGGCCGACTGGACCGTGAACAGCATATACACCGCGGCCGTTGCCGGCAGGGCAAGTCCCCACAGGGGCGACACGCGATAAAAGCGCAACATGGGCTGGAAGGCGACGGCCATCAGCAGCCAGGCGGCAAGGCCCGCGGCCGGGGCAACGCCGGTCGAGAACAGGGCCAGCAGCGGCGGCGCGAGGTAGGTCAGCACCATGCCAGCGAGTGTGCCGGCCAGCAGCAGCGGCGAATAGCGCAGCTGCGCATAGGCCGAGCGTGAGATCATGCGGCCAATGTCGGGGAACCCGGCGTAGGGCCTGAGACTCTGAGCGCGCCGTGTCAAGCCGAGCCAGATCGGCCCCGTGCTCTTGAGCCGCCGGGCCAAGGCGCAGTCGTCGATGATCTCGGCCCGGATGGCGGCAATCCCGCCGGCCTGCTCCAGCGCGGCGCGCTGCACCAGCATGCAGCCGCCGGCCGCCGCGGCGACGCTCTTGTCGCTGCGCGCCACCCAGCCGAACGGGTAGAGCATCTGGAAGAAGAACACGAAGGCGGGAATGAGGAAGTGTTCGGCCAACGTCGTGCAGCTGAGCTCGGCCATCAGCGAGACCAGCCGGTATCGCGCGCTTTCGGCGCGGCCCACGAGCCAGCGCAGGTTGTCGGTGCTGTGCCCGATGTCGGCATCGGTCAGCAGCAGGTACTCGGGTGGTTCGAGGGCGGCGACGGCGTGCTGCACGCCCTGGTGCATGGCCCACACCTTGCCCGTCCAGCCCGCCGGCAACGCCGCGCCGAGCAGGACTTCCAGGGGCGCCCCGATCTCCAGCCGCTCCGCCGTGCGGCGCGCGACGTCTGCCGTCCCGTCGTCGCTGCCGTCATCGACCAGAATGACCCGCAGGGGCCCGGGATAGTCCTGCAGCAACAAGCTCTCGACCGATTGCCAGATGACGTCGGCTTCGTTGCGCGCCGGCACGACCGCGACCACGCTCGGCCAGCGTGCCGGCGTCGGCAGGGAATCGCGGTCGTCGCGCTCGCGCGCCAGCCAGAAGCCGCCGCGGCCCAGCAGCAGGTAGAGCCAGACGACGAGCGCCAGCACGCCGAGAAGGCTCGCGCCAAGAAGGCTGGGGCCAAGAAGGCTGGGGAGCGTCACCTGAGGTAGCCCGCTTGCCGGAACCAGGCGAGCGCATCGACCACGCCCTCCTGGTACGGGCGGCTGCGATAGCCGAGCTCGCGGCTCGCCTTGGCCGAGGTGAAGAACATGTGATAGCGCGCCAGCCTCAAGCCATCGACCGTGAGCAGCGGCTCCTTGCCGGTGAGGCGCGCGAACGCCTCGGCGCCGAAGGCGAGCGGATAGAGCGGACGGCGCGGCAGGCTAATGCGCGGCGCGCGCCGTCCGGCGGCCTTCGCCACTGTGGCGAGCAGCTCGTGCAGATGGACGTTGTCGCCGCCCAGGATGTAGCGCTCGCCGATGCGGCCCTTGTCGAAGGCGAGCAGATGGCCGTGGGCGATGTCGTCGACATGGGCGAAGTTCAGCCCGGTGTCGACGAAGGCCGGGATGCGCCCGCGCGCCGCGTCGAGCAGGATGCGGCCGGTCGGCGTCGGCCGGATGTCGCGCGGGCCGATCGGCGTGGTCGGATTGACGATGATCGCCGGCAGCCCTTCCTCGGCCGCCATCTTCTCGACCAGCCGCTCGGCCTCGGTCTTGCTGCGCTTGTAGGCGCCGATCGCCTCGTGCGCGGCGAGCGGCGCGGTCTCGTCGACCGGCGCGGTGGCACCGGCAAGCCGCAGGGCAGCCACGCTGCTGGTGTGCACGATGCGTTCGATGCCGGCCGCCATCGCCTCGCGCATCAGGCTGCGGGTGCCCTCGACGTTGGTGCGCACGATCACCGACGGGTCGGGCGCCCAGAAGCGGTAGTCGGCGGCGACGTGGAACAGGTAGCGTTGGCCGCTCAGTGCCGCCGCGAGAGTAGCCCGGTCGTTGAGGTCGCCCGCCACCACCTCGCAGTCGAGCCCGGCTAGGTTGCCGCGCGGGCTGGTCGAGCGGACGAGCGCGCGCACACGCAACCGGCGCTCGATCAGTGCGCGCGCCACGGCGGAACCGAGAAAACCCGAGGCCCCCGTCACCAGGACCGGATCGCCAGCTTGCATCGCGGACTTATAGCGGGGCAGGTGGGCGCCGCCCATGCCGCCGGTTTCATTCTCCTCCCCAACTTCGTTGACAGCGAAAGCTGGGGAGGCAAATGACGCCCCGGTCCCACTTGTTTTAGAGATTCTGCGGGCCGCTTTCCAGCCGGTCCGCCGCCGCGGGCGGTCTGGGCTTGCGCGACTTGATGAAGCGCAGCGCAAAGCGGGCCAGCCTGGGGATGAACGTGGGGCGGACCAGCCGGGCGTCGTAGCCGGCGAACCGGCGGTCGTTCTCCTTGAGGCAGATCTCGATCAGGTCGCGCGCGTCGATCTCGACGGCGCTCATCGACTGGGCCGTGCTGGCCGTGAAGTTGGCGTCCTGGCCGGCCCCATGGCCCTTCGGGCTGAGGCTGCGGGCCAGCACCATGCGCTCCCAGGCGATGTAGGCCCAGACGCCCAGGATGCGCAGCTCGAAGGCGATGCGCCGCCACCAGGGTAGGTTGGCGCGCTCCCAGGCCACCAGGTTGGCGAACAGCAGGATGTGGCGGCATTCCTCCTGGATCACCGGCTCGAAGGTCTCGACCAGCTCCGTCCCGAAATAGCCCGAGCGGCGCGCCAGCTCGAACAGGCCGAAGGCGAAGAAGCTGTCGACGCACTCCTGGTGGCCCGTGAGCAGATAGGCCCATTGTGGATCGCGCGGCGGCTTGAAGGGCGGCTCGGGCGCCAGCTTGATGCCGTAGGTCGCGACCAAGGCGGCGATCACCTCCTTGTGCCGGCTTTCCTCCCAGGCATTCAGCATCACGGCGCCGGCGATGTCGGGATCCGCCACGGCGTTGGCGTAGGAGGCGAAGCGCAGCCGCGCGCGGCTCTCGGTATGGACGGCGATGTCCCAGATCGGCAGCGACGTCACCCGCTCGATCATTTCCGGGGTGAGCTTGGGCCAGGCGATGACCGAGGGCCGGTAGGGGTTGAAGGTCTCCAGGAACATCCGGCAGGTCTCGCGCTTGTGCGCCTGCGAGCCAATCGCCAGCGGGCCGGCCTGCGTGCTGGTCCAAGAGCGCGACGCGCGATCCGCCGCCGCCAGCGCCGCGCCCGACGGCGGTTCCGTTGGCAGCTCGGGCGCCGTAAAACGCCGCGCGCGCATCAAGGTTGCGAAGGCGCTGTCGCTATCGTGGTCGTCCATTGGATCCCCGCGTACCAAAATTGTCATAGTGTTCCGAAGCCGGAGTCACAAGACGGCGATTGACCGCGGTGGCAGCTCTGCGTCAATGTTGCGGCATGCGAGCGTTGCTGGGTTGCTTTTCGGCAATGGCGATCTTGGGGCCTTCGTTGGCCTCGGCGCAGATGTTGCCGCATCGGGCTGAGTACACCATACGTCTTGGGGATGCGGCCAACGCTCCCCGGGTCGGAACGGCAGTCCAGGACTTGATCCTCGATTGCAACGGATGGCGGATGGAACGCGAGATCAAGGGCGAGCTCGCGGTCACGCCTTCGCTCAAGATGAACGTGGTGTCGCGGCTCGACAGCGAAGAGCCCGACGCCGGCAATGTCTTCCGCTTCCAGACGCAGCTCAGCCAAAACGGCGCGGCGCGGCAGACGCACGGCATGGTGCAGCGCGACGGCGATGCGCTGAGCGCCGAGATCGACTCGGCCGCCGGCGCGTCGCATCTCGCGCTGCCCGAGCCGACCTTCATGCCGGTGTCCTGGCTCAAGCATCTGATCGAGAAGCTGCATGCGAACAGCGCGCCGTTCGCCGGCTTCCTGTTCGACGCCGAAGGCACGCGCGACGCCTTCCAGGTCGACGTCAAGCGCACCGAGGCCAAGGTGCTGCGCCATCGCCCGCCGGCCGACAAGCCGATCACCATCGATGGCGAATCGTGGCCGGTGTTCCTGAGCTTCGCCAAGCGCGGCGCGGCGCCGGGCAAGTCGTTGTTCACCATGACGGCGCAGCTCTACGAATCGGGTGTCGTCGATCGCCTGACGATCGACGCGCACGTCGCGATCGTCACCGCCGACCTGCAGACCCTCCAGATGCACGACGTGCCGGCCTGCGCCCGGCACTGACCTGCGCTTGCGGATGCTGAGCGAACAGCAGAGCGCCGTCCGCGGGCTTGCACGCGCCTTCGCCGCGCGCGAGATCACGCCCTTCGCGGCCGACTGGGACCGCCGCGAGCAGGTGCCGCTCGCCACCCTGAAGAAGATGGGCACGCTCGGCCTCATGGGCATGTGCGTGCCGGCGCAGTGGGGCGGCTCCGGCGCCGACTTCGTGTCGTACGTGCTGGCGATGGAGGAGATCGCCTGCGGCGACGCCGGCATCGCCAACATGATGGCCGCCACCAATTTTCCCTACAATGCCGGCGTGCTGGCCCATGGCAGCGAC
>Ga0213871_10000017_pt1 | contig 11173 bp, 9 predicted proteins | sample VelepicomBERX_R1_FD_161059 | JGI IMG/M metagenome (GOLD analysis project Ga0213871, IMG submission 161059) | Rhizosphere microbial communities from Vellozia epidendroides in rupestrian grasslands, the National Park of Serra do Cipo, Brazil - RX_R1 | ecosystem: Host-associated > Plants > Roots >... | reverse complement strand
GTGTCTACGCGTCGATCCGCGTGCGCATCGACTACTCGACCTACGGCGGCGCGCCGCTGCTCGGCGTGCGCGGAAACTGCGTCGTCGCGCACGGTCGCTCCGACAAGGTCGCGATCCGCAACGCGATTCGCCAGGCCGCGGCGCTCGCCGACGCGGACCTCGTGCGCACGATCGGGGCGGTGCTCGCCGCATGAGCGCGCGCGTCGCGATCGTCACCGACTCGACCGCCGACCTCGACATCGCCGACGCGCAGGCGCGCGGGATCGGCGTCGTTCCCCTGTTCGTCCAGTTCGGCGACGCGCGCTATCAGGACAACGTCGAGCTGACGCGCGAAGAATTCTATCGCAAGCTCGCGAGCTTGACCGTCCTTCCGACGACCTCGCAGCCGACGCCGGCGATGTTCGAGGACGCGTTCCGCCCGCACGTCGAGGCGGGCCGCCCGATCGTCTGCCTGACGATCATGGCGAGCTTGAGCGGAACGATCAACGCGGCGAACACCGCGGCGCAGTCGTTCCCCGGCGCCGAGATCCACGTCGTCGACAGCGAGACAGTCACCGGCGGACTGGCTCTTCAAGTTCAACACGCGAGCGACATCGCCGCCGCAGGCGGGGATGCGCAGGCGGTGCTCGATGCGCTCGCGCGCGACCGCGAGGTCGAGCGCGGCTTCGCGACGCTCCCCGACCTCTCGCACGCGGTGCGCACCGGCCGCGTCTCGCGCGCCCAAGCGTTCATCGGCTCGCTGGTGAAGATCGTCCCGGTGCTGCGGATCGAACGCGGCAAGGTCGAGCCGCAAGCGCGGGTGCGCACGTTCGCGCGCGCGCTCGACACGATGATCGACGCGGCAGCGGAAGAAGCGAATCGCGCCGACGGCGCGCGTATCTGCGTGATCCACGCACAGGCCGCCGCCGACGCCGACCGCGTCGCGGAGGCGCTGCGCGCGAAGATCACCACGACGCCGCGCGCGTTCGAGCGGTTCGTCGCCGGCCCGGTCATCGGCACGCACGCAGGCCAAGGAGCGGTCGGAATCTTCGTCATCGCCGGCCCGTGAACGCGCCGGCCGCGCCGCCGAGCGCGGGGATCTATATCCACCTGCCGTTCTGCCCGTACATTTGCCCGTACTGCGACTTCGCGAAGTGGGCATGGGACGATGCGGGCGCGGAACGCTACCTCGCCGCGCTGCGGGCTGAACTGGCCGACGCGCCGCCGGTGCGCGCGCGCACGCTGTTCTTCGGCGGTGGCACGCCGTCGCTCTACACGCCGGACGTCATCGCGTCGCTGATCGCCGGCGTGCGCGCGCGATTCGCGCTGCCGGACGATGCCGAGGTCACGGTCGAGGCGAACCCCGATCCGTCGCTCGCCGCGCGCATCCCGGGGCTGCGCGCCGCCGGCGTGAACCGGCTTTCGGTCGGCGTGCAATCGTTCGACCCACGCGAACTGCACGTGCTCGGCCGGCGCCACACCGCGCATGACGTCGCGAACGCCGTGCGCGCGGCCCGCGACGCCGGGTTCGACAACCTCTCCGTCGACCTGATCTTCGGCGCGCCGGGGCAGACCGAAGCGAGCTGGCGTGCGTCGCTCGACGCCGCGGTCGCGCTGGGGGTCGAGCACATCTCCTGCTACGGTCTGACGATCGAAGAAGGGACGCCGTACGCGACTTGGTTCGCGCGCGACCCGAGCGCGTTCGCGGACGAGGGGCGCGAAGCGGCGCTCTACGCGCTCGCGCTCGCGAAACTGCGCGCGGCCGGCTTCGAGCAGTACGAAATCTCGAACTGGGCGCGGCCCGGCTACCGCTCCCGGCACAACGCGCTCTACTGGGCCAATGCGCCGTATCTCGGGCTGGGCGTCGGCGCGGCGACGTACCTCGACGGTGTCCGCTCGACCCACACCCGCGACCTCGACGCGTATATCGAGGCGGCGCTCGCTCGCCGGCCGATCCCCGGCGAGTCCGAGCGGCTCGGCGGTGCCGTGCAGCTCGGCGAGGCGATCATGCTCGCCTTGCGGACCGCCGAAGGAGTCGACCTCGCCGCGTTTCGCGAACGGTACGGAGTCGATGTCAGCGAACGATACCGGTCCGTGGTGGACGATCTGGTCGAGGGAGGCGTGCTCGAAGCCGGCGCGGGGTACGTGCGGCTCACCGAGCGCGGTCGCTTCGTAGCGAACGATGTCTGTGGCGCGTTCCTCGCCGACTGAGCCCGGGCGCGGCATCGCGACCGCCGTCCTGCGCCTGGTCTTCGCCGCGATCTTCGGAACGACGGGCTTCCTGCTCGGCCGCGAAGCCTATCTGCACCTGATCTCGCTCCACGTCGCGAGCCAGTTCTGGCAGATCGCGTTCCTGATCGCCGCGCCCGTCGTCGGCGCGGTGCTCGGGGTGCTGATCGTGCCGGCGGCGCAGATGATGTTCGAGACCGAGCTGCACCAGGTCGAGCGCGCGATCGACCGGCTCGCGCCGGGCGAGCTCGTCGGCGGCGCGATCGGCTTGGTCACCGGCCTCGTCATCGCGTTCCTGGTCAAGAGCATCCTGTTCGAGTTCGTCGCATTCGCCGGGGCGACGGGCGGCTACATCGCGATCGCGCTCTACCTCGTCCTATCGGTCTTCGCGGCGTTCCTCGGCGCCCGCGTCGGCGCGAAGCAGCGCGTCGCGATCGGCCGCATCGCGGCGGCACCGGCCGGCGGCAGCGGCGGCGAGCCGAAGATCCTCGACACCTCGGTCATCATCGACGGGCGCGTCCTCGACATCGTGCGCAGCGGCTTCCTCGAAGGGCCGCTGCTGCTGCCGCGCTTCGTCCTGCGCGAGCTGCAGCTGATCGCGGACAGCGGCGACCCGCTCAAGCGCACGCGCGGCCGGCGCGGGCTCGAACTCCTCTCGGCGCTGCAGACCGCGGCGCCGATCGAGATCGTCGAGCGCGACCCCGAAGAGATCGCGCAGGTCGACGCCAAGCTGGTCCGTCTCGCGCAGGAGCGCGGCGCGAAGCTGGTGACCAACGACTTCAACCTCAACCGCGTCGCGCAGGTCGAAGGCGTCGCCGTCCTCAACATCAACGAGCTGGCGAACGCGCTCAAGCCGGTGCTGCTCCCCGGCGAAGAACTGCGCGTCAACGTGATCCGCGAGGGCCGCGAGTCGCACCAGGGCGTCGGCTACCTCGACGACGGCACGATGATCGTCATCGAGAACGGCCGCCGCCTGATCGGCGAAACCGTCGAGGTCGCGGTGACGAGCGCGCTGCAAACCAACGCCGGCCGCATGATCTTCGCCCGCCCGAAACAGCGCGCGTGATCTGGGGGGCGGTCATTGTCGCTGCCGGGCGCGGGACGCGCTTCGGGGGGCCGAAGCAACTCGTCGAGGTTGCCGGGAAGCCGATGCTCGCATGGTCGATCGAGGTCTTCGCCTCGATGCCGGAGATCGCCGAGCTGGTCGTCGTGACCGAGCCGGAGTTCGTCGAGCGGGTCGAGGCGATCGTCCACCCGCGCGTGCGCTACGCGACGGCGCTCGTCGTGCGCGGCGGCGCCGACCGCCAGGCCAGCGTGCGCCACGGCATCGAGGCCCTTTCCGACGAGGTCGCCGCGGTGCTCGTCCACGACGGGGCGCGGCCGCTGGTCCAGGCGGAGGAGATTCGCGCCGGGATGCGACCGGTGCGGCCGGGAACGGCGTCGCTGCTCGCGACCCCCGTCGTCGACACGATCAAGATCGCCGATGAGGATGGCAAGGTTGTGCGCACGCTCGACCGCGCGACGCTGTGGGCCGCGCAGACGCCGCAGTTCGCGACCGCGCGCGACCTGCGCCGCGCGCACGCCGAGGCCGTGCGCCACGGCGCGCCGCCGGCGACCGACGACGCCGCGCTGCTCGAACGCGCCGGGCTCGACGTCGTCGTCGTTCAAGGCTCGCCGGAGAACTTCAAGGTGACGCTGCCCGGCGACCGCGTGCGCGCCGAAGCGCTGCTGCGCGAGCGACCCGACGGCGGCAGCGAGGAAGAGATTTTGCTGGTCGAGTGCTACGTCGACCCGCGCGCGGTCGATGCCGTGCTGCTGGAACTCGAAGGGCGCGACGCGCGGGTCGACGAGATCGACCGCGATCTGCCGAGCGCGACGATCGTGCGCGCCTACGCGACGAACGCCGGTCTGCGCGGCTTCGGCTCGCGGCTGCACGCACTCGCCGGCGAGGACGCGCTGTTCACCGCGCACCTCTCGCACCACGCGCCGCGCAGCGCCCCACCGCTGGAGCGCAACCACGAGTGAGCGGACCGCACCTGCGCGTCGGCCACGGCTTCGACGCGCACCGGCTCGTCGAGGGCCGGCCGTTCGTCCTCGGCGGCGTGCGGATCGAGTACGAGAAGGGTCCGCTCGGGCACAGCGACGCCGACGTCCTGCTGCACGCGATCAGCGATGCGCTGCTCGGCGCGTGCGCGCTGGGTGACCTCGGCGCTCACTTTCCCGACTCGGACCCGCAGTGGAAAGGAGCCGATTCGTCGCGGCTCCTCGCCGCCTGTCACGAACTCGCGGTACGGCACGGCTGGACGATAGCCAACGTCGACGCGACGGTCGTCGTTCAGCAGCCTAGGCTTTCACCGTACGTGCCGATGATGCGCGACGCGATCGCCGACGTGCTCGGCCTCGACGTCGCGCGCATCAGCGTGAAGGCGAAGACGAGCGAAGGGATGGGCTACACGGGTGACGGGACGGGGATTGCGGCGTACGCGGTCGTCCTCGTCGAGACCCTCGAACGGCGCGAACCAGATCACAGCGCTTTCACCTGAAGCTCCTCGGCGTAGATCTCGCCGGCGACCAGCACGGCTTCGCGCTGGCGGCGGCGGGCGGTCAGCTCGTCTGCCCACACCCCGGCCGCGGCGAGTTCCGCTGCGATGGCCGAGAGTTCGGCCAGGAAGCGGAGAGCGCCGACGACGCGTCGCGAATCGGACGTGCTGTTCATGTGCCAAGGCTACGGCAGTCCGTGCGCGCGCAGAATCCGGGGCGGTACCGATGTTGAGGCGTGCCGGTACGGAGACTACGTACTGTCCGGCTACTTGGTTGGGGTGGTCGGGGCTCCGGCCTCGTCGAGGAGACGCGCGAGAGCGGCCCGGTTCGCGACACCCAGCTTGCGGTAGATCGACGCGATGTGCGTCTCCACGGTCCGCTCGGAGATGACGAGCGCGTCGGCGATCGCGCGGGTGGCCTGACCGGCGGCGACCAGCTCGGCGATTTCGCGCTCGCGCCCGGTCAGGGTCGCCTCGCCGCGGCGGCGCGGCGCGGCCTTCGCGGTCTCGGTCAGCCGGCGGACCTCGCCCGTCGCGCCGATCGTGCGGAACAGCGCGACGGCGTCGGCGGTGCGGCCGGCGAGCTCGAGCGCGAACGCCTCATCGATCCGCCAGCCGGCGGCGCGGAACGCCTTGGCGGCCTGGTCCGCGAACGCCAGCGCGTCGTCGCGGCGGCGCTTGCGCTGCGCCTCGCGCGCGTCGGCGAGGGCGAGGAAGCCGCGCGCGGGGTGCGCGCCGTCGCGCTCGGCGACGGCCATGAGCGCGGCGCGCGCCGCCGCGCGCACCTCCGGATCGGCGCAGCGGCTCGCGGCGTCGTGGAGCCAGTAGGGCGGATCGGCGTGCGTGACGACGGGGAACGCGCGCGCGACGAGCGCGGCGGCCTCGGCGGTGCGGCCCGCGCGGACCAGGTCGTGCGCGACGGCGCCGGCGAGGACGGCCGCGGCCGGCGCGTCGGCTTCGTCCAGCGCGGAGCGCACCATCGCCAGCGCCTGCTCGCGCAGCGCCGGATCGTCGAGCCCGCCGAGCGTCGCGCGGCGCAGCGCGATCCCGAGCGCCCAGCGCACGACGGTCCCGACGTCGTGCCGGATCGTCTCGGCGCGCGACAGGTGCGCCGTCGTCGCGGCGGCGTCGCCGGCGAGCAGCTCGCACAGCGCCGCGTTCTGCGAGAGCCACGCGACGAAGCGCAGGTTCTTCGTGCTCTGCGCGACCGCCAGACCTTCGCCGTAGAGCGCGCGCGCCGTCGCGATCGGCCCGTACGACAGCTCGACGTTGGCGTGGTTGTTCAGCGCGCGAACGAGCACGTCGAAATCTTTGCGCTCGCGCGCGAGCTGCTGCGCCTCGGCGAAGCGCGCGCGCGCCTCGTCGGCGCGGCCGAGGATGCCGAGACAGTACGCGTAGTTGCCGGCGAAGCGCGCCGCCGAGGCGGACTCGGCGCGCGCGACGAGCTGGTCGGCGCGCTGCAGGTGCCCGAGCGCCTCTTCGGCGCGGCCGCGCGCGGTCAGCAGCCCCGCGGTCATCGTCTCCGCGTCGAACCGCATCGCGGAGTCTTCGTCCTCGAGGCGGGTCACGACCGCGAGCGCTTCGCGCAGGCTCTCGTCGTAGCGGCCCTGGTCGAAGAGCAGGTATGCCTTGCGCAGCGCGAGCCGGTTCGCGTCCGGATCGCCGGCGAGTGCCGCGATCGCGTCGGAGAGCCGCTCGACGGCGCTCGCGACCTCGCCGGTCGCGTAGAGCGCCTCGGCCGCTTTTTCCGCGAGTAGTCCGCGCTGGAACGGGTCCTGCGCGACCTCGAACGCGCGCTCGTAGTGGCGCGCTGCGTCGGCGTACGCGAACAGCGCGACGGCGCGGTCGCCGGCGCGTTCGTTCCAGCCGATCGCGTGCTCGACGTCGCGCGCGCGCCAGGCATGTTCCGCGATCGCGGTGATGTCGAGCGGCTCTTCGTGCGCGAGCGCCTCCGCGACGCGCGCGTGCAGCGCGCGCGCCTCCGCGCGCAGCAGCTCTGCGTAGACGGCCTCGCGCGTGATCGCGTGGCGGAACGCGAACGTGTCGCCGTGCACGTCGTCGGCTTCCTCGACGACGAGCTGCAGGTCGCGCGCGCGGCGCAGCGCGGCGAAGACCGCGACTGGCTTCAGTTCGGTCAGCCGCGCGACGAAGTCGGCCGAGAAACGGCGCCCGAGCACGGCCGCGTGCAGGAGCACGTCGCGGTCGCGCTCGGGGAGCGCGGCGAAGCGCTCGCGCACGGTGACGCGGATGCTGGCGGGGACGGCGACGCTCGTGTTGTCGCGGTCGCGCCGTTCGAGCGCGCCGCGCAGCAGCTCCTCGGCGAACAGCGGCCGCCCTTCGGCCAGCTCGCGAATCTGCAGCAACGCCTGCGCCGGCAGCGTGCGGTCGATCTCGGCGAGCGCGACGCGCAGCACGCGGTCGACGTCGTCGGCGCGCAGCGGTTCGAGCGCGATCGTGTCCTCGGCCTCGCGTTCGAGTGCGGCCAGGACGCGCACGCGCTCGGCTTCGCCGCCGTCGTCGGTCCGGTACGTCGCGACGAACGTGACCGACTCGTTCGCGAGCCGGCGCGCAAGGTAGCGCAGCAGCTCGATCGTTCCGCCGTCGGCCCAGTGCAGGTCTTCCAGCAGCACGAGGAGCCCGTGCGGCGCGGCGCCCGCGAGCGAGGAGAACGTCGCGGCGACCGAGGCGAAGCGTCGCGCCTTCTCGTCGGCCTCGGCGCCGCCGGCGTGCTCTTCGCGTTCGAGCCCGGCATCGGCGCCGAGCGCGTCGAGCGCCTCGACGATCGCGGCGTACGGCGCGTTCGCGTACTCGCGCACGGTGCCGACGACGGTCTGCATCCCGTCCCGCGCGACCGCGGCGACGAACTCCGAGACGAGCCGCGTCTTGCCGACCCCCGCTTCGCCGCGCACGATGACGAGCGCCGACCGGCGCGCGGCGGTGCGCCGCGCGCGTGCGGTGAGATGGGCCAATTCGTTGCGGCGGCCGACGAGCTCGCGGCAGAAGACGCCCGAGGAGATCATGGTCCCAACGTACCTTCGACGAATTTCCGGCAGACGCATGGTTCGGTGGGGTCGGACACGAAGCGGCCGTGCGCTATGGTTCTCGAACTGAACGAACTCCACGACCGGTACGGCATTTTCGCCAGTGGTATGCCGGGCAAGCCGATCGGTCCGGACACGGGCGACGGCGGCGGCGACGAGCCCGACGAGGAAGAGGAAGACGAAGAGTAGCCGAGGCTAATTTCGAGGCGGATGGACCGCCTCGAGATCGATCGCCCGCTTCGTCTCCGGTTTGCGCCGTCGCCGGCCAGGACGCTGCACGTCGGCGCCGCGCGGACCGCGCTCTTCACGTGGCTGCTCGCCCGTACGACGGGCGGCAGCTTCGTCGTGCGCGTCGAGGACGGGGATGAGGCATCCGGCGATCCGAGCGCGGAAGCGGCGATCCTGCGCGATCTGCGCTGGCTGGGGCTGGATTGGGACGAAGGCCCAGACGTCGGCGGCCCGTACGGACCGTACCGGCAGTGGGAGCGCGCCGCCGCGCACCGCGAGGCCGCCGAGCGGCTTCTGCGCGATGGCGCCGCATACGAGCGCGACGGCGCCCTGTGGTTTCGCGTCCCGCCGGGGACGACGGTCGTCCACGACGCCGTCAAGGGCGACGTCGCGTTCGAGCACGACACGCTCGCCGACTTCGTGGTGCGCAAGTCGAACGGCGTGCCGGCGTACAACGTGTGCGCGGTCGCCGACGACGCCGCGATGAAGATCGACCTCGTCGTGCGCGGCGAGGAGCACCTCGACAACACGCCGCGGCAGATTCTGCTGGCCCGCGCGCTCGGGTACGCGCCGCCGCGCTACGCGCACTGCGGGCTGATCGTCGGCGCCGACAAGCACAAGCTCTCGGTCCGCGACGATGCGACCGGGATCGACGCACTGCGCCGCGCAGGGTTTCTTCCCGAGGCCCTCGTCGAGCATCTCGCGCTGCTCGGGTGGTCGCCGGCCGACGGCCGCGAGACGTTCGCGCTGGCCGAGCTGGTCGGCGCGTTCTCGCTCGACCGCGTTCACGGCGCGCCCTCGACGTTCGACCTGGACCGCCTGCGCGCGTTCAACGCCCGCGCGCTGCGCGCGCTTCCACGCGAGCGCTACCACGCGCTGCTCGCCGAGCGCATGCAGCAGGCGCGCCTGCTGGAAGACCCGGTTCCGGAGGCGGCGCACCGCTGGATCGAGACCTTTCTCGACGCGTACGGCCGCGAAGTCCACACGCTCGGCGAGGCGCTCGCGCACGTCGCCGACCTGCGCGCCGAGGCGGTGACGATCCCCGCGCTCGAACTCGAACGGCTGCGCAACCGCCACGTGCTGTTCTTTCTCGACGCGGTCTCGCAGTACGTCGACGCGCAGCCCGAGCTGCGCGGGCTCGCGCTCGGGCACGACCTCGCGGTGATCGGCGACGAGTTCGGCCTGGCGAAGGACGACGCGCTCGGCGCGGTGCGGATGGCGCTCACCGGGGCGCACGACGGGCCGCCGCTGGCGCTGCTCTTCCCGCTGCTCGGCCACGACCGGATCATGATCCGGATCGGTGCGGTCAGCTCGCACATCCTCCACGGGCGCGGGCTCGAACCGATCAAGTACGGTCCGGGCGGCCTACCGTTCGAGACGATTCAGCCCCATCCGCCCGGCTCAGGAGCAACCGGGCCCGCAGACCCGGGGTCGTAAGAGCGTCGTGCCCGGCTTCCTCGAGGGCGTTCTCGCCGATCTCCGCGCGCCGGTCGAAAAAGACCCGGCGGCGCGCGGCTACCTCGACGTGATCCTCTCCTATCCGGGGTGGAAGGCGCAGACCGCGCACCGCGTGATCCACGTGCTCTACACGGCGAAGATCCCGCTGCTGCCGCGGTTCCTCGCGTCGCTCTCGCGCTTCTGGACCGGGATCGAGATCGACCCGGGCGCGACGCTCGGCAACGGAATCTTCATCGACCACGGGATCGGCGTCGTCATCGGGGAGACCGCCGAGGTTGGCGACGGCTGCACGATCTACCAGGGCGTCACGCTCGGCGGGACCTCGCTCGCGAAGACGAAGCGCCACCCGACGCTCGGTCGCGACGTCGTCGTCGGCGGCGGCGCCGCGGTGCTGGGCGCGATCACGGTCGGCGACGGCGCGCGCATCGGCGCGAACTCGGTCGTCGTCAAGGACGTCCCTCCCCACGCGACGGTCGTCGGGATCCCGGGGCGCGTCGTGCTGCAGGACGGCAAGCCGATCAGCACGCCGGCCGATCCGCGGCCGCGCGTCGACCTGCCCGACCCCAACGCGCCGCTGATCGCGGAATTGAGCGATCGGATCGCAGCGTTGGAGACACGCCTCGCCGAACTCGAACGGAAGAATGCCCCTTCGTCTGTATAACACGCGCACGCGTAGCGTCGAGCCGTTCCAGCCGCTCGAGCCCGACCACGTCCGCATCTACGTCTGCGGCTTGACGCCGTCCGCGGAGGGGCACCTCGGGCACGCGCGCTCGTTCCTGTTCTTCGACGTGCTGCGGCGCTGGCTCGGGCACCCGCACCACGACGTCGGTGGAAGCGGCCACGGCTACCGCGTGACGTACGTGCAGAACGTCACCGACGTCGACGACCGTTCGATCGCGACCGCGGCGCGCGAAGGAACGACGTACGATCAGGTCGTCGGGCGCTTCTACGGCTCGTTCAAAGCGTCGATGCGACGCCTCGGCGTGCAAGAACCTGATGCCGAACCGTACGCGACGAAGCACATTCCGCAGATCGTCGAGATGATCGGCGAGCTGATCGCACGCGGCTTCGCGTACGCGACCGATGACGGCGTGTACTACCGCGTCGCGGCGTTTCCGCGCTACGGCGCGCTGAGTGGGAAGAACACCGACGAGCTGCTGGTCGGCGCGCGGATCGCGGAGAACGAGCACAAGGACGACCCGCTCGACTTCGCGCTGTGGAAGTTCGCGAAACCGGGCGAGCCGGCGTGGGACTCGCCGTGGGGGGCGGGACGGCCCGGCTGGCACATCGAGTGCAGTGCGATGTCGCGCGCGCTGCTCGGCGTTCCGTTCGACCTGCACGGCGGCGGCTACGACCTGATCTTCCCGCACCACGAGAACGAGATCGCGCAGAGCGAGGCGCTCATGGAGCACCCACCGATGGCCGAGACGTGGGTCCACGGCGGGCTGCTCAACTTCGACGGGCGCAAGATGTCGAAGTCGCTGGGGAACTTCGAGCCGCTCGCGACGCTGCTCGACCGTCACGACCCGCTCGCGATCCGGCTGCTGTTCCTGCAAACCGGCTACCGCAAACCGATGAACTTCACCGAAGAGTCGATCGCCGGCGTCACCGTCGCGCTGCGGCGGATGCAGCGCGCCGCGTCGGCGCTGCTCGAACGCGCGCACGGCGACCTGCCGTCGCCGTACGCGGCCGCGCACG
>Ga0213871_10000016_pt1 | contig 11396 bp, 9 predicted proteins | sample VelepicomBERX_R1_FD_161059 | JGI IMG/M metagenome (GOLD analysis project Ga0213871, IMG submission 161059) | Rhizosphere microbial communities from Vellozia epidendroides in rupestrian grasslands, the National Park of Serra do Cipo, Brazil - RX_R1 | ecosystem: Host-associated > Plants > Roots >... | reverse complement strand
CGTCTACCGGGTCAACGTGGTCGGAACGTTCCTGTGCATGCGCGAAGCGGTGCGGCGGATGGAACGCGGCGCGCGCATCTGCACGGTCTCCAGCGTCGCCGGCCTGCGCGGCGGCGGGCTCTTCGGGCAGGCCGCCTACAGCGCCAGCAAGGGCGCCGTTCTGGCGCTGACCCGCAACGCGGCGCGCGCGTTCGCCGAGCGCGGGATCGCGGTCAACGGCGTGTGCCCGGCCTCGATCGCGACGCCGATGATGACCGCGCTGCTCGAAGACGACGCGAAGCGCGAGGCGCTGCTCGCCGGCGTTCCACTCGGGCGGCTCGCCGCGCCGGAGGAGGCGGCCGAGGCGATCGCGTGGCTTCTGTCGCCGCGCGCGTCGTACGTGCACGGCGAGACGCTGGTCGTCGACGGCGGGATCATGATGCGATGACGCAGGCGCTGCGGTGGATCACCGAGGTCCCCGCCGCGCTGCTCGTGCTGGCCGAGGTCGTCATCCTCTTCCTCGGCGTCGTCTCGCGCTACGTCTTCAACCACGCGTTTCTGTGGACCGACGATCTGGCCGAGACGCTGTTCATCTGGCTCGCGATGCTCGGCGCGGTGATCGCGCTGCGGCGCGGCGAGCACATGCGCCTGACGCTGTTCGTCAACCGCGCCTCGCCGCGCGTGCGCGCGGTGCTGGAAGCCACCGGCGCGTGCATCGTCGTGCTGTTCGTCCTCGCGACCCTCCCCGGCGCGCGTGACTACGTTGTGGTGCAGCATGCGATCGTCCAGCCGGCGCTCGGGATTCACGACTCGTGGCGCGTCGCGGCGCTCCCGGTCGGGATCGGGCTGATGGCGCTGATCGCCGTGCTGCGGCTCGCGCGCCTCGCCGACCGCCGCGCGACGCTGCTCGCGCTCGCGATCGTCGCCGTCTGCGCCGTCGTGCTGAAGTTCGCGCAGCCGGCGCTGCTCGCGATGGGGAACGCGAACCTGCTCGTGTTCTTCGTCGTGCTCGTCGGCGCGGCGGTCGCCATCGGCGTCCCGATCGCGTTCGCGTTCGGCGCGCCGACCGTCGCGTATCTCGCGCTGCTGACGCCGACTCCGCTCTCGACCGCGGTCGGCCGCATGAGCGAAGGCATGTCGGACCTCGTGCTGCTCGCGGTCCCGCTCTTCGTGCTGCTCGGCCTCTTGATGGAACTGACCGGGATCGCGCGCACGCTCGTCGCGTTCCTCGCCGCGCTGGTCGGCCACGTGCGCGGCGGCCTCGGCTACGTGCTCTTCGCCGCGATGTATCTGGTGTCCGGAATCTCCGGCTCGAAGGCCGCCGACATGGCCGCCGTCGCACCGGTGCTCTTTCCCGAGATGAAGCGGCGCGGCGCCGCGCCGGGCGAGCTGATCGCGATGCTCGCGAGCAGCGGCGCGATGGCCGAGACGATCCCGCCCTCGCTGGTCCTCATCATCGTCGGCTCGGTGACGGGCACGTCGATCGCCGCACTGTTCACCGGTGGATTGTTGCCGGCCGCCGTCGCGGCGCTGTTTCTCGTCGCGGTCGTCTTCGTTCGCTCGCGCGGCGACCGCGTCGAGCTGGCCGCGCGCGCGAATGCCGGCGCAATCGGCCGCGCGTTCATCGTCGCACTGCCGGGGCTGGTGCTGCCGTTCGTCATCCGCTTCGCGGTCCTCGACGGCATCGCGACCGCCACCGAAGTGTCGACGGTCGGCATCGTCTACGCGCTGCTCGTCGGCGCGCTCTTCCACCGCCACGCCGACTGGCGCCGGCTCTACGCGATCGCCGTCGAGACGGCCGCGCTCTCCGGCGCGATCCTGCTCATCATCGGCACCGCGACCGCGATGGGCTGGGCGCTCGCGCAGTCCGGCTTCTCCGCGCAGCTCGCCGCCGCAATGGCCCACGTCCCCGGCGGCGCCGCCGGCTTCCTCGCAATATCAGTCGTCGTCTTCGTCGTCCTCGGCAGCGTCCTCGAAGGAATCCCCGCGATCGTCCTCTTCGGCCCCCTGCTGTTCCCGATCGCGCGGACGCTCGGTGTCAACGAAGTCCACTACGCGATCGTCGCGGTTCTTGCAATGGGACTGGGTTTGTTCGCACCGCCGTTCGGCGTCGGCTTCTATTCGGCGTGCGCCGTCGGCAAAGTCGTGCCCGACGCCGCAATGACACGAATGGCACCATACCTCGCCGCGCTCGCCCTCGCGCTGGTCGTCGTCGCGGCGGTGCCGTGGCTTTCGACCGGGTTTCTGCCGCTCGCGCGTTGACGGACTCTCGTCTTGGGCCTATCCCGATTTTGGAATCCGAGACGATCGGCGCTTCGGTCGAGTTGGCACGGCACGTGTCGGCGGAGACGTGCGCGTGTCGCCTTCCGGACTGGCGAGTTGCCGTTCGAGTGCGGTGAAGGCGTCGAGTACCTCGAGCGCTTCGAAGCGGCGACTGCGCCGCGATGACGTCGTCGGCGTCAAGATGCCGGCGTCGACGAGTCGCGCGACCGCCTGATTGGCGGCCCAATAACCGCGGCCCAGCATCTTCGCCGCGTCGTCTACGCTGAGGATCGGCATTGACGGCACGTGCAGCAGTAACCGGCGTGCAGATGCGTCGGCGCGAGCCGGGCCGAGCCGGTTGACCCAATCCGCCTGTAAAGCCTCGATCCGCGCTTCAAAAGCCTTTGCGTCGGCGACGGCGCGCTGGCAAGCCGCAGCGAAGATGGCGATCCAGCGATTCAGCGCCGGGAGTGCGGCGGACGGCGGACCGACCGCGCGCGTCGCCATGAGCGCGTCGATATACGTCTTCGCGTGGGTTGCGAGAGCGAGCGAAATGGGCGGTGTGGTTCGAATGGCGAGACCGCGGCGGCGCAACACCATGTAGATGAGTGCGCGGCCGGTTCGCCCATTGCCATCGACGAACGGATGGATCGTCTCGAATTGCGCATGCGCGATCGCAGCTTGCGCGATTGCCGGCAAGCCGTCGTCATTGCAGAAGGTGCACAGATCGTCGACGAGTGCGGGAACGAAGTCGGGCGGCGGAGGGATGAAGGCGGCGCCGATGGGATTGAAGTCGTTCCCGCCGATCCAATTTTGCTCGGTCCGCAAGACGCCGGCAAATTCGCGGTGCGCCGACCGAGCAAGGAGGCGCCGATGAACCTCCAGGATGCGGTCGCGCGTCACCGCGCCCGTGGCATCTTCGAGGGCATAGGCCATTGCGTCGACATTGGCGAGGACCTCGGCCGCCGTCGGGTCGCGCTTGGCAGGGTCGTTTTCGTGCACGGCCGCTTCGTGCAAGAGACGGCGTGCGGAAATCCGCAGCCCCTCGATGCGCGATGACGCGACTGACTCGGCTCGAAGGAGCAGGCGAGCAAGGCCCTCCGTATCGGCCAGAGCTGCTGCCATCGCATCCAGGCTAGTGATTGCCCGTTCAGCATCGGCGAGGTCCGCCGCGACGTCTCCGTCGAGTGTCAGGTGCAGATCGGTGAGGTGGTCGGGAACGAAAGCGTCGTACGGGCCTCCGCGGCGGTCTCGGCGCGGCACGCCAATGCCGCCGACGGTCGGTAGCCAAACCCGCCGGACAAGCTTCCCCAGGGCACAACTCCTATTGTCTTTATTGTGACTTAGGCGATTATATCACAATAAGACCAGTAAAGTGGTGGCTAGGCGTCCTCGAAGGCATCCCCGCAATCGTCCTCTTCGGGCCGCTGTTGTTCCCGATCGCACGCACGCTGGGCATCAACGAAGTCCACTACGCTATCGTCGCGGTGCTCGCGATGGGGCTCGGCCTGTTCGCGCCGCCGTTCGGCGTCGGCTACTACTCCGCATGCGCCGTCGGCAAAGTCGCGCCCGACGCCGCCATGACACGAATGGTACCGTACCTCGCCGCGCTCGCCCTCGCGCTGGTCGTCGTCGCGGCGGTACCGTGGCTTTCGACCGGATTCTTACCGGCCGCGCGCTAGCGAGGATATCTTGCTACGGCTGAGCCGCGTCGATTGCGAAGAGGACAATGCGCTTGTCGACCGCGCACCGTGCGCCGGCGTCGTCGAGGCCGTACTCGCGGTGCCGTGCGACGAGCGTACCATCGGTTCGTTCATCGCGCAACGCTGGTACTTGAAGAAGCCACAACTGTTCATTCGGGTGAGCTTCGAAGGGACCAAAGCGGTGTTGCAATTCTTCGCTCGAGACTGGACCGTCAGGTACGATCACTACCGCTTCGCGTCCCGGCAACTCAAGCATATATCGGTAGCCCTCCCGAACGTCGCGTACTCCGCCGGGAAGCGCCGCCAGGATTAGTTCACGCCCACTTCCCGCCTTTGAGCCATTCGAAGCGGGTGCAATGATTCGGAACTGCTGCTCGATCGATGGATCGAGCCGGCAGGAGGCGCGACTGCCGCCGTCAGCGTTCAACGGGCCGAGCGAGGTCTTGAACACGATCGGGCAGTTCGGTGGAGCTGCGAGGTCGTCGGTCGCGACGACGATTCGCCATTGCCTCGACACCGGCAACGCGCCGTTCGGGACTTCGAAAGCGACGCGATTCGGAGCGGTGCGCCTGCCTTTGGACGCCGGTAGGGTGATCACCGATCCCTGGTCGGGTACGAACTCGATCTCGCGGAGGAACCGAACGTCCGTCGCGTCGGTGGTGAGCGCAATCGTCGTCGTGTTTCCGTCGCGAGAGACCCCGTCGAGGACGATTTGCGGCCGCGGAGCGGTGCCGGGCGATCCGCACGGCTGCGGCGTTGCCGACGGCGCATGCGCCGGTACCGGCTCCGCCTGTGCCGGCACGGAAACCGCTAATGTGAGCACGACGGCGAGGATCGTCCGGGCGATCACGCTGCGCAGACGCGGCTATGCGCTCGGCAAGCGGTGGATTTTTAGGACGTTCGTGCCGCCGGCGCCGACGGGCATTCCGCTGGTGATGGCGATCGTTTCGCCGGGTGCGGCGTGGCCTTCGGAGACGATGCGCGCTTCGGCGATTTCGATCAGCGTCTCGATGTAGCGGTAGGTTTGCACGACCGACGACTCGACGCCCCAGACGATCGCCATGCGGCGCGCGACGTCTTCGAGCGGCGTGAGCGCGACGATCAGTGCGTGCGGGCGGAACGAGCTGATGTGGCGCGCCGTGTTGCCGGTCGTCGTCCCCGTGACGACCAGGCGTAGTCCGAGCGCATCGGTCGAGCGAACCGCGGCCTCGGCGATCGACATGCCGATGTCTTCGTCGGTCTCGATGCTCCCGGCGTCGCTCGTTCGCCGCTTGCGAATTTCCTTGAACGGGTACTTCGACTCGACTTCGAGCGCGATCGTCGCCATGACGCGCACGGCTTCGAGCGGGTACTGGCCGCGCGCGGTCTCGCCCGAGAGCATCACGGCGTCGGTGCCGTCGAGGATTGCGTTCGCGACGTCGGTCGCCTCGGCGCGCGTCGGCCGCGGCGAGGAGATCATCGACTCCAGCATCTGCGTCGCGGTGACGACCGGCTTCGAGGCGCGGTTGGAGCGCTGGATCAGGTCCTTCTGCGCCATCGGGACTTCTTCGAGCGGAATCTCGATCCCGAGGTCGCCGCGCGCGACCATGATCCCGTCGGCGACGCTCACGATGTCGTCGATGTGTTCGAGCGCTTCGTGCTTCTCGATCTTCGCCATGACCGGGATCGACTGGCCGGCCTGCGCGAGGTGCGACTTGACGCGCCAGACGTCTTGCGCGGTGCGCACGAACGACACGGCGACCCAGTCGACGCCCTGCGCGATCCCGAAGTCGAGGTGCTCGAGGTCGCGGTCGGTGACCGCTTCGAGTTCGAGCGTGCCATCGGGATAGTTGATCCCTTGCCGCTCGCGCAGGTCGCCACCGGTTTCGACGACGGTGCGGATACACGACCCGTCGATCGCGCGCACGCGCAGCGCGATCGCGCCGTCGGCCAAGTAGATGCGTTTGCCGACCTCGACGTCGCGCGCGAGCCCCGCGTACGAGACGCTGACCTGTTCCGCGTTGCCGGGCTCTTGATCGGTGGTGAGCGTGAACTCCGCCCCGTCGTTCAGCCGCACCGAGGCGACGCCGTCGGCGAACGTGCCGGTGCGGACCTTCGGGCCGGGGAGGTCTTGCAGGATCGCGATGTGCAGGTCCAGCTCGCGCGCGATGCGCCGCACGTCCGCGATCGTCGCGGCGTGGTCGTCGTGCGTGCCGTGCGAGAAGTTGAGCCGCACGACGTTGACGCCCGCGAGGAAGAGCGACCGCAGCATCGCCGGGTCACGCGACGCCGGGCCTACCGTCGCGACGATCTTCGTCCGTTTCGGAGGAGGCTGCACGGCGCGCGGGTTCCTCGGCTCACCCCACGGTCCTGCGCCTGGACGAAAGCACCGACATCGTGCGCGTCGCCACGAAAGCGCTTTGCTCGCGCCGGCAGGATGGACACAGCCGCGTAAGAGGAAAGAGGCGCCCGGATGCGTGACGCGCCCCGGCCGGTCCGCGAAGCTCACGTCGAACGGCCGTCGCGACGCCGCGACCTCGCCTCGCTCGCGGGCTCGTTCGTCGTCCACGCGATCGCGATCCTGATCGCGGTCTTCATTCTGCAGGCCGGTTCGGTCGGCGGCTCACCCGCCGAGACGGACGTCACCGCCGACGTGATCGTGCAGCAGCAGGCCGCCCCGGCCGCGCCGCCGACGACCGTTCCCACGCCGGCGCCGCAGCCGACTGCGCCGCCGCCCCAGCCGCAGACGCCCGCGCCGCAGCCGGTCCGAACGCGGCCGCCGACTCCGAAGCCGACGCCGCCGCGCCCGATTCCGCGCCCGAAGATCGTTCCGCCGACCCCGCCGCCGCCGAAGCACCGCGAGCTGGCGCGCATCCGCCCGTCGGCGCCGCCGCAGCCGACTCCGCCTCCGTCGCCGCCCCCAACGCTCCCGCCCACTGCGCCGCCGACACGCGTCCCGACGGCCCGGCCGACCGCTCTCGTCGCGATCGTGACGTCGCCGCCGACCGCCCCACCGACGCGGCCCCCGACCCTTCCGCCGACCGCGGCCCCGACGGCCGAACCGACCGCGGCCCCACGCACCGCGCCGCCCACAGTCGCGCCGACCGCGGCGCCGACGGCGCGGCCGACGACGGCTCCGACTGCTCGGCCGACGGCTGCGCCGACTGCCGCCCCAGCGACGATGGCCCCGACGGCTGCGCCGACGGCGCGGGCCACGAGCGCGCCGACGGCCGCCGCGACCGCGCGACCGACTGCTGTTCCCACGGCCGCCCCGGTCGTCGCCCTCGCGACCGCCGCGCCGACGACCGCGCCCGGAACGCCGCGCCCGCAGCCGACGCTGGCCGCGCTTGGCTCGCCAAAGCCACAGGGCTCCCCGCGCCCGCTCGGGACCACTGCGCCGCTTCCCGCCGGAACCGCCGCACCGGGGCCGAGCGGTGGTCCGGCCGCCGGGCCCTCGCCCGGGACGCGCGGGACGACGCCGGGCAACCGAGCCGGCGCGCCCGCCGCGGGCGGTTCGCCAGCTTCCGATCGACCCGCTGCGGGATCATCTGCCGCACCGTCGGCGGTTGCCGGCGGCGGCTCGCCCGCGCCGGGCGCCTCGCCCTCGAACGGGCTCGCCGCGCTGAACGACAAGCTGCGCTCGCTGCTCCCGCACGGCCCGGTTACGCCGGGACGCTACACGCCGGGCCTGGATCCGCAGGCCGCGGTCGCTGCGTACGAGGCCGCGCTCGCGCCGCCGGCCGAGGTGCTGGCGGCGACGTTCGGGCTGATCCGCGTCTCGCGGACCGTCGTGCACGCCGACTCGATCGCCTACGTCTTCGAGCGGAAGAAGGACTTGCTCGGCCGTGAGGTCTGCCGCGCCTTCCGGATCACCGACCACCCGAAGCCGCCGCCGCCCAGCCCACCGCCGAGTTTGGTCGGCAACCACAACCAGCCGGTCCTGCCCGGTCCGCTGCCCGACATCAAGCCGGTCGTCGAGTACGTCGACGTCTCGTGCAACGACCCGCGCATGGAGAAGGTCCAGCCCGGCTCGCTCAAGACCCCGGTTCCTCGCCACCTCTGATCACCGGGCAGGCCGATCGGATTGCACATTTTCCGCCTTCGTCGTATGATGTCGGACGGACGTTGACGCTTGGGAGCGTGGGCACTGCCCGCGCTTCTGTGTTGTAAGGTGATTTTTTAGGAGTGGTGATGGACCGAGCGCAGCAGCATCGTGCCTCACCCCCTGAGTCGTTGCGAGGTCGGAAGGGGGGCCCCGCGCACGGCGCGGGGGGCTCGGAGGCTGGGCCGGAGAGCCTCTTTACCGAAGCATTCGAGCGGACTGTTCATGCCCTGCCGCACCAGCCGGAATTTCGGGACATCGAAGTGGTCACCGCGGCCGTCCACCGGCGGCGGGGCGAGAGCGCGCTGCACGTGACGGTCGACCGCGAGGGCGGGATCGACATCGGGACGTGCGAGCGGATCGCATCCCGGATCAACGCCGCGCTCGACGCCTTCCCCGAGCCCTACACGCTCGAGGTCGAGTCGGCCGGGCTGGACCGCCCGCTGACGAAACCCTCCGACTACGACCGCTTCAGCGGGCGCGACGCCAAGATCGTCACGACGCTCGCGATCGAGAACGCGAAGACCCACCGCGGCAAGCTCGGCGGCGTGCGCGGCACGAACGTCGTCCTGACGCGCGAGCGCGGTGAGCTGCTGATCCCCCTTGCCGTCGTCAAGTCGGCGAACCTGGAGTACGACGTGCGCGCGGACCTCCAGCGCGCGAAACAACGAGAGAAGAACCAGAACCAATGAACGCAGAGATGATCGCGGCGCTCCGCGAGATCGAGAACGAACGCAACATCAGCTTCGAGTCGCTGCTCGAAGCGCTGGAGGCTGCGCTGATCTCGGCCTACAAGCGCAACTTCGGCGGCGAGGCGAACGCGATCGTCACGATCGACCGCCAGACCGGCGAGTACCAGGTCTATCACCGCCGCACTGTCGTCGACGACGGCGAGGTGGCCGATGCTAAGCTGGAGATCGCGCGCAGCGAGGCCGGCCCGCGCTACGAGCCGGGCGACTTCTACGACGAGGTCGTCACGCCGCGCGACTTCGGCCGCATCGCCGCGCAGACCGCAAAACAGGTCATCGTGCAGCGCATCCGCGAGGCCGAGCGCGACACCGTCTACAACACGTACTCGGCGAAGCTGCACGACATCGTGCTCGGCACCGTTCAGCGCTACGAGCAGCGCAACATGTACGTGCTGCTCGACGACCGCAAGACCGAGGCGCTGCTGCCGTTCAGCGAACAGGTCCCGCGCGAGAACTACCGCATCAACGACCGCATTCGCGCATACGTCCTCGACGTGCGCAAGACCAACAAGGGTCCGCTGGTCGTCCTCTCGCGCGCGGCCGAAGGGCTCGTGCAGCGGCTGATCGAGTTCCAGGTTCCCGAGATCCAGGACGAGATCGTCGAGATCATGGCGATCGCCCGCGAGCCGGGTGCGCGCACCAAGGTCGCGGTGACCTCGAAGCGCTCGGAGATCGACGCGGTCGGCGCGTGCCTGGGGCCGAAGTCCTCGCGCGTCGCGAACGTCTCGGACGAGCTGCGCGGCGAGAAGATCGACGTGATCCGCTGGGCCGCCGACCTGCCGGCGTTCGTCGCCAACGCGCTCGCACCGGCGAAGGTCCTCGGCGTCGAGCTGTTCGACGAGGAGGGGATCGCGCTGGTCACCGTCCCCGACCACCAGCTCTCGCTCGCGATCGGCCGCGAGGGCCAGAACGTGCGGCTCGCCGCACGGCTCACCGGCTGGCGGCTCGACATCACCAGCGACTCCGAGGCCGCCGAGGCTCGCCAGCGTTACCAGGACGAGCGGGAAGCCCGCGCGGCCCAGGGCGGCGTCGAGGCTGTCGAGGAGACCGAGGCCATCGTCGCCGAGGGCGAGGAAGCCGAGGAGGCGGCGATCGACCAGGACGAGCTGCTGCGCCGGCTCGAGGAGTTCAAGCGGGAGATGTTCACGAACGAATGAGCGACCCGCAACGCACGTGCGTCGGCTGCCGGTCTCAGTATCCGCAGGCGGCGCTGCGGCGTTTCACCCGCCGCGACGGGCGGTGGATCGCCGACGGGGGGATGCGGCGCGAGGGACGCGGCGCGTACCTCTGCTCCCGCCACTGCGCGGAACGCGTCGCAAAGAACAAGCGTTATCCGGGGTTCAGTGTCGAAGCTCTGCTACAATGGTGACTCCCTCCGGATCACGGAGCACAATCGGAATGAAGTAACGGGCGGCGGCGCCCTCGGGCGCCCTATCTTTGAAGGACTGCATGGCAACCGGTAAACCCAGGATTTTCGAGCTCGCCAAGGAGCTCGGCATGACGTCGAAGGACCTGCTCGGCCTGTTCGGCCGGCTCGGTCTCGAGGCGAAGAACCAACTCAGCGTCGTCGAACCGAAGGTCGCCGACCTTCTCCGCGCACAGCTCAAGGGGGCGAAAGCCGCCCCGAAGCCCGCGCCGGCTGCCGCTCCCAAGCCACCGCCCGCCGCACAGGCTGCCGCTCCGCCAGTGGCCGCCACCCCGGCTGCGCCGCCCGCAGCCGCCCCAGCCGCTGCCGCGTCGCCGCCGGCGGCCGCCGCTGCATCCGCCGCCGTGCCGACCACGCCCGCTGTGCCGGTCAACGGCGCGCCCGCCGCCTCTGCGGCGCCGGTTGCTGATGTTCCGTCGGCGCAGGCCGCTGCCGCGCAGGCTCCGGCTCCCGCTGCCCCGGTGACGCCGCCGCCGGCGGCTGTACCGGCCGCTGCTGCTCCGCGTGCTCCGGAGGCGCCGTCGTCCGAGGCTGGGCCCGACGTGCCGAGCGCGCCGGCGGCTCAACCCGCTGCGCCGCAGGCCGCGCTGGATGCCCCGGCAGCGACGCCGCCCGCGTCGGCTCCGACCCAGCCGCAGCAACCGGTTCCGCAGCTTCGCCCGGTCCCGAGTGCTCCGGCGCGTTCACGGCCTCCCCAGCAGCAGCCACAGCAACCTGCTGCCCGTGGACCGCAGCCGCCGCAGGGCGGCCCCGGTGGCGCGCCGCGTCCCGGCGTCGCGCCGCGTCCAGGCCAGCCCGGTCCGCTGCCGCCGCGCCGTCCGGTCGCGCCGAATGAGCCGGTTCCGACGCTCCGCCCGGTCCCGGCCGGTCAGGCGTCGATCCGGCCGCCGCGCCCGCCGGCGCGTCCGCTCAACCCGCCCGGTCAGGGGAATGGTCAGATTCCGGGTCGTCCCGGCGTCGCGCCGCGACCGGGCCAGGGTGGCCCCGGCCAGTACCAGCAGCCGCGTCCGGGTCAGCCCGGCGCGCCGGGTGCGCCCGGCCAAGGCCGGCGTCCGGCCGGCAACGGTCCGTTCCGCCCGATCCCGGGCGGCACCGCGCCGCCCGGCGGGCGTCCGTTCAACGGCCCACGTCCCGGCGGGAACGGCCCGATCACCCCGGTCACCGGCGGCGGCCCCGGCCCGAGAACGGCCGGGCGG
>Ga0213871_10000015_pt1 | contig 11447 bp, 16 predicted proteins | sample VelepicomBERX_R1_FD_161059 | JGI IMG/M metagenome (GOLD analysis project Ga0213871, IMG submission 161059) | Rhizosphere microbial communities from Vellozia epidendroides in rupestrian grasslands, the National Park of Serra do Cipo, Brazil - RX_R1 | ecosystem: Host-associated > Plants > Roots >... | reverse complement strand
TCCTTTCGGGCCAATGAAAAAGAAAGTGCGCTGGGTGGAAGGAATCAAAAGCGTCTCGTTGCTGGTACTGCCGGTGCTGATTGTCGCCACGGCCGGAGCGGTTGCTTCTGGCCGATCGCCTTGATACTCACCACGAGGCCACGGCGGCGGAGTTTCTGGAGTTCGGCCACAGGGACTTTGACGGCGCTGGTCTGACTGCGCAGCATGACCCGGTAAAGCTGGGGCGGCGCCAGGGCTGATTCGGTTGCGGCTTCAGCCTGGACATGCAGGCCGTTGCAGCTGGGCATCATTCTGTACGTTGTTGCCATTGTTATGACCCGATAATGGCCGCGCCGGCGGGGCTGAGTTTCTGTTGCACTGCCTGCACCAGGTGGGCCTTCAGCAAATCCGTCCCATAGCGGTCGGTGTGGTTTCCGTCGGTCGTGAGGTACGTTGCCGAGCTATTGTTGATGTCTAGGGCACTGATTTCGCTGGCCGACAGTCCCAAATTGAGCGGCAGCAGATAGCAGGCTCCGTCCGGGGTTGCCAACTGGTAAGCGGACCAGGCGTTCAACCAAGCGGTCGCCTGGTAGCCGTCGACGGAGCCTTGCATGGCGATGATCTTCGCGCTCGGGGCCGCCGCGCGCAAGGCCGTCAGGAATCCTTGCGCCGCCGCCTGGTAGGTCCCCTGGGCCACGGCCCGGCCGTTGACCCCCATATCCAAAATGAAAATGTAGTCCGGCGGCGTCGGGAACTGGCCGTTGACCAAGAGATTCTGACCGCTGAAATACTTGTTCCAGCTCGAGTCGGCGTCATCGTTGGGAATATAGACGCCGGGAATGTTGGTCGTCCCCACGGTCGTCAAATCCGAGCCCGGGAACGCTTTCACACCGAGTTCGGCATTGAATGCCTGTGCGAGCGCAAACGCCAAGGCGCTGGTGGCGTCTTGCGCTGCCGCTGTCGACGCATTGGACAGAATGTTCCAGCCGCACACCCGGCTATCGCCATAGACCAGCATGTTTTTGCTCTTGGTCGCCGGAGCGGCCGTCGTGGCGCCGCTGCTCATCTGCATCCCGGTGATTTTCAGACCAATCGTGGGCGTATTCCAGCCGTCGACGGTGGCGGTGGAACCCCGGTAGTAACAGACAATCGTGTGCGCGGTGTTGGCCAGCCCGGAGCAGAGGGACAGGCTGGACGTGCCGCTGATATTGGTGTCGACGAACGCGCCACCGTCGACAGATACTCGCAAGTAAAGTGCGTTACTGCCGAGGGCGGATGTATCAAAGAGCAGCGTCGCCGAGGTGCCGGTGAACTGGAAAATGAAATAAGCGCCAACGCAGTTGGTGAGTGCGTAACTGGAGCCGTTCAAATACCAGTTGTTCGGGGACCAGTAAAATCCCTGATCGTTGACCGCCGCCGCGACTACAAATGAGGCTGTCAGCGCGTCGGTGCTATCCCCAATTGTCAGTGTGCCGCTGGCGGTGCCGGTGTGAATTGTGATGTTGGCCGTCTGGGCACCGACGTTGACCGAATTCGTATCGACCGAGGCTCCGGTGCCGCCGGTCGCGCTGAACGTAGTCCCGCTTGTCCACGAGGTCCCGAAGCCGGTCGCCGTGACCGCAACCGCGCTGTTGAATTCGCCCTGCGTCGGGCTGAGGGTCAACGACTGCGGCTTGTAGGTCTGCACCCGGGACGCTTCCACGTGCGTCCCCGCCGTGCCGCCGGAGTTGGCATAGCCGATCGCGAGGCCCTGCTGACCGCTCGCATAAGTCGCGTCCGTTTGCGTGTAGTTGTTGACCACCACGCTGGAGCCGGTCACGTCAGTGACGGTCACTGCCAGGGTTGTCCCCGTGATGCTCGCATCGAGGCTGTACGAATGGCTGTTGTTATAGCTGAACGTTTGCGTCGAACCGAGCTGGTGAAGCCCATTGTTGGCATCCAGCCGGTAGAGAATCACATTCGGGGTCGCTTGGTAGTCGAGATAAACGAGGTAGCCTGTCAGTGAATTGCCGCCCTGGCCGCTACAGCGAAGCAGCGCAATGATGCTCACGCTGGTGCCGGTAGACAGTGCCCCGGCCGGCAAGGTAATGAGCATGCGCTGGTCAGTTGTGGACTCGCCGCTGGGCCGGACCAGGAGGCTGTTGACGTAGGCGGGTGAACCGGTGCCAATGGCCTGGAGATTGCCCGAGGCAGTGCTCCAGATGTTGCCGCTGACGTCCTTCCAGCCGTTGACCAGGATTTGGCCAGCGCCCACCGGCCCGGCCGTGGGGGCAAAATCGGAGCCGGTGTTGGAGTCGTAGACGACCGCCCAGGTCACGGCGCGACCCTCACTTAGACGTAATCCAGGTTGAGAACCAGGTCGCCGCCGGAGATGGGGCCGCTGTCGCTATCGGACATGCCGGTGGTAAGCGCGAACGCCAACCCAGCGCGGAAGGCCACGCCGACCGGGTAGGAGCGCACGAGGCCGGTGCCGGTGCCGCCGCTGTCGCCGGGGACCATGAGCGTCTTCACCGGGACGTCGGTACCGGGGACGGGCGTGCGGGCCAGATCATAGAGATGGATAAAGCGCGCCGAAAGGTTGCGATTGAAGACTTCCAGGTCGTAGAGGGTCGCCGGCGCGGCTTTCACGACGACCGAGTTGGTCGAGAGGTTGCCGAAATAGTGATAAGGGGTGGCGCCGCTACCGACCGCCGCTGCCGGAGTGACCGTGAAACCGTCGATGCCGGGCGCGACAATCAAGGCGCCGTGCGCGGTCGCCTGGAAGTCGGTGCGCTGGCCGTCGCCATAGGTCGGTGGATTGGCGTGGTAAACCGCCCCACCCTTGACCGGGTTGCCGGTATCGGGCTGGCCGCCAGCGGTGGTGCCGCTCATTTGCGAGGGCAAGGGATTGGCCAAGCTGACGGGCACGAGGGAGGAGCCGTCGGCGGCGCCAAAGTGCAGATGCAGCACCGGCCAGTCGACGCGGACGCCGTTCACCAAGGTGCGGGTGGCGGCCACCACGAGCGAACCGGTGGGCCACGCAGCGGCGTCAGCCTGGAAGTTGTAGGACATGCCGCCAGCGTAAGGCGGCTAGGAATAGAGAGGCAAAAATCAGCGAGAGGTTGTTATTTGAAGACTTACCGGCCAACCGGATCAACCCAGAATCCAAGGCCCTCGTTGACGCAGACGATGCAGGGGTAAGTACACCACCAGCAGAGCGACCGAAAGCGGCGCTCATGTTGCTGGCGGTTGGCGTCCGTAGTCATTTCTTGCCAGGCGCGATCCATCACGTAGCAGACGGTTTGCCCGAACCAAACAAAGTCAAGACGTCGAATACCACCCGGAACAGAGGGATCGAGCGCGGCCACTGGACGCCAGCAGCAGGGACAGGGAATTTCACCGACCACGGTTAAGACAGGGTGCGACTCAGACAGCACCTGAGAGAGGACCTGCTCGGATTCCGACAGCGGCCGGCTCGCGACCCGCCGCACCTGATGGCGAATGCGGAGCAACGGACTGAACTGATCTTTGTTGCTCATTCTGTGGCCCGTGGTCGCCAGGACCGCAGCAAGCGTTCCTCAAAGATGCGCTGCCGCTTCCTGATAGTCCCGACGAGGAACCGTTCGGCCCGGTTGATACGCCAGAGCACCAGGAGCCCGACAATCCAGGAGAACCACAACAGGACGATGATCCAGGCCGGCACCCAGGCAAGGGGAATGGCGCCGGTGCAAGCCAGGTAGAACTGCGAGACGAGCAGGAGCAGCATGAGGAGCAGATAGAGCCGGATCAATCGCCGTCGGACTTGTCGCCTCATGGGGACAGAGTGACTGTGGCGGCGTGCCGGTACTGGGGATGGGTTGTGCAATCTGTCAGAGCCACAGCCGAAGCAACAGGACTCCGGCCGCAACATCGATCACGCCGAATCGATGCGGGTTAGTCTAGTTAACGATCGCTGAAGGGGCAAGCGAAAAAGCAGCGTTGCAAGACCCGGCAAGGCAATGACCGAAAAAGCTATTTCTTTTCGGCCGGCAGTTCCCGCTTGGCCAACAAACGCAAGGCGTGCTCTAAGACAGCCGCCTGGCTGAGTCCCATCGCCGCCGCCAACTCAGCCAAAAGCTGCTTGGCCTTCTCTGAGAGCCGGAAGCTCGTCGGGTTGTTTTTGTGGTTTGACATTGCCTACCTCCTGTCAGCAAGTGTAGTGCATTTAACGCTATACGTCAATCTGGAAAAATCTGCAAAACGGGGCTTGACGTGTAGTGCGTTATACGCTACATATAAATAGAGTGACAATGACGACCGCGAATCAAGCAAAGGAGCAACGCAATGGCCCGCAAGACTCAACTTTACAAACTGGTTGCGGATATCTGCCTGTACGGCAATCACACGATCGGCGCCGGCTACCTGGTACAGTTGACCGACGGCCGCTTGCTGGGCGACGGCGAGCCGAAAGCCGGCCGCAGCTTCACCGAGGCTGTGTGGCTGGCCTGCCGCGACGTATGCGAAGCCGGAATCAGTGCGGGTTTGGTCCGCGTGTTCGCTCCGGGCGGCCAGCGCATGGCCGACACCGATCTCAACCACCCTGGCTACTTCGGCAATCTCAAGTGGCAGCCGGCCATCCAGTACGTGCTGAGCGTCGATGAACTGGTGGACGCGGCCAAGTAACCACGAGTTGCCCGTTAAGGAGAACCCTCATGACCGCTATCACGACCGCCACCGTGGCCCGCGTCCTCAGTGGGATCAAGACCACCCCACCGGCCCAGCCTGGCAACCGCTGCCGCTGGCTGGTCTCCCTGTCCGGCCGCCTTCCCGGCGTCCTGTCCATCAACGGCACCCCGTACACCGTCCTGCCCTTGGACAGCGGCTATCGCCTCAAGAACCACGCAAGCGGGGCCGAGTACGACATCGACACCGAATGGGGCGAAGGGCAGTGGGAATGCAGCTGCCCGGATTTCCTCTACCGGCGGCAGTGGAAGGATCAGTTGGGCTGCAAGCACTGCCGGGCCTTGCGGGCGGGGCTGGCCGCCCTCAACCAAGCCGCCGCCACCAACGCGAACGCCTAACGGAGCAAGCAACCATGTGTGACCAGAAGCCGAGCGACGACTTGACCTGCATTCACGCGGAACGCGGTTTGTGCCCGGATTGCCAGGAAGAGTTCGACGAAGATCCGGCAGCCTGGTTCGAATTCGGCCAGCACGCCGCCGGACTGGAGAACTGGCGCCGGCTCGAAGCCGAGATGGAAGAGGAGCGGTTGGCCGAAGAGGAAAGTAAGCCATTGCCGACGTGCGGCGATGATGAGATTCCCTTTTAAGGAGCGGTCCAATGGCAGACGCAACGATGGCACCGACGATGGCACCGGCCACTACTCGCGGCCTCAGTTTGCCCTGTCCCCTGTGCGGGGAAGCGGACGCGGACATCTACTTGTCGCTGGCGGATGGCGACACCTGCAGATGCGGCTCGTGTGACAACGAGTTTACGCTGACTGACGTCCGCAACCTGATGGCCAAGTGGCAGAAAGTGCTGACCTGGATGGACACGATGCCAAGCTAACACAGGAGATCGATCATGAAAGCCGGCTGGCTGCAACTGGACGGGTGGCACGGCCGGACCCAGCAAGAGGTTGAGATCGTCGGGGAAACATCCCAGCGAGTGCGGATTCGTGCCCTGACCAAGACGATGTTGGCGGGCCGGCGCGGCTACCTCGCGGTGGGCGCCGTCGCCTTGGTGCCGTGCCACGCCGTTCGGGCGGAGCAAGTGCCTGGTGTAGCAGTCGTAGAGTTTTAGCGGCGAAAACCAACGAAACGGGGCCGGTCCGGCTGCAACCCGGCAACTGGCCCCTGGTACCCCTGGATCGGAGGCAGCATAATGGGTAGTTTAGCGGTCGTTACAGTCGTCTGTGGCGAGTGCGGCGGCAATGGGTACGTCCCCGACTATTTCGCCACCGGGGCCGCTGGCCAGTGCGTGGAACTGGTGCCGTGCCAGGGCTGCGGCGGCGTGGGCAAGGTGCCACAGGAAACGGAATTGCCGGCGGGACTCGCGGCGGATGGGCCGAACCTGCGCACGGTCGATCTGGGGGCATTCACGGCCCTGCTCTTAGCGCAGGCGGATCAGGCGGAAGCCGAAACGGAGCAGCGGCAGACCGGTTCAGAATGGGGGCATTGCCAGGGGATGGCGGCGGGGATTCGGCACACGTTGCAACTGCTGCGGGAATGGACGAGCGGCAGCAGCGGGAACAATGGTAGCAATTCGGCAACGTAGATGGGTGCTTCGATGATTTTCACCGACAACGATCTGCAGCTACTTCTCCGTTGCCTCAGCGATGGCATTGACCAGAAAAGTGGGATGCTGCGCTGGCTCAAGCAAACGGTCAAAGAGAAGCGATTTAGCGGTAGCGAGCGCGAGCCGTGGGAAACGCTGGCCGGGCAGATCGAGAGAGACCGGGCGGCAATGGAAGCATTGATCGTTCGGATTGTGGATTGGCAGGCTCAAGAAGAGAGAAACCGCCATGAGTGAGCATGTAACGGGCACCGGCCTGCAGCCCCGCGTCGGCGACGAGTGCTGGTTCGTCGAGTGGTGCGTGGCGCTGGCCTTCGATTCGGTGGGCGACGTGGACCGTGACGGCTGCACGATGGAGCGCCGTCAGGTTGCCACGGAGGCTGAAGCGGAGCAGCTGGCTCGGGAAATCTGGCCACAAACGCACGGGATCTTCGGCATCGTCAACTACTGGCCGGCGCGGTTCGTGGCCTACGAAGAGCGGTACCCGTGGGCCGGCTACTGGCAGCACGGTGAATCCAAGGTGTACGAAGGGGAGTGACAATCATGTGTCAGCCGTCCTTGTTTGATTCGGCTGCGACGTCGAAGCACTCGTTGCTGCCGCTCTCCGAATACCGCAAAATCATCATTTCCTTCAGCGGCGGCAAGGACTCCACAGCCTGTGTGCTCCGTTGCCTGGATCTTGGCGTCCGCCCGGACCAGTTGGAACTCTGGCACCAGGACGTGGACGGCCGCGAAGAACCCTTCATGGACTGGCCGGTGACACCGGCTTACTGCCGCGCCTTCGCCGCTGCCTTCGGCTTGCCCCTCCGTTTCCAGTGGCGCGTCGGCGGCTTTGTTCGGGAGATGTTCCGCGAGCAGACCAAGACCGCACCCGTCCGCTTCGAGCGGGCTGATGGGACCATCGGGGAAGCGGGCGGCGAAGGTCCCCTGGTAACGCGGTTACTCTGGCCGCAAGTGGCCGGGATTCGCAACGGCCGCTGGTGTACTCCCAAGCTCAAAATCGACGTAGCCGCCGTCGCCCTCAACAACGACCCCGCCTATGCGGAAGGGCCGCTGTTGTTCGTGACCGGCGAGCGTTGGGACGAGAGTACGCCGCGCTCCAAGATCCCAGCTGCCGAACCCCACCGCTGCCACACGAGCCGCCGTCGGGTGGATCACTGGCACGGCGCCTGCGACTTGAAGGAAGCGGACGTGTGGGAGTTGATCCGCCGCCATCGCGTCCGGGTGCATCCGGCCTACTATCTCGGCTGGGGCCGGGTGAGTTGTCTGGCCTGCATCTTTGGCGACTATAACCAATGGGCCAGCGTGCGGGAGTTGGTGCCGGCTCTCTTCGACCGGATTGCCGGCTACGAGCAGCGATTTGGCAAAACGATCAAGCAGCGACTCTCGGTTGTGAACCAGGCCGATCGGGGAGAGGCGTTCGCCATGCCGGTCGAGTTGCGGGCCAAGGCCCTGTCCACCGACTACACTGATCCGATTCTCTTGCCGGATGGGGAAGAGTGGGTGTTGCCGCCGGGCGCGTTTCGGCGCTGCGGCGGGCCAACATAGCAACGGAGCAACGGAGCAAGACACCGACGTCCGCCGCGCTGTAAAGTAGAAGCCAAATCGCCCGCCCCACCCTCAAAGGATCGCCGCACCGATGCCGCGCTACGATCTCTCCTACGAAACCTGTCCCGGCCGCTGTGCCTGGTGCTGGAAACCTCTCCCTGAAACCGACAGCCACGCCGTTGTCCGTTCCTTGCGTGCCCCACCTATAGAGCTCCGCTTCCACCACCCCTGCTGGGCCGCCTACCGCTCGCTCTCGGGTATCGAGGCCGGCGCGGTCGGGATGGGTGGCGACTGGACCCCGGAGCGCGTCGAGACGCTGCGACTGCACACCGGCCAGACCGTCCGCGCTTTTGCCCTGGCTCTCGGCGTCACCGAAAACAACTACCGCCGTCTGCTCAGCGGTGACACCACGGTGCTCGGTCCCGGGGTGCTCGCCCGCGTGAAATCCGTGGCCATGAACTCACGCTTTGAACGAACCGATCCTGTGGACTGGACCGAGGGCCGCGCGGTCTTCTGCCTGCGCATGGAGCAAGGCTGGTCGCTCGGCGAATTGGCCCGCGAGATTGGGGCCAGCACCCAACAGGTGCAGCTGTGGCAGTGGCAGGGGGTGCCGGTGCGCTCGGTGCGGACGCACGGCCGGTTAAGCCAGGTCGCGCGGCGGGTGCGCTTTGACGCAGGTATGGTGGTCGACCACTACCTGTGGACGCACGAGTACCTGACGGACCTGTTTACGGCTCACACTGCCAAGCATTCGGCCCAAGATTGGGCGCTCGCAGGCCGCACCGAACAGGGCACCTTCCGCCAGTGGCTCCGAGGGACGCGCAAGATTGTCCCGGAATCCGCCTGGCACCTGACCCAGGCGGCGCTTCGGCTCGGGTTGCCGTTGCCGGCCAAGGGGTTGGTTCCGTTGCGCAAGTGTGCCTGGAGTGTGGAACGGAAGATGCCAGCCCCGGAAGACGAAACTCGGCGGCTGGAAGCCCTCCGCGAAGCGAAGTGGACCCTGGAGAACGTCCGCCAGCTCGGCACCGTCCCCGATCGCGTCTTGGCTCAGCGGCTGGGGCGAACGCGGAACAGTGTCGCCATCATGCGGCGGGAATTGGGCATTGCCACGGTCGACGTGCGGACCTGGGACGGCGTGGAGAGGCCACAGACCGTCCCAGATGAGGAACTGAACCGGCGCTGGGACGAGTTCCGGGAGCGGACCAAGGCGGCGAAGCGGCACGACCGCAAAGACGACGAAGTATAGCTACGTGGTTTCTGAAGCCACCGGTGCCGCCGCTTCCGAGGGCAGGGCCGCCGTCTCAAACAACCGACAGGCCCGGTACCCCGCCGGGACCATCGGGTACATGGTGTGCAGCTCGCCCGGCACACCGGTCGGAAAGCAGATGGGCGGCAGCGCCTGGCACTCCCCGTTGACCTGCTCCAGGCTAATCGCCCCCTCCTTGCCGTTGCGACCTTTCCGGCCGTTACTCGGCACCGGGTTGACTCCCATCAGCACCCAATTCTGACAGTCATTGCAGACCCGGCCGCGATAGCTCGGGATGAGCCGGTCCGGCGGTTGCGGGGTGGACTGGATGAGACAGACCTGGCTCAGGTTCAGTTGGCTGGTGTCCATGCGACGTTGGTGGCTCCGGTAAAGGTTCCTGCGGCTGCGCTGGGTGGTTGGTTTGCTGCTTCGTTCTCGCTGATTCGTACAGCGGACAGTCCCGGCAATACTGCACTGTGATCTCGTGGCCCGGCCCGCCGGGGTGCGTGCAGCGGAAGAGGAGCAGCTGCACCGCGAGCGAGCCTCAGCCACCGCTTCGGCCGGTCCTGCTACCACAGGCCGCACTGGCAGCTCGCTTGGGCTGGCCGCTCGGCAGTCGCACCGTGGGGCCGTGGTGGCGGCAGTCCTGTTTATGCTTCATGTCAGGCAACCTTTACTGTGCCACCAGCTTTCCGCTTGACGATGATGTCTTGCGGTCCGCCATCGGGCAGGCTAAAAGGGTTACTCATGACCACCTGGTTGTACGGATCAAGCAGCTGTCCACCCTTGTAGATCGTGCCATTGGTAAAGGTCACGGTCCCCATCGCCTGACTGCAATCCACCTGCCCCGTTGGCCCGATGATCGTGGTCGCATGGGTACTGGCGGTTCTCGTCACCGCCGTGCCGCTCCAGCAGTTCATGGTCGTCCAGACGCCGGCCGCCTGGGTATAGACGCCGCCATTGACAGTGACCGTGGTCACATTGCTGTTGACCGTGACCTTGCCGCCGTTGACAGTGACCGTGGTCAGCGTCGCGCCGGCGCCACAGCGGAGGAGCGTGCCGTTACCGCCATTGACCGTGATGACGGGCACGGTGGCCGTCTCGCCCGAAAAGGACGCGATGGCAACGCTGCCGCTAGCGAGGTTGAAGACGTTGCTCGCGTGCGCTCCCAGGTAGAGGAAGGATTCAATGCCCGGCTCGACGGTCGTGCCCATGCCATAGACCGTGACGGTGGCCGCATTCGTGCCGGTGTTGAGCTTGATCCGGCCACTGCCGGCACCCGAACCGGCGCCGATATTGACCGTCGTTGCGGAAATCTTCAGGTACGTGGACCGGTCTTCCACGTAAGCGCCGCTGACGTTAATCCGGGGTAGCCCAATCGTGCCGCTGAAGGTGTAGGGGATGGTCAGGCTGTTGAGCGTGAGCGTGTGCTGGTCGATGCCATAGAGGATCGACTGGCTCGTGTTCTCGACCCACACATCGTCGCCGCCGGCCGGCAGGACGCCCGTGTCCCAATTAACCGCCGTGGCCCAATCGTTAGGCCCCGAGTAAGTGGTCGTCACCGAAAAGGTGCCGATCGTGCCGGCACCGCCCGAGACGCTGGAACTGAAGAGGGCTGCGGTGGGTAACCCGGCGGTCTTGCTCGTCGCCGTGATCGTGGAACTGTTGACGGTCCAGGTGACCTCCAAGAATTCAGGGATCGCACTGGCGGCGAGCAATGCTTGCAAGGCCGTGGCCGTCGTCGCCGTCGTGCCGCCGGTGCCCACGGTGCTGACCGTCTTGCCGTTGCGCGTGATCTTGTAGGTCGTGGTCGCGTCGTAGGCGGTCAGCGTCACCGTCGCCACGTCGGCCACGGCAGGAGCGCCGCCGATCCAGTTGACTCGTCCCATGTGTCAATCTCCCGAAAAAGAAATCAGCCGCCGCAGCCGCCGCAGCCGCCGCAACCGCCGCACGGCGTTCCCACGTAGCCACCCGCATAATTCCACCGAGGCTGGTTGAGTGGACACATCTGCGTCGCACAATCTAACTTGCCCATTGGTCTGGGAGGGAGCAGTCCCGCTTCGAGGTAGCAACCACACCGCTTGCACGAGTCTGTCTCCGGGTCGCGGTCGGGACACTGGTTGCACTGTTGTCGCCGAAACGCCTTCTCCTCCGGTAGAGGTCCACGATTGCCCGCCGCCCGCCATTTTGTCTCGGCCGCGATCGCCCGCACGAACCGCCCCACCAGTTCGGCCGCGGTCCATTGTCGCGGCGGTGGAGGCTCGCGCATGGGCGTCGTGTCCTCGTCAAAGGCCCGGCGATACCTTTCATCCGTGTGGTACAGGTGACAGGTCCAGCAGTGTGTTGTCACGTCAAACGGCTGTCCTTCCCCCCAGCGGTGGCAGGGTGTACCGCTCGGACCTTTGGTGCAGGGAATAGTCAT
>Ga0213871_10000014_pt1 | contig 11633 bp, 7 predicted proteins | sample VelepicomBERX_R1_FD_161059 | JGI IMG/M metagenome (GOLD analysis project Ga0213871, IMG submission 161059) | Rhizosphere microbial communities from Vellozia epidendroides in rupestrian grasslands, the National Park of Serra do Cipo, Brazil - RX_R1 | ecosystem: Host-associated > Plants > Roots >... | reverse complement strand
AGAATATCAGCGCCGCCTTCGAGCAGTGCCTTCGCCTGGTCGTGATAACTTCCGGCCAGGTCCCGAAACGTAACCCCACCTGCGCTAACCGAGAGAGACTTAGTGGTCGGTCCCATCGAACCGGCCACAAACCGCAGCCGGCCGCCAACCGAGAACTCATCCGCAGCCTGCCGGGCCAGCTTCGCTGCGGCAACATTCAGCTCGTGCGCATCGTTCTCCAGCCCGTATTCGGCCAGAACGATGCCGGTTCCCCCGAAACTGTCTGTCTCCACTATGTCCGAGCCCGCCTCGAGATAGGCTCGATGCACGTTCAGAATGACGTCCGGCCGGGTGCGGACCAGGTTTTCGTTGCAACCCTCTAAAGCTGGACCGCCAAAGTCCGCCGCCGTGAGGTGATGCTGCTGCAGCATCGTCCCCATCGCTCCGTCCAGGAGAAGAATGCGGCTCGACAATGCGTCTTCCAGGGCTTCCCGGCGGGTTCGCCAGGCCTCATGAATGGGCGAAGGCATTTGGGGGAGATAGTTCATTGTAACGGGCCAATGAACCGCAAACCGCGTACTCGATGCGGTTCACCGTTACCGCCGCTGTTGGACCCGCTTAGGCGCTGCGCTTAACTGGTACGCAAATGCAAGCTGTTGTGGATCGCGTACAGCGCAAGCTCGAGACGATCCGACACCCCCAGCTTGTCAAATACGTTGTGGAGATGGTTCTTTACCGTCTGCTCGGTAATGAACATCTTCTCGGCTATTTCCTTGTTCTTATAGCCTTGCGCGATCAGAATAATGATCTCCCGCTCGCGCTGGCTGAGTTGCGACCTTTCGCGCGATGTCTTGCCGTTCGACTGAGTGGCGTGTAACTCCGCCGGGGACGCGAACTGCCGGATCACCGCGGCGGTAGTATTTGAATCCAGCCAGATTTCGCCCGCATGCACCTTGATGATGCTCTTCTCAATCAGGTGCGTGGGCGTGTCGCGCGGTAGAACACCCGAGCAGCCGAGCTTCATTGCCTCGACAAAATCGTCCTTTCGCTCGGAAGATGCAAACAGAATCACCTTCGTGTTTTGCGTTCGCGCATGCAAACTGCGCAGCACCGTCATGCCGTCCACCTTCGGCATTTTCAGGTCCATCAAAACTACGTCTGGTGACAGCTCGACGGCCTTGTCAATGGCTTCCATGCCATCGTTCGCTTCGCCCACCACCTGAATGCCCGGGCGATCGGCGAGCACGCTGCGCAAACCCGCGAGAACGACTGGGTGCCCGTCAGCGATTAATACTCGGATAGGTGCTATAGCCATCCATAGATTCCTGCAAAAAAGCCAGCATTATTGCCAGGTCCGATGGACGCGGAATGCCGCTGACTACGAATTATAGTGCCAACCTGCAACATTTCTCTACTTAATTTATGTTTCGCTCGTTACCGAGCGGTTACGACCCAAACACAAAGACTACACAGAAGTACGTAACCTTACAAAATAACTCCTCGACACTGTGCATCTTGTTAATTAGCCGAATCCGACTAGGATCTTTCCTAAAATGGCTTCATGGCCAAGCTGTCGATCAATGATCTGGATTTGCGTGATAAGCGAGTGTTCATCCGGGTCGATTTCAACGTACCCCTGTCGCCCGACGGTAGGGAAATTACCAGCGATAAACGGATTCGCGCCTCGCTCCCGACCATTCAGTACGCGCTCGAACATGGCGCCGCTGTGGTTCTCGCCTCTCATCTTGGCCGGCCAAAAGGAAAGCCGCGAACCGACATGAGCCTCGCCCCGGTTGCCGTGCGGCTCTCTGAACTCCTCGGCAGGCCCGTCGTCATCGCTGCTGATTCCGTCGGCCCGGAAGTCGCGAAAATGCTGCCCAAGCCCGGCGAGGTCCTGCTGCTCGAAAACCTGCGCTTCCATCCCGAAGAGGAGGCCAACGATCCAGACTTCGCCCGCCAGCTCGCGTCCGGATCGGATATCTACGTAAATGATGCGTTCGGCTCGGCTCATCGCGCCCACGCCTCCACCGTCGGTATCGTCTCCTTTCTGCCCCGGGCCGCCGCCGGCTTTCTCATGAGTAAAGAACTCCAGTGGCTGACGAAGGTAACGAAAAATCCGGAACGGCCGTGCGTTGCCCTGCTCGGTGGCGCGAAAGTGTCAGACAAGATCGAAGTCATTCAAAACCTGCTCAAAGTTGTCGATAAGCTGCTCATCGGCGGCGCCATGGCGTATACGTTTCTTCGCGCGAAAAACGAGCCGGCCGGCAAATCGCTGGTGGAAGAAGACAAAATCTCTTTGGCTCGCCAGCTTCTCGATACCGCGGCGAACAAGATCATGTTGCCCGTCGATCACGTGGTCGTTCGCGAGATTAAGCCGAATGCGCCTCATGAGACCGTCACTTCCATAGCAGCGGATCAGATTGGGGTGGATATCGGGCCGCGCACCGTGCGTGAATACGCCTCCATTATTCAATCCGCCAAAACAGTCATCTGGAACGGTCCTATGGGCATCTTCGAGATGCCGCCCTTCGATGCGGGAACCATCGCCTTGGCTCGTGCTGTGGCGGATTCCGGAGCAGTATCCGTTGTCGGCGGCGGAGACTCTGAAAAAGCGATCAAAAGCGCCGGCGTCTCGGACCGCATCACGCATATCTCTACCGGCGGCGGAGCCTCTCTCGAATTTCTCGGCGGCCTCGAACTCCCTGGCGTAGCGGCTCTCTCCGACAAGGCCGAAGCAACCGCCTGACAGGCGCGCTATTTGTGCCCGTTCCCATTACTTACTTCTTTTAAGAAATCGAGCACGATTTCGCGGCAAACCTCCGGCTGATCTGTCATCAGAATATGGCCCGCGCCCGGAATCAGCCGGAATCTCGCGCCCGGGATACGCGACGCCAGCACCTTCCCGTTTTCCGGTGGAACCAGCCGGTCCTCGGCTCCGTGCGCCACCAGAGTCGGTGCCTGGATTCGCGGCAGCCGCCGGTACGAGGTCCAGAACAAAATGCCGGCAAACTGGTTGAGAAATCCCCGATTGCTCAAAGCGCACTGGCAGCGGACGTCCAGGTCTTCGTGTATCCGCTCTAAGGGCGTCGAATCCGCATACAGCAGCGGTATCAACGCCAGTTCGCGCTGCCGCCGCTTGTCGTCCGACAGGCTGATCGGCCCCTTCGGACGGATGAACCTCGGCCAGCGAGCGAGGATGCCGCCGTGGCTTGTGCATCCCAGCAGCAGGCTCCGCACCAGCTCCGGCCGCTGCAATGCCAGTTCCTGAGCGATCATGCCGCCCATCGACGCGCCGATCACGTGCGCCTGAGAAACTCCGGCTGCGCTAAGCACCGCCGCGGCATCCCGCGCCATCTGCGCAATCGTATACGGGCCCCGCGGAGCATCGCTGCGCCCCACACCCCGGTTATCGTGCAAAATCACTCGATAGGATTGCGTTAAATCCGGAACTACCCGAAACCACATCTCGTGGCTGAAGCTAAGCCCCATAATGAGGAGAACAGGGGGACCGCTGCCAGCCTCGTTCCAGTAAATTCGTGCGCCTTCGTTCTCTACATATGGCATGGCTTGGATCTATGCCCCTATATATAGGTGCGCGGCGGCTGCCCAGCACAAAAACATGTGGTGTGCGACCTTTACACCGGCTGAAAGTCCAGGTAGCATGGAAGCACCCCCGAGAATTCGTTCCATAGAGGGTAGTGCCCGTTGCTCAAACTGAAGCGCGTCGAAATTCATGGTTTCAAATCTTTCTACGACAGAACAGAGATGAAGTTCAACGGCAGCGGCATTGCTGCCGTTGTCGGCCCAAACGGATGCGGGAAATCCAACCTGAGTGACGCTATCAGCTGGGTGCTCGGCGAGCAGTCTGCAAAAAGTCTGCGCGGCGCCCGCATGGAAGACGTAATCTTTGCGGGCACCCGTGAGAAAAAGGCGCTGGGCATGGCATCCGTTACTATGACGCTGGTTCCAGACCAAGCAGCACTCGCCCCGCCTCACTGCGTAGTACCGCCAGTCCTGGAAACTGTCGCAAACGGTCATCATCCCGCAGCCGCTGAGAATCACTCGCAAACCGGACACCAAACCGCAGACTCAAACGGCACGCATCCCGTGCCCGTTTCGGAGGCCGCCAAAACCGCACACCGCGCAGGCGAGGTCACCATTACCCGGCGGCTCTACCGTTCTGGCGAAAGCGAATACCTGATCAATGGCAAATCAGCCCGGCTTCGCGACATTCAGGATCTCTTTCTCGGAACGGGCCTGGGCCCTGAGAGCTACGCCATCATCGAGCAGGGCCGCATCGGTCAGATCCTGAGCAACAAACCGCAGGACCGCCGAGCCGTCATCGAAGAGGCCGCCGGAATCACCAAGTTCAAAACCCGCAGGCGGCTCGCCGAGGCGAAACTCGAGAGCGCCAAACAGAATCTCTCGCGAGTCTTCGACATTCTCGAAGAGGTCACCCGCCAGGTAAATTCGCTCAAGCGCCAAGCCGCCAAGACGAAACGGTACTCGGAGCTGCGCGCCGAGGCAGTCGGCTATCTCCGGCAGGTGCTCGCTTCGAAGTTCCGGGTACTCGAACGCGAAAGCGCGCGGCTCGTCATCGAGCTCAATCTTGCCTCCTCCGAACTACAGCAGGCCCAGGCCGCAATTCTTGAAGGCGAGGCCGGACAGACCCGCCTCATCGAAACCTCCTATGCGCTCGAACAGGAGCTGACCGCCACTCGCCAGCAGCTTGCTGATTTGAACGTCGAAGCCGAGCGCGTGCGGGGAAAGCTCGAATACCAGCTGCAGCAGGTCCAACACATAGAACAGCGCCTTGCGGCCGGCCGGCAGGAGTCCGAAGCTCTCGAAACGCAGGAAAAGGAGCGCGCGGCAGAACTGGAGCAGCAGACAGCGGAATTCCAGGGTCTCGAAGCTCAATACGCAGCCGCCCAGCAGGACCTGTCCGCCAAAAGCAGTGAGCGTCAACACGCGCAAAACAGACTCGCTGAGCAGGAGCGTGGCATGGAGGCCGCCCGCCAGCAGGTCCTGCGCCTCCTCGGCGAATCCTCAGGCCTCAAGAATCGCATCACGCAGTTCGAAGCCCAACTCAGCTCCGCCGATCGGGACACTGCTCGCGCCCGGAGTGAAGAAGAGCAGTCGGAAAGCGACTTGACGCGCCTGCAGAACCTGAAGGCTCAGGTCTCCGAACGCCTCGCTGCGCGTCAGACCGAACTGGTTTCCGTACAGGATCAGCGGAAGCAGGTCGACGAGGAACTCCGGGAGAAGCGGAATCAACTGAACGAAGCCCGCCATGGAGTGGACCATCTTCGTACCGAAGCGTCTCGCATCAAAGCGCGCAAGGATTCGCTCGAAGAAGTAATCCAGCACCGCAGCTACACAACGGAAACGGTCAAGCGGCTCTTCTCCGCGGCTGAGCGCGGAAAAACAGAAGGCTTCCAACCCATAGGCGTGCTGGCGGACTTCCTCGAAGTCGACGCTCAGGTCGAAAAAGCGGCCGAAGAATTCCTGCATGACGAACTGGAGTACGTCGTCGTCCGCAACGGCGCCGAGGCGGAGCGTGGCATCGAACTCATGCGCGGCGACCTGAACGGGCGCGCCACCTTCGTGCCCGAAGATGTCGGCGGCCAGCCGTCCGCTCCCGATCTGCCTCAGCCCTCGACAGAATCCGGCGAACTGGCCAAACTTACCGGCGCCCTCCGTTTTACGAACGGCCTGACCCAGGCGCCTGTCTCACTGCTGCCCCGCATCGCCAACTGTTACCTATTACAGGACCGCTCGCTCGCTCGCGACCTCGCCCTTCAATTTCCGCATTGCTGGTTCTTAACTGCTGATGGCGTGAACTATCACGGACGGGCCGTCAGCGGTGGCAAGAAGAACGGAGCAGGTCCGCTCGCGCTCAAGCGCGAGCTTCGGGAAGTCTCGCAGCTCGAACGGGCTAGACAGTCGGAATTGGCCGCTGCCCAAAACCAGCTCTCCCAGCTCGAAAACTCCATTCATATCCTGACCGAGCAATTGGAGCATCTGCGCACGCGCCAGCAGGCACAGGAAAAAGATGTGCTCGCGCTCGACCATGAAAGCCGCAAAGTGGCCGAGGAGTGGCAGCGCGTTCAGGCACGGCTCTCCCATGCCCGTCTTGAACTAAACCGCCTCTCGCATGATCGAGTGAAACTCCAGGAGAACCTCGAGCGGGATCGCCAGGCTCTCGCTGAACGGGAGAATGCAAGGACCCATGAGGAGCAGGCGCTCGAGGCGTCGCGTCACGAGCTGTCCGGCCTGCAAGCAGAAGTGGCGCACCTGACCGAGCAGCATGCCGCTCTGCGCGCCAGTCTGGCGAGCCTGGAGGAGCGGCGTCGCGCGCTGAACGCCAATCGCTCGCGCCTTGAAACGCAGCTTCGCGATTTCGCCAACCGCCGCGCCCACTTGGCGCACGAGACGGAGCGGCTGAATACCGGGAAGACGCACTTCCTGGCGAACAATATCGAGCTTGAATCCAACTCCGCGGCGCTCAAAAACAGCATCTCCGCAATGGAAGCGGCCGTCGCGAAGCTTGCCGGTGAGGAATCCGCCCTGCGTGCCCAGCTTGCCTCGCTCGAGGAGGATCTGAAATCGCGCCGGGCGCACGCCCAGGAAATACAGGAACGGCGGAGCGAACTGCAGGTTGCCCTCGCGCGCGCCGAGTCTGATCTCAACCACCTCCAAGAGACCTGCGCAAAGGAACTCGAATCGAGCCTGGCACAAGTGGCGGAGGCGCTCGAGACCATCGCAGACGAAAAGGCGCTAGCAGAGCTGGAAGCCAATTACTCCGAAGTGCGGCGCAAGATCGATGCGCTGGGCCCGGTCAACCCGCAAGCTCTCGAAGAGTACGAAGAGGCCCAGCAGCGACAGGATTTCCTGAATGCTCAGCGCCAGGATCTGCTCGATTCCATTCGCGACACGGAGAAAGCCATCCATGACCTCGATGGCGAGTCGCGCAAGCGCTTCGGTGAAGCATTTCACGCCATCAACGCCAATTTCCGCGAAATGTTCAAGCTGCTTTTCGGCGGCGGAACGGGAGAGATGCGCCTCACCGATGAAGACGATCTCGCCCAATCCGGCATTGATATCGTCGCCTCTCCTCCGGGCAAGCGGCTGCAGAGTGTTCTGCTGCTCTCGGGCGGCGAAAAATCGCTCACCGCCATGGCCCTGCTGATGGCCATCTTCCAGTACACGCCCAGTCCGTTTTGCATTCTCGACGAAGTGGATGCGCCGCTCGACGAGCCGAACATTGAGCGGCTCACCCGGCTACTCCACGAAATGGCGGCCGAAACCCAATTCATCGTGATCACGCACTCGAAACGCACCATGGAGGCGGCGCAATCGCTCTACGGCGTCACCATGCAGGAACCCGGCATTTCGAAACTCGTATCGGTAAAGTTCCAGCAGCAGCCCCGATATGAGGAGCGCGCCGCCGCCGCTCGCAGGCAAAAGGCTGAGGAACCGGAAATCGCCGTCGTCGCGGGCTGAAAACAGTCGTGCGTTAGCATGACAGATCAGCCTGATGCGGTTCACCATCCTGATCTGTCTTCTCGCCCCGGCCGCCACCCTCATCGCCGGCGAGGCGCCTTCCCCCAACCCGTTCGCCTCTCTCAACCCGCAGGTCGAAGCCATCGTTTCGCAAGTCTCAGCCGAGCGCATCGCCGCGCTGGAGAAAAAGCTTGGCTCATTCGGCACGCGCAACATCTATTCGGCGACGGACGATTCCGAGCACGGCATCGGCGCGGCGCGCGAGTGGATCGCGAGCCAGTTCCGCAGCTACAGCCCTCGTCTGCAGGTCTCGTTCGATAAGCACAAGCTGGCAAAACAAGGGCGGGCCTTTCGCGATGTTGAGATCTGGAACGTAGTCGCGGTGTTGCCCGGAACCGGCGAGCCCGAGCGCCAGGTTCTGATTACTGGTCACTACGACACCATCAATATGGTCTTCAAACCAGGCCCCGAGGACCGTCCCGTGTTGGATCCGGAAGCGACGGCCGCTGCGCCCGCCCCGGGAGTAACCGACGATGGCAGCGGAACGGCCGCGGTCATGGAACTGGCCCGCCTCATGAGCCAGTATCAGTTCCGCAAGACCCTGGTCTTCATCGCGTTTGCGGCCGAGGAGTACGGCCTGTTCGGCAGCGGCCTCTATGCGGAGAACGCCGCACGCGCGCACCAGGTCATCGAAGGCGTCTTCAACAACGACATCATCGGCAGCGACATCACCGGCAACGGTGAAACCGATAATCGCTACGTCAATGTGTACTCGGAGGGACCGGAAGATTCCGCCTCCCGGGAGCTCGCACGCTACTTCAAAGAAACCGCGGAACGCTATCAGCCGGGCTTCGGAGTAAATCTGGTCTTCCGGCATGACCGCTTCGGGCGCGGAGGCGACCACAGCACCTTCAATGCGTTCGGTTACGCCGCCGTTCGTGTCACTACGCCCATGGAGAATTTCTCGAACCAGCACACCGCAACCGATACCTTCGCCAATACCGACCCGCAATACGCCACGCTGGTTGCGAAGGCGAACGCAGCTGCCGCCGCCAGTCTCGCGCTCGCGCCCAAGGCCCCGGAACTGCCTTCCTCCGAGCCCGCTCCAGGACACTTGTTTGCGGAACCGCTAAGCCGCGGCAAAAGCGCCGACGGGCATGCCGGTTATGACGCCGTCATGAGCTGGCAGAACCCGCATCCGGAACCCGATCTTTTGGGATACGCTGTTGTCATCCGGAGTACCACGTCGCCGCTTTGGCAAAGAGAGATTTTCGTAGGAGATGTCCTAAGCCATACTCTCCCGAACGTGAATATCGACGAAGTTGTTCTTGGAGTGAAAGCGATCGACAAAACTGGAAACGAGAGCCTGATTTCACCCTATGTTACCCGGCCTTACCACCAGCCCAAAATCGCGACGTACTGAAAAAAAAGCGGCAGCGCTCCCCGGAAAGAGTGCGCTGCCTGTTCGACGCTATGAGCGGGGTTCCTCGTAGGGGCCACCGAGATTCTCCGAGAGATCTCGATGGGCTTCCGAGCGATTTTGTTATTGCATTTTCCATGCCGAATGACGACCGCCTCGCGGACTCTCATAAAAGCGCGGAAATTGCACATAGTCGCGGAATTTTGCGCTCGTATACCGGCGCTCATAGAACGTTTTGGATAATGCAAGATTAATCTGCTTGGTTAATTTAGATAACGAATATCGGAGATGAGGAACCCGTATGCCGCTAAACATCGAAACCAAAATCGAGGAAGGAGTCGCGATTTTTGAGCTGTCAGGCGCGCTCACCCTCGGCCCCACGCTTGTTTCCCTGCGCAATGCAGCCAAAGATGTGCTAGCGGACTCAGAAGTCACCGGCATCATCCTGCGCGTCGGCGGTGTCACCAATGCCGATAGCGCCGGACTCGGTGAATTGACCATTGTCTATGCGACCGCCAGTAAACGCGGCTGCCCCATCCGGCTGGTCGACGTGAACCCCAATCTGAAGAAAATGCTGGTCGTTACACACTTGAACGCCGTTCTGATGCCCGCCGAAGACATGGCGCACGCCAAGCGGGAAGTCAAAGCCCAGGCTCGTCCCTGACTACCCGTGAGGTCCGTCGCTAAGCTGGAGGGTGGGCTTCAGCCCGCGTGCGGCTTTAGCCGCGCTCAAATCGCTATGACTGGGACAGCGCACTTACCTACACACCTTCACGGAAAAAATCTGATCGGATTTGCCCGTTCCGCGGACGGGCAGAAAAAGTTCCACGCCTACAACCCCCGTGAGGGCCGCGAACTTGACCCGGCATTTTACGAGGCAACGGCCGAAGAAGTCAATCGGGCTTTGGACCTCGCGGCCCAAGCAGCCATCGAAATGCGCATGCTCGAAGCTGCCCGGATTGCCGAGTTTCTCGCCAATATCGGCGAAGAACTGCTCGCCGCGGGTGACGCACTCATTGAGGCCGCCGACCGTGAAACCGCTCTGGGCATCGACCGCCTCCGTGGAGAGCGCGACCGAACCGTCAACCAGCTCAAACTTTTCGCTGGCCTCGCGTCGGAAGGCTCCTGGGTGGACGCTCGTATCGATCCGCCGCTGCCCGACAGAAAACCGCTCCCAAGGCCCGACATACGCCGCATGCTCCAGCCCATCGGACCAGTCGCCGTCTTCGGCGCGAGCAACTTTCCGCTGGCGTTCTCTGTCGCGGGCGGCGATACCGCATCGGCGTTTGCGGCCCGCAATCCGGTCATCGTAAAAGCCCATCCCGCCCATCCGGCCACCTCCGAAATCGCCGGCGAGGCCATCCGGCGCGCAGCCCAGGCCACTCGCATGCCGGAAGGCACTTTTTCCCTGCTGCATAGCCTGGGTACGGAAACCAGCATTGCCCTCGCAACCAATCCGGCTATCCGGGCCATTGCCTTTACCGGTTCACTTAGGGCTGGCCGTGCACTCTTCGACGCCGCAGCCCGCCGGCCCGATCCGATACCCGTTTTTGCGGAAATGGGCAGTGTCAATCCCGTCGTCCTGCTTCCGGGAGTTCTCGAAAACGGTACCCACAACATCGCCGAAGGCCTGTACCGCTCGGTGTTGCTCGGCGTCGGCCAGTTCTGCACCTCGCCCGGCCTGGTTTTCGGCCTCGCCTCCGGCAATTTGGATAAATTCACCGACCGGCTGAGCACGCTGTTTTCGGAGGGGTCTCCCGGAACCATGCTCAATCCCGCAATCTGCAGGAGTTTTGCGGAAAAATTCAAGGCCGCCTCGGCCCTCGGCGGTGTGAGCGTAAAGGTATCCGCGCGCCAGCCCGATGCAAAACGGACGGAAGGCCAACCCGGTTTGCTATTGGCGGACGCGCCCACGTGGCTCAAATCCGAGGAGCTGCACGAAGAGATATTCGGCCCTTCAACATTGGTCGTCCGCTGTTCGAATTCCTCCGAGCTGGCAAAGTGCGCAGAACAACTCGAAGGCAGCCTCACAGCGACCATTCATGGCACACCGGAGGAACTGGCGCGAAACCGGGAGTTGATCGAGATCCTGAGCCGGAAAGCGGGCCGCCTGATCTTTAACGGTTTTCCGACAGGTGTAGAGGTAGGGTACGCGATGCATCACGGCGGCCCTTACCCGGCCACCACCGATGAAAAGTTCACCTCCGTCGGCGCCGCAGCCATATACCGGTTTGCGCGCCCCGTCTGCTATCAGAACTTCCCTGAACAACTGCTTCCGCCGGAGTTGCAGGACGCGAACCCACGCAGAATCTGGCGCATGGTGAACGGCCAGCTCACTCGCGATTCATTGTGACGGTTACGACCCTTCTTACCTCAATCCCGACTTCGCACCCATCCAACCCGCAATCTCCATAGGGAAACTCGCTTCCCCGCGTCACTGTCCTATCCCGGGAGCATTCAATGAAAGCTGTTGTTTTTCACGGTATAGGCGATATCCGCCTCGACGACGTAAAAGAGCCGAAGATCCAGGATCCGGCCGACGCCATTGTGCGCCTCACCGCCAGTGCTATCTGCGGAACGGACCTCCATATGGTTCGCGGAACCTTCACCGGCATGAAGCCAGGCACGGTCCTCGGCCACGAAGGCGTCGGCATTGTGGAGGAAGTGGGCAAAGGTGTAAGAAACCTGAACCGTGGCGACCGCGTCGTCATCGGCTCCACCATCGCCTGCG
>Ga0213871_10000013_pt1 | contig 11846 bp, 12 predicted proteins | sample VelepicomBERX_R1_FD_161059 | JGI IMG/M metagenome (GOLD analysis project Ga0213871, IMG submission 161059) | Rhizosphere microbial communities from Vellozia epidendroides in rupestrian grasslands, the National Park of Serra do Cipo, Brazil - RX_R1 | ecosystem: Host-associated > Plants > Roots >... | reverse complement strand
TGCAAGGCCAGCGCAACTTGCACGCCTATTATTGCGTGACGTGTCCGGGTGGGCCCGGATTCGCCGGCGGCGACATTCACTTCAGCTGGAACTTCCTGCCCTGGCACCGGATGTTCTTGTACTTCCACGAGCGCATCTTGGGCTCGCTGGTCAACGACATGTCGCTGCGGCTGACGTACTGGGACTGGGAAGTTCCGTCGCACGCGCTCGTGCCGCCGGCGTTCGGCGAGATCGAGAACAACCCGATGTACGACGCGACGCGCTACCTGCAGCTCGGCCAGAGCGTCGAACGGATGCTGACGAACTACAACACCGGCAAACAGCGCTTCTACCGGCTGCCGCTCGTGCACCGTCTTTTGCACTGCATGTGGGAAGACTTCGGCGGAACGGCGCGCAGCAGCGACCCGAACGCGCCGCCGGCCGGCGGCGTCGTCGAGTCCGGCTCGCACGGTTTCGTACACGTCTCGGTCGGCGGCGACGCGACGCGCTACGACAAGCTTCCGTGCTCGGGCGACATGGCGATCCTCAATACCGCCGCGCGCGACCCGATCTTCTACGCGCACCACGGCAACCTCGACCGCCTCTGGCGCTCCTGGGAGCACTTCGGAAGCAATGCGAACCCGACCGATCCCACGTGGCGCAACCTGTCGTGGTCGTTCTTCGACGAGCACGGCACCTGGACGTCGATGACCGTCGAGCAGATGGCCGACGTCGAGCACGCGCTGGGCTACCGCTACGAGCGCCCGATCACGCCGGCACCGCGGCTGCGGACGCAGAACGCGGCGCACGCGATGCCCGAGCGCCGCATCGACCTGCTGGCGCCGCCGCGCGCGAACCTGCTGCAGTCGAGCGCGCCCGCGTCGCTGGCGAAGGCTCCGGCGGCGGAACTATCGGTCGGCGGACTCGCCGTTCCCGGCGAGGGCGACTACGAGCTGCTGGTGCACTCGTCGCACGGCACGTTCTCGCTCGGCGACATCTTCGTCACGCCGCACGGCGGACACGCGATGCACGAGCACGCGCCGCAGTTCAACGTCTGCCAGCCGCTGTGGGGCGACTACGTCTCACCGCCGACGGCCGACCCAAAGCTCATCGCGGCATTGCTCGACCCAACCAAAGCGTTCTACCTGCAGTCGTCCTCGGCACGCGGACCGCGCCTGCTGGGCGCGGCGGCCGGCGCCGAGCTGGGCACGCGCGTGCGACCGAAGCGCGCGGAGCTCGTCCTGCAGTAGACGCTCCGGCTCAGTGGCGCGCGAAAGCGTATGCTGCGAGCGCTAGTGCGCCGATGGCGAGCCAGCCGAAGAGTCCTTCGGGGACGGGGTTGTCGCGCGCGACCGGGACGCGCGGCGTCGCTTCGCGGCGGTCGAGCGCGAACACGTACGTCGCGACGTCGCGCAGCGCGCGGTCGTCGAGCTGGCGCGCGCCGAAACGCGGCATCTGCCCTGGCCCGGCGCGGATCGCTTCGGCGACTTGCGTGATGCTGGTGCGGTGCAGCGACGGTGCCCACTCGGCGCCCCCGACCGACGCGCCGTCGGCGTCGACACCGTGGCAGTGCCGGCAGTTCTCGACGTAGACCTCGCGGCCGTTCGCAACGTCGCCGCCGGCCGTGACGACGGGGATCGGCGTGCCGCCCGGTGCGACCGATGCGATGTACGCTTCGATCGCCTTGATCGTCGCGTCGGGAAGCTGCTGGCCGCGGTGTCCGACCTCGATCCACGGAACGGCAGCCGGCATGCGACCGGTGACGAGTTCGAAGTCGACGCTGGCCGCACCGGCGTTGCGCAGCGACGGGCCGTTGCTCGTCCCGCGCAGATCGGCGCCGTGGCACGACGCGCAGTAGGTGGCGTACGGAAGCTGTCCGGGCGGCGACGCGAGCGCGAGCACCGCCGCGAGGCCGAGGGCGAGCGTCATCCGAGCGTCCGTTCCAAGCGGCGCTCGCGCGCGCCCCAGTCGGCGACGCACCACAAGAGCGCGAGCAGCAGCGGCGTCCCGCCGGCGAGCCACATCACGGCGCCCGCGTTCATCTGGTCGACGAGCGCGTCCGGGCGCGCGGCGTAGTGTGCGTAGAGGACGTGGCGCGTGACGTAGAACGCGAAGCCGAGGAACGCGCTCATCGGGAGCGCCAGAAACAGCGCAAGGATGCGCACCGGATGCGCCGGCGCATGCGGTGCCGGCGCAACGGCCAGCAGCGGCGTCCAGAAGACGAGCGCCGAGCCGAGGTAGAGCGCGTGCTCGGCGGCGTGGATTGGTGGGTTCTCCAGCGCCGCCTCGTAGAGCGGTGAGAAGTGCGTGCCGTACAGCACGAACGCGAACTGCAGCCACGCGACGGCGGGCTGCGTGAGCACGCGCACCGCAGGTGCGCGCAGCACCCGCGCGAGCACCGCCGCTGCGCGCGGCGGCAGCGCGGCGAGCGCGAGCCGGAGCGGCGCGCCGAGCAGCAGCAATGGCGCGGCGAGCGCGACCAGCGCAAGGTGCTGCACCATGTGCCAGGCCAGCGACGCGTCGGCGCGCGCATCGACCGGGCCGAGCAGCACCGCCGCGACGACGGCGAGCCCCAGCGCGAACGCGACGACTGCGCCCGGCGCGACGGCGCGGCCCGCCTGCCGCGCGCGCACGCAGCCCCAGCCGTACAGCAGCGCCGCGGCGACCAGCGATGCGACGATCATGTCGAGTGCGGCTCCCGCGCGTCGAACCCGCCTTCGGCGTTGCGAACCAGCTCGACGACGCGTTCGCGTTCGGCGCCGCGTCCCGCGCGAAACGCGTGCAGTTCCGCCGCGAGCAGCGCGGCGATCAGCCCGACCGCGATGCTGCCGAACGGGAAGAGGATGCGGTACAGCGTGACGAGCGCGGTCACGCGCACGTGCGCGCCGACGGCCTGCTGGTCGTCGCTCGCCGCGAGCGTCAGCACGACGCCGGCGGTGACGAGCGCGGCGCCGACGCCGACGCGCCACGGCGCCGCGGTCGGCGGCACGAGCACGTCGCCGACCTCGTCGCGCTTCGTGATCGTCTTGTCGATCCACGGCCACGCGACGACGAGCAGAAACGCCAGCGTCGGCAGCACCATGCCCGGCCAAAAGACCGCCGGCACCGGATGACCGAAGATGCGCCATTCGACCGCCGGGCCGAGCCGCAGCGCGCCGTCGAGCCACGCGGCGTACCAGTCGGGTGCGGCGGGATTCGTCACCAACCAGTCGTGATACGGGCCGTAGTTCTCGACCGGGTTGATCTCGATCAGCGCGCCGAGCAGCGTGACGACGCCGGCCGTCGCGAAGAACACCGCGAGGGTGCGCAGCGTGTAGTCCGGCCAGAAGCGGCGGCCGACGACGACGTGCGCGGGATCGGGCTCGAACTGCGTGTGCTTCTGGTAGAACACGAGCCCGAGGTGCAGCGCGAGCAGCGCGCCGATCGTGACCGGCAGAAAGTAGACGTGGATCACGTAGAGGTGCGGGATCAGCAGCGGGCCCGGGTACCCGCCGCCGTTGAGCAGATCGGCCGCCCATCCGCCGATGAACGGGATCGAGAGCAGCACCGCATCGGCGATGCGCAGCCCCGTTCCGGAGAGCGTGTCGTCCGGCAGCGAGTAGCCGGTGAACCCCGTCACCGAGGCGGTGACGAGCAGCAGCACGCCGAGCACCCACGTGATCTCGCGCGGCTTGCGGAACGCCGCGGTGAAGAAGACGCGGCCGAGGTGCACGACGATCGCCGCGATGAACGCGACCGCGCTCCAGTGGTGGACCTGGCGCATCAGGTAGCCGACCGGCGTCGCGCGCGTGAACGCGATGACCGACGCGAACGCACCCGCGTGCGAGGGCTGGAACACGAACGTCAGCCACACGCCGGTCGCGACGAGCATGACGAAGCAATACAGCGCGAACTCGCCGAGATAGAACGACCAGTGGTCGGGATAGAGCTTCGCGAACACGTAGCGCACCCACGCGTCACTGCCGAGCCGTTCGTCGAAGAAGCGGTCGACGCGGCGCAGGATCATAGCGTGCGCCACCACGAGTCGGGGCCGACCGGTTCGGCGAAGTCGCCGCGCGCGACGAGATAGCCGTCGCGGTCGAGGTCGAGCGCGAGCTGCGGCAGCGCGCGCGTCGCCGGCCCCGAGACCGGTTGTGCCCCATGCAGCACGTCGAACACCGATTGGTGACACGGGCAGTACAGCTCGTACGTCAGGTGCCGGAAGATCGCGACCGGGCAGCCCGCGTGCGTGCAAATCTTCGAGAACGCGACGTTGCCCTGCTGCACCCAGTCGCGCCGCTCCGGTCCGAGCTGCATGACGCCGTCCTGCAGCCGCAGCAGCAGCACGGCCGACTCCGGCGCGTCGACGCGTCCTTCCGGAAAGACCGTGGTAACGCCGCCGACCGCGAGGTCGTCCGGGCGCAGCGGCGTTCCCTGCGGCGTCACGAGCCGCGCGCCGCCGCGCCACGCCGTGCCGTTGCGGCGCGGCATGCGGCCGAGCGAGATCAGCGGTTCCAGCCCGGCGAGCGCGAACGCCGCGAACGCAATCCACCACAGCCGCCCGAACGCGCCGCGCCGCGCGAGCACGTCATCGGGAAGCGGTGGCGGCGCCGACGGACCCTGTGGGTGGCGCGGCTCGGTCAGCGTGTTCGGCGCGCGCAGCTGCACCGCCGCCGCGCCGGCGGCGACCGCCGCAGCGAACGCGCTGAGCGCCGCGAGCAGGCCGACGAGCACGACGGGGCCGTGCAGCGCGGCCGCCACCGCGGCGCCGAGCGCCGCGAGGATCGCGACCAGCAGTGCGGCGGCGCTCACCGCACGAGGTAGATCGTCGCGTAGATCGCGAGCCACACGACGAAGACGAAGTGCCAGTAGTACGCGATCGCCTCGACGCCGGCGTGGTCGTCCCGCGTGAATGCCGGCGTGCGCAGGAAGAGCGCCAGCGCAGTCAAGAGGATTGCGCCCGCGATGACGTGCGCTAGGTGCGTTCCGGTCAGCACGAAGAACAGCGTGCCGAACGCGTCGCTGTCGACGGCGAAGTTCGCCTGCGACCAGCCGCGCAGCGCGACGTACGCGAACGCGAGCGCGCAGAACAGCGTAAGGGCGAGCATCCCGCGCGCGACGCCGCGCCGGCGCCGCGTCGCGGCGACCTGCGCGATCCCCATCGTGACGCTGCCGAGGCCGAGCAAGACGGTGCCAAGCGTTCCGCCGGCGAGGTCGAGGTGCGCGCCGGGCGGCGGCCACGCCTCGCTCATGCCGCGCAGATCATACCAGGCGGCGAGCAGGCCCGCGAACAGCATCGACTCCGACGCGAGGAACACCACGACCCCGAACACGAGCGGGTGCGCGCGGACGGCTACGGACCGCATGGCGAACACCTACCCGCCGGTTCGCACCGAAAAACCGGGTAAAGACGCGGACGTGCACGGCCAAGCATGGCCGGCGACTGCGAGCGCGCAGGCGTCGGTGCTCGCGGCGGACTGGCGGTTGTTCGCGCTCGTCGGACTCGCGGTGGCGCTGCTGGTGTGGGCGTTGATCCTGTTCGCGGCGTTGCGCTGGCGCCGCCGCGACGGCGACCCGCTGCCGCCGCAGTTCCGCCGTCACGACGCGCTCGAGATCACCTGGACGGTGCTGCCGCTCGTGCTCGTCTGCGGACTGTTCGTCTATACTTATCGCGCCGAAGCGACCGTCGAGTCGCTCGACGCGACGCCCGATCTCGCCGTCGCGGTCAACGGCTTTCGCTGGGGATGGTCGTTTGCGTACACGGGCGGCCCGGTGATCACCGGCGACGCGAACGCGCCGCCCCAGCTCGTGCTGCCGGTGGACAAGCTGACGCGCATCACGCTGACCTCGGCCGACGTCAATCACGCCTTCTGGGTCCCCGACTTCCTCTTCAAGCGCGACGCGATCCCAGGACAGGCGACGCAGTTCGACCTGCGGCCCACCAAGCTCGGCACGTACCTTGGCCACTGCGCCGAGTTCTGCGGGCTCGACCACGCGCGCATGAACTTCAGCGTGCGCGTCGTCGCACCGGACGAGTACGCGCGCTGGCTGCGCGCGCAGCGCATCGGAGCGCGCCCGTGAACCTGCTGGCCTGGCTCACGACGACCGACCACAAGCGGATCGGGATTCTCTACCTGACGACGAGCCTGTTCTATCTCCTCGTCGCCGGCGCGCTCGCGCTGGGGATTCGCACGCAGCTCGCGCGCCCGGAGAACACCGTCGTCGACGCGCACACGTACGCGCAGATGTTCACCCTGCACGGCACCGCGATGATCTTCCTCGTCATCGCGCCGTTCGCGCTGGGGCTCGCGAACTTTCTGATCCCGCTCCAGATCGGCGCGGCCGAGATGGCGTTCCCGCGGCTGAACGCGACCTCGTACTGGCTCTTTCTGTTCGGCGGGCTCGTCGTGTTCGGGGGCGCCGCGTCGGCCGAGGGCGCGGCCGCGACGGGCTGGACCGCCTATGCGCCGCTCTCGGAGATCGCCGTCAGCACCGGGATCGGCCAGGACCTGTGGATCGTCGGCGTGTTCCTCGTCTCCGTCGCGACGATCCTGACCGCGATCAACCTCATCACGACGACGTTCGTCTACCGTGCGCCGGGGATGACGATGTGGCGGCTTCCGATCTTCACCTGGGAGATGGTCGCGACGTCGCTGCTGATCTTCATGGCATTCCCCGCACTTGCGGCCGACCTGCTGCTGCTGTTCGTCGACCGCCGGTTCGGCGGCCACGCCTTCGACCCGAACGGCGGCGGAAGCGCGGTGCTCTGGCAGCACCTGTTCTGGTTCTTCGGCCACCCCGAAGTCTACGTGATGATCCTGCCGTACTTCGGCGTGATCAGCGAGATCATCCCGGTCTTCTCGCGCAAGCCGATCTTCGGCTACACCGGGCTCGTGCTCTCGGCATTCGCGATCGCGGGGCTGTCGATGGGCGTGTGGGCACACCACATGTTCACGACCGGCGCGGTCAACAACCCGTTCTTCAGCTTCGTGTCGTTCCTGATCGCGGTTCCGACCGGCGTCAAGTTCTTCAACTGGATCGGAACGATGTGGCGCGGCTCGATCACGTTTCCGACGCCGATGCTGTTCAGCGTCGGCTTCCTGCTGAACTTTCTGTTCGGCGGCGTCACCGGGGTGATGGTCGCCTCACCGCCGATCGACTACCATGCGCAAGACTCGTACTTCGTCGTCGCGCACTTCCACTACACGCTCGGCGGCGGAAGCCTGTTCGCGATCTTCGCGGCGCTGTTCTTCTGGTGGCCGAAGATGTTCGGCTCGCTGCTCGACGAGCGGCTCGGCAAGCTCTGCTTCTGGCTGCTGTTCGTCGGCTTCAACGTGACGTTCTTGCCGATGCACCTGGCCGGGATCGACGGGATGCCGCGCCGCGTCGTCACGTATGCGGACATGGGCGCGCTGCCGCTGCTGAACCTGATCGCGACGCTGGGCTCGTACGTGATGGCCGCCGGCGTCGTGGTCTTCGTCGTGAACGTCGTGCTGACGATGCGCCGGCGCATTCCGGCCGGCAACGACCCGTGGGGTGCGAACTCGCTCGAGTGGTGGACGTCGTCGCCGCCGCACGAGCACGGCTTCACCTCGCTGCCGCCGATCCGCAGCGAACGGCCGGTCTTCGACGCGCGGCACCCCGAGGTCGCGGTGCGCCGGTGACGACCGGGCTACGGCTGTTCATTTCGTCGGGCGCCTTCTCGATCGCGATCGCCGTTTCGTACTGGCTCGTCGCGCACGAGGTCGTCGGCACGTTCCTACTCGGCTTCATGGCGCTCGCGCTCTCGTTCGTTGCCGGTTACATGATCGTCGCGGAGCGCGAAGCCGACCTCGTCGGCGACCGCGGCGACGCGCAGCGCGCCGACGCCGCGGGCGAGGTCGTCGGCAGCTTCAGCGTCCACTCGCCGCTTCCGGTCTGGGCCGCGCTCGCGCTGACGGGGATCGTCCTCGGCCTGGTCGTCTCGCCGGTGCTGGCCGGGCTCGGCCTCGTCGCGGCGCTCGCGGTCGGCGCGCTGTTCATCGTGCAGAGCCGCTGACCACCGTTCGCGTATACTGACCGGCGATGATCCTCGACTCGACCATGCGCCTCGACGACGTGCTCGCCGGCGGCGCCAGCTCTCCCGTCCGTGCCGGGCAGCGCGTCGGCGGCGCGCCGTTCGTCTGCGCGCGCGCCGACGGGCCGTATGCCTACGACGTCGAGGGCCGGCGCTACGTCGACTACGTGATGGCATACGGCCCGCTGCTGTTCGGGCACACGCCGCCGTTCCTGCGCGGGCTCGACGCGCTCGCGGCGCGCGGCGTCGTGTACGGCTCGACGACGCCGGACGAACTGGAACTCGCCGCGCGCATTCGCGGCCACGTACCGTCGATGGAGAAGCTGCGCTTCACGACGACGGGCAGCGAGGCGGTGCAGAGCGCGGTGCGCGTCGCGCGCGCGTTCACCGGCCGCGACGCGGTGCTGAAGTTCTCGGGGAACTACCACGGGCACTTCGACCTCGCGCTGCAGGACGCGGGCGCGTCGGCCGAGACGCCGGACGCGACGCACTCGGGGATCCCGCGCGCGGTCGTCGCCGACCTCGCCGTCGCTCGTTACAACGACCTGGGCGACGTCGACCGCGACCTCGCGCGCATCGGCGGCCGCCTCGCGGCGATTCTTGTCGAGCCGATCTGCGGCAACATGGGACTCGTCGAAACGGAACCGGGCTTCTTGCAGGGCCTGCGCGAGCGCGCCGACCGCTGCGGCGCACTGCTGATCTTCGACGAGGTGATCACCTGGCTGCGCCTCGGCCTCGCAGGCGCGCAGGGCGAGATCGGCGTGGTTCCCGATCTGACGGCGGTCGGGAAGATCATGGGTGGCGGGTTTCCGATCGCCGCGTTCGGCGGGCGCGCCGACGTGATGGCGGTGCTTGCGCCCGACGGCCCGTGCTTCACCGGAGGAACGCACGCCGGGATGCCGTTCGCAGTCGCGCTCGCACTTCGTGTTCTGGACTATCTCGAAACGACGCCGTCGCTATACCGCGAGATGGACCGGCGCGCGCGCATCCTGGCGGACGGGATTCGCGCGACCCTGCGCGATCTGGGTTTGGACTACGCGGTCGTGCAGCGCGACTCGATCGTCGACTTCAAGTTCCGCCCGGGGCCGCCGACGCGCTCGTACGACGACCAGGCACGCGACGACCAGCGCGCCTACGCGGCGTTCTACCACGCGATGCGTGCGCGCGGCGTCCTGCTCCCGCCCTCGCACAACGAGGTGATGTTCGTCTCGACCGCGCACGGCGACGCCGACGTCGCGCTGACCGTCGACGCGGTCGACGCGTCGCTGCGCGCGCTGCGCGCCGAGGGGATCGTCTAGCTAGCGGACGGGCGTCGGGAAGCCGGCTGGCGAGCGGTGGCCGTCGGCGTCGACGGCGCGCACGCCGAACTGCCAGTCGTCCTTCGAGTACGGCACGGTGACGTGGGTGACGTTGCCGACGTCCTGAGCCGCGGTCCAGGTGGGCTCGGTCGTCAGGCGGCGCACGACCTCATAGCGCACGGCGCGCGGGGAGGCGTTCCACTGGAGCGTCGTGTCGTTGGTCAGCGCGCGCGTGTCGACGCCGACCTTCGGCGTCGGAGGCGCGAGGGCCAGCGTCGCGAGCGCCGCCGCGTTGTAGCGCGCGACCTTCGCCAAATAGTCGAAGTCCATGTACTGCAGCAGGTCGCCGTACTGCGTGCCGTTCTCGACGCGCACGTTCTGGTGCTGGTGATTGAACGTCTCGCGCGGCTCGACGAAGCGCAGCGCCGGGAAGCCGGCGGCGTTGAACGATTCGTGGTCCCCGCCGCGCAGGAACCGGTCGGCGCGCCAGACCAGCATCCCCGTCAGCCCGACCGCGTACGCGTCGCCGGTCTCCTTCGCGAAGCGCGCCAGCTCGTTCGAGGGCGAGTCGTTCTGCGACCCGATCGTGTTCACGCGCGCGGGCACCGTGCCCGGGGGAAGCGCCTCGGAGAAGATGCGCACGTACCCGTCGCGCTTCACGCCGTCGTCGCCGACCGACGCGCCGACGATGTCGTTGTTCAGGTCGCCCTCGACGTCGACGTTCGCGGCCTTGAGCGTCTGCGCGAAGTGCCCGCTGCCGAACAGTCCCTGTTCCTCCGCGTCGAAGCACGCGAAGACGATCGTCCCGTGGAAATGAAGCGGCGTCAGGACGCGCGCCGCTTCGAGGACCGCCGAGACCGCCGAGCCGTTGTCGTCGGCGCCGGGCGCGTCGTGCTCACCGTCGTCGTTGTCGCTGTTGCGCGAGTCGTAGTGGCTCGACATCACGTACATCGGTGCGGCGGGGTCGTCGCCTTTGAGCGTGGCGACGACCGACGAGATGACGACCTCGCGCGGAACGCGCTTCGCCGGATCGGCCGGCTGCGTATACGTGTCGAGCGCGACGGTCAGCCGCCCGCCGCTGCTCCGCGCGATTTGCCGGAAGCGGTCGACCAGGTACGCGCGCGCCGCGAAGACGCCGCGCTTCGGGTCGGTGCTCTTCTCGGAGAACGTCGAGCGCGTCCCGAACGCGACGAGCCGCTCGTCTGTCGTGCGCAGTTCATCGGCCGAGATGCGCGCGATTGCGGCGGCGACCGTCGGGTCGACCGCGGGCGCCGGAACGTCGGCCCGGGCGGGGACGGCGAGGGTGAACGCGCCGAGGACGGCGAGCGCGAGCGAGCGGTACGACGGCATCGAGGGCGCCTACCGCACGGCACCCGCGCCGACCTGCGCTAGTGTGCGTTCGGGCTTCGCCCGGGCCGCCCTCGCGTTCGGCCTTCGGCCGATCCGCCGCCGGAGTTGCGGCGCCCGACGAAGCGCGCGAGCGTCACCGCCGTGCCCTTGCCCGGCGTGCTTCGCACGGCGAAGGTGTCGCTGAAGCTCTTCATCAGCAGCAGCCCGCGGCCGCGCTCGGCGAGCGGGTTCGGGACCTTTGGCGGCCGCTGGCGCGTCTCGAAGCCGACGCCGTGGTCGACGACGGTCGCAACGAGCCGCTCGTCGACAAACCGGCAGGTGACCTCGATCGGGTCGTTCGCATGGGCGTGTTCGACGGCGTTCGCCAGCGCTTCGGAGACGGCCGTGACGAACGCCTCGGCCTCGTCCGGTCCGACGCCGAAGGATGTTGCGAAGCCGGCCACGCGCTCGCGCACATACTTCCCGAACCGCGCTTCCGGCGGCACGAGCAGGCGCAACGACGTGCCGTCCGCGGCCGCATGTTTCACATTCATCTCCCGAACCAGACTACGAATTGTCTTCCCGAATTCGCGGGTTTCTCACAGCGCGTGCCGTAGGACCCGGGCGATGCCTACCTACACCAAACCGACCGGCGAGGAGCTGACGTCGCTCGCCGACGAGGCCAAGACTGCCCGCGCCCGGATCACCACCGCCAAGGGCGACATCGTCTTTTCGTTCTTTCCGGACGTCGCGCCGCAGCACAGCGCCGCGTTCATCAAGCTTGCCAAAGCCGGGTTTTACGACGGCCTGGCCTTCCACCGCTACGAGCCCGGCTTCGTCATCCAGGGCGGCGACCCGGCGGGGAACGGGACCGGCGGCCCCGGCTACAATCTCGACGCCGAATTCAGCGAACGGCCCCACGTCAGGGGCACGGTCGCCATGGCCCGGGCGCAGAGCCCAAACTCGGCCGGCTCGCAGTTCTACATCTGCCTGGACGACGCGCCGTTCCTCAACCGCAACTACACCGTCTTCGGCCACGTGGTCGAGGGCCAGAACGTCGTCGATCAGATTCGGGCCGGCGACGTGATGAGCAAGGTGACGATCGAGGACGGCGGGGACGGGGCCGGGATCTGAACCTCCCGCACCTGGCTCTCGGGACGCAGGGTTGGTCGTACGCGGATTGGGTGGGCCCGATGTACGACGCC
>Ga0213871_10000012_pt1 | contig 12103 bp, 10 predicted proteins | sample VelepicomBERX_R1_FD_161059 | JGI IMG/M metagenome (GOLD analysis project Ga0213871, IMG submission 161059) | Rhizosphere microbial communities from Vellozia epidendroides in rupestrian grasslands, the National Park of Serra do Cipo, Brazil - RX_R1 | ecosystem: Host-associated > Plants > Roots >... | reverse complement strand
CAGGTCCCGGCAGATCGCCTTGATCGATTTTCCCTGAACGAAATACGCGCGGCGGATTTTGGCGATCGTCTCCACGACCAGCATCCCAGCTTTGGCTCCCGATTCTTCCCGAGAGCCCTGTGTGAACCTCTTAGCCGGGGGGGTCCCTTTTGGACGCAGGTTACCCCAAAAACGGGGTCCCTATTGCACGCCGATCCACAATCTACCTGTCCCGACTCAGAATTTGCAATAGAACCCTTAAACAAGGACCTGTGCCGAAAAGACAGTAAAGTTCGGTCTGAAACCCGAAGGCGGGTAGGAAACGCCCTCGGACTTCTCAATTCGTGTAACACAACGCGCAACCGAACCGTCAATCAATCTGGCACCGGCTCGGGGGTGATTTCGTGCAGCAGCGGCGTGGTGACATAGGGATGATGGCCCAGCACGCGCTGACGCCGATAAATGGCCCGGATTGAGGCAGCATCGTCCGGGCGCCAGTAATCAAGGCTCAGTACCGGGACCGGTGATGCGCATTCCTTAGCGGGCGCTAGACATGCGAGCTGCAGTGCCACCTCGGAGGCGCTGTTCCAGCAATATCCGCTGCCATCCGGACAAGGCATCGACAACAGGCTTTCCGCCAGGACGGCATCCACTACATCCACGACATCCGGAAGGATGGCGTATCCCCGGTTGAGTATGATCGTCATCTCCGGGTAGGCCATGCGGATCGCCCGGACCAGATCGATGGCCGCCTGCCGCATGCCACGGTACCGCACCGGATCGACCTGCTCGAGATAGGGCGGGGTGTCCAACGTATCGAGCAGCAGCCCGGTGAACCTCTTGGCCGCGATGGCGGGGATCACGTCCCTGACCACGAGATCCCGCCACGCCGGATCGCGGACATCGAGGCGCCAGGTCCCGGGCCAGGTGCAGTTTTCCTCAAGCAGGACGCCCCGCGGGATGCGGTCAAAAACCGGGTCCGTGCTGCGGGCCTCCCCCAGGCTGAGATATCCGCAGATCTGACTTCCCTGTCCCGCGACTTGGTCGATCGAGCCCAGGAACATCGGATCGAGCACCACGAGATCGTAGGTCGACAGTACATTCTCATCGGCCATCTGGCCGTAGAAGGCCACCCAACGTAGAGAGCGTCCGGCGGGCAGACGGATGACATGCGCGGACGCGGCATGCGCCGGACATAGCCAGACAGGCGGCGAACTCAGTAACGCCGCCAGGGCGGTCCCGGTTGCCCGGAACCAAAGCTGAAGGAGCCTGCGCCGTAGCATCGGCGCGATCGCCAGCCCGCCATCAGCCATGATCACCTTCCCGCCTTGCGTAAGGCGGCCAGCACCGCCCGGTATTCGCCTTCATGGCCGAGGCTTCCCGCCAGCCTCGCATATTGGGCCAGCAGGCCGGGCGGCAGCGCGCCGGTGCGGCGCAATCCGTCGAGCGTGCTGAACACCGCTTCCGACGGAGCCAGCGCAGACAGCAGGTCCGCCCAGATCTGCTGATCGGAACCGCTGAGCGAGCCGACATCGACCCGCTCCAGCAGTAGCAAGGCCATCCGCGAGTTCTGCTCGGCAAAGGCCAGCCGCGCACCTAGTAGCGGCCTGCGCTCAAGCATCTCGGGAGGCAGTCGGGACCAGAATGGCGCGAGCGCTCCTAAACCATATTCGGCAACGATCGCCTCACTGTAGCGGGCGATGATTTTGGGCGCGCCGGATTCATTGAGTGTTCGAGCGAAAGCCTCCCAGACGATGGCGGGCTCGCCCCAGTTACGGCAAGCTGAGAGAAATCCGGCCAGCTCATTCATCGACGGCCGCGGATTGGCCAGCGGCCAGGTTCTCAGGAGATGGTAGGCCGTCTTGCGGGCGCCCCGCTCGAAGAGACTCTTGGCGAGGAAGAACCGGATTGCCGGATGCAACTCCACCACCGCGTCGGCGAGGGCCGCCGCCTCCGCCGCAGGCGCACGCGGCGCGACGGCAGTGAGCAGGCGACCGGCGAGCCAGGGTTCCTGCCATTGAGCGATCCAGCGCTTGCCCAGCCGCACGGCCTCGCCGCTCCGACCCGTCTCGGTAAGCAGGGTCGCGAGCAACAGGCGCTCCTCGTCGTTGCGTCCCGACTTGGAAAGCGTCTCGGTGATATCGGGCCGGTCCAGCGTGGCGATCGCCCGCTCAGGCTGGCCCTCCTGCGCCCGCAGCTGCGCAAGCCGCAGGCGTAGCCCGCTCTGGAGCGTGAGGTCTGATTCGTGTCGCTCGAGCAGCGCCAGTTCCTGAAGCGGCTCGCCTTGCTCGCGCAGGAGCGCCGCAAGTTCGGCCACCCACGACAGCTTCGGCGCCAGCGCGACGGCGCGTTCGAGTGCTTCGCGTTGCTTGGTGACCTCACCGGCTATCCGGTACAGATCGGCCAGCTGCGCGAAAGTTTCGGCATCATACGGCCGGAGCACGATACAGCGCTCGAACAACTGGATGGCGCGCGCATTGTTGCCGAGATCGGCATGCGCGCGACCGAGTGTAGCGAGCAAGGTGGGATTGTCGCCCTCCCGAGCCAGCCTGGGCTCAAGCATGGCGACGATCTCTGCCTGCTTGTGAGTGTCACGCAGCATCGCGAGCCATTCGTCGGCACGTGGCGCCATCAGCGCCGACGCGGCGGCAACCAGACCCAGCACGCGGAGGAGAAACCGCGTGGGCGTTGTCATGGCCAGCATCTGTCTTCCTGGTTGCACGGCTTGAGTCCGCACGGTTCCTCGACAGTGCTTTTACCGGATGTACTCGTCGGCCCGGAACAGGTCGCGGTTCGCCTCGACAAAGGCAATCGCCTGAAGCAGCCCGTCGTCGAGCGTGACCTTGGGCGACCAGCCCATGACCTTGCGGGCCAGACTATTGTCGGACACCAGCTTGCGGACCTCGCTGAGCTCGGGCCGCATTCGCTGCGGCTCCTGCACGATAGGCTTGTCCATGCCCATCAGGTTCAGCAGCCGCACGGCGAACCAACCGACGGAGTGGGTCTCGCCGGTGCCGAGATTGAGCGTCAAGCCCTCAATGTCGGGCGCCGTAGCGGCCGCGATAAACCCCGAAGCGGTATCAGTGACGAACGTCATATCACGCTCGGGCGTGAGTGAACCGAGGCGGATCTCGTCGCGCACAAGCGCTTGGGAGATTATGGTCGGGATGAAGGCGCGAGCACTCTGGCGGGGGCCGAATGTGTTGAACGGCCTCACCGTGACAACCGGCGTACCGAACGAGCGATGGTAGCTCTCGGCAATCTTGTCGGCGCCGATCTTGGAGGCCGAGTAGGGCGACTGGCCCTGCAGCGGATGCCCCTCGTCGATCGGCGTCCTCAGCGCGGTGCCATAGACCTCGGAGGTGGAGGCATGGATGACTCGCGCAGTACCCAGATGCCGAGCCGCCTCGAGCACGTTCAGCGTGCCCTCCACATTAGTCCGTAGATAGCTGCGGGGTGACACGTACGAGTAGGGAATGGCGATCAAGGCGGCCAGATGAAACACGATCTCCTGGCCCTTCATGACATGCATCATGAAGTCGCCATCCTCAATGTTGCCGTGCACGACCCTGATCTGATCGCGTGCGCGCCTTTCCAGGAAAGCCAAATTGCCGATCAACGAGCCCGAGTTGTAATGCACCATTGCGGTGATCTCGGCACCCGCGCCGACCAGCGCCTCGGTGAGATGGCTACCGATGAAGCCGCCTGCGCCGGTCACGAGGACCTTGCGGCCAGTCATGGAATTGATTTCTGCCATAGGGGTCTCTTTCAAATGGACGAGTTGTTAGTGACGAAGGCGTGGTAATGCAGCCAGGGTAGCTCACGCAGCAGGACGGTGAACGCCAGGAAAAACGTGATTGCGGCAGCAACCATCGACCCGTAGCCATAGAATGGCTGCCCAGCGTGTAGCACCGCCATCGTGAGCAGGGTATTGAGGACGGCATAGGCGGCCACGATCAGCAGCGCGGCGCGGCGGAGATCGAAATAGAGCAGGAACACGAAGCAGAACATCGCGCTCGCGTGGAACACCATCGCGGACAGCGAGATCCGCAGAATGCTCATGTAGCTCGGCCTTAACCCCAATTCGCCCATGAACACGAACGAGAACAGCACGGCCATGACGGCGACGATGGCGAGGGCCACGAACAGGATGGCAATGCTCGAGATGACACAGATCCGGATCTTCTCGACGGCGTCGGTGAGCTCACGCAGGCTGGCCTGGGCGCCCATGCGGCCATAGAGAGCGCCGAACAATGTCCTGAGCCTGGTCTCGACATGCACGAAGGCCACCGCGATCACCGGGATAGATGCGAGCTGTGCCCAGAACACCGCGGTATCGTAGCTCGGCATCGTTCGCATTACGCCCGCGATCGAAAGGCCCCCCTCCGGCGCATCATGCCAGGGCGAGCCGAACCACATGATGATTTTGTCGGCCCAGATCCCGAGCGCATAGGCCAGTCCGGCGGCTGGAAGCTCCCAAATCGCTTGGACCCGCTGCGGCAGGGTACGGTCGAGCGCGATCCTGGCCCCAATCCGGCGCACCGAGCACGCCATCATGATTGCGTCCGCCAGCGCGAAGCTCGCGTTGAACGCGGTTAGTAGTGTGCCCGCTTCTGGGTCAACGAGCAGCCAGCCAAAGCCGGTCATGCTGACAGCTCCGACGCCGAACCCCACCAGGATCGCGAGATGCGCCCGCAACGCGCCGAGGAATGGGATTAGCAGCCAGGATGTGCCGATCAGGAGCGTATTCTGAACGGCGGCGAGCCGGGTGAATCCGTCGAGATCGGCAGCGGCACCGTACAGCGGCACGGCGACCAGCAGCGCGACGAGACAAAACAGGCCGAGCACGAGGGTGAGCACGCCGAACACTCGGTCCGTGTGCCCCGCGTGAAGTTCGTTGGCTGTGTGGCGGCCGGCAAAGAAAGCGATCGGGCTCGTCACCACCAGCGAGAACATGGAGTTGTAGATGACGATTGTGCGGAACAGTGGCAGCTGCTCGCAAGCCGCGTTACAGCGGATCGCGCTCAGCCCCGTGATGCCGATGATCGTGAAGATCCAGGGACCGGCTACCATCAGCGCGGCACAGACATAGCCAGCGGCAATGCCGCTGAGTGCTCGCTGGCGCGTCATCTCTTCGATGCGGGTGTTAATGCGTGAGATCGCGCTTACGCTCCGCTGGCGCCCGGTGTGCCGGGTTGAAGACGGGCGCTCAGCCCCGTACGGGTATGTTTGTTCGACAAAACACGATGAGTTAGTCGATGCCACATTGCCTGGATCCCGCTTCGCGGCATGCTCATGAAAGGCACAACTTGCGGAGCGAGAACGGTCTTCGGCCTCTCGGCCGCTAGCTCGGCATACAGCCCCTCATAGAGCCGCCGAATGCGTTCCTTGTGGTAGAGCTGAGGAATGCGCTGCTGCATGACGCGGCCCATCGCACGGCCTGCTTCGGGGTCCCGCAGAATGGCGGCCAGCGCCTCGGCCATGGCCTTTGGGTTGCACGCTGCCACGACATATCCGCCGCGACCATGCACCGGGTCGCCATCGAACCCTTCGATGATCTCCCGGCAGGATCCGACATCGGTTGTAACCGCGGGCAGGCCGGTGGCCGCCGCCTCCAGCAGCGCGATCGGCTGCGCCTCGCTGATGCTCGAGAGTGCGATGACATCGGCATAGCCAAGATAGGCCTTAACATCGGGAACCCGACCGAGGAACTGCACGGTGTCCTGTAGGCCGAGCTGCGCGACGAGCGCCCGGCATCCGGCAGCGTAGGCAGGATCCTCCTCCTCGGGGCCGATCAGCAGCGCCACGACCTCGGGGACTAGTGGCTTCAGCAGCGAGATGGCGGTGATGAAGGTGCGGATGTCCTTGATTGGAACGATGCGACCGATCATTAGGACGGTGGGCTTGCGCGGTGCTGTGCTCTTCACCACCGAGGCATAGACGTCCACGTCGATGCCGTTCGGGATAATGCGGAACTTCTCCTGCGGTGCCCCGTCGGCGCGCTGGTACTCCTGGTTGGCACGATACTGGGTGGTTATGAGGTCAGCGGCCGCGTAGGCTACTCGCGAGAACCCCACGAACCCGTTCAGCCAGACCTCGCGCAGCTCGGCAGGCTTTGTCCCGACCGCGAAACCGCCCGCGCCACTGTCGAAGATCCAATCGGCGACGCTGAGCTCGATGCGCCGCTCGTTGGTGTAGATGCCATGCTCGGTGACGACGCAGGGCCGTCCCGTGACGTGCCTGGCATAGGCCCCGGTCAGCCCGGCATAGCCCGTGGACACCGCATGAAACACCGATGCTCTGGGCAAGGGCACCGTGACGATGGCGAGCAAGCTGCGGGCCAGGAAGCGCCATGTCCAGAAGAAGTCGATGAGGGACCCGTTCGCCAGCGTCTCGCGATAGACCCGCTCCATCGCCGTCCAGGCCGGTTTCGAATCGAGCAGCGCCGCCCGGCCGAGCCCGCTCTCGCGGACGAGGTCGATGAGCGCCTCGAAACTGCCACCGGGCGCGCCGCTGAGCACGTCCTGCATTAGGCGCACGCCATGTGCGATTAGCCCCGCGTCTCGGCGCCTGGGAGCGTAACCGGCGGGCGCTTGGTCGAGAATGACATCCGTGATGCCGACGACATTCTCGGCAATCCCGTATTTCGCGACTCTTGGCTGGGCCGCGATGCCAATCGAGATCACATAAAACCGGAGTTGCGGCGACGCGCGCATGAGCGCGTCCATCCACGAGCCAACCCCACCGAGGATGTAGGGATATCCGCCCTCAACGATCAGGCAGACATCGGCCTCGGCCGCGGTCTGTTGCGTGATGACGGCATCAGGCGGCATGGCCGATCATTTCCTGCGCGCCATCTCGGCCTCGCCGCGCTTCGCGCGGGCGAGGCATGCACGGCCCTCGTCCGCCTCTCTCTGTGCGCGATCGGCATCGAGCAGCCCGCTCGCCGCGTAGGCGAGCCTTGCTTCGCCGAGCGCGCGCCAGGACGCGTGCGTGGGCCTGGCCTGTGTGACGTTCTGTAGCGCGCCGATATGGCGCGTATGATCGTTGTTCAGCTGCGCCAGCACGGTGGCCGCGAGCACACGCACGGAGGCGTCGGTATCCTCGAGCGCCTTCTTGAGCGCAGGCGCGAGCGCCGGGGTATAGCGCTTGGCAATCAGGCTGAGCGCGTCGAGCTTCTCGGCCGTCGTAGCCTCGATCACGATGTCGAGCAATGGGCGACTGGCATGCGCGCCTAGGATGCGCAGGCGATGATCGTTGATCGCCGTGTGCAGCGCCGTCAATCGGCTGGGCACCGGATGGGGCGCAGCCACCTCGGCCAGATCGGTATTGTCTGCCTTCCTGGGCAGCAGCAGCATTGCCCCGATCAGCGCGCCGAAGGGACCCAGGCAAGCTGTCCACCCGATCAATTGGAGCCACGCTATGCGGCGAGCAAGCGTGAGTGCGGAGAGTACCGCCATTGAGCACAGAATGCCGTGGAGGAGCAGGAGATCCGCCACGTCGAAGCATAGCGCATAGAACAGCATGAACAGCGCAGTATCCAGAACGAGGAGCCCTAAGACGAGAAGGGCGGCGATCGCGGTGCCCACACTGCGCTCTGCGTGTCCTGCCTGCGTCGTCGCTGGCGTGGCCGGCCCGTGCTCAAGTCTCACGTGCATCGGCCATCTCAGTGCAGGCGGATACGAAGTTGCCCAGCACACGACACACCTCCTTGAGGCGACGCGCGGCCCGCGCCGCATCCTCTGTATGCTCAGGGTCGGCGCAGACCACCCACCCGAGCGGCTCGGCACCCTCGGCGGCACGGATGGGAACTCGGACGGATCCGGGCACGACCTGCGGCAGCGGGAAGGAATTCGTGTAGAGTCTGACGGTCCGGAACCCCGTCGCCAGACGGACGAACGCGGGTGCGCTTGCCAGCAATGCCGCGCGGCTCGTCAGGTCGACCCCGGTGAGAGCATCGAGAAGAGCCATCGTGGTGGCGGTGTCCGTCGCAATCCGGTATTCCAGAAGCGCGATCTCGCTGACCGCATCCTCGAGCCGTTCAGCGAGATCGCCGGCAGCCTCTTTGGTTTCACCGAGCTGCTCCTTGAGCGCCGCCTCGTGATGCATGTGCAGCGTGCGCAGGCCGCCCAGTACAAGGGTCGCCGCGAACCAAGCGCAAGGCTGCACGGCAGCGACGGCGGCGTAATGATAAAAATCCTGTATTGCCGATTGCGCGCGCAGCTCGGTGGCGAGAAACAGTCCTCCAGCCGCGAGGACGGCGAATAGGCCGCCCATTATCCCGTACTGTGCCGACATCAGCAGGACCGGGATCCAGAACGGGTGCGGCATGCCCTCCGGGGCGGTAAAGGCTTCGCCTATGGCGCCGCGCAGCAGAGCGATGACGATCAAGAGGCCGAGCGTCTCGGGCACGAACCGCGTCCAATCCGTCAGTGACATGAGCTCGAGCAATGTCGGCTGGTGCACCGCGCCCGCTCCTGCTGGGATTATTCGCATGCGTCCGATAACAATCGGGTTGCCGCCTCGCTTTCATTCCGATTGTCCATTTGTGGTGGCATCCAAAATCGTGGGGATCATATACAGATTCGTAACGATATTCAACTCATTCTTCGGCATCGACCAGTCATGTCCGTTCCCTTCGAAATGCCATACCCGGCGTGTCCGGATGCCGGCGTCGTCAGCGCGGGTTCCGGCAGGGCTGCCTGGGCATGCGCCCAGATGCGCGCTATCACTGTCCGGTAATCGGTCGGCGGCAACGCTCCCACGAGGTGGTGGAGCAGTGTGGGATCACCAAAAATGCTGCTGCGCTCCTGGCCGCGCAAACGAGCCGGGTCCGGTTCGATGTGCACCGGCTTGCCCGAGGCGGTGATCAGCAACTCGACCAGACCGTCCAGTCTGGTGGGTTTGCCGCTGCAAATGTTCACCACGCCACGGGCCACCGGATGCGCAGCAAGGCGATGCAATGCGCTCGCCACATCCTCAACATCAATGAAGTCGCGTGAGACAGCGAGATTTCCGGTCCGCAGCACGCCGCCATGTGGCGGCATTGCAGCGATCTGGCGCGCAAATTCGCCGATCGCGAGGTAGGGCGGCATGCCCGGACCAATCGGATTGAAAATCCTGGCGACCAGTACCCTCGCGCCGCTCTGCTCTCCGAAGGCCAGCGCTTCGTTTGTTTGGGCGAACTTGCTCGCGCCATAGGCGCTCTCCGGTGCACAGCGAGCGGTCTCAGGCGTAGGCAAACCATCGATATGCGCCCTGCCGTATTCGGCGGCGCTGCCGCAACAAACTAACACTGGACGAGCCTGGCCGCGCGACAAAGCAGCCATCAGCGTGCGCGTCAGGCCGAGATTGAGCTGCTCGAGCTCGGCCGGAGACCCGGCTGCACCGCCCGCCAAGTGAAACACAACGTCCGGATCCGTCATATCGAGGATGTGGGCCAGGCAGTCGATCGGCCATCCTGCCGCCGATCCCATGGCGATGAAGCGTTTATCCTGCCGAGCACGGCGCGTGAGCCCTGTGACGCGCACGCCGTACCGCTCGAGCTCGCGCACGAGATGCCGCCCGATGAAACCATCGGCGCCCGTTACGAGCGCGCGCCGGAGCTTGGGTATCATCGAAGGAACAGCCCGCGATTTTGCTCGAATAGGGTCTGCGCCATCGCGAAGTCATCGGGGCGGCCGATGTCAAGCCACATTCCGTCGTCGCGATAGCAGCGCACGTCGCGATTGGCCCCGCGGAGCGCGAGCATCAGCGAGGGTACATCGAAATACTCGCCCGGCATGATGTGCGGCAGGATGGCCTCGTGCTGGAGAATGTAGATCCCCATGCTGACGTAGTAGACATTCTTCGGCTTCTCGCGATACGCACTGAGCCGGTTCTCCGCGTCGAACTCGATGATGCCGAAGTCGATCTTGTTCTCGCGCTGGAACACTCCGATCGTCGCGTCGGCCTCGGTCTCGAAATGCTGCCGCGCCATGGCGCCAATGTCCATGCTCGTCAGCAAATCGCCGTTTGAGAGTAGAAAGCTCTCATCGAGCAGGTCGAGCATATTGCCGAGCGCGCCCGCGGTGCCGAGCGGCTTGTCCTCGCTGATATAGCGGATGCTAACGCCGAGCTTCGAACCGTCACCGAAAAACGCTTTAATCAGGTGGCCCAGATGGTTGACCGCGACCAGCACGTCGGTGATCCCGGCCCGCTGCATCTGGCGGAGGAGGAGTTCCAGGATCGGCATGTCATCAAGCGGCATTAGCGGCTTCGGCAGCAGCGCCGAATACGGATGCAGCCTTGTGCCCTTGCCGCCTGCCATGATCACGGCCTGGGTGACCGTTCCGGGACAGGTGGCCCGTGACATCTGACGGGTAGCCAGCGGTTGGATATTCTCGATCGTAGTCATCTCGTGTCATCTCCCGTGTGGTCTCGTTGGAGTGTTGGAATGTCGAACTCGCCAGGGTGTCCGCTAAGTCCGTAACGGATCTTCGCTCATGACGGGTGCTGGCGTGGTCGGGCGTCAGAGGCGGGCACCGGGACCGCGTCTAGGGAGGCCGGGGAGGCGCCGTTGGCGGCTGGTTGCGCAGCCGGCTCGATCAGATCGATCTGCAGCACGTCGCCCGGCATGAGCGGGGTAGCCTCGGTTGCGGGCAGCGACAATGTCCCAGTCGTAACGCGCCGCACGATGCGAAGCCGCGGAAGCCCCGACTGCCCACGTTCGGTGATAGGGGTAGTGTCGCCGAGCACGGCAAGAACCGCCCGCATCGCGCTCACCGAGCGGATGAGATCGGCCACCTCCTGCCCGGCGGCCGCAAGATCACGCGTGATCTGGGCTGTATTGGCCTCAAGGAGCTTGGCACGTGCCAGCTCAGCTTCTGCCAGACGCGATTCCGCTTGAGTAACCGCGACATGCAGGTCTTCCTGCTTCGCGGCAAGCTCGGCGATCTCCACCCCGGCATCCGCCAGCTTGAATTGCGAGACGCTGCCCCGTGCCGCGATAGCTTCAAGATCGCGCAGGCGGGCGGCCTTGCTCTGGGCGAGCGCCCGGGCCTGCATCAGGCGCATCTTTTGGGCTTCGACCTCGCCCTGGGCGATGTCCACCAGCCGGTCGGCCATGGTGAGCTGTCCCTCATACGCCCGACGCTCCATCCCCAGCGTCGTGTCAGCCTCGGCCAGCAGCGCTGCAATGGTATCCTTCGAAACCGTAGCCGGCATACGCGCCGCCAGATCCGGCGTCAGCGTCACAGTGCTGAGGCCGTCACGCAATGCGATCAACCGTGCCTGACGGACCAGCATCCGCGCCAGCCTATCCTCCGCCTCGCCAAGCCGCTGGCGCTCGCGGATCAGCTCGATCGCTCGCGAGGTGTCCCCTGCACCGCGCTGATAACCGCCAGCCTCGGCGAGCGCCTGTAAAACCATCATGCCCGGCGCATGCTTAATGATCGCGCCGCCGCGCGGCCCACCCAGGACATAGATCGGCTGGCGGTCGAGAATGGCGACATGCACATCGCATGTCCGGCCAAGCGCGTGTTGGAACGCCTGGACGAGTTCGGCCTCCAGCGCCGCCGTGCTCTGACCGGCGGCGGCGAACCGACCGAGGCGGGGGATGTCGACCTCGCCCGCGTCGTCGATGACGTATTCGCCGGAGAGATCCATCCGGGGGAAGATCGTGGTGATCGGCGGCGATGCTTGCGTATTAGCGCCATCGCCCAGGGCGATGCCAAGGCTCTCGAAGAACGTGATCTTGAGCCGATCACCAAAGGCCATCACATTCCCGGCGGCAGGCCGCGTCAGCATCAGGGGCGCCGCGTCCGCCCTGGTACCCGCCCCAGACGGCGCCCCCATAGGAACGGCTACCCTATTAATCCGCGGCTCTATCCGCTCCAGGGCGGTTAGATTCGAGGTTCCGACCAGGCGAGACCATGCGGATGAGAGCGTCTCAACCATCTTCGCCGTGTGGCCGGGATCGACACGCGATACCCCGATGCCGCCCAGAGCGAGCATACCCGCGGCGAGCGCGCCGATTGCAGCGGTGGCTGGCCCCGGGCGCCGCAGCCCCCGGGCGATGCCGGAGGTTTCGGTTTGGTGAGGCATGGGGCGCCCTCACTCGACGCTGACGGAGTTGGCCAGGTTG
>Ga0213871_10000011_pt1 | contig 12264 bp, 8 predicted proteins | sample VelepicomBERX_R1_FD_161059 | JGI IMG/M metagenome (GOLD analysis project Ga0213871, IMG submission 161059) | Rhizosphere microbial communities from Vellozia epidendroides in rupestrian grasslands, the National Park of Serra do Cipo, Brazil - RX_R1 | ecosystem: Host-associated > Plants > Roots >... | reverse complement strand
TAGCACGAGCCACACAAACCCGGCGAGCGACGACGCGCTGACCGCGTGCACGTCGAACCCGTTGAACTGCCCGAACAGCAGCGCCTCGATTGCCAGGAACGCGCCGCCGAAGAGCATCTGCAGCGCGGTCTGCATGACGAGGTTCTCGCTCGTGCCGAGGCGGCGCTGGAAGATCGAACCGAACGCCCACGCGACGCTCGCGAGCAGCGCGACGATTGCCGGCCAGAGCGGAATCGCGCCCGTCGCCTTCGGCTGCAGCAGCAGCGCGAGGCCGACGAACCCGAGCACCATTCCGACGACCGCGAGCCGCGTCGGCCGCTCGCCGCCCACACGAACGCGATCAGCGCCATCCACACCGGCGTCAGCGAGAGCAGCAGCGAGTTGATCCCGGTCGGCAGAAACTGCACGGTCCACGCGGTCATCCCGTTCCCGAGCAGCAGCAGCGTCGCGCCGGTCACCGCGCCGCGCACGAGGTCGTCGCGACTCGGCCGGGCGCGCCCCCGCAGCGCGCAGACGGCGTACAGAATCGCGCCCGCGAGCAGAAACCGCGCTCCCGCCATCACGAATGGCGGAATCGTCCCGACCGCGAGGCGCATCCCCGCGAACGTCGAGCCCCACAAGATCCAGACCGCCGCGATGGCAAGCACGAGCCGAAGATCAACGTGCGCACCTGCGCTGCGCTTCGCCGGCACGACGCCGACGCGGCCCGTCGATTCGACTGTTCCGCTCGCCACGAGCGCAAGACCGCGCGACGCTCGCCGCAGTTGCACCTTGCCATTCATGGCACTATGCGTGATTGAGGCAATGCGATGAAGATCACGCACCCCGCGAGCGTCCGCTACGGCTCGCTCGTCGTCCCGCTCGCCGCGCAGCGCCAGGTCGACGCCGCGCTCGCCTATCTTGCGCGCGACCCGGTCGAGCGCCGGCTCATCGAGCGCGTCGAACGCAGCCCCGTCCGGCACCGCATCGAGATCGTCCACCACCACGACGACGCCTACCGCCCCTGGTCGCACGCGATCCGCTGGGACCCGCACAGCGCGATGCGCACGACCGGCGGCGGCCGCCAGTCGCCGGCCCTCGGCCTCGCGCACGAGCTGGACCACGCCGCAGCGCACGCGCGCGACTTGGTCCGTCTCCAGACCCGCGGCGACCCCGCCTACGACGACGCGGAAGAGCGCCGCGTGATCACCGGCACCGAACGGCACGCCGCCCGCACGCTGCACGAGAGCGAACGCCGCGACCACCGCGGCGCCTGCTACCGAGTAGCCGACCCAACGCAGGTCTGATGGCGGAGAAGCGGCGCTTCAGCGTCCGATCGCGGACATGACCTCCGCGACGTTCTGGAAGTCGCCGTCGGGGAGTTTGCCGATCTCCTCGACGACCTCGCCGGGAGCGCCGTTCGACTTCGCGTGTTCGACGAGCTGGTCACGGTCCGCTGGGAAGTCCACGCCCTTCATTGCGCCGGCGATCTGGTGGTTCTCTGTGAATCGCGGGTTGCTTGCCATCGTGCATCCTCCGCCACTCAGCATGCCCGCAGCGCCGCCTCGCGTCACCAGCTCGCCTGCTCCGAGAGCGAACGGCGTCACATCGCGTCGTGCGGTGTCGGTTCGTGAGCAGGAAGCGGCAGTGCGCGTCGGTGAGTACGGTGCGTGTCCAAAACGCACGCGCGGGGTTGTGGCGGCGTGGACCCGAGACGACGGGCACCGTCCCGCTGGCCGATCACACCTCGCGCGCACCACATCATCGCGAGGAGAACGCCATGAACACCATCCTGGCGCTGCAAGCCCTTTCCGTCACCGCGACGCGCGCCGGCGGCGAGGAAGACAGCCTGTTCAGCATCGTGAGCCACGCCTGTTCGACGAAGAGCAACACCTGCGTCGACCAAGCCGAGAGCGAACACTTCTTCTAGTCCGAAGTGCGCCGGGACCGGCGGGTTCCGCCGGTTCCGTTCGCGCGAGGTCAGCGATGCGCACACGGCATCACGTCCTGCACCTGCTCGGGAACCGCGAGTGGTTCGAGTCGGTGAACGCGTACGTCCCCGACGAGTCGTACTACGTCGCGCCAGTTCGCGCGCTGCTCCCGGCCGGCTGGAACGCGCGCCGCGACGGCGTGTGGTTCCACTGCGCCCCGCCCGGCGCCGAGATTCCCGCGCAGGGTTGGAAGATTCACCTCTCGGCGACGACGCACAGCGCCAACGCGCTGCTCGACGCGGTCGTCCCGCTGCTCGTGCGCGAGCGCGTCGCGTTCAAGTGCGCGGCGGACCGCATCCTGCTCTCGCTGATGAACAGCAAACGCTGGTCGCGCGGTGGAAGCGGCAAGTTCGTCACCGTCTATCCGCGCGAGGTCGCGCAATTTCTCGCGCTCCTGCCGCTGCTCGACGACGCGACGCGCGACCTCGTCGGCCCGTACATCCTCAGCGACCGCCGCTACCGCGAGAGCAAAGTCGTCTTCTACCGCTATGGGACGCTGCTCGCGCAGCAGGCGCTCGCGGTCGACGGAAAGCGCATCTCCGTTTTCGTGAACGCGGACGGTTCGCTCGCGCCGGACGAACGCGGTCCGCTCTTTCAGCTCCCGCCAGGCATCGTCGATCCGGTCGCGCCGGAACCGCCGTCACCGCCGCCGGCCGGCGGTGACCTGACGCTGCGCGAGGGCCGCTACCGCATCGACGCGCCGCTCGCGTTCTCGAATGCAGGCGGCGTGTATCTCGCGACCGATACGATGAGCAACACGCGCGTCGTCGTCAAGGAAGCGCGGCCGTACACGAACTGGCTCAGCCGTGAGGACGACGCGACTGCACTCCTGCGCAAGGAGCACCGGCTTCTCACGCGGCTTGTCACGTCAGGATACACGGCGCGACCGGTCGAGCTGTTCACCGAGTGGGAGCACACGTACCTCGCGCAGGAGCACCTCACCGGCGTCTCGCTCGCGGCGCTCGGCGCGACGCGCTCGCTGCTGCTGCGCGTGCATCCGACGGCGGACGACGTCGCGGCGTTCCTCGCGCTGACGCGGCGCGTCTTCACCTCGCTCCTCGACGCGCTCGAAACGCTGCACGCGGCGAACGTCGTCTTCGGCGACCTCTCGCCGGCGAACGTGCTGTGGCGCGAGGACGTCGGGCGCGTCGCGCTGATCGACTTCGAAGGCGCCTGTGAGATCGGGGTCGACCGGCCGGCGAACCTCACCACGCCGGGATTCGACGCCCCCGGAACCGGACCGACAAGCGCGGCCGACGCCGCCGACGACTGGTACGCCTACGGTGCGCTGCTGTGCGCGTTCCTGATGCCGATTACGCCGTTCTTCGCCCTCGCGCCAGAGCGCGCCGATGCGGTCGTCGTGCGCCTGTGCGCGGCCTCGCAGCTCCCCGGCGAGATCGCGCACGCGATCTGCGCGCTGCTGCGCCCCGAGCGCGAACAACGCATCACGCCGCCTACGATTGCGCGTGCACTCGCCGCGCTGGATCGTGCGCCGACGGCGTTGCACCCGGCGCCCGCAGCGCCCGAACCCGACCCGTCGCTGCGCGAGCAGCTCGCCGCGTACATCGTCGCGAGCGCCGACTCAGCGCGGAACGATCGCCTCTATCCGGCCGACTTTCGCGTCTTCGACACGAACCCGCTCTCCGTCGCATACGGCGCGGCCGGCGTGCTGTTCGCGCTGCAGCGCTCGGGAATCACGCCACCGCCCGAGCACGTCGCGTGGCTGCTGCGCGCGCCGGTCACGCCGTCGCGCTATCCGCCGGGGCTCATGCTCGGCATCGCCGGGATCGCGTGGTCGCTGCTCGCGCTCGGCGAGACCGACCGCGCGCGCCAACTCCTCGCGCTCGCGCGCACGCACCCGCTGCGCGACCGCGCGGCGGGGCTCGCGCACGGGAAGGCGGGGCTTCTGCTGACGCACCTCGCCTTCGCGCTCGCGCTCGGCGAGGCCGATGCGCTCGACGAGGCGCGGCGCTGCGGCGACGAGCTGGTGCGCGACGCCGTCGCCGACGCGCGCGGGCTGCACTGGCCGCACGACGGCGACGTGCACTACGGCCTCTATCACGGCGCCGCCGGGATCGCGCTCGCGCTGACCTATCTCGGCCGCGCTGCGGACGATCCGCGCTACCTCGACGCCGCGCGCGACGCGATGCGCTTCGACCTCGCGCAGGCGCAGCCGATCGAGGACGGGCGCGGCGTGTCGTGGCCGTACCGCGCCGGCTTCCCCGGCGTGCTGCTCCCGTACTGGTCCTACGGCTCGGCCGGGATCGGGGCGGCGCTGCTGCGCGTCGTCCACCTGGGCGGCGCGCACGACCTCGCCGGCTGGCTCGACCGCATCGCGGTCGACACCGACCGCGCGTGGTCGGTGACGCCGGGGCTCGCGAACGGGCTCGCCGGAATCGCGAGCTTCCACCTCGATGCCTACGGCTTCACCGGCGAACCGCACTTCCGCGCGATGGCGCTGCGCGCGCTCGACGGCATGCTGCTGTACCGCGTCGAACGCCCGAGCGGACTCGCGCTCCCCGGCGACTATTCCGGACGCATCGCGTGCGACTACGCAACCGGCTCGGCCGGTGCGCTGCGCGTCGCCGACCGGCTCATCCGCGGAGGCCCGGCCGACTTCTTCCTGGACGAATTCTTCGTCACGCAAACGAGCGCGGCGCCCTCGTCGGACGCCGTGCTCGTCGTTTGATTTACCGCCCGCGCTTGGGTGCGACGCCGCGCGCGCTGCTGCGCGCGGGACGCGGCGTTGCCGCGCGCTTCGCGCTCGGGCGCAGCGCAACGACGTTGCTTACGCGCCGGCCCTCGGCCGCACCGAGCAGGACCGGTGCGATCACGCGCTTGCCGAGCGCGTTCGCGAACACTTCGGACAGCTCGTCGACGAAGACGAAGTCCATCGTGTCACGGATTTCCTTCGGCACGTCGTCGAGGTCGATCTCGTTGCGCCGCGGGAGCAGCACCTTCTTGATCCCGGCCCGCTTCGCGCCGAGCACCTTCTCCTTGACGCCGCCGATCGGGAGGACCTGACCGGTCAGCGTGATCTCACCGGTCATCGCGACCTCCGGATCGACCTTCAGGCCGGTCAAGTACGACGCGATCGAGGTCGCCATCGCGATCCCGGCGGACGGGCCGTCCTTCGGCACCGCGCCGGCGGGGACATGGATGTGCAGGTCGTGCTTGGCGAACCAGTCCTCCGGCAGGTCCAGCTCGCCCGTGCGCGAGCGCAGGAACGAGATCGCCGCCGTCGCCGACTCTTTCATCACGTCGCCGAGCTGGCCGGTGAGCGTGAACGCGCCCTTGCCCGGCATCGCCGTCGTCTCGATGAAGAGAATGTCGCCGCCGACCGGCGTGTAGGCAAGCCCCGTCGCGACGCCGACGGAGGCCGTGCGACGCTTGACCTCGTTGTAGAAGCGCGGCTTGGAGAGGAAGTCGACCAGGTTTTCCGGCCGCACGCGGATCTTGTACTTCGGGTCCTCGGCGACGCGGCGCGCGACCTTGCGGAAGATCGTGCCGATCTCGCGTTCGAGGTTGCGAACGCCGGCCTCGCGCGTGTAGTCGACGATGATCTGCTTGAGCGCGGTGTCGACGATCGACGCCTGCGGCTCGCGCAGCCCGTTGGCTTTCTTCTGCTTCGCGATCAGGTAGCGCTTGGCGATCTGCAGCTTCTCCAGTTCGGTGTACCCGGAGAGGTTGATGATCTCCATGCGGTCGCGCAGCGGCCCGCTGATCGAGTCGAGCGTGTTCGCCGTGCAGATGAAGAGCACGCGCGAGAGGTCGAACGGCAAGTCCAGGTAGTGATCGCGGAACGAGTTGTTCTGCTCCGGATCGAGGACTTCGAGAAGCGCCGACTGCGGGTCGCCGCGGAAGTCGCCGCCGACCTTGTCGATCTCGTCGATCATCATCACCGGGTTGTTCGTCCCCGCGTCGCGCAGCGCGCGCACGATCGTTCCGGGCATCGCGCCGATGTAGGTGCGCCGGTGGCCGCGAATCTCGGCTTCGTCGCGCACGCCGCCGACCGAGAGGCGCACGAACTTGCGTCCCATCGCCTTCGCGATCGACTGCCCGAGCGAGGTCTTCCCGACGCCCGGCGGTCCGACGAAGCACAGGATCGGGCCGGTCAGCTTGTTCTTGAGCTTGCCGACGGCGAGGTACTCGACGATGCGGTCCTTGATCTTCTCGAGGTCGTAGTGGTCCTCGTCGAGGATCTCGCGCGCGCGAGCAATGTCGATCTGGTCCGACGTCGAGACGCCCCACGGAAGTTGCGTGAGCCAGTCGAGGTACGTGCGGATGACGCTGTACTCGGGGCTCGCGGTCGGCACTTTCCCGAGCCGGTCCAGCTCGCGGTCGGCGGCCTTCTTCACGTCCTCGGGCATCTTGGCGTCGTCGATCTTCTTGCGAAGCTCGTTCGCCTCCGCGACCTGCGGATCGCCCTCACCGAGCTCGTCCTGGATCGCGCGCATCTGCTGGCGGAGATAGAACTCGCGCTGGTTCTTTTCCATCTCGCGCTGGATGTCGGACTGAATCTTGTGCCCCAGCTCCACCACCTCGAGTTCCTTGGTGATGAGCATGGTGAGCTTGCGCAGCCGCTTCGCGGTGTCGCGCTCTTCGAGGATCGCCTGGCGATCGGCCGTTTCGAGCCGCATCGTCGACGCGACGAAGTACGAGAGCAGGTTGGGATCGGAGATGTTGTTGACCTCCATCTCCATCTCGCGCGGCGCCTGCGGCAGATAGCCGAGCAGCTTCTGGAACAGCGAGCCCAAGTTGCGCTGCATCGCGACGAGCTGATCGCCTTCGCGCGTGACGTCGGGCAGTTCCGTGTAGGTCGCGGCCAGGTACGGTTCGGTCGCGACGAACTGGTCGATGCGGAAGACGGGGCCGCCGGCGACGATGCAGCGCAGCGTGCCGTCGGGGACCTTCAGCATCTTCTGGATCGTGCCGATCGTGCCGATGCGGCGCAGATCGTCCGGCCCGGGGTCTTCGGTCTCCTTGTCCTTGAGCGCGACGAGACCGATCTGCTTGCCTTCGCGCAGCGCCTCTTCGACGAGCTGAATGCCGGGCCGTTTCACCACGGCGAGCGGGATGACGGTGTTGGGAAACAGCACCGCGTCTTGCAGCGGGAGGATGCCGAGGATCTCGGGCGCCTTGTCGGGTTTCGCCATTAAGCGGTGGTCCTTCTGACCGTCATGCGGATCTCGGTCCGCACGATCGGGAACTTCTTGGATTGTGCGAGCGGAAGGCGGATCGTGAGGATGCCGTCGCGGTAGAGCGCCGTGGCCTCGTCGTCGCGGACGGGGACCGGGAGGCGGATCTCCTTGAGGAACTCGCCGTACTGAATCTCTTTGCGCAGCAGCGACGCGTCGCGCGAGATGTCGCGGAGCGCCCGCACGCCCGCGATGGTCAGGTAGACGTCGTCGACCGCGACGCGGAGCGAGTCCGCGTCGGCACCGGCCAGCTCGACGTGCACGACGAGCGTCCGTTCCGCCTCGTCGAGGTGGACGTCCGTATTGGGCTCGAAGCGTCCGTGCGCACCGCGTGCGAACAGCCGCTCGAACTCGAGTATCTCGTCGTGATTCCGCACGCGCGAGGTTCCTTTCCGTTAGCACTCAGGACAACACACTGCTAGCCCGAGGGGTTGCCGGGGAATGCCGCCGTCCCTTCCACCCCGAAAACCGCGTTTCGCCCGCATCATCCACACCCTCCACAGCCGCGTGTGCAAAGTAAGCTGGGGTTAATGTAAGCAAGCGCACGGGTGGGTGTGACGCAGACGGGGGCTGGGCTGGGGACGACGAAAGTCCTTTGCCTCCCTTCGACTCCGACGCTTACGAGCCCGCGCCATGGACACGACCTTGCCCCCGGTTCCGACCGGGTCCGACCTCTTTCGCTCCGCGCTGGTCGAACGCGTTCGCGCGGCGCGCCCGGCAATCGTCGCGCTCATGGCACCCGCCGGGTTCGGCAAGTCGACGTTCGTGCGCCAACTGCTCGACGGCATCCCCGCCGTCGCAATCTGCGACTGCCGTGGTGCCGCGAGCGAGATCGAGCTGGCGCGGCGCGTCGTCGCGGCGCTCGCCGACGAGAACCCCGAACGCAGCGGCAGCCTGTCCCAGAGCGAGACGATCCTCGGCGACGAGCACGCCTCGGCCGCTGACCGGGTCGGCGTCGTCCTGGCCGCCTGGCGCGTCCGCACCCGCCCGGCGCTGTTCGTCTTCGAGAACGCGGAGGACGCGATCGCCGATCCCGGCGCCCGCGACCTGCTCGCGAAACTGCTCGCCAGCCGGCCCGAACCGCGCACGATCGTCGTCTGCTCGCGCGAGTCCCTGCGCATGCACCTCTCGCGCTTCGCGCCGCCGCACCAGATCCTGAGCCTGCGCGCGGCCGACCTCGCCTTCACCGCCGACGAGATCGGCGCGATCTTCGCCGAGACCGGCGCGAGCGGCGCGGCGATCGAACGCGTCGCGACGATCTCCGCGGGCTGGCCGATCGCGGTGCTGCTCATGGCGCGCTTCGCGCACGAGGGCAGGCTCGACCCGCTGCTCGACGCGCTCGACGACGTCGCGTACGAAGAGCTGCACGAGTACCTGGCCGACCAGGTGCTGGGCGACGCGCCGGCCGCGGTCATCGACGGGCTGCTGACCTGCGCGGCGATCCCGCACGCGACCGAGCGCGACGTGCGGCTCGCGCTCGGCGACGGCGACGCCTTCGCGGCGTTCCTCGCCTTCACGAAGACCTCGCCGTTCGTCACGCGCGCCGGCGACGGCGCGTTCACCGTGCACCCGCTGGTCGGCTCGACGCTGCTCGAACGCCACCCGACGCGCATCGAAACGCTGCTCGCGCCCGCCGCCGCCGCGTACGCGACCGCCGGCGAGTACCAGCGCGCGGCCGAGATTCAGCTCGCGCGCGGCGACCACGCCGCCGCCGCGGAAGCGCTCGAAAACATCGAAGTGATCGAGGAAGACGTTCCGCCGCTCGACTACGCGCGCGTGCTGGCCTCACTCGACCGTGCCGTCGTGCTGCGCTATCCGAAGCTCTGGTCGGTGACCGCGCTAGCGCGCACGTTCACCGTCGACTCGCGCCTGCTGCACGAAGAGGTCGAGCTGGTCTGGAGCCGGCTCCCGGCCGACGCGCCGCCGATGACGCGCATCTACCTCTACGTCTTCCGCGTGCTGATGCTCAGCTACATCGGCGAGTACGAGCCGGCGCTCGCGCTGGTCGAAGACTTCCGCGCGCAGATCGCCGCGCCGCAGGCGCCGACGACCGCGATGCATGCGTACCTACTCTACCTGCGCTCGCTGATGACCGCGCGGCTCGGCCGCACGAAGGAGGCCGAGCGCGACCTCGAAGCGGCCTGGCCGTTCATCAACCAGATGCACATCATGGCGGGCGGGACGCTGGTCACGCTCGGCGCCGACGTCGCGCGCGTGCGCGGCGACCGCGCGAGCGAGCGCGAGCGGCTCGAGCGCGCGATCGAGCACGGCCGCAAGACCAGCTTCAGCAACTTCATCGCGTTCTACGAAGCCGAAGCGGCGTTCGGCGCCTGGCTCGCCGGTGACGACGCCGACTACGCGCTGCACGCGTTCGCGCTGGAAGCCGAAGTGGTGCGCGAAGGCGTGCGCGGCTTCGCGTTCTTCTCGGCCGCCACGCGCGGGCACGAGCGCGAGCCGCAGCAGCACGACCACCTCAAGTGGGTCGCCTGCGGCAACCTCGTCGCGGCAGCGAACACCGAAGACGAGGCGACCGCGCTGCGTTACGCCGATGTCGCGCGCGAAGCCGCGGCGGCGAATCGATCGCCGTTCACGCAAGTCCTCGCCGCGCTCGCCGTCGCCGAGCTGAGCCCGAGCCGGCGGAGTGCGCTGCGCGCCGAAGCCGCTTCGCTCGCGCGGCGGATCGACGCCGCGGAACTGCACGCGGCGGTCGACGCGATCGGGCGCGGCGAGCACGGCGGCTTCCTCGAGCCGTTCGTGCGCCGCTACCGCCGCGACGCCGAAGGCGGCCTCCCGAAGGGCGGGCTCATCGTCGAACTCGTCACCGGTCGCGTCGTGCGCGACGGCGAGCCGGTGACGCTCGCCGAGCGCGAGCACGCGTTGCTGACCGCGATCGCGATGCGCGCCGAGGCGCTCTCGCGCGACCGGCTCACCGATCTGCTGTGGCCCGACCTCGGCGAGAGCGCGGCGCGCAACGCGTTCCACGTCTGCCTGCACCGGCTCAAGTCGCGGCTTGGCGACGAGAACGCGGTCGTGCGCACGCGCGAGGGCTACCGGCTCGGCAACGACGTACGCGTCGACCTGTGGGAGATCGACCGCGCGCTCGGACCACTGCGCACGAGCGAGCCGCCCGACGCGCGCCGCGTCGCCGCGCTGCGCGAACTGCACGACCGGCTGCGCGCCTCACGCCCGCCGAAGTTCGAGGCCTGGGAGTGGTTCGAGCAGACCGAACGCCACCTGCGCGAACTCCGGTGTGAAGTCGCGCAGACGCTGGCGAAGCACGCGCTTGAAGACGGCCGCACGCAAGATGCCCTCGCGCTCTGCCACGAGATGATCGCCTACGACTCCTGCGACGAACCCGCCCGCGAGATCGCGATCCGCGCCTTCCTCGCCAGCGGCGACCGCGCCGCGGCGCTGCGCCACTTCCGCCAGTACCGCGACGTCCTGATGTCCGAACTGCAGTGCGAACCGTCGGACGCACTCGCTGCACTCGTCGGCGCGACGAGCTAGACGACTACGTCTTCGGCGGACCCTGCCGGCACGAGGTCGTCCCGTTGTTCCAGAGCGGCTGCGTCGGGTAGTTCCCGGCGTACACGTTGTTCACGATGCCGTGCCACTCGCACTTGTCGCCGATCTCGTCGTCGTTCGCGTCGATCCAGCCGGTCGGGTTCGCCACGCCGTTGGGGTGTGGATCGGTCATCGTCTCGGCGATCTCGTGGCCCAGGATGATGCTGACGCCGTCGAGCGTGCCCGGCTTGTTGACTTCGCCGACGCCACAGCTGTGGCCGACGTCGGGCAGATACGGCATGACGGTAAACGGAATGAGCATGTCGTGCTGGTTGAACGTGTAGGAGTGGTACGCGCACCAGTCGCCGCCCATGCCGACGTAGCCCGACGGATACGTACCGGTCGGCAAGAAGATGACGTAGTTGACGTTGGTTCCGACGACGGGGTTCGCGCCGGCTTCGATCATCGAGAAGTGCTGCGCCGCGCGGAGCGCCTCGGCACCCATGTCTTGGTTGACCGCCATTTGCGGTGGATCGCTAGCGGTGTCGTTCCACGATCCGACGAGCATGGTCGTCGGGTTTCCGGTCGGCACGCCGTTCGCGTCTTTGTATTGCAGCACGTCGTTGAGCCAGCGGCTCCCTTGCGCGGCCTTGAGGAACGCCTTCGCGTAGGCGCGCAGGTTGTGCGGATCGCCTGCCCCCGGCACCGACGGGTCCGCACCCGGCGTCGCGCTGGCCCAGCTCCTCCCCCACCAGACGAGATAGATCTTCGGCGCCGTCTGCACCGGACCGCCGTAATAGCTGAGGTTGATCGGCGCCGCGGCCACCTGCGTCTGGCGCTCGCTCGCCGCGACCGGGTCGTACGCCAGCGCGCCGCGCACGAACGCGCCGGTCTGCGGATCGACCGCGAGCCGCCGCGTAATCATCTGCAGCGGCCGCACCGCGCCCGTCTGGTCCGCCGCGCGCGGCGCGGGAACCGTGCCCGTCGTGAACGACCCGCCGGCCGAACACGCGGCCAGGAGCACCACCGAGACGAACGCCGCACTGCGAAGAGACGCCACAACTGATCCTCCGTGAAGAGGCACCCACTGCGCGAGAAGACCCGCTTGCGGCGGCGGTCGCTCGTCCCCTGCCTCAGACTGCCCGGCGGTGCGTCTCTTGATCCAAACGTGACCGGGCTTACCCCTAGATGGTGCTCAGACGGCGAGCGCTGCGCGGTCGACTTTCTTGCCGCCGAGGTCACCGGATCAATCTCGTGAATCCATCGCTGACTTGGGCCCGACTTGCGCTCATCGCCGGCGCGCTCCAGGGCGACAACGAGTTCGGCTCGCTCATCAATCCGCCGCGAACGTCGACGGCAGTATGGCGCTCGCGACGTCGCGCACGCTGGCAATGGCTCCGGTTGGCTAGCGCCGCCTGTCGTCGGGCTCGCCGTCCCATCCCTCGCGCCAGTGCAAGTTCGTGATTGGTGAGGAAGCTACGCCTTTCACGCCAGCAAGATCGGCCTTCGAGGCGTACGCGGACACGATCTCCCTGAGCATGAACACGCTAAGGCCTAAGTCTCGCGCCATCTTGGGATAGTTCGGCGCCTCA
>Ga0213871_10000010_pt1 | contig 12910 bp, 10 predicted proteins | sample VelepicomBERX_R1_FD_161059 | JGI IMG/M metagenome (GOLD analysis project Ga0213871, IMG submission 161059) | Rhizosphere microbial communities from Vellozia epidendroides in rupestrian grasslands, the National Park of Serra do Cipo, Brazil - RX_R1 | ecosystem: Host-associated > Plants > Roots >... | reverse complement strand
TACTGCCGGAACTACTACTACGCCGACCCAGCCCGATTCAACGCGCGAAAGCGCGTGCGGATGAAGGGCTATCGAGAGCGGAACCGCCGCTACATCAAAGACTTTCTTCGCACGCATCCGTGCGTCGACTGCGGCGAAGACGATCCGGTCGTTCTCGAGTTCGATCACGTCCGCGGCGTGAAGCGCAGAGAGATCAGCATCCTCGTCAGCGAGGGTACGGGGATTCATATCCTGGCGCTGGAGATCGCGAAATGCGTCGTTCGCTGCGCGAATTGCCACCGGCGACGAACATCCGCAATCCATGGCTACTGGAAGCAAGCGCACCGAGCAGGCGAACGACAATGGCCTGTCCAATCGCTCGCAGTCGCCGCGGTGATTGTAGCTCAGTTGGTTAGAGCGTCGGATTGTGATTCCGAAGGCCGCCGGTTCGAGCCCGGTCAGTCACCCCAGGCAAGCGGCCCCGCGCCCCAGGCGCGGGGCTGTCGTCTGTCCGGTCGACCTCGCGCTGGCCCGGAGAAACTCCGGGCCGTCGCGAACCGTTCCTCACGCGCGCGCCTGTAGCTCAGTCGGTAGAGCAGCGGACTTTTAATCCGTTGGTCGAGGGTTCGAGTCCCTCCGGGCGCACCAGCTCGCCCGTGTGACGGGGCCGGCTCTTGACGAGCCGGCCTCCGTCCGGGTACCCTGTCTGTCGTTGCACCGCTAGCTCAATGGTAGAGCAGTTGACTCTTAATCAATTGGTTGTAGGTTCGAGTCCTACGCGGTGCACCATGGAAACGAAAGCGCCCGGCCGAGCACGACCGGGCCTTCGTCTTTCTCAGGCCCCGCCGGCGCCGGCGCGCGAGATCGCGGCGGAGAGTGCGGCGGCGGCGATCGCGCGGTGGCTGATGCGGTTCTTCTCCTCGGCCGCCATCTCGGCGAAGGTCAGGCCGGTCGGCGGGTAGAGGAAGACCGAGTCGAACGAGAAGCCGAGTTCGCCGCGCTCTTCGGGCGCGATGAGGCCGTCGACCGTCCCCATCGTCGCGAACTCGCGGCCTTGCGCGTCGATGAAGTGGAGCGCGCAGACGAACCGCGCGCGCCGGTCGTGCCCCCCGAACTCCGCCATCTCCGTCAGCAGCTTGCGGCGGCGCTCGGGCCACGAAAGGTCGGCGCCGCCGTAGTACGCGGTCAAGACGCCGGGCCGGCGGTCGAGCGCATACACTTCGAGACCGGAGTCGTCCGCCAAGACGTTCGCCGGACGGCCCGCGCGGTGGAGCTGCGCGTGCAGCGCGCGCGCTTTCAGCGCCGCGTTGTCGGCGTACGAGACGTCGCCTTCGAGCGGATCCTCGTAGTCGCCGAACGACGCCAGCTCGAAGCCGGCCTCGGCGAACAACGACTCCATCTCACGCAGCTTCCCGAAGTTCGTGGTGGCGACGTAGACCCTCATCCCAGGCGCCTCTTCGTCCAGCGAAATCCGACCTACTGCGTCTTACGTTTCATCGAGCCGCAGCACGGCCATGAAGGCTTCCTGCGGCAGGTCGACGCGGCCGACGCGCTTCATCCGCTCCTTGCCGACCTTCTGCTTCTCCAGCAGCTTGCGCTTGCGGGTGATGTCGCCGCCATAGCACTTCGCCAGCACGTTCTTGCGCATCGCGCTGACCGTCTCGCGTGCCACGACCTTGCCGCCGATCGCGGCCTGGATCGGGACGTCGAACATCTGGCGCGGGATCAGCTCCTTGAGCTTCTCCGTCAGCGCGCGGCCGCGCACCGGCGCCTTCTCGCGCGCGACGATGAACGAGAGCGCGTCGACCGGCTCGCCGTTGAGCAGAATCTCCAGCTTGACGAGGTCGCCTTCGCGGTAGCCGATCAGCTCGTAGTCGAGCGACGCATAGCCTTTCGTGCGGCTCTTGAGCTGGTCGAAGTAGTCGATGATCACCTCGATCAGCGGCATCTCGTAGCTCAGGATCACGCGGCCGTCGACCAAGTATTCCATGTTCGCGAGCGAGCCGCGGCGGTTCTGGGTCAGCTCCATGATCGCGCCGACGTAGTCGGGCGGCGTGATGACCGTCGCCTTGACGTACGGCTCTTCCATCGTCGCGATCTTGTCGCGCGCCGGAAGCTTGGCGGGATTGTCGATGTTCTCGACGGTCCCGTCGGTCATCGTCACGCGAAAGACGACCGACGGCGACGTCGCGATCAGGTCGAGGTTGTAGTTGCGCTCGAGCCGCTCTTGCACGATCTCCATGTGCAAGAGGCCGAGAAACCCGCAGCGGAAGCCGAAGCCCAGCGCGATCGACGACTCCGGTTCGTAGTGGAGCGCCGAGTCGTTGAGCGCGAGCTTCTCCAGCGCGTCGCGCAGCTCGGAGACCTCGACGCCTTCGTTCGGGTAGAGCCCGCAGTAGACCATCGGGACGATCGGCTTGTAGCCGGGGAGCGGCTCCGGCGCCGGGTCGTCGGCGAGCGTGACCGTGTCGCCGACGTCGATGTCGCCCAGCGACTTGATGTTCGCGATGACGTAGCCGACGTTCCCGACCGCCAGGCTCTGCGTCTTGCGCATCTCGGGCTTGAACACGCCGACTTCGGTCGCTTCGTAGACGCGCCGGTGCGCCATCGACATGAAGCGCGAGCCGGCGCGCAGCTCGCCGTCGACGACGCGTACGTAGGCGACGACGCCGCGGTACGGGTCGAACTGCGCGTCGAAGACGAGCCCGCGCAGCTTCTCGCCGCGCGCCGTGGGCGGCGGAATGCGCGTGACGATCGCTTCGAGGATCTCCTCGATCCCGATCCCTTCCTTCGCCGAGGCGGGGATCGCGTCGGAACCCTCGATGACGAGCAGCTCCTCGATCTCGCCCTTGACGCGCTCGACGTCGGCCGCCGGCAGGTCGATCTTGTTGATGACCGGGATGATCGTCAGGTCCTGCGCCAGCGCGAGGTGGTAGTTGGCGAGCGTCTGCGCCTCGATCCCCTGCGCCGCGTCGATCACCAGCAGCGCGCCCTCGCATGCGGCGAGCGAGCGCGAGACCTCGCTGGAGAAGTCGACGTGCCCCGGCGTATCGATGAAGTTCAGCTCGTACGTCTGCCCGTCGCGCGCCGTGTAGGTCAGCGTGACCGGGTGCATCTTGATCGTGATCCCGCGCTCGCGCTCGAGGTCCATCGCGTCGAGCAGTTGCTCTTCCATCTGGCGCTGCTCGACGGTCTTGGTGAACTCCAGCAGCCGGTCGCTGAGCGTCGTCTTGCCGTGGTCGATGTGCGCGATGATGCAGAAGTTGCGCACCTGAGCGGGGTCGCTCGGCGCGACGTCCGATTCGCGTTGGATCACGAGGTCACGGACTGCACGGCTCGCCCGCGGCGAGACGCATCACGAACTGCAGGACGATGAACACGACCAGAAAGGAAAGGTCGAGCCCGCCGAGCGGCGGGATGACGCGGCGCACCGGCGTGAGGACCGGTTCGATCACCATCGCGAGGTAGTCCGTCCAGCGCCCGCGCAGGCTCGGAATCCACGAGACGACCGCGTACACGAGCATCAGCAGCAGGTACAGACCGAAGAGCTTGGAGAGAACGTCCCAGACGATGCACGGCAGCATCCCTGCTCATACCCCCGACGGATCGGGAAGTGTCGCCAGCACCTTCGCAGGGACCCCGTTGAGGAACGGCTGCGGGTCGATCGCGTTGCCCTCGTACATGACTTGATAGTGGAGGTGCGGTCCGGTCGACTCGCCGGTCGAGCCGACGAATGCGATCGGCTCGCCCTTCGTCACGCGCGCGCCCGCCGAGACCGCGACGCGCGAGAGATGCGCGTACCAGGTGTGGTAGCCGTTGCCGTGGTCGATGTCGACCTTGAGGCCGAACCCGCCGTCCCACGTCGCGCTGACGACGGTGCCGGCCGCGCTCGCACGCACCGTGTCGCCGTAGTCGGCCGCCAAATCGACGCCCTTGTGGAACTCCGGCCACGGGTCCGTGCGCCAGCCGTAGCCGGCCGCGATCGCACCGTTGACGGGGTTGAGCGACGGAATCGACGCGATCATCCGCTCGCGCGCGATCGACGCGAGCCGCCGCAGGTTCAGCACGCGCATCGCGACGCGCTGCAGACGGTTCGCGTCGTCCTGCGTCGCCGCCGACGCGCGCGCGAGGCTGCGCAGCCGCGCCTGCAGCGCGGCGAAGTCGGCACGGCGCGGCGCCTCGGACGGAGCAACGAACGCGTGCTGGTTCTTCGAACCGCGGTCGGCGCCGATCAGCCGCTTGATCTCGGCGTTCTCCTTCTGCACCGCCTTCAGCTGGTTCGCCAAGGCGTCGGCTTGCTTGTCGATCGACTGCAGCTTCGTCTGCTGCTCCGCCGTCAGCGACTGCAGCTCGCGCACGTTCGCCTCGGCGACGTGCAGCTGATACGTGTGGAAGCCGGCCGCGGCGAGGAGCGCCAGCAGCAGCGCGGCGCCGAGCAGCATCAGGTGGCGTCGCGTGAACGCGAGCCGGTACACCGAGTACCCGCTCGGCGGAATGATCTTGATGAGGAACGTGTTCTTCGCGTCGTTCACGTCGACGCCGCTCGCGCTTTGGCGATCGCCGCCAGCTCTTCGTCCGAGGGGTCCTGCGCGGGCTTGAACGCCGCGACCGACTTGCCGTACGTGCGCGTATCCTCGCGCGAGTAGATGCTGCTCAGCACGACGCCGTCGCCGTCGCGGTTCAGCAGCGCGAGCGCGTACGAGAGGTCCGAGCCGACGTCGCTGAACGCGTTGTAGCGCACGAAGCCGACGCGCGGGATCTCCGTGCGCGCGGTCTTTTCGAGGGCGTCGATCCGGCGCAGCTCGACCTCTCGCGCGGCGTCGGCGTCGGCGCGCGCGCGTTCGAGCGCGGCGAGCCGGTCCGTCGCGCCGGTCGCGCCGCCGCCGAGCAGTCCGTCGTGCGTGTCGAGGATCGCGCGGAGCGCGCGGGCACGCGGGGACGCGACGAGCAGGTGGTACCCGATCGTCACGATGAGCGCGCTCGCTACGCCGGCGAGCACGGCCGTGATGAGATTCTGCATGACAAAAGAAAGGCCAGGACGAGGACCAGGTGGTTCGCGGCACACGGAGTCGTCCGCTTACCGTTGCTCCCTTCCGGGCCTGGCGGGGTTCACGGATTACCGTTGCGCGAGGCCCAACCCTCGTCGAGGCTCCGCCTATGATACCCGGCGGCGGGGATTTGGGGAAGCCCGGGGCCAAGTGGCAGGCCGGCCGGTCGTGTTACCGGGCGGCGTCCGGCCCGCTCGACGAAAAGGGACACCGTGTACCGCGCACTGCGACGAATTGCGCCGCCCGCCTCCGAGCCGACCTCGGCGCCGCCGCAGCACGCCGGCCCGCGCGCAGCGCCGACACCCCGCGGTGGGGCACACCGCCTGGCGAACCTCGTCGCACCCGGCCCCGGCGTCATCCAGCGCACGCTGACCGTGAAGAAGGTCGACTTCAACCCCGACGAGGCGCAGGCCGACGATCCCGAGGCCGGCTACAAGGACTCGGACATCGACGTCGCGGCCGTGCGCGGAACGCTGCGCGACTACTTCGCCGACGCGGGGGCCGCGCAGGCGTATCCCGGCGGCAATGCCCCCGTCAACAACGTGTACCGTAACGCGCTGCGCATCGCGCTGGCGGGGCTCGGCGGCGTGAACCTGGAGGCGCGTGACATCCCGACGCTCGCCGACGCCGTGACGGCGCACCTGGTCGGCGCGGTCGGGATCCCTGCCGGCGAACAGGGACGCATCCGCCTCGCGGTGCTGACCGCGCTCGCCGAGCATTCGTTCCGGCTGCCCGCCGCAAAGGGCACGCTGTTCGACGAGATGATCGAGGCCGCGCGCGCGAACGGGACGGTCTCGCGCGCGAAGGGGACGCCGAACCAAGTCCCGCCGGGGAATCTGCCGGGCGGCCGCGGCGGTGCGGTGAGCGGCGCGATCGCCGCCGTGCGCGCGGCGAACCACGTCATTCTCGCCTTCGACACGGTCGACTACGACGCGACGCGCACGCTGCCGGAGCTGCTGCACGACGCGATTCCGCCCGTTGCGGGGCGCTCGCCGCATCACGGCAAGGCCGGTTGGCTGCCGGCGGTCGCGGTCCCGCCGTACGCGAAGCAGTTCTTCGACAGCTTCCACGGGACGCATCGCTCGACCGAAAAAATCGTCGAGGCGGGAAACGGCGGCGACCTGCACCCAGGGCGGTTGAAGCGCCGCAAGACGGCGATCGCGAAGCGCTTCAACGACCTCGGCAGCGACCGCGCGAAGCTGATCGCCGTCTGGTCCAACTACTCGCAGCGCGCGTCGGGCGTCAGCTTTCCCTACATCGAGTTCAACGGACCGGGTTTGATCAGCCGCATCGTCTATGACTACGTGAGCGACAAGTTCTACGCGACGCTCCACTACCAGTGGAGCGCCGGTTGGAACCCGTTCTTCGAGATGACCGGCGAGGCAGATTTATAGCCGCGGTCCGAATACGGACGTCTAAGGCGCCGCTTTCGTGAAATCGGACGGGATTGCGAACAGACCGGCGTCCGATGCGCCGAGCGCGCGCAGGTTACCGCGTTCGGTCAGGAAGCCGAGGCCGCTCGATGCGCCCGAGGGCTGCGGTGCCGGGGTCGCGCCGCTGCCGGAGATCGTCACCAGCGAGTAGAGCGCGAGGCGGTTCGAGGGCGGGGTCGGGCCGCTGCGCTTCGCGCTGAAGGTCGGGCGGCAGCCGCCGCTCGGTGCGGACGGCATGACGACCTCGCCGGCGGTCGTCGGGACCGGCGGGCGCCGGATCGGGCACGCGTTGACCGTCGGCCGCGGCAGCGCGGACAGGTACTCGACCTCCTGGAGCGAGGCGCTCCCGTCGCGGCAGCTCCCGGTCGACTGGGTCATCGCGAAGGTGACCGTCGAGTCGAAGCCGCTGGTCGGATAGCTCTCGATCCGCTGCGCGCCGAGCGCGCGGGTCGTCGCGGTCAGGCTGGCGACGCCCGTGCCTGGCTGCTGCGGCTCCGACGGCGCCGGACGGCCGCGGCGCGGGGCCGGCATCGGCGGGGCGGTCGGGACCGGTTCGCTGTTCGGGTCGTAGACCGTGTACGTCTTATGGGCGAGGTCGAGATGGATGACCTGGCCCGCGTCGCACTTGCGGATCGTCGCGGTTTGCGCGGTGACGTCGTCGGCCCGCTCCCAGCCGTTCCAGTACGCGTAGCGGATGAGGTGTGGGCTGAGGAACCCGCGCGCCGCCGCGGCGAGCGCGCCGAACTGCGCCCCGAGCGACTGCTGCACCGCGTTGTCGACCGCGTTCGCCATCGCATCGGAGGCGACGGCACCGGCGATCGAACCGGCTCCGCCGCCGCCGGCGATCACGCTGGCGATGTTGCCGAGGCTGATCCCGCGCTTGCGGGGCGCCGGGGTCGGACTCGCCGCGGCGGCGACGCTGAGCGCGTTCATGTCGGCCTGGAAGTTGCCGGGCGGCGGTGGGGTCGCGCCGACGACGACGCGGACGATCTCGTCGTAGGCGATCCCGGGGGCCGGCGCGGCGTCCGGCACCGCCGGTGCGAGCAGGGCGGCGAACGCGACGGCGGCGCTCGCCCGAAGTAGCGGACGGAGCATAGCACGGCCATCTCCGCCGATCGCTTCACCCGCCCCTCCGCGGACGGCCACATGTTCGGCCGCTCGTGACGGAACACACGTCCGGTCCGCGAACGTACAGGGCACGATGAACTCCGTATTCTCGCGTAGCTGGGCCGCGCTGTTGGCGGCGATGCTCCTCGTCCTGCCGCAAGGGGCGCCGGCCAAGCCGGCGGCAAGCGTCCTCGCGGTCGACTGGTCGCTGACGCCGCAGCAGATCACCTCGTCATGCGCGACCGCGATCAAAGCGATGCGCCGGCACGTCGACGCGCTCGTGCGCGCCCGCTCGCGGCGCACGTTCGACACGGTCGTCCTCGCGCTGGAGAACGCGTCGTCCGACTTCAACGACGACCTCGCCGCGCAGGGCTTCCTCTACAACGTCTCGACCGACGCGAAGGTCCGCAAGGCCTCGCTGCAGTGCGCGACCGATGCGGGGAACGCGATGAGCGAGATCAGCGCGCGGCCCGACCTCTTCCGCGCGCTCGCCGACGCGAACGCGAGCAAGACCGCGCACGGCGCGGCGGAGCTGAAGCTCACGCAGCTCTGGCTCGTCGCGCTCAAGCGCAGCGGTGCGGGGCTCCCCGACGCGCAGCGCCGCGAGTTCGTCGCGCTCGAGCAGAAGCTGACCGACGATCAGAACAAATTCTCGGCGAACCTCGGCAACGACGAGACGGCGATCACGATCACCGCCGCGCAAGCCGCGCCGCTTCCGCCCGACTTCGTCGCCGGCACGCTCAAGAAGACCGCCGACGGCGGCTACACGGTCCCGGTCAACGAGTCGACGATCGGGCCGTTCCTGCAGAACCAGACCGACGAGTCGGCACGCAAGGCGTTCTACATCGCGTACAACAACCGCGGCGGCGAAACGAACGTGAAGCTGCTGGAAGACGCGATCGCGACGCGCGACCGGCTCGCGCACATCCTCGGCTATCCGACCTGGGCCGCGTTCGTGCTCGCCGACAAGATGGCCGGGACGCCGCAGCGCGTCGACCGCTTCCTCGGCCAGATCGACACCGCGATCATCACCAAGGCGCGCCAGGAGCGCGACGAGGACGCGGCGCTCAAGACGGCGTCGTTCCCCGGCTCGACGCTCGAGCAGTGGGACCAGACGTTCTACGAGAACCAGCTGCGCAAGACGAAGTACGCGGTCGACCAGAACGAGATCAAGCAGTACTTCCCCGTGCAGCACGTCGTCGACAGCGTGTTCGCGATCTACCAGCAGCTGCTCGGCGTGCGCTTCGCGCGCAACACGACCGTTCCGGTGTGGCAGCCGCAGGTGCAGGCTTACGACGTGACCGACGCTGCGAGCGGGAGGCCGCTGGGACGCTTCTACCTCGACCTCTTCCCGCGGCCCGGCAAGTACGACCACTTCGCAAACTTCCCGATCATCGCGCGGCGCGTGCTCCCCGACGGGACCGTGCGCCTCGCCACGAGTTCGATCGTCGGCAACTGGCCGCAGCCCGCGCCCGGCAAGCCCGCGCTGCTGACGCAGGGTGACGTCGAGGTTTTCTTCCACGAGTTCGGCCACTGCATGGCGGCGACGCTCGCGACGCCGGCGTACGAGACGCTCAGCGGCGGCTTCCGGCAAGACTTCGTCGAGGCACCCTCGCAGATGCTCGAGAACTGGGCCTGGGACCCGGCGATCCTCAAGCGCGTGAGCTCCGAGGCGACGACCGGCGCGCCGCTGCCCGACGACCTGATCCAGAAGATGATCGCGGCGCGCTACGTGCACTACGCGCTCGCGACGACCGGCCAGATTCTCTACGCGACGGTCGACATGAAGTACCACACGATGAAGCCGCCGGTCGACACGACGGCGGTGTGGGCTGCGACGGTCGCCGAGACGACGCCGAACGCGTTCGTCGCGGGGACGCACCCGCAGTCGTCGTTCGGCCACCTGATGGGCGGCTACGACGCGGGCTACTACGGTTACCTGTGGTCGAAGGTGTACGCGCAGGACATGTTCTCGCGCTTCAAGGCCGAGGGGCTGACGAACCCGAGCGCCGGAATGGCTTATCGCAACGACATCCTCGCGCCGGCGCGGCTGCGGGAGCCGGACGATTCGGTTCGCGCGTTCCTGGGCCGCCCCATGAACCCGAACGCGTTCTACCGCGAGCTGGGGATCTCGCCACCGCAGGCGCGCCGCTGAGCGCCGTCAGTGCGGTATTGCGCCGCGCTGACGTAGCGTACTAGCGTACCGCGAGGCGGGTGTGGGCGGCACCGCTGGCTGGAGGGCCGGCGTTGTCGTCACCTTGCCTCTCGCGTGTTCGGATCGGCGCGGATGCCCCGCGCTGATCCGACGCGCTCGACCTACTGCGCCTCGCGGCACCTGCTGCGTAACCTCGACCGCCCGGCCGAGCTGCGCCGCAACCCGCTCGTGCGCGACTACTTCGCGGCAGCGGACGCGCTCGAACGGATCGGCGCGGCGGTACAGTGCGCGCTCGCGCGCGCACACGAAGGCGGCGGCGGACGCGGACGGCCCGACCCGGCACGCATGCGCGCCGCGCTGCTGCGCTGCGAGATCGACCGCCAGCCGCTCGCGACCGTCGCAGCGGAACTCGGTCTTTCGGAGCGGCAACTTCGCCGCGAGCGCCGCGCCGCGCACACGGCGTTCGCACGCGCCTTCACACGCGGCGACGCCGGCGAGGCGCAGGCGGTCGCGTCGGCCGACCTCGCGACGCTGCGGTTGACTGAAGCGGTCGAGTTGCACGAGCTGGCGCAGACGCCGCTTGCGCTCGCAGCGCTCGATGCGGTCGCGCGCGATGCGCCGCGCGCGGAGCGGCGCATCGAGGCGCTCTGCCTCGCTGCCGAGGTCGAGTCCGACGGTGCCGATCAGGAGCGTGCGGCGGCGCACCTGGACGCGGCGCGCGCGCTGCTCGTGCTGGACTCTGGCGAGCTGGACGCCGCGGCATTGCCGGCGGCCGAGGAACAGCTGGACTTCGCGGGGTGGCTGCTGCGCTGGCACGGCGGTGGCTGCGGCGGGATCGGCGCCCCGCCGCCCGCCGTGTACTGCGCGCGGGACGCGGCACGCGCGCCCGACGAGCGCAGACGCGCGCTGTTCGTCCGCGCCTGTGCCGCGTACGCGACGCAGCGCTGCGAGACCGGCGATGCCGTGCTCGCGCGCGAGGCGCTCGACCGCGGCGCGCAGGTCATTCCGACGCTCGCGCCGGTCCGCACGAAAGAACGGCTCGCGCTCGCCGCGGCCGACGCGAAGCTCGCGGCGCTGCGCGCGCCGGCCGATGCGGTGCGCGAGCGGTTGCTCGCGCTCGAACGCGACGCCGCGCGGCTCGGGCACGTGCGCACACGGCTCGGTGCTCGCGCGGAGCGGCTCGGCGGCGAGGCGTCGCCACGCGAGCGTCCCGGCAGCGTCGTCGCGACCAGCCTGCGCCCGTTCGGTGCGTTCGAGCGCCGCACGATGGCCCGCACCTTCGCCGCCGCCGCGCTCATCGCCGCGCGCGCCGAAGCAAACCCGCCGGCCGCGCTGCGCGCCGCCATGCTCGCCGAACACGCGGTCGCGCCGCGCTGCGTGATCGCGCTGCAGGCGCGCTGCCTGCGCGCGGCGGTCGGCGCGCAGCTCGGCCGGTTCGACGAGGCGCGCGCGGTCGCGCTGGCGGTGCGGTTCGACGCGGAGCGGATCGGGAACCACCGCCTGCGCGGCGCCGCGGCGCGACACCTGGCCGCGATCGCGCACGCGCAGGGCCGCACCGGCGAGGCGCGCGCGCACCTGCGCGAGGCGTTGTTGCTGCTCGAACGCTACGGCACGTACCGCTCGCTGATGCGCGCGAACGCGCTCGCGCGGACGCTGGCCGTCGGCTGAGCGCCGTGCGCGTACCTTCCGGCCAACTTCGCGGCGTTCACGCCGCCGCAACGAGTCGGACGCGCGTTCGTTCGCGTAGCGGCGCAGGATGATGCTCGCAATGCGCACCTTCGTGATGCTCGCGATCCTCGCGTCGGCCTGCGGATGCGGCGGCGGCGGAGGCGGCTCGCCCTCGCCGTCGTCGTTCGCCGTCGCCACGCCGACGCCGACCCCGACCGCACCGCCCGCCGGCCCCCTCGCGCTCTCAGCGGGAAGCGTCGCGCTCACGCTGATCGGCGCGAGCACGACCGTCACCGCGAGCGAACCCGGCTACGCCGGAACCGTCACGCCCGACGCGAGCGCCTGCGGCGGCGTGGTGAGCATCGCGCCGGCCGCCGCCGCGGCACCGGCGACGTTCACGCTCACCGCGCGCGGCGCCGGAACGTGCACGCTCGCCTTCGGCGACGCGTTCGGCCAGCGCACGAGCCTTGCCGTCGGCGTGACCGTCACGCAGGGGAGCATCAAATGAGGTCGGTCCCATTCGCGAGAGGGCTCGCGGTTGCCGCGTCGTGCGCGCTCATTCTCGGCGGCTGCAGCGGCGGCATGCGCGCCGTCCCGGCGCAGCGTCCGGCGAGTACGGCGGTCCGCGCGACGGTCGGCTTCACGATTCGCTGGCCCGACCGCGGCGTGCGCGGCGTGCGGCGGCCGGCGTTCATCTCGCCGTCCGCGCTCGGCGTCGTCGTCGAGGTGAATCCCGACGCACAGCCTGCCGGGCCGGTGACGTTCGCGAACAACCCGCAGACCGCCGGCGGGACGTCGACGCTCGCGATCGACGCGCCGGTCGGTGCGGACGTCTTCGTGATCTCGCTCTACGACCAGCCGCAGACCGCCGGCGAAACCTCCGCCACCGGGAACGAACTCGGCCGCGTCACCGTCGCGCAGACGATCGCCGCGAACGCGACGAACACGCTGAGTGCGACCGTGATCGGAACCGTCGCCGGCGTGCGGACCGGACCGCTCCCGAACCAGCCGAACGTCGTACCGATCGCGGGCACGAGCCCCGCCGCGTACGAGCTGGTCGGTCGCGCGCCGGCGACGTTCGCCGCCGCGCCGCTCGACGCCGACGGCAACGTGATCGTCCAGCCCGACGCGCCGCCGGCGATCTCCCTCGCGCCGAACGGCCGCGCGGTCGGGATCGTCAGCGTCACGCCGCTCGCCGGAACGGCCAACGAATTCACCGTACAAGCCGTCGCGCCGAACACGACGACCTACCCGACGGCGCTCGTCGCGACCGCCGCCGACGCCAACGGCGGAACCGTGACGTCGTCGACGATCGTCGACGTCACCAGCGCCGTCTACGTCGCGTACGCGAACGGCGGCACGCCCGCCGTCGCGCGGTTCGACGCGCGCGGCGCCGTCCTGCCGCTCCCGGCCGGCGCGTTCGCAGGATTGACGAACCCCGTCGCACTCGCATACGACGCCGCCGACCGCGCGATCTTCGTCGCCGACGCCGGCCTCGGCGCAGTGCGTGCGTTCGACGA
>Ga0213871_10000009_pt1 | contig 13256 bp, 10 predicted proteins | sample VelepicomBERX_R1_FD_161059 | JGI IMG/M metagenome (GOLD analysis project Ga0213871, IMG submission 161059) | Rhizosphere microbial communities from Vellozia epidendroides in rupestrian grasslands, the National Park of Serra do Cipo, Brazil - RX_R1 | ecosystem: Host-associated > Plants > Roots >... | reverse complement strand
CCTTCGCCTGGGGGGTGCGCTCGAACGCCTTGTACGCGATCGTCAAACCGCCGAGGTCGGCGATCGCTTCGCCCTGGACGAGCCGGCCGTTCTCGTGCTGGCCCGGCGCGGGTTCGAACGCGTCGAACTCGTCGACGATGCACTGCGCCTTCGCCTTGAACGCGGCGGCGTCGGACGGCTGCCACCAGTCGGTGAGGTTCCCCTTCGCGTCGAACTGGCGGCCCTCGTCGTCGAAGCCGTGCGTCATCTCGTGGCCGATCACGGCGCCGATCGCGCCGTAGTTGACCGCGTCGTCGGCGTTGGCGTTGAAGAACGGCGGGCCGAGGATGCCGGCCGGGAAGACGATCTCGTTGTTCGAGGGATTGTAGTACGCGTTGACGGTCGGCGGCGTCATCCCCCACCGCGCGCGGTTCGTCGCCGTGCCGATCCGCGCGATCGTGCGGGCGTTGTTCCACTGCTGCACCGCGAGCGCGTTCGCCGCGTACGGCGCGTCGTTCGGGATCGTCAGCGTCGAGAAGTCTTCCCACCTGTCGGGATAGCCGACCTTCTTGGTGAACGCGGCGAGCTTCACTTCGGCCTGCGTTTTCGTCTGCGGGCTCATCCAGTCGAGCGTGCCGATGTCGTCGTGGAGCGTCGCCTGCAGGTTGTCGACGAGCGCTTGCGCGCGCGCCTTCGCCGAGGGCGGGAAGGCGGCCGCGACGTACGCGCGGCCGAGCACGTCGCGCAGCGACGCGTCCGTCGCGGTCGTGCAGCGCTGCCAGCGCGGGAGCTGCGCGGTCACGCCGAACAGCACGCCGCTGCGGAAGCCGAAGTTCGCGTCTTCGAACCGCTTGGGCAGTTGGTTCGCGTACGCGTCCGCGACGTGGAAGCGCAGATACGCCTTCCACGCGTCGAGCGGCGTTGCGGTGAGCTGCGTGCTGTACGCGGTCACATAGGCCGGGACGGTGACGTCGACCGTGTCGAACGCCGGCGCATGGTACGCGGCGAAGAACGCCGGCCACGGGATGTTCGGGCCGAGCGCCGCGAGCTTGTCGAGCGAGGTCGGGTTGTAGGTCTTGGTCGGGTCGCGCAGGTCGGCGCGCTTGGGCGTCGCGTCGGCGATCTTCGTTTCGAGCGCGATCACCGCCGCCGCTTCGGTCGCGCTCGCGGTCGCGTCGTCGCCGAGGTTCGTCAGCTGCGATGCGACGTAGTCATGGTAGGCGCTGCGAATCTTGTCGGCGCGGTCACCCGCGTTGAAGTAGTAGTCGCGGTCGGGAAGCCCGAGCCCGCCGAAGGCGAGCCCCGCGATCTGCTTCGACGAATCTTTCGTGTCGGCGGTGGCGATGAACGGCAGGCCGACGTTGACGCCGCTGCGCTGCAGTTGCACGATCGCCGTGACGAGCGTCGGGACGTCCTTTGCCGCGTTGATCGCGTCGAGCAGCGGCGCGACGGGCGTCGTGCCGGCCTTTTCGATCGCGTCGGTGTCCATGCACGCGCGGTAGAACGCGCCGAGCTTCTGCGCGTCGCTGCCGGCCGGCGCGTTCGTGACCTTCGCGTCCTCTTCGAGGATGTTGTGGAGCACGTCGCGATTGCGCTGCGCCAGCTCGTCGAAGCCGCCCCAGCGCGGGCGCCCGGTCGGCAGCGCGTGCGTCTTCGTCCAGCCGCCGGTCGCGAACTGGTAGAAGTCGTCGCAGGCCTTGCACGTCGGGTCGAGGTTGGCCGGGTCGAGTGCCGGCACGGTCGCTACCGCCGGTCCCGCCGCGCGGGCGCCGGTTGCGGCGAACGGGAGTGATGCGACGACGAGTGCGGTCAAAGCGGCGGCACCCAGCGCGCGCACCGCAAATCGAACGGGATTCATCACCAGACTTGACACCGGTCCTTTCGTACCATGGAAGAGGTTGCTGCGCACGAGAACGCCGCGGCGAACTCGGGCATGTTGGAAAGCGTGCCGGCCACGCGCAAACGGTCGTTCGGATGCGGGTCGATCGCCGCGAGCTGGCGCGTGTAATCCTCGGTTTCCAGCGAGCGCCACACCTGCGCGTAGGCGAGGAAGAAGCGCTGCTCCGGCGTGAAGCCGTCGATCGGTTCGTGCGCCGCGTACTGCGCGGTGCGCTGGAACGCCTTGAACGCGATCGTCGTCCCGCCGAGATCCGCGACGGCTTCGGCCTGCACGAGCTTGCCGTTCTCGTGCACGCCCGGCAGCGGTTCGAGCCGGTCGAACTGCGTCACGATGCACGCCGCGCGGCGGTCGAACCGCGCCGCGTCCTGCGGCGTCCACCAGTTCGCGAGGTTGCCGCGCGCGTCGAACTGGCGGCCTTGGTCGTCGAAGCCGTGCGTCATCTCGTGCCCGATCACCGCGCCGATCGCGCCGTAGTTCACCGCGTCGTCGGCGTCGGCGTTGAAGAACGGCGGCTGAAAGATCCCGGCCGGGAAGACGATCTCGTTGTTCGTCACGTTGTAGTACGCGTTGACGCTCGACGGCGTCAGTCCCCACAACGTGCGGTCGGTGGGCTTTCCGATCCGCGCCATCTCGCGCGCATGGTTCCAGTCGCGCACGCGCAGCGCGAGCACGGCGTACGGCGCGCCATCCGGAACGTCCAGCGTGGAGTAGTCGACCCAGGTGTCGGGATAGCCGACCTTTTCGGTGAACGCGTCGAGCTTCGCGACCGCGCGCGCGCGCGTGCGCGGGCTCATCCACGCGAGGTCCGCGACGTCGCTGCGCAGCATCGCGCGCAGGTTGGCGACCATCGCCTGCGCGCGGGCCTTCGCCGCCGGCGGGAAGCGGCGCGCGACGTAGGCTTTGCCGAGCGGCGTGCGCAGCGCGTACTCGGTCGCGCTCGTGCAGCGCTGCCAGCGCGGCAGCTGTTCCTTCACGCCGTACAGCACGCCGCTGCGGAAGGCGAACGACGCGTCGGCGAAGCGCGCCGGGAGCACGGCCGCGAGCGAGTCGGCGAGGTGGAAGCGCAAATACGCCTTCCACGTGTCGAGCGGCGTCGCGGCGAGCTGCGCGTCGTAGGCGCGGACGAACGACGGAACGCCGACGTCGACCCACGCGAACGGCGGCGCGCCGGCCTGCGCGAAGAAGCCCTTCCACGGCAGGTGCGGGGCGAGCGCGGTAAGCTTGTCGGGCGCGGTCGGGTGGTACGTCGCGCGCGGGTCGCGCAGTGCGATCCGGGTCGGCGTCGCGCGCGCGAGCGCGGTTTCGAGCCCGACGACTTGCGACGCTTCGGCGTCGGCGGCGCCGGCCGTGTCGCCGAGATTGCGCAACTGCGTCGCGACGTAGGCGCGGTACGCGCCGCGGATCGACGCGGTGCGCGCGTCGTCGTTCAGATAGTAGTCGCGGTCGGGAAGGCCCAGGCCGCCCAGGCCCAGCGCGGCGACGGTCTTCGAGGAGTCCTTCGTGTCGGGATCGGAGCCGAACCACAGGCCGTCGTTGACGCCGGCGCGCTGCAGCGCCGCGATCTGTTCGCCGAGCGCCGCGACGCCGGAGATCGCGGTGATCGCGCGCAGCAGCGGCTCGACCGGTGCGAGGTTCGCGCGCTCGATCGCGGGCTCGTCCATGCACGCGCGGTAGTACGTCCCGAGCTTCTGCACGTCGCTGCCGAGCGGCGCGTTCGTGCTCTTCGCGTCCTCTTCGAGGATCGCGTGCAGTTCGTCGCGATTGCGCTGCACCAGCTCGTCGAAGCTGCCCCAGCTCGGATGGCCGGCGGGGATTTCGTGCGTCGTGCGCCAGCCGCCGGTCGCGAATTTGTAAAAGTCGTCACACGGCGCGCAGGTGCGGTCGAGGTCCGCCGCGTCGAGTGCCGGCACTTGCGGCGTCGACTCGGCGCGCAACGCCGTCTGCGCGAGAACGGAGGTCGCCCGGAACGGGAGCATGGTCGCGACCAGCGTCGCGAGCGCCGCGGCGCCGAGGATTCGGACGGCGAGGCGGAAGGGATGCACGAAAGAGGCGATCTCCGGAGGAACTAGGAGTCCTGGCCGGAGCGCTTTTACGGGGCTGCGGGCGGGGCCTTCCCGCCCGAGCTTACGCCGTCAGTACTTGTAGCCGGAGCCTGGCGGGAACATCCCCTTCGCCTTGCGCTTCACGGGCCGATAGGCCGTCGCGTGCGCCGCGGCCGCGCGGCTGGCGGCGGCGGTCAGCGGCGTCGCGCTGGCGACGTTCGCCGAGTAGCGGCCGAACAGGGACGGATCGTCGGCGAACTCGCGCTTGAGGTCCTCGATGCGGTGGCTGTCGGTCGGATGGTCGGAGAGCATCTCCATCTGCCCGCCGGTGTCGGCCTTTTCGAACGCCTCGAAGAGCCAGACCATCCCCCACGGGTTGGACCCGGCCTCGGCGCAGGTGATCGCGCCCTTGTGATCGGCCGCGCTCTCGACCTCGCGCGAGAAGCTCTGCGTCTGCAGGTTGAAGCCGAGGTTCGCGAGCGACCCGATCGTGTTCGAGGCGCGCCCGCCGGTGGCGATGTTGGCGAGGATGTCGCCAATCGTGTAGGCGGTCGCGGTCCGCTGCTGCTTCTGGTACAGGTGCAGCACGTCGTGATGGATGTCGTGCGAGGTCTCGTGGCAGAGCACGCCGGCCAGCTCTTCGCGGTTCTGCACGAACTTGATCAGCGAGTCGGTGACGTAGACGTTGCCGCCCGGGACCGCGAACGCGTTCGGCTGCGACTCGTGGACAAGGATGAAGCTGAACGGGTGGAAGTATTGCGGATCGGCGACGCGCTTGATCTGCTGGGCGATCGGATTCAGAATCGCGTAGTACGGCGAGCTGCTGATGATCTCGCCCTTTTGTTGCAGCGCTTGGTACTCTTGCTGACCGATCTGCGTCTCGGTTTGGTCGTCACTCGACTGCGCGACGGCGGGCGACGCGCCGGCGGCGGCGACGAGTCCGAGGCTCAGAGCGAGGGCGAGCAGGCGTCTCATGGTTCCTCCGGGTTCGGCGGGACAGCTCCCGCCGGACATTTCTACCCAGGGGAAACGTTTCTGGGAACGCCAGGGTTCGCACGTGAGTGTGCGGAACGGAGCGAGCCGTCCCGGCGCGGGTGTGATGTAATGGTAGCCTGCGACCTTCCCAAGGTTGACGCGCGGGTTCGATTCCCGCCACCCGCTCCAACGCGTCGGGCGACGTAGCCAAGTGGTAAGGCAGAGCTCTGCAAAAGCTCCACCCCCAGTTCGATTCTGGGCGTCGCCTCCAATCGTTCTGCTCGTGGTGGGGTTCCTGGCGACGGCGATCGCCGGCCCGCTCATCGGCGTACGGCAGCTCGACGCCGCCTCGACGGCCCAGATTCGGCTGGCGAACGTCCGCTCCGACCTGGACGCGCTGCTCCGGATTCAGCTCGCGGAGGAGACCTCGCTGCGCGGCTACCTCGCCACGCACGACCCGCTCTTCCTCGACGAGGACAAGCCGCCGGACCCGGCGTTCGACCGCCAGGCGCGCCAGCTCGAAGCGCGCCTCCGCGAGGTCGAAATGCCGGCCGCCGCGATCCAGACGGTCGACGACATGCGCGCCCGGCACACGACCTGGGAGCGCGACGTCGCCCTGCCGCTGCTGCAGAACCCGGGTTCGCTCGAAGCCTACACGCAGCAGGCGACCGGCAAGATCATCACCGACCAGATGAGCCGCGACGCGAGCCAGCTGCGCGACCTGCTGACCCAGGCCAGCGTGCGGGTCGACGCCGACCTGCGGCGGCGGATCAACGCGACCGTTGCGATCAGCGCCGGGATCGTCACGCTCTTCGCGATCGTCGCGCTGTGGTATGCGATCGGCCGCGCGACCGCGGTCGCGCGCCTCGCCGAGGGCCAGGTGCTGGTCGACGCGCTGCAGCGGACGCTGCGGGTCGGCGGCCAGCGGCTCGCGGCGACCCAGATCGGCTCGGCCTACGCCTCCGCGACCCGCGAGGCGCTGATCGGCGGCGACGTCCTGGACGTGTGGCGCGCCGGCCCGACCCGCGGCTGGTTCCTGATCGCCGACACCAGCGGGAAGGGGATCGAGGCGGCGCGGCACGCCGCCTTCACCCAGTACGCGATCCGCGCGCTCGCCGCCGACGCCGACGACCCGGCCGCGGTGCTGCGCCGCTACAACCGGCTCTTCCTCAATACGTTCGACGATCCGTCGGTCTTCGTCGTGGCCTTCCTCGGCACGTTCGACGCGCGTACCCAGACGCTGCGCTACGCCAGCGCCGGCCACGGGACCGCGTACGTGCGGCGCGGCGCGCTGATCGAGCGGCTCCCGCCGACCGGCGTGATCGTCGGGATCGACCCCGAGGAGCGCTACGGCACCGAGACGGTCCCGCTCGCGCTCGGCGACGTCGTGCTGCTCGCGACCGATGGCCTGACCGAGGCGCGCGGGGCCGACGGCGAGATGCTCGGCGAGGACCGTGTCGTCGCGATCCTGCGCGACGCGCCGCCCGACCCGCAGGCGCTGTGCGACCTGCTCGTCGCCTCGGCCGACGCGTACAGCGGCGGCGTGCAGGACGACCTGGCGATCATCGCGCTGCGCGTCGTCGCCGAGGACGAGAGCGTCTCGACGGAGTTCAGCACGATCGCCGGAAGCGACGCGGCCTCCTGACGGCGAACGAGGGCGGGTCGTGTTGGCGCGCCGGATCGTTCCCTGTCTCGACATCAAGGACGGAAGAGTCGTCAAAGGCGTGCGCTTCGTCGATCTGAGCGACGCCGGCGATCCGGTCGCGCTCGCCCGCCGCTACGAAGCGGAAGGCGCCGACGAGCTGGTCTTCCTCGACATCACCGCGACGGTCGAAGGCCGCCGCGCGACGCTCGAGGTCGTGCGCGCGGTCGCGCGCGAGCTCACGATCCCGTTCGCGGTCGGTGGCGGCGTGCGCGGGGTCGACGACGTGAACAATCTCTTGCGGGCGGGCTGCGACAAGGTCAGCGTCAACTCGGCCGCGGTGCGCGACCCGGCGCTGATCGATGCGGCGGCGCGGCGCTTCGGCGCGCAGTGCATCGTCGTCGCGATTGACGCGCGCCGTTCGACGAACGTGCCGTCGGGGTTCGAGGTCGTCGTCGACGGCGGCCGGACCGCGACCGGTCGCGATGCCGTCGCGTGGGCGCGCGCGTGCGAACAGCGTGGCGCGGGAGAGTTGCTGGTGACGTCGATCGACCGCGACGGAACGCGCGACGGCTACGACTTGCCGCTGACGCGCGCGATCCGCGATGCGTGCGACCTGCCGGTGATCGCCTCGGGCGGCGCGGGCTCGATCGCCGACTTCGTCGCGGTCTTTCGCGAGGCCGATGCGGACGCTGCGCTCGCGGCGTCGCTCTTCCACTACGCTGAGCTTGCGATCGGCGATTTGAAGGACGCACTTGCCGAAGCGGGGATCGTCGTGCGGCGCGAGCGGGTGCCGGTGTGAACGCGCCGATCGACGTGCGCTGGGGCGCCGAAGGCCTTGCGCCGGTGGTGATCGCCGACGCGACGAGCGGTGCCGTGCTCACGCTCGCATACGCGAACCGCGAGGCGCTCGAGAGAACGCTCGCGAGCGGTTCCACCTGGCTCTACAGCCGCTCGCGCAACGAACTCTGGAACAAGGGCGCGACCTCGGGGAACACGCAGCGCGTCGTCTCGGTCTCGCTCGACTGCGACGGCGACGCGCTGCTCTACCGCGTCATCCCGGACGGTCCGGCGTGCCACACCGGCGCGACGTCGTGCTTCACGACGACGCTTCCGCTCGACGGTGCGGAGCGGCCGCCTGACGGCGTCGCATTCGCGAGCGCGGTCGCCGCGCTCGCGCGCACGATCGCGTCGCGCAAAGAACACCCGATCGAAGGCTCGTACACGGCGAAGCTGTTCGCCGGCGGCGTCGACCGGATCGGGAAGAAGATCGGCGAGGAGGCGACCGAGGTCGTCATCGCGGCGAAGAACGCCGACCGCGCGGAACTGGTCTGGGAGACCGCCGACCTGTTGTACCACGCGCTGGTGCTGCTGGCGGAGCGCGGCGTCGCGCTCGACGAGGTGGGAGCGGAGCTATCGCGACGCGCCAAACCCACGGGCTAGCGAGCCTGGCCGGGATCGGTCCCGAAACCACCGCGAAACTCGCCGAGCTGGGTGTGAACACGCCGGACCAACTGCTCGCGTACCTGCCGCGCGCGTACCGCGACTGGCGCGAGCCGATGCCGATCGCGACGCTGCGCGAAGGCGAGGCGATCATCGTCGGGCGCGTCGTGCGCGTGAAAGAGCGCGCCGGCCGCTTCCCGCTCGTCACCGCGACGCTGCAGGACGACACCGGCGCCATCGAGGCCAAGTGGTTCGGGCGGCGCTACCTCGCCGGCCGGCTCGCACCCGGCGACCGGCTGTTCGTCGCGGGCCGCGTCACGCGCGCGGGGCTGCTCCCCGAGATCAACGTCGCCACGCACCGCGAACTTCGCGAGAACGAGCAGTACCGCGGCGAGATCGTCCCCGTCTACGGCGCGACGAAGGAGCTGCCGACGCGCACGATCCGCACGGTGATCGCGAAGAACCTCGACCGGCTGATCGCGCAGCACACCGACGCGCTGCCGCCCGCGCTCGTGGCGAAGTTCGATTTTCCACCGCTGGCGCAGGCCTGGCGCGAGGTCCACTCGCCGCACGACCCGGACGCGGTCGCGCGGGCGCGCGAGCGGATCGTCTTCGACGAGTTCTTCACGATCGCGCTCGCCGCGGCGTTCAAGCGTGCGCTGCGCGAGTCGGCCGGCGGCGCGCACGCGCTGGCGCTCCCCGACGGCATGTGGGACGCGTTCACCGCGGAACTGCCGTTCGCGCCGACGCGCGCGCAGCGCACCGTGATCGACCGCATCTGGGCCGACCTCGGCCGCACCGCGCCGATGAACCGGCTGCTGCAGGGCGACGTCGGCAGCGGGAAAACACTCGTCGCCGCGGCGGCGATCGTGCTCGCGCACAAGGGCGGCGTGCAGTCGGCCTTGATGGCGCCGACCGAGATTCTCGCCGCGCAGCACGCGGCCAAGCTCGCGCCGCTGCTGCTCCCGTTCGGCGTCACGGTCGAAGCGGTGTTCGGCTCGCAGGGCGCGCGCGAGCGGCGCCGCGCCGAGGAGAAGATCGCCTCCGGCGAGGCGGCGCTCGCGGTCGGGACGCACGCGCTCCTGACCGAGCGCGTGACGTTCCGCGACCTTGGCCTCGTGGTGATCGACGAGCAGCATCGCTTCGGCGTGAACCAGCGGCTGCGGCTGCGGGGGAAGGCCGCCGCCGCGCACACGCTCGCGATGACCGCGACGCCGATCCCGCGCACGCTCGCGCAGACGAAGTACGCCGACATGGACCTCTCGATCATCGACGAGCTGCCGCCCGGTCGCACGCCGATCCGCACCTTCGTCATCCGCGAGAGCCGCAAGCACGACGTCTACGCATTCCTTCGCAAGAACGTCGAGCTGCAGCGGCAGGCGTACGTCGTCGCGCCGGCGATCGACGCGACGGAGACCGCATTGACCAGCGCGCTCGCCGAAGCGGAGAAGCTGCGCACGAAGGTGTTCCCCGACCTGCGCGTCGACGTGCTGCACGGAAAGATGCCGCCGCGCGAGAAGGATGCGGTGATGGAGCGCTTCAAACGCGGGGAGACCGACGTGCTCGTCGCGACGACGGTGGTCGAAGTTGGGGTGGACGTGCCGAATGCGTCGGTGATGGTCGTGCTCGACGCGCACCGCTACGGGCTCGCGCAGCTGCACCAGCTGCGCGGGCGCGTCGGCCGCGGCGTCGCCGAGTCGTTCTGCCTACTGGTCGCGCCCGACGACATCGGTGAGGTCGAGCGGCTGCACGTTCTGGAAGAGACGACCGACGGCTTCGCGATCGCCGAGGCCGATTTGCGGTTGCGCAAGGCCGGCGAGTTGGCCGGCACGGCGCAGGCCGGCGAGGCGGGGACGATCGGCAACATCGTCGACGACTTCGAACTCTACATGCAGGCGAAGGCGGCGGCCGACGCGATCGTCGCGGCCGACCCCGACCTGCGTGACGACGAGCACCGTTCGCTCCGCGCCCTGCTCGACGAAAACGCGTCGGCCCGCGCGCTGTTGGTGACGGCATGATCGCGTTCGCGTTCGACTTCGACCACACGCTCGGCACCGACCATGGGCTCGAGCGCAAGGCGCTCTACGCGTACGCGCAGGAACTCGGGCATCCGCTCGACCCGGACGACGCGACCTGGCACGCCCGGCTCGACACGCTGCTCGCCGAGTTCCGCGAAGGCGCGCTGACCGCCGACGCAATGGTGCACCGGTTCGCCGCTGTGCTCGACGTACCCGGCGCCGACGTCGACCGCTGGCGCGCGCACTGCTACGCGCTCGTCGACGAGTTCGTCGTTCCGCTCGACGGTGCGCCCGAACTGCTCGCGTCGCTGCGCGCGCGCAACGTTCCGGTCGCGATCCTTACCAACGGGTGGACGCCGCTGCAGCAGAAGAAGATCGCGCGCGCGCTCGGCGAGGATGGGCGCACGCTGCCGATCCTCGTCAGCGATGAGATCCGCGCGGTGAAGCCGGCGAAGGCCGCGTTCGACGCGCTGGTCGACGCGCTCGGCGTGCCGCGCGCCGACGTATGGTACGTCGGCGACAATGCGCGCGGCGACGCCGGCGGCGCGCTTGCCGCGGGGCTGCGCGCGGTGTGGGTCGACCGGGACGGCGAGCCGTACCCACCGGAACTCCCGCCGCCGACGCGCACCGTCCGGTCGTTGCGGGAGCTGGAGTCGCTGACGGAGAACACCATCGCCCCATAACTCACATGGGGACGCTGACGATCACCGGCGGCACGCTGCGCAGCCGGCGTGTTCCTTCACCGCCCGGCCGGGCGGTTCGACCAACACCCGCTCGCGTCAAGGAAGCATTGTTTTCGATCCTCGGAACGCGGGTCGATGATGCGCGCGTACTCGACATGTTCGCAGGAAGCGGCGCGCTCGGGTTCGAGTCGCTCTCGCGCGGCGCGGCGCACGTGACGTTCGTCGAGAAGCACCGCCCGACGGCGGACGGTTTGCGCGCGACCGCGCGCGACCTCGGCGTCGCCGACCGCGTCGAGGTGATCGCCGCGCCGGCCGAGCGCGCGGTGCGCGCCGTCGGCGGCCGCTACGACCTCGTCTTCGCCGATCCGCCGTACGCGCAGCCGTATCCGGTCGCCGCATTCGGGACGCTGCGCGCACGGCGCGCGATCGACGCCGCCACGACCGTCGTGTACGAGCACGCGTCGCGCGACGCGGCGCCGGACGATCCGGCGATGCGCGTCGAGCGCACCGAGCGCTACGGCGAAGTCGCGCTCGCGTTTCTGCGCCCCACGGAGGAGGCCGCGTGAACGGTTTGGTGCCGCTGCCCGGACATTCGGCGGTCTACCCCGGCTCGTTCGACCCGATGACGCACGGCCACCTGGACGTGATCGAGCGCGCGGCGAAGATCTTCGACACCGTGCTCGTCGCGGTCGTCGTCAACCCGCAGAAGCGCGAGCCGCTGTTCACGCTCGACGAGCGCGAGCGGATGATCCGCGAGGCGGTCGCCCACCTGCCGAACGTCCAGGTGACGCACTTCCGCGGCCTCTTGGCCGACTTCATCCGCCGCGTCGGCGCGACCGTGATCGTCAAGGGACTGCGCGTCGTCTCCGACTTCGAGGGTGAGATGTCGACCGCGCTGATGAACCGCTCGCTCTCGGAAGTCGACACCGTCTTTCTGCCGAGCGATCCGCGCTGGTCGTTCGTCAGCTCGACGCTGGTCAAAGAAGTCTACAACCTGGGTGCCGACGTCGCGAAGTACGTCCCGCCGGCCGTGCTCGCCGTCATGCAGGCAAAACGCCCCGCCGCCCGCCCCGCCGAACCCGTGAGGTCCGAGGAGGTCTGATGTCCGTCTACCGTGTGATCGACAAGCTCGAAGCGTCCGTCAAGCAAGGTACGGTGCTGCCGCTGGGATACCGCATCGTCAGCGAGGAGAAGCTGCTCGAGCTGATCGAGAAGCTTCGCGCGTCACTTCCCGAAGAGGTCGGCCGCGCGCGGACGATCGCGAAGAACGGCGACCGGCTCGTGCGCGAGGCGCAGGAGAAGGCGCAGGCGATCGTCGTCGAGGCGTCGACCCAGCAGACGCAGCTGATCGACGACCACGAGATCGTGCGCCGCGCGCGCGCGACCGCGGAGATCGTCCTGCGCGAAGCCGAACAGAAGGCTGCCCGCGTGCGCGAAGGCGCCGACGCGTACGCCGCGCAGGTGCTGACCGACCTCGACGTGCGCCTGAGCGGCGCGCTGGGCTCGGTGAAGAAGGGGATCGATGCGCTCGCCGCCGCGAAGGCCGGGCCAGTTGCGGCACCGGCGCTCGCCGACGCCGCCGCGAAGTCGAAGCGCGCCGCGTTCGACGCGCAGCACGACACCGAAACCGCCGAGCTGGAGTCGGTCTAAATCTACGCGGCCCGCGCCGCGCGCGCGGGCGCCGGCTCCGCCGCGAGCGCGGCGTCGGCGAACGCGGCGAGTGTTCCGAGCGCGTAGGCGAACGTACCGAACACCGCGGCGGCGCCGAGGCCATATACATCGACGAGCGGTCCGGCGAGGAGCGGGCCGATGAACTGGCCCGTGCACAGCATCCCGGTGATCGCGCTGTACGCAAGCGGGTAGGAGCGCGCGTCGGTGCGCCGCCGGATCAGCGCGGTGAAGATCGCGGGCGTTGCCATCGTGCCGGCGCCGTAGACGATCGCGCTCGTGAGCGTTCCGCCGAGCGAGGGTAAAAGCGCGAGCGCCGAGCCGATGCCGCCGAGCGCAAGCGTGCCGCCGAGCGACCAACGAGCGCGTGCGCCGTCGAGCAGCGGGCCGATGGCGAACGTGGCGATCGTGCCTGCGATGCCGACCAGGCCCCACGCCAGCCCGACGCTCGTGCTCGGCAGCCCGTGCGCGCGAAACAGCGCGACCGCGAACGTCGCGTAGGCGATGTACGCGGCGCCGAATGCACCGTAGCTGAGGTTGAGGAACAGGAAGCGCCGCGGCGCGACGAGGTCGCTCCAGGCGAATGCATTGCCGCTGCTGCCGGCCGCCGGCGCGGGAACCGGAACCGGTGCACCGCGGCGAACCGCCGCGGCGAAGAGCAGCGCGACGAGCGGCGTGATCACGCCCATGACGATCCACAGCGCCCGCCACGAGAACGGCGGGTGCGCGCCGAGCGTAAACGGCTGTGTCGGTCCGGCCGCCGCGAGGCCGAACGCGAGCCCGGCCCACATCGCAGCGCTCGCGCGGCCGCGCACCGCCGGCGCAACGCGGTCGAAGGTCAGCACGGTCGTCAGCACGATCGCGATTCCGGAGGCAAGGCCGATCTCGGTTCGCCAGACCGCGAGC
>Ga0213871_10000008_pt1 | contig 16420 bp, 10 predicted proteins | sample VelepicomBERX_R1_FD_161059 | JGI IMG/M metagenome (GOLD analysis project Ga0213871, IMG submission 161059) | Rhizosphere microbial communities from Vellozia epidendroides in rupestrian grasslands, the National Park of Serra do Cipo, Brazil - RX_R1 | ecosystem: Host-associated > Plants > Roots >... | reverse complement strand
GCTGCCGGGGCCAACCGCAAGCACGGCCTCAGGCGCACCAACGCGGACAAGCGGCGGGCCGTGGAAACACTGCTCCGCGATGAGGAATGGGGCCAGTGGTCGGACCGGGAAATTGCCCGGCGCTGTGCCGTCAGCCACCCGCTCGTGGCCGAGATTCGGGCCGAGCTATCTGGTAACGGTTTCCAGATAGATGCGGGCGACACCGGCGCCACGGGCGAACCGTCGGAGGAAAAACCAGCGACTACGGAGCGGTTGGTGCAGCGCGGCGGCAGCACCTATCCCATGAACACCGAGGGACTGTCGGGCCGCACAAAAGAAGTGGCAGGAAGCACAAATCCGGTTGTGTCTGGGCAGGATGAAGAACAGGACCCCGAGGAACCGGTGGACGGGCCGGAGGCGGAAGAGGACCAGGATGAGGACGCACAGACGGCGGCGGGCGGGGAAGGCGACGGGGCCGAGCCGCTGCTGGCGATGGTGACTTGTCCGCACTGTGGGCAGGATTTCGCGATTCAGGCACCAGGTTAGACTTCGGAGGGCGCGCGGAGCAATGGCAACGGCCACGGCGATTCCCAGGACAGCGCCCGCCCGCGCGATTCGCGGTGGCGATGGGGCGGCGGCTACAGCCGTGGTGGCGGTGGTCTGGCAACGGCAACTGTCGCGGGCTGCTGGCCGGACGGTACCAGTGGTGGCCCTCGCTCTGACCCCCGTGAAGCGCCGCAAGCAGCGGGCCGGGGTGGGAGTGCAGAACACGCTGGCCGAGGCCCTCGCGGGCCACTGCCCGAATGACTTCAACGGCGGCGGCAGTCCTATGCCCGGCTGTTGCAGCTGCTGCGGCCTGCGGGTGCCCACAGAGCCGACGCGGGCGCTCCCCGGTAGCCCTGACAAGATCGCGGTGATGATGCAGCGTTACGGCCGCGGCGAATGCCACTGGCACCCCGGCGACGTGAAGATTGACTCAGAGCGGTACGGGTACCAGGTGAAGATTGGCGGCAAGGGTATTCACTATCACGCCGGCGTGGTTGTGGAGACCCCGCAAGGGCCGCTCCACCAGGAGCACGACCGGGCCTTGCCGTCGCACCTGCTCGGCAAGATGGCGCAGTTTCTCCGGTGGCGGCAACGGCAGCAGGCTGAGGGCGAGTCGGAGGGGGAAGAGTTGCTGGCCGATCGGGCGGCCGTGGCGGCGGAAGCCCAAAGGCGGCGGGAACGCCTCAGTGCAGCGGCAGCGGCAGCGGCAGCGGCAGCAACGGCGGCATCTGTGTAAGGGGTGGTATGGGGCTGCGGAACTGGCTACGAAACTGGATCGGCAGCGATGGCGGCGGGAGCGCTGCGGCCGGTGGCAAGCCGGTGCGCGGCTCCGCGCGGCTACGGTCCTGGCTGGCGCGGTGGTTCGACCGGCTGCCCCAACCGGCAACCGTCCAGCCGGCGCCGGTTGTCGAAGCGCAGCCGCCCGCGCCGACTCAGCCGGTGATCGAATGGACGCCGCTGACCGTGACCCCAGAGCCCACGGAACCGGAGACGCTCCCCGGGCCCCAATGGTGGTCCAGCCCCAACGACGATACTACCCTCGCTGGCCGCTGGGTCCACTTGAACTCGTCGAACGTCGACTCGATCCGCTACCGTCGCGGCGACTCGGTGCTCGAAGTGACCTTCCGCAACGGCTCCCACTACGAGTATTACGCGGTGCCGGAGCAGGTGTTCCTGGACTTCCTGGATACCGCCTCTCCGGGGCGGTTCGTCTGGCAGGTGCTGCGGGCCGGCGGCTACGCTTACCAGCGCTTGGGCGGCGCCGCCGGCGCCGGTGCCTACGTGGCCGTAGCGCCGCCGGTGGCGCGGGTGCGACGACCACGCAAGCGGCGCGTCGCTAGTTAAGCAACGGAGCGAACTGAACCAATGATGACAGAATCTCCTCATGCCGAAGCCTTGATTGCTCAGCCCCCGGCGCAGGGTTACATCCTCGTTCATCGCTTTGAGGATCTAGCTCCGGTACCAAAGCCCTGGCATGCCGATCGGGACTTCAGAACGATCGAGCGGGTCAAGAGGTTGTTGATGATGCAACTGTGTCTGGATGAGCCGCGAGCCTATCGTTGCCTGCAGCGCACGGCGATGTCTTTCCGGCAGCGGATGGATCGGCTGGCGCAGCGTGCCCTCAACGGTCGGGTGCCACTGTGGCTCTTCGTGAATTGGGGGCGGGTCATGCCACTCAAACAAGGCAGCAGCGATCAGGTGATTCAGCGAAACATTCAGGAGATGATGCAGTCCTACAAGGAAACCGGACTGATTGGGCAGGTGCGGCCCGACAATGAAGAGCACGCCAAGAAGATTGCGGCGGCGGCGGCCTACAGCAAAGCTCGCGAACGACAGGGCAGGGATCGCAAAAACTAATTGGAAAGAGCATGGGTCGCAAGAGCAAACCGACAGTACCACTCGGACCGGCACCGGCAGCTGCGGACAGGGCGGTTCAGCCGAACCGGCCGCCGCTCCGCTTCTGGGTGGTCACCGGCTACCGCACCCGCGCTTTCGGGGAAACCGAGATGCTGCGCTTCGGCTGTCCCACCGAGGCGGCGGCTCAGGAGCGGGTGAGCGACTTGATCGCCCGCCATTGTTCGGTGGAGATTCAGGAGTGGTCGCGCCCCGACGCGCCTGCGTCCATATTGGTGTTGACGAGAAACGAACTCATGCCCACGGCGAGCGAAGAAAGAGGCGAAGTCTAAATGAGCGACACAGCAGCAGCAACGGACCAGCAAGGTACGGTCAATGGGGCACCGGTCGCGCCGGCTCCGCTCAACATTTTCCGGCAGCTGCCCACCAAGGTGCTCGTGGAGGAATTGGCCGAACGAATCACCCGCGGCGACCTGATCGACGGTACCGTGGCCGACCTGGTGCGGCAGACGCTCAGCGGCCTCGCCGCTGATACCCTCATTGCCGCGCTCTTGGCCCATACCGGCTTCAAGGGCCTCGTGGCCTGGTTGCCGACGGCTCTGGACCCCAACCTCTGCGTCTACCGCTATGCCGGACTCGAGCCGGCCGGCGTGCTGCAGGTGGCGGGGACGGTGCAGGGGGCGCTGCAACAACAGTTGGCGCCGCCGCGCGTTGAGTTGACGATTGAAGACGAAGACCCGGAGGGCGGCGGCATCACCAAGGAAGCCATCAAGAAGCTCGGGGACGGTTGATCGTGGATTGAGCACGGATTGAGTAGCGATCGAGCAAGTTTCGAGCAAAGAAGGGGTTGAGGGTATGTCCAGTGCAGCGGCGGCAAAGAAAGACAAGCAGCGTGATAGCAGCCCAGATAAGACTGCGACTCCGGTTTTAGATCTTGGGCGCCGCTTCCGCTACCACGGCGCCGAACTCACCGAGAACATAGCGCTGCATGCCTTCACCTTGCTGCCGTGGTACTTCCGGGGCGAGTACCAGTACACCAAGTACACGCTGGCCCTGGCGGCGACGGTCACATGCGAGGACCGGGTGGCCGCTGAGAAATTGCAGGACCAGTTGCGGTCTGATGATGAGGACCTGGAATTGTGGTTCGGGGAGCGGTGCCTGGTGCGGCAGCTGCGCCGTAGCAATACCGATTGTCCGGTGGAGACACAGATTGTCTTTGTGACGCCGCTCAGTGAGGGGCAGGGAAAGCGCGGGGGCCGGAAGTATCAGGTGTACTTTCAGGCAGTGGGAGCGTACTACGATCCGGCGATGGACCAGCCGGGGATCGTGGGGAAGCAGGAACCGGCGGCGGCGTCACCGGCCAAGGCCAAGGTGAAGAAGGAATCGGCGCCAAAGGCAGCGGTGGCGGTGGCGCCGGAGCAGCAACCTGAAGCCGGACCGGCAACGGACACGCTGACCAGCACCGAGCCAGGGATGCCACCAACCACAGAGGCCATCTCGCCGGAGGACCTCGCGGAGGACGAGGGCGCGGACGCGGCGGTGTGAGCAAGATTTCTCTTTCGGACGGGTGAGGTAATGGGACAGGTTAACGCTGAGAACCCGTTCTACGCCAGCAAGGGCCGCAAGTGAGCCGCGCATGGCCGCCGTTGACACTTACGAGCAGGCGCCGCCGCAGTACATCCACCTGGCACCGTGCTGGGACTTCAAGATCCGCAACGAAGTGCCGTGGCTCCGGCTGGCCAGTTTCAGTGAGCCGCCGGCGCCGGACCTGGCTCGGCACGTGGTTGTCTGTCCCCGGTGCGATCCTGGCATTGATATTCCTTGCGGATCTTTGTGGCCGCCGCCGGCCGTTTTTCTCGGCTTGGACTCGGTGCTGCGGGAAACCCACGTGATGCTCGAGCGCCACAAGTTTTGGCGCCGGCTCGACGGGCACCGGCTCGAGTTGTTCCACGTTTGGGCCGGTCAGTGCCCGGACTGTCTGACGATCTACTGGTTTGCCGGACCCGGAACCCTGCACGAGTTGACCCAATGACTGAACCTTTACTTACTGCTGATGAACTCGCCCAGGCCGACTATTGCGGCCGTGCCGATCTGAGCGTTCACCGGGCGGCGCGAACACTTTTGCTGCGTTTGGTCAGCGAGGTCCGGCATTATCGCCAGCAAATGGCCCAGGACGTTTGGCACTGGATGCCCGGTGATACCCATGCGGCCTTGTGCGGCGCCGACGCAACCAACCAGCAGCTGACGACCATCGTGCCACACGTCACCTGTCTGAAGTGCCTCCGCGCCGCCGCCCAACGACTGGAAACCATCGGCAAGGCGTACCTGGAATTCATTCTGGCCCTGGAACAAATGACGACGGCCGCCAAAGCGTTCCCGGGGTAAACTGGCACCATGAGCAGCAAACACGATCGACCGCCGGCCCCGCCGTGGGCATTGGACCAACTCAACGACCAGGACTGCGCCATCACGGCCCTGAACCGAGAACTGGCCGACACCAAAGCGGAACTGGCCCAACTGCAGCAGTGGCGCCGCGAACAACTCCGCTTCGTCAAGGCCCTCAACGGCTGGCTCCGCGAGCTTGGCGGTGAGTCGGATCGCTGCTACCATCCGCGCCGCATTTTGGAGGATTGGTCGCGCGACCTGGCGACGGACCTACTCCAACGGCTCAAGGATGGTGCGGAGCTCGAGCAACTGACCAAGGAAACCGTCAACGGGTTGCTCGCCTTTGCCACGCTCTACCGGCAAGCCTGTCTCGATCTGATCGAAGCGTTTGCGGCCGATTGCCAGGACAGCGGCGAACCGGAGGATCTGGAAAAAGCCGTGATGGCGCGGGCCATTGCTCATGCACTCCGCACCGCGATGGGGTAGAATAGCCTCGTGAGATGTACCGCTTCATGTCGCGGCCGGCGCCACCTTTCCTCGGCGCCGGCCCTTTTCGCTTTCGCAACCTTTCCCTTTCTCGGATAGAATCCAAGCATCCTGACTTCCCGGCTGCCGGCTCATCACCGGCACGGCCGCGCACTCTTCCCGCTTGGTCTGGCATGCGGCTGATCCTTTATTGGAACGGCCTGCTATGCCGACGAACCCCTACCGGCCCGACCTGCCCCCTCTCCACCGCGACCGCGCCGGCCAGCCCGTTCTCTATGGCCCCGACGGCGAGCCGATTAGCTTGAACGACCGGCTCGGTGCGGCCAACGGCAGCAACGGCACGGGCCGCCACCCGGACCCCGGCGAACGAGTCTTCCCCCTGCCCCATGTGCTCACCTACACCGGCATTTTCGGCTCGGCGATGCGCGTCTACAGCTGGCGCTGGGACGAGGCGATGCGGACGTCGCGGGAAGACGCTCTGGGCATGCGGCGTGATGCGTTCCTCATGGGGCTGCTCCAAGAGCGGCGACTGGCGACGGCCCAGCTCGGCTGGCACCTGGAACCGGAGGATGCGAAAGACCAGCGACAGAAGGACTCGGCGGCGGCGCTCACGGCCCTCATCAAGCGCGTCAGCCATTTTCAGAAGCTGCTCATGTGTTTGCTGGACGCGATTTGGTATGGGCGCTACGCGGTCGGCCTATCCTACGTGTGGCAGCAACGGCTGGGGCGGCGGCAGCTGTCGGCCAACGGCTTTTATCCGATTAACGGCGACAAGATCCAATACCGCTTCCGCCTGCCCGGTGAGAAGGAGTACATCGAGGACGGCACCCCGCTTATCCTGGTCAACCCGGCCTGGATTCGCGGCGTGCCCAAGGCCACGTCCATTCTCACCGATCGCGGCACCGCCCTCGTTCTCCGCGACCCGTACTGGCGTGAGCGCTTTCTGATCCATCAGCACGAGATGGACGACGCGGACTACTTCGAGGGGGAAATGGCCGGCGGCGTCCAGGGGGTGGGGGTGCGGCACCGCATCTACTGGCTGGACTGGTTGCGGAAAGAATGGCTCGGCAACGTCTGCGACTTCATTCAAAAAGTCGGCCAGGGGGTCCTGATTTTCTACTACGAGGCCGGCAATCCGCAGAGCGAGAACGCGGCGATCAAGGCCGCGAATGAAATGTCGAACAACACGGTTATTGTGTGGCCGCGCCCCATCGGCTCCGAGAAGCAAGGGGCGGGGGTGGATAAGCTCGAAATGAGCATGTCAGGGTCCGAAACACTGGTGAAGCTGCAGGAGCATGTCGAGGGGATCATTGAGCGGTATATCGTCGGGCAGACGGGCAGTAGTCGCTCGGAAAGCTCGGGGCTCGGGACCCATGACACGGAGTTCATGGCGGATACCAAATACCGACTGACGAAATATGACGCCCAGAACCTCGGTGACACGCTGACCACGGACCTGGTGCCGGTGCTCCAGCGCTGGAACCGGCCGGGGGAAGAGTATCGGCACAAGTGGGTCTTTGAGGTCGACAAGCCGAACGCGAAGGACCAATTGGAGGCGGCGAGCAAGGCGTACAGCATGGGGGCACCGGTCAAGACGGAGGAAGTGCTCGGGTTTGCCGGGTTGAGCAAGCCGCAACAAGGGGATGATGTGCTCAGGAATCCCCAGACTCAGCAGCAGCCCCAGCAACCAGGGGGAGGCGGCGGGGCACCGGGCGGTGGGGGTATGGGTGGGCTGCTCGGGATGCTGGGCGGCGGCCAACCCAACGGTTCACCGAAGGCGCAGCCGCCAGGGCAATCGCCCAACGGAGCGGCGCATTCCAACGGTGTCGCACCCATGCCGCATACCGTGGCCGATGGCTCCGCGAAGCTGTCCCGCGACGAGGCACCCGAGCGTTACGCGGCCGGCACGCCGACCGAGCCCCGGCAGTGGTTGCAGCTGCTCCTGACGGCCGCCCCGCACCTGAGAATCATAGGGCCGACCAAATCGGGGAAAACTGTCCTCGCGCAGGCGCTGGCCACGGTCTCCAACGACCACCTCGTTGTCATCGACCCGCTCTGGGAGCCGGGCAATTGGGGCGGCTTGCCGACGGTGACCGTGGCCCCCGATGGCGACTACGAGCCGATCCAGCAGGCCCTCGCGGCCTTGCTGGGGGAGATGAAGCGGCGCGGGGTCGCGCTGCAAGAAGGGCACGCGGACTTCGAGCCGGTCACGATTATTTGGGATGAGGTCCCGGACACGGTAGCCGAACTGCCCAACGAAGCCGGGCTGCTCATCCGGCGATTGGCCCAGCGCGGCCGGCACTCGAAGATGCGGCTCATCGGGATTAGCCAGTCGGACCGGGTGGAATCGTGGGGCCTGGGCGGCTACGGGGATGCGGCCGAGAATTTCCTGACGGTCTATCTCGGAGAGAAGGCCACACAGAAAGTGCCCGGGTTGATTGGGGCCAAGTGGCCGATGGCGGTGGAGTGGCGCGGGCGGGTGGAAGGGCTGGACATGCACGGGGTGCTGGGGATTGCCCAGGAACCCATTGATGGAGGGCGGTTGTTTGTGCTGCCGGGGGTGGAGACGATGCCGCCGGTGGATGGAAAGGGAAGGCAGCAGCGGCGGGAGCGGCCGGCACGGTTTGCAGCTGGAGAAGGCGGGAATGAGTGGACGCGACAGACGGGGCCGCGCGGCGCCAGCTATTGGGTGAGCAGTCGCACCGGTCGCAAGGTGTACCGCGACACGATGCCAGGTGAGCATGACCATGCGGGCGCCGACGAGCCGGAGCCGGGCTACCACCGACCGCCCACGGGAGATTTGCAGTGGGTACACGAGCACAAACATGCGGCTGAAACTCACCCCGCGCTGGGCCAGATCGCTGCGGCCAATGAGCAGATTATTGGCCTGTTGACGTCCGACCTGAAGCCGCGGCAAAAGCAGCAGCAACTGCGGGAGGTCTGGCGCGGCTTGAGCACGGAGTTCAAGGGCGCCTGCCTCCAGGCGGCGACCGCCGCGGCGGCAGAGTTGGCCCAACTGACCGGCAAGCCTGTCGAGAAGTTTGAGGGCCTCAAGAACCGGGCACGGATCTTTGCCGCGCAGGTGTTGGACTACCTGAAAGACGACATCAACGACGCCACGCATACCCTTTGGCGTAGCGGCGAGGACGCCTACCCTGAGATCAAACGCAATGCCGGTCTTGATCTCCACATGATTGAACATGCGTTCTATAGCGATGTCCCTTCGGAGGCGATGAGCGACGGGAAAGCTGAGCAACAGTTGCAAATCCTTGAGAAACACTTCTTAGGCGCTGCCCGCACGCCGGAGCAGCGCCAGGAAGCGACGGAGGCGTGGATCCTCTACCAGGGTGACATGCGACGGCCGGCCGCCTCACGGGCGATCGCGTCGCAGCCCTTACGGACCATGACGCCAACTGCCAACGTCCCGGAGCGGTTCGCCGCCGAGTACCACGGGCCGACGCCGCCGAGCCCGGATTGGACGCTGGTGCGGACGGGACCACGCGGGGGCAAGGTGTGGGCGCCACCAAAAGCAAAGGCGGCGACTCACGGCTACCGTCCGGACGAAGTGGCCGCCATGAGTCCGGCCCAGCGGCGCATGCTGGCCGGTTTGACTCACAAGGAAGAGGCACGCGGCAAAACGGATGCGGAGGTTCAGGAACTGCTGGCGGGCGGCGAACCAGCAACGGCTGCAACTACTGATCCGGCCGACCATAACCGGCAAGCCAACGAACTGCTGCGGGCGATCGCTCACGGTCGGGAAACCGGCACCCCCGACCCGCGCGGCGACTTGGCCCACCTGCCCGGTACTGACACGCTCAACCGGTCCTTGGCTGCCATCGATGCGGCCGTGGTCCGGCACTTCCAGGCCAAGGGTGCGAATATCCCGCTGGCCGATCTCTATGCCGAGATCGCACCGCAGACTGGCCTGACCCCGGAGGCGTTTCGGGCGGTGCTGCTGCACGCCAACCAGGTGCAGCGCTACCGCTTCAGTGGTTGGCCCAGGATGCCGGAGGATCACCCGCGCCCGGAGTTGCTGCCGGTGGCGTCTGGGAAGGCTCTGGGGTCCGTGGGTCCGGCCGATCAGACACAGCATGTTCAGGCGCCGGCATCAACTCCGGTTGCTTCCCCGGCTGCAGCCCCAGCCACCGAGCGACCATCTCTCTTCAACGAGGCTCCATCGCCGGACGCTGGCCAACCGCTCACCGGCAAGACCGAAGTGCGCGGCGACGATCTCCGGGCCGCCTTGCAGCTGCAACGCCAGGGCAAGCTCTCGGTGAGTGACCGCTACCGCGACGTGAAAGTTCCCAGGGTCGAGAAAGGGCAGACCGTCCACGGCGACCCCATTTACGGCCACGAGTACACGCCGGATGCCTTTATCTTGAGTGACGCCACCGGCCGGCCCATTCGGCATTACGTCACCCTGGCCAACGGCGCCCGGGTTCACCCCGACGAGTTGGCCCGGCTGAAGGTGGGCAAGGACGGCCAGGTATCTCTGGCGCCGGATGAAGGGCTGACCGTCATTGATCCGGTCAATCGTGGAAAGATGCGGGTGAAGTCCTTCGGACGGGCGCTGGCGAACGTCGGTTCTTACCTGACCGGTCCGCATGATCCTGTGACCATTCAGTCTCCGCACGGCTACACGGTGACCAAGCCTCGTGCCTCGTGGCAGAAGGAATGGAACGAGTCGCGCACGCTGGGCGGTCCGAAACACGGCCTGAGCTTCGCCGAGTGGTTCGACCGACAACCGACCGACCAGGCACAGCCGGACCCAGGGGAAGCTGTGCCCGTCAAGCCTAAGCCCCCGGTATCCGCGCCGGGCTTCTTCGGCGGTAACACGGTCCCCAATCGCGGCCTGTTTGACCGGTTTGGGCGGCGTGAAGATCCAGAGGGTTATGAGCGGAGCAAGTCCAGTGGTTCCGGTTCGTGTACCTGGATCACGATCGGTGCCCACGAGGGCCACGGCGGCAAGCGCAGCGGCGGCAGTCCTGTATGTATCGGCAAGGACGGAAGGATTGCCAAGGGGCACCCTAAGTTCACCGGGAAGAAAATCGCTGCGTTGTCGGAGAAGGGCGACGCACGGTCCAAGCCGTCCCAGCACCATCACCTGAAAAAGCAACTGCTACAGCACCTGGACACGGGCGAGGCTGACGTGGGCACCTTGCAGCGCCTGACCGGCGACAAGCACGAGCCGGGCTCGCCCTTGCACGAGGCATTGCACGAATTGCAGCAATCCGGGCACGTCAACCTCCACCAGCCACGGCACGGGCCGGCGGTGGTAGCCCATACCGGCAAAGTGTTCGATGAGCCGGAGTCGGAAGCCGAGTCCCCGGAGCCGTCGCACCGGCAGCAGCTGGCCCAGAGCCGGGCTTATGAACGGGCCATCTGGGCGAAGAAAGCAAGGAAGTCGGGGCTGAAGGGCGAGCACCTACACCAGTTGGCGGCGGAGATTTTGGCCCACGATCGCGAGTTCAAGAAGGACCGGACGCGGCTCCTCAAGGATGCGCGGCAGCTGTCGGAGAGCCAGGGGTACGGCAGCCTGGACACCTTGAAGGCCCGCGCCAGCCGGGGCATTGATGCGGACGCGGTGCGCGGGCTGGACGACGTGGCCCAGAGCGTGGCGGCGAAGTATCCGGAGGAATTCAACGGGCACGAAGACGATTTACCCGGCCGGCTGTATGACTTGTTGCTCGGCGGCAACCCAGAACCGCTGTCGGAAGATGAGGCGTATAGCGAGGCGTTCGACCGGTTGACGGAGCACCAGCGGGAAGAGGAACGAAGGAAGCGTGTGCCGGCGACGACCGGCTTTGGGGCGGCCGAGCGGGACCGGCGCGAATGGAAGCAACATCGGGTTGAGCAAGGGGAGGAAGTACCGTTCAGACGGAGCGAACTCGCCAAGCAGTACGAGCGGTTGGCATCGGAGATGGAGTTGCTGGCTCAAAAATTCTTGTCCATTTATTCACGGCACAGTTAAGGGGTGCGAGTGTGACAGCGCTAGTGCAGGAGTTTCGGTCCTTTCTCAGCGGTCTGACGGATGCTACGGCAGTGACCGACGCCGAACTGGAAGAAGTCTTGGCGGCAGCCTCAGTCGGGAAGTACGCGGCCGAATCGGACAACACAAACGAGCTGACCGAGCCTTTGCCGCCGCCTGATCCCGTCAACGTCCAGAACGCGGCCGTCCTGGCGGACGTGCTGGGGGCGGTGCCGCGCGGCGGCTGGCTCTACCTCACCGATCCGCATGACGATTCTTTGCACCGGATCTGCCTGGTGACGCTGCCGCAGGGCGGCACGACAGACCAGGTGGAGGCCCCAGAGATCGCGGAGCATGTCGTGGTGGTGGACGACCGGAATGATAGTCCCGGGCATGACCTGTACTACCATCGCGGCGGCGGCCCGTTCAGTCTGAGCGAGGCCGAGCCGGTGAAGGATCCCGAGCAGCTGCGGGAGTTGGTGCTGGAGTGGGACGGCACCTACCAGCCAGAGGCGGACCAGTACGCGCGGAAGAAAAAGGACGCGGCCGGGCAAACCAATTTCCTGGACCCGCAGGGCGGCGGCAGCGCGGGCGGGGAGTGGACGCCGTACACGGGACCGCGCGGCGGTAAGGGCTGGAAGAGCAACCGCACGGGGAGAGTGTTGTACCGGGACGAAATGCCGGGCGGGCACGAGCACGAGGGCGAGCATGAGGACGATCCGGGGCCGCGCCCGGAACCAGGTCAGGATGCACAAGGCAAGCAAGCTCCGGCCGCAGCGGCGCCAGAGACGCCGGAAGCGAAAGCAGCCCGGCTGCGCAAGGAGTATCAGGAGCTTGGCACCCGCGCTCCCGCGTTTCGTGCCTGGTTCGGCGATTGGGAGCACGATGCGGCCCATGCGTCCAAAGTCATCGACCCGGAAACGGGTGAGCCGCAGCAGCAGGCACCGGTGGAACATTCGGTCGTCGTTGAGAACCTGATGCCCAAGGTGGTGTACCACGGCACCCCTTGGGACCGCTTTGACGAGTTCTTGAAAAGCAAACTCGCCAAGGGCGAAAAGCTGTTCTATGGACCAGGGTTCTATTTTACGGACGCGGCGGCGATCGCGGAGGACTACAAGCAGCACGGGAGTGGCCTGGTCGACAGGGCTGGCGGTAAACTCGCCGTGCCGGTGGAACGAGTGCGCCGCGAGTTACTGCCGGCGCTCAAGCAAAAAGCCGCGAAGGTGGCGGCCGATCTGCAGTACACAGTGAAGGAATTGAGGTTGACTCAGGACCGTGTCGCTCAACGATCGCTCCAGCGGCAGGCTGAAGATTTGGAGTCTCGCCAATACCAGTTGCATCAGCTGGAAGCGATGATTCTTGACTCAACAGAGAGCAACGTCGGTGTCGCCGTTGCCAAGGGTGAGCACATTCTCAATGCAGAGTTCGGCAACCAGTTTGCCGGCTGGGTGGAACGGCCCAAGGGACACGTTTTTAGCGTGTACCTCAACATCCGCAAGCCGTTTGACATTGACCGTGGCAAGATTGCTACAGCAGACCTTCCCGAGCCGGCGCGCAGTCGGTTTCGCATCAAACAGACACGGCCCATTCTGCTGGTCAGTGATGAGGCAGTCACGCCGACCGATCAGCACTGGCAACAGATGCACGCGGCGCTTGAATCGTTACCGAACGTGTCGATGAATTTCACCTGGCAACAAATGAAGCAAATGATGACGGCCGAACCGCAACGGCTCTGGGGCCTCTATCAATCCCACCCGGAATTTCGCAAGGCCCTGCGGCCTTACAACATCAGTTTTCAGCCCGATGTCCACGAGGTTCAGCGACCCCACGCGAGTTATGAAGAGGTTGTCCGTCAAGGAGGCTTGAGTAAGTCGGGACTCCAGAAGCATTTAGCCGCACAAGGGTATGACGGGATTACCCATGTGGGTCATTATGGGTCTCGCCGCGGCAAAAAAATCGAAGGGGTTCAGCAGCACCGGGTCTGGATTGCCTTCGAGCCTCACCAAATCAAGGCTGTGGACAACGCGGGCACCTTTGATCCCAGCAACCCGAAGATCGACCTGGCCCGCGCCGACCAGCCCGCCCGCTATGACCGTACCGACGCTCTCACTGCGGCCGCGCCTGGCAGTGAACTGCTGCCGGTCCAGGACATACGCCAGCGCGATCACTACAGCTGCGGCGCCTGTGCCTCGATGACCACGGGGCGGTATTTCGGCGTCGGCCCCGAGCGCCTGGCGGAGTGGAAGCAGGCGCTCGGCACGACGCTGGCCAAATCTACGCACCCCTACGCCATCATTGATTACCTGCGCTCGCTCGGTTTGCAGGTGGAAGCCCGGAATGGAATGGCCGTGGACGATTTGGCCGACTACTTCGGGCGCGGCTGGCCGGTCATTACCCCGGTGCAAGATTACGGGCACAGAAGGAGCGCCGGGGCTTCGTTTAACTACGGGCACTATCTCACGGTCATTGGCGTAGGGCTCGGGCAGGTATTCTGCCAGGACAGTTCGATTGACAACGTGACCAACGATCGAGATGTGGAGCGCACGCCCGGCCGGGTCATGATCCCCGTGGAGCGCTTCGAGCAAATCTGGCACGACCAGGACGACCAGGGCCGCAAGTTCGTCCACTTCGGCATCGCGGTGGGGCCGCCCGCGCAGGAGCGCTATGACCGGGAAGCAGCGGACCCAGATTCTTCGGTGCAAGCTCGGGAGCTGGCCCGCTGGTATGCCGACGGCTGGAACGCCCTGGACGACGCCGGGCTGGAGATTCCCGAGAGCGAGTTTGCGGCGGCGGCAGAGGAATTGGAAGGGACGGGCTGGTACGTGGCCTGGGATGAAGAACGGAAGAAGTGGGACATTAAGCAGGGCGAGGAGGCGGACCAATACGCTGCGGAGCGCGCCCCGAAGGGTGGCATCGTTGGCGCCAACGGCAGGCACTACAAAGGCGGGCAGTGGATTCCGGCCAAGGAAGTCGAAAAGTTGCCGGCCAGCGAAAAGGCCAAGATTGACAAGGCCAAGGAGGAGCAGACCGAGCGGCGCCGGTCGCGTGGTAGTATCGACGTCGCCAAGTTGCACGAGCAGCTCGAGCCACACACCCGCCATGAGTTGTCAGAACTGGAATTGCGCCGGGCTAAGGCCAGCTTCGCCGGGCTCCGCTCGCACCACGGCGAACTCACGGTACATCGGCTGGAAGAACTGATCCAGGAGCATCAGAAGTTCCTGGACGGGATTCCGCCCGAGCACCCCAACGCGGAAGGGTTGCGGGAGCAGTTCGGCAAACGACTCAAGGCGTACAAGCACATGCTGGAGTGGGCCAAGGAGCACGGCATCACGGGGCAGATTGACGCGGCAACGGAGAAGACAAGCGGCGCCGATGGCGCGGAGCAACCAGCCGAAAAACCTCCAGCCGATGCAAACAAGTTCAAGGACAGTAAAGGGACAACCTGGGTGAAGGCGAAAGCTGGCGGCGAAACGTCCCCGGTTAACGGTGAGTTCTACAAGGGCGGCCGGTGGATGCCGATTCACGGACTCTCGGTGAAACCTGACCAGAAGCCCCAGACTAAAGAACCGCAAGGCGGCGAGATGGGCAAGCCGCCCAGCGAAAATGCCAAGCAAAAGCAGCCGCGCGAGCCAATGACGCCAGAACAAATCCAGGACGAGAAAGAGCGGCAGGAGCAGCAGGTCAAGTGGAATGACATCAATGCCAGTCCCCTGGGGCGACTCAAGTGGTTTGGCGAGCATCCCAATTACAAGGCGATGCAGCGGAGCACGATCAACATGAAAGAGTGGAAGGAGTTTGCCGAAGCGATCGGTGAAGGCAGATTAAAAAACTTGGCCCAGCAGTTGGAGAAGAGGTATCTCGATCGGATCGAGCGTGAAGTGGCCGAGGAACGCGCCAACGGCAAGGAAGTTCCAGAGGATGGCATTGCCTGGGAGAAAGGTATCCCAAGGCATATGGCCGAACAAGACGTGATGACGTTTGGCGCCAGGAAACATCTTGCAGCGCTGCCGAGTAGCTTCTTGGCGCGGCAGCTGCTGCAATCCGCGATGGAAAAAGCTGGCGTCAACGGCCTGCACGAGATTGCGGCGATGTTGACGGATGCTGAGCGGTCGTCGAAACAAGCACCGAGCAACCAGGCCAACCAGGCCAACCAGCCGCAGACCGCGCAGTCCGCACTGGCTACCGCTGATCCGATGAAGGCTGCGGCCGAAACTGATGTCCTTTCCGCACGCGATCGGGCTATCTTGATCGACCCTACGCGCGACATCGGCCAGAAGTTGGAAGCACTGGCCAACGCGGACACACGCCACCTGGACAAACTTCATGCCCAGCTCGGACTTCATACGAACGAATGGCTGAGATCGGCAGCGTCCAATTGGAACCGCTTTATGACCTCGGCCGATCCGGGCTACCGGCGGCAAGGCGAGAAGGGGCTGGCGAATGTGGTCCAGCGCATTCGCGAGACGCTCATTCCCGCCCTGGAAAAGGCCGGGCATAAGGAGTTGGCGGGCTACTACCGCAATGGCGCCGATGTGGTGGAACAGGCACTGAAAGGGAAACAGTCACAGGCACCGGCGCCGGCACCGGCAGTGGAACAACCCTCCAATATTTCCGGCGCCGACCACTCAACCTTGGCGGTCCTCTCCGAGCACGGCATTGCGTCGGTCGATGAACTGGCCGATGCGACAGGTAAGCCAAGCGCCGAGCTGCAACGGCACCTGGAAGAGTTGGAACGGAGCGGGCATGTCGAGAAGGTGGCACGGCGATACGGCGGGCCGCTGTACCGCTTGAAGGAGAACCAACCGGCAACGGCCCAGCAATCGGCCAGTGAGCCGCCGGAAACCGAACCGGCACCGGTCCCAAGCCCGCCCGAAAAAACTTCCGCGAATTCTAGTCAGGAAGACTTGACTAGTCCGGTCCAACAGACTATGATCTCTGCAGGTGACGCGACGGGCGCGACACCGGGGAAGCCTGCGGAGGGGAATGCGATGGTCGGCACGGCAGCAATGACAGGGGCACAATCTGACACGGTGGCAGCGGGGCACGAGGTCGCGTTGGCGGAAGCTCTGGCGAAACGGAATCTTCAGGCGGGCACGCCTCCGGCCGACGAGTTCCGAGCTGGATTCGTCGATGCCCTGGCGGGCAAGACGGAGGAATCATGGAAGGAGCGGGGCTGGAGTGGCGGCAAAGTCAATCGCTGGC
>Ga0213871_10000004_pt1 | contig 21292 bp, 21 predicted proteins | sample VelepicomBERX_R1_FD_161059 | JGI IMG/M metagenome (GOLD analysis project Ga0213871, IMG submission 161059) | Rhizosphere microbial communities from Vellozia epidendroides in rupestrian grasslands, the National Park of Serra do Cipo, Brazil - RX_R1 | ecosystem: Host-associated > Plants > Roots >... | reverse complement strand
TCGGTATAAAAGATCTGTCCGTGCAGCCCCGCAGAGCCATCGGTCAGGCCGTAGTGACCCAAGTCCTGATCGTAAATATGGTCGCAAGCAATACCACGGAACTCGTATTCCTTGCCGGTCTTAACGAAGATCAGAAGCCACGACCCCTTTACTTCGATCCGATCACGCACCCGATTCGAGCTCGCAAACGCCGCAACCAAGGTGCCAGCTGGGATAACTACCTTCCCTGTTCCGAACGCTTTTACGTCCTGGGTCACCTCCCCCAAGACCGGTGTATCCCGACTGGATGAATCAACGGTCAAGATCAGTGCGCACGGGATTAGGGTCGCTCGAGGTAAAAATAAGCTAGGATCCGCTATCGGACTGGGAGAGCTCGCCGGTCGCGCGGCTGTGTAAAAAGCCACCATTTCATAGTTCTCCTTTTTCTGCGCTGACTCCTGTCGCGGCGTAGCGGATGGGGCCGCTGAGAAGACGGGCTTAATGCCTTCAAGCTTGGACCCTCGTACCGTAGTGATCTCGCCTTCACTTTCAGACGCTTGGCGGGCATTCGCTTTCGGAGTGGGGCTCGCCTCTGCGAATGCTTGGCGCCTCGCCGGCCTTCCACTGTCGCCGAATAGTCCACGCCAACCGAAGAACAGAAAGGCTCCAATCAATGCAAGCGCGAAGCCGCCGATCAAAACGAACGCTTTTCTTTGATCTCGATCCATTGTGTTATCCTTTTCTCGGAGTGGGTCTTGGACTCGGAGAGGGGGATGCTTCCGCATGCGACCAGGGCCATGGGAACCAACCGCTCCCTTTCACAGGAGACGGGCTCGGTTTGGCAGTACCTTTTCGGTGGCTCGAAACCGCGAGCACTCGCTTCTGGATCAAGCTAGTTTTTGCTATGGGCCGCTTGGTCGGCTCGGGCGGAGTCGGAGAAGGCGGTGCAGGCGCTTGGAAATTCGGTAGTTGAATCCTGAACGTGTTACGAAGCGCTAGGTGGGCTCGACTTCCGTCCACGTCCCCCTGACCGACAACTGCGAATTTAATCGCTGCCTGCGCCTCAACGTTTCCCGCGCAATCCACGAAGGCGCTCGGATATTGTCGATCGCCGATGCCGATAGTAATTGCAGCCGGATCAAATGTGATTGGCTTGATGCTCTTATTCTCGATCTCGCCGACAAGCACGATCGCATCGTCAGCTGGGAAGCGATGCACTTCTTGGACGGTAGCGATCACTTCGCCGTAATCGCTAACGTTCGATACCTTGCGCTCTTCATAACCCCTGTACAGCTCTGGTGAGCTCTCTTGAAGCAAGGGCGCTTCTTTGGCCAACTCTAACAGGGTACGCAGCTTTTCCGGATGATAAACAGGGCGTGCATCTACGACATCTTCCTTTGTAACTTGATGGGAGGGCGAAGGCACCGGTTGCACATCGGCGGTAGACAGCTGAATGGATCCGGGTCCTGGCTGCTCGGCTTGCCGAGCGCCCTCGGTTAACCTTACGCTCAGCGCCGCCTGGCCCGGGCTGTTCACAAGCGCAAAATTATACAGATCATCGCCCGTCAAGACCGTCATATAGGCAACCCTCAAATCAGGTTTGAGAACCCGCAGTGTGACCAACCCAGAATCCCCTGGATGCGCATATTGAATCGACCCTTCTTCACTTGCTGGATCGCTGGTCAACCCATAACCGACGATCCCAGATACCGGATGAGGAAAGAGGACTGTCGTGACATATCCAGAGCACACAGGAATCTGGGTTACGCCGCCAGGGTCCAACCCAATCGTCACCACTCGAGCATCGCCGCTGCAGTATCCCGCCGATACGCTGCTATATAACAATATTTCTATTAAAATCCTTCTAATACGGATTCTCCACATATTCAGTCTCCCTACGTGACTGCTAGAGCGAAAATTTTTTAGTCCTCACCGTCGTGAATATCGAACTTCATCACGAACTCCGGATACCGTGAGTTCGATGCCATTTCCCGGTTGAGCCCGAGCTGGAAGTAGATCGTGACCGGCTTGGATTTGCTGAAAGCTCGCCCGTCAAATACTCCCGCCTGAATAATTTGGCCATTCACAGCCGTCAAAACTGTGTCCGCGCTCTGCTTCAGCATCTCAATTTTGCCGATCTCGATCTTCTGGTGGATCTGCTGCTCTTTGAACGTTTGCCCGTCGGCACTGAATAAATGCTGCGCATCCTGGTAGGCGTCCCGGCCAAATAGAAGCTTAAGCCTATCGGTGTGATCGGGCTCGACAGGATTCCGATCAAACAAACAGGATGCTGCCATCCGCGAGGCCTCTGCGTGGAAGAGCTTTGCCTCCTCGAATGTGCCTAACCGCGACACATAGAAGGTGTTCGCATCCATTGCGAAAAACAGCGGTTTGTTAGCCAGCTTAGTCACCAGATTCTGGCGATCCCACGCAAAGCCAATCACCGCCGCAAACGCTACTAACATCCAGAACCGCGCTTGGCGCTCCTTAGAGATGAAGAGATCCACCTTTACTCGTTTTGAACTATCACCTGCTGTCGACATATCCCTTTCCTCTACAGCTTCGGCGAACTTGACGGCCTCGATGCCAAGCTTTGGCTCCCCGCCCGTACCGCAGGGGCTGCGCCTCCGCTCACCATAGATGTCGCGATACTCGCCGTTTGTTGTCCCGCAGTCATAACAGGCGATACAGACTGCGATACCCAGCTCAGCGCGTGGCCGCCGCCGCCAATCAGCACCTTCGAAATCACCAGAGGCCAGAAAACGGCGTTGATCACGATCCACAAACCGACCACAACGAACACCGTGCTTTCTATCATGAGCCACGCTCCTCCCGTGCTGCTCACCATCGACAACATCTGCTTCGTGACAATATTTCCTAGCGCCCAACCAAGGGGCCACAGCTCCAGGCTCATCAAAGTCAGAAAATACCGCATCCCGATGCTTCTCGTCCCTGAAAGCATCCAAAGGCCGATGAAGACTGGCGCCGCGGCGATGGTCATTAGTAGCAGGAATTGCTGCAATAATTGCATCAGCCAGTAGAGCGCATAGGCGATTGCGCCTAACACCCACAGCATCACTCGCATCATCTGGTCTCCAACCGATGCGCCAGCTTGCGCGATAAAGTTCCACCACGGTGTCGTGTTGCTCTGGTCGTTCTTGCCCGGATTCTGGAGAATGGCAGCGTAGTCAGCCATAAGCTGATCTTGGCCGTTACCGCCACCTATCTCCTGCACCATTTCGTTAATGGCGCTGCCAATCTCACCCGTCCAGGTGTGAAAATTCGTTAGCAACACGACTGCAACTCCGATCCGCAACAAGGCCCCAGTTATGTTTGCCGTGCTGCCCTGATAGACCTTGAAGGCGTCAAAAACCAGCATACCGAAGCCGGCGAGGAACACCCAAGGAATGAGCGCTTCGTAGACGACGTTACTGCCTGCCCTGGTTGCGCTAACCATCTGCGCTATATTCCATGCTCCATCCGCAACAAATAGATGGATCATCACTAATCCCCTGGTTGCGAGTTGAATTGCAACAATTTTGCGTAGCCGCTTGCGCCTTGGCCTAAGTCATTACCCTCAATCGCTGCTTGCGCTTGATTTGCCGCGTCCGCCGCTGCCTGACTCTGCTGTGCAATTTGTGCGCTTGTCGCGGCTGCTTGTTGTATCTGCTGATTCACTGAATCCAGCTGACCCGATAACGCCGCAATCTCGCCGTTGAGCTTTTCGACCTCGGCCTGGGTCGTAGCCCCCTGCAATTGACTAACCGTGTTGGAGATCTGCTGTTGGAGCTGGTTGCGCTGGTTGTTTAAGGTCGAGAGCGCGTTCTGATAACCATTCACCGCCTGGGCGGTAGCCGTCGTCATCGGAATCGTATACTGATTGGATATCGGCCCGTAAGGCGTCGAGCCGGTCAGAAGATTTTGATAGTTCCCGTAACGCGAAAGCAGGGCTTGGAACTGACCGGTGAACTGGCCCGGATTAGTGAACCCCTGAATCTGGCCGTAAATCCCGGATCCTTGACTGTAGATGGTCCCGCCCTCACGCACAATCTGCCCGATCGTGCTCACCCCTGGCAAATTATTGATATTTGCGTACTGCCCAAGCTGCAAGACCTGTTGCTCCAATTGTTGCGCGCTCTTGAGCGTATTAGACACCGTAGAGAGGTATTGGGTCAGGTTCTGATACTCGTTTTGAACCTGCTGCTGAAGGTTCGCCCCATCGATAACCGGCACTACGTAAGCCCCCGCGCGGAGGGCTAAGATCGCGTAAATCGTTAAAAGAATGAGCTTCCTCATATGTCTCTTGCTGGCATTATTTCGATACATCGAATTCCTCTCGGTTTAGATGTTCTCTATGCTGTCAGTCTCTGCCTGATACTGACCTGTACAAAAAAAACTCACTGAACCACCTCGATTACTTCCCGATGTGCTTCGATTAATTGGCCATCGGAGTCGTAATGTGCGGGCACTACAACCTCGGCCAGTTTACGTTTCAGTTGCGGCTCAGTCTCTTTGTTAACCAAGTTCCGCTGAGCCCAGTACAGATTCTTAATTGCGTCGGAACGCCCCTCTACATATCCCAGTTTCTCGGTTGGCTTAAACAGCGCCCGATTATTGCTTAGCGATGTCGAGCAACCTGATATCCAGCAGCACCCAGCAATGGTACTCGCTGCAAGTAGTCTAGCTCTCGTTGTATTGTTCATTTTTCTTGGTTGTTACCGAACAGCCGATTCGCGTTTTCGATGATTGCTGCAACGATATCCGGTTCGTTTTTCAATTGCTTGGATCGCTCCTCAAAGACCGAGCCGGTGCTGGAGGAGACATACAGCATCTCGTTATGTGCATAGTTCCGCCCCAGGGTCACCTTTGGTCGCCCATCGAGGATTTGGATCAATCCGAACCCAGAAAAAACATCTGTGCCGCTTCCTCCCGGGATCGGAAACCTCATCACTGCATCCTTGGTGATCTCCGGAATCGGATAGGATTGACTGACCAGATCGAGGTCTTTCTTATTATTAGACTTTAGCAACATCACCTGGTCGCTATTAGATAAGATCGCGCCCGTAACTCCCGGATTCTGTTCGTACAGACGAGCGAAGTTCTGCAAGATACCCAATACCCAACAGTTATATTTTCTCGCGCGCTCCCAATAATCCCGGGCGATTTTCGGACCATTCTCCATATCCATGACGGCAGAGAGCTCCTCAAGGATCAGCCGCTTCCTCATGCTCCGAGGCATCGTCATGATGTAGTTGCGCACATCATTCATTATCAGGAACCCCGCTACCGCGAGCAGCTCTCGTTCGCTCTCCTTGATCTTCCCTAACTCAAAATGAACGATCTTCTTTTTTAGATCGATGTTCGTCACCCCATCCACAATCGGGCCGTAGGGGCCGTCTCGTAGCCAGATCTCTAATAGCTTACCAAGAAGCGCGTACTCCTCGCTCTCCGACGTCGCCGGCCGCTTGCGGCCCTGAGTCTGGATCTCGTCCTGTACTTCATACAAAGTCGGGAAGTCTTCGGGTCTAAAGTGAGCAAACACCATGTTCCCTAATAGGGCGTCGTTTTTAGGGTTCTCGATAAATGCTGATAGATCGGCATCCGAATAGCTCGCCAACCATTCGCAAGCATCCTCCGGCCTCGCCTTTTGGAATTCCTGGAACTCAACAAATGCGTCGACAAATCCATCCCCATCGCCGCTCCGCTCTCTGTGCCAACGCTCGACACATAACGCTTCCCTCGCTATCTGAGACAGGTGTGCCTCTTGTTCGCGTCGATATCGCCGGTAGTAATCGGCGTATATCTCTCGTACCTGGCTTGTCATCAGCGCTTCCCGATAGCGCCGTTTCTCCGGACTGTCGGCTCCGCCGATCAGTAGGCTCAAAAGTGCCGTGATGTTACTTAGGCTTTCGTTGTTAAGCGGTAAGCCACGCGTATCAAACGGATTGAATGTGTAGTTACCATTCGAGCGGATAATAATAGGAGCCGCACCCTCGTCTACGCACCCCGTATACACGCCGTAACTTAGACCGTTGTCGACAATCACGGTGTAGTCGTAAATCGGCTCGGTCTGCACCAGGATATCGTTTACTAATAGGCTTTTCCCCGAGCCCTTGGCGCCTACGATGATGGAATGCAGCGGCATTTCACTTCCCTTTTCTCCCGAGAACGTTCGAATTCCGATTAGGTTCCCAGCATCTCCGTCGTAAAGAGCCTCAGCCTTTTCCAAGTCGCCTACCGGCGTCCCGCCGATCGGCAACAGGTTCACTAAATTCACATCGTCCAACTTGTGAGTGAAGTCATCGTACGCGTCGAAGCTCCAGCCAGGAATCGCAGCGTTATAATAGTTCATCGTCGAAATTTCCCAGCTCGGTTCGTAGTACCGGATCCCGCCCAACTTGCCAACGGCGCCCTTGAGCGCCGCCATCTTCGAACGCAATCCTTCCTTGGTCTCGTCGTGTGCCAACACGATGAATTGCGCGCGAAATGGTAACACCTGGTTCGACATCAACCGGCGCACTCGAAGCGCGTTTTTCTCCATACCGGCCTGCACACGCAACTTTGCCTGGCGGCCCTGCTTGTTCTCGCTTGAGCGTTCCAGCTTCTCCTGCTCTTCCTCGGTCTTGATAATCTCCTTATCGACCGAGAGCGGATAGCAATTCACGACAACCCGGATGTTGGAAAGCGCCAATCCGGTTACTATCTGCATCATTCCCATGAAAGTCTGCTTGGGCATCGTTGATAGCGCCAATTGTCCGAAGTACTGCCCATCCAAGAAAAAGCCGCGATCCGGCCCATCCAAAGGCGAGGCTGATCCGAATCGGGCCAGCTCCATCAGATTCGTATGCGGATCACCCAAGATCTCTTCAGGCAGGTATAGTTTCGATGCGCTTGGGCCAAAGTACCGCAGCAGCTCACGCAAGTGGCCAGCCGTGTCGAGTGCCTTCATACCACCGCCGTAGCTCTTCAGAAGCTGATCACCCACCTGGATTCTCTGATCGAATGACTGTTTATACGCGCTGACCGTCCGCTCGTAATGTGCGCGGCGCGATAGTCCACCGCGGAACTTCGCCGCATGGATCTTTGAGGAAATATAGAAACGCAAATTCGACTGAATCAGGCGTCCTTCCGCCATACGCGCGGCGTAACGTTCGTAACGCTCGGTCCGCTGACGGCGACTGAGCCGGCACATCTCGCCTTTCTCTGTCACCCTCTGAAAACGATCGAGCTCCCGCTGGTAGTCCGAGTCCTTGTAGAACTGTATCTGCAGCCGTTCGCCTTCCTGTATATTGGCTAAGAAGGTCCGCAGGTCGCTCTCCAGCGCGTTGAGCACTTCGGCTTCAACGTTGCTCTGGTCAGGTAGGCTCACATTGATTCCCTGACAGATAACGCCATGCGATATGTCCCCGAAAACCAAGAGATCATCGACCGAATAACAGTCTGGTATATGTACGTTCATTCAGCGTACGGGTGTCGGGTTTTCCGGGTGCTAAGCCCGTGTAGTTCGAACCTGATGAGCAGGAGACCAGTTCCGGCAATCGCTCGCATCACGCGAACCGCAAACGAGCGAAAGAAATCGACATCGTAAGATTTGGGCTTTCCTAGCTTTAGCGTCACCACATAGATCATGGCTACCACGAGCGGAGCAGCTCCAACTAGCACGCTCACCCATGTCCCGAGGCCTAGCGCGTCGTAACAGTAACGAAACCCGGCCAGAGCAAGCGCAAACGCCGCGATTAACACATAGAGACTCGAGCCCTCAAAGATCCAGATCGTCGCCTTCGCTTCTCTGGCGTTATCGTTAGAATGGATGATCCGTTCCATTTTCCTTCTCCAAACTGTTGGGTTAGCACGAGCGCCAGAAAGGCGAGCGAGGAGATGTCTCGAGATATGGATGAACAAATCCCTCGCCCGCCCTTTATCTAGCGCTCACCTCCTTTCGTTAATTCGGCGACTGAAGCTGAATTGACACACTCTGACCGCCAGCCGCGAACATCGCGCTTACGATGGCCCAGGCTAACCCGCACAACGCGCTCCCTAAGAGCCCGTACTTAATCATCTCAGTTCGGCCCATCTTGGCTTGCCAACCCGCGAATACTAACCCGCCAAATGCCCCGACCAGCGCAAACCCGTTAATTATTCCTCCAGCTTGCCCTAGCGCTTGACTGATCGAGCCAGCCGCAACGAACACCAGCGTCGCCAGATGAGGCTTAAAGCTGAGCATCATCAAATGTTTTGCTGCTAGACTGTACATAAATCAAAGATAAGTATCTCATAGATACCTTCTGGCAAGAAAAAAATCCCGAAGTTGATGTTACTCCGGGAAAAATTCTCTTAACTTTTCTTCTTCAGACTCTTCGCTCGCCGAACCGACGCCGTTGATTCCTTTTCACCTGGCTGCTCCAAAAGTCCCCCCATTTTTCTGGAGTACCAAAGTCCGAGTATAGCAAGGGATATCAGCTTTGGAGCCCCTTCTTGCCTACACCGCCATAGCGACATCCGACTAATCCCCAGTTCGCGATGAAACTCCACCCAACTCATTCCAAGGTCGTTTCGTATCCACTCGATCTTTCCGCCATCCATATCTCGCGGCCATAATACCGCCTGGCCAGAATAATGTCTATTGGTGATACTTGTACGGAACACGAGTTAAGTATATGTGTGATACTTAGCGATGGCAAAGACCCCCTTTTACACCGTTCGGCAACCCGGCCTTTCACGACTGAGTGTTCAGGACGGCCTCACTTGGCGAGCGTTCTGTTATCACGATATTCGCGCCTACACCCTCGATGTAGATCTCCTGGTTCTGCATCACGCAGAGTGTGTAATTGCATTTCGAGGAGTTAACCTTCGCCAGCTCTATCTTTCGCTCCTGGTTGAAGAGGTGTATGAGATCCCGCTTCACGCCGCTCAAATTCCATTGAATGAGTGCGCAGTAACTGAGATTAGCATCCACCGGATCTCCACAGATGATTAGGGAGAAAAGACTTTCTCCCCGGCGAGCCCAGAGTCTCGCCTTCCTCTTTCTCCTAGGCCGAACCCAAGGTTCGCCTAAGACCACTCCTTATCCTCCGGCCACTTCCGCCGATAGGCGGCACACCGAACGCGAGACGCCTCGCTTCCGTACCCTTGTGAACCCCCTGCTTCTTGATGCTCGTTTACACTCGGCCCGGCTTACAGCCGGGGTTCGTCTTAGTCCCACGGCACGCCTCCAGCGCAAGAGTACCGTCTGCGGCTTAAGCGGCCTACGCCCCTGCTCCGCTGGGTCCCCTCCAATTAAATCCTCGACCCGTCTCGCCATGTCTCGCGGCTCTTGCGCCGGAGTCTTTTTGTGCCGTGTCAACCGGAGAACTCGAGTTCCCGGTTTGGAAAGAAAAATTGCAATGCAAACCAATTTTTCTCTCCAACTCGGGAATCAAAGGATTCCTGGAGAGAATCAGAGGCTGCAGAGCCTGGCCCAGTCCCGCAGCCGCGGGACGACGGCCAGTCAACAATAACTCAATTAACTACATCGCATATTACTATGAACATCAATCGTATCATTATCACCGGTAACCTGGTTGCTGACCCGACCTTGCGAAACACCGACTCCGGCACTCCGGTCGCTTCCGTTACCATCGCTAACAATGAGTTTTATAACGATGGTGAGGGTGAACGACAGCAGGTCACTACTTTTGTAGACGTGACCGTTTGGGGAAAGCCCGCCGAGAACTTCTCTAAGCTCGCGAAGAAGGGTCAAGAGGTGGTCATCGAGGGCCGGCTAAGGCGCAACGATTGGGAATCCGAAGACGGTCAGAAGCATTCCAAGCACTTCGTCCGAGCTGAGAGCTGGCAGTTTACTCAGTACAAGAAAGAATAAGTAGGAGGCTCCCCGGGAAGACTAACCAGCTTCCCGGGGACTCGGACCATGGGAGTCAGCACAAATAGCCGTCCGGCACAAAATCCAAAGCCGCATCTCGCCGATATGGACGCCATCATCCAATTAGAAAAAGACATTACACGCTATGAAGCGGATGCCGCCTTTTATGAAGCTCGCGCAAGGCAGTGCCGGTCCGAAGCCGCTTTGTTGCGGGAGGAGCTTGAAAATGAACGGACTGGCAAACAGCCGGCGCTGGAAGTAGCTCACAAGCTCGCCGAGACAATCCTCCGTCTACCAGGGCTAACCGGCGCCGAGGTCGATGCCGCCGAACGCACCTTTTCGGATGAACCGGTTGATATCGAGCGATTGCGCCAGATTGCAGCTAATCATTCAATCCTCAGTGCCGACCTCCTATGAAAACAACTGAGGATTTTCTGGATTGGAGTCACCTCGAGCGAGAAGGGAACCGAATCTCCAAGAAGATTTGAGCAGGGTTCAGCTGGGGCTCTGTTTGGTGTTAGACGCCGGCGAACGAACGCGCTTCTGATGCCGCTTTTTCCAATCGGACCCAAGAGCCATCGCCCGCAGTCTGATCAGCTCGCTTGCCTTCAGATCTCTAACTTCCGGAGTTTTCAATTTCTTCCGCGTTGGCATCTGTTTTTACCTTACACTCGAGGCAAGAGAGTCTAGTCGATATCCCGTTCATACCTATTATCAAATCCCCGCCGCTGCTTCATTTCCACCGCCGTTTGGACAAGATCATCGATATCCTCGACTCGCTTGAGACCGCATAGGAAACGAGCTTCTCGATTTGTAAAACATCGAGTCGTAAGATTCTCCGCATGGCCGGGGAACCTTTCGACCAAGCGCGAATAAATCGACTCGGGCAATGCCAGCTTCGTTGCCCCGAATGCGGCCGCCAGTGTCGTTGGACCAACAACCGTCGCTCCCTGCTTCTGGATCCAGCCACGCAGATTCGCAAGGGTTGATCCGTACGTCACGACGTCATCAACAATCAAGATGCGACTTCCTACTTCGAGCTCTCCCATGAAGACCGGTTGACCGAGAATTCTGGTAGTCGCACCCGCGCCAGTGTGCGAAACGATGTTCCGCTGTACAATCCCCAAACTCAGATCCGCATCGAAATATCTCGCGATCTCAGCGGCATAAACTAAAGGCAAAGCATTGGGCCAACCACGGTCGAATTGCGCCACCGGTATTACTGCGTCGAATTGAAAAGCGATTTTCTGCGGTTTGACCAGCGCTCTCACTAACTCGAACGCAGCTTCTTCGTCGCCGCGTTTCACTGCCGCATAGGCTCTATTACTACGCAGTTTAGCGATCGTTGTTTGCACAATCACGTCGGGGAAACCATCCCAAGGCGACCGGTAAATGCGATTACCTTCGTCGGGCATACCCCTCTTGTCGCACCAGCCCGCCTGCAGGGACGATGCTAGGTTCTGCCTGATCTGCGACCGATCGTACCACAATGACCCGGCAAAACTCGTTCAGCCGGCGCCTGATGGCTTTCCCCATCTCCTTCCGCTCAAATTGGGCATCTATCCCTTCACCGGAATATTGTGTCGTTGCCAGAATCGGCATCTCGGAGTTGGATCGCTCCTCGACCACATGCAACAGCATTTCACTTGCCGAGCCCGTCAAATGCATCTGCCCAAGGTCGTCCCAGTACAACAAATCGGTCCGAACTAAGCGCCGGACGAATTCATCAGTTGTACCATCTCGGCCTGCGAGCTGTAATCTCGTGCGGAATCCAACGGCATTGAGCAGAACCGCGGAACGGTGCTCCCGGTCCAAAAGGCGCTGAAGCAATAACCACATCACCCGTGATTTGCCAACTCCAGTGGGACCGCTGATAACAAGCCCCTGCGATCCATATTGCCACGCAAGCACGTCTCGCAACCAGCAGAGGTCATAACCCAGCTCGCGCAGCCCGTTTTCAAGACGGCCGATATCGGTCTTTTGGTATAACTTTGGACAAAGCCTTTCCCACGCCGTTTTGTCCCTGGGCTGTACCTCCGCTTTGGCGATACATGCTGCGCAAACAGTGGGCCTCACTACAAATGTCCGGCCCAAAAGCGTGACTGGCTCCGGAGCCGGCAGAGTGCTTCCACATGAACTGCATGCCAACGTGTTCAAGTTTACCATTGCCATCCCATTCGCTTTGCCAAATCGTCTGAATCGGCGGATGGGCCACTTCTAACCGGTGGTTGCCAATCGTCTCGTAACGCAGCAAACAAAGCACCCGCCGCGTTACTACGCGGTTGGGACCAGACAATCTCGGCTTTAGCCGAGACGTATTCCAGACCACGAGCCTCGCAATACTCACGAAGAACCTGTCGCTGTTTGTTACTCAGCCCGAACTCAGCAGCCAGACGATTTACCAAGCCGGCTGTCCGCGGAGCCAGCAAAACAGGGCTATTCTCCGGCGCCACACCAAAAGAATCCCGCCGCGACGACGACGCTTGTGTCGGTTCGCTTCCCTGGCTCAGTTTCTCCGGTGCCAGCGGATATGTCGTCGTCGTTCTTCTTTCTGTTAACGGTTCTATCTGATGATTAGGGTGACTCTGGGTCACCCCCTTTGAGCTTCCAGGGTCACCCCGGGGTGACGCAAGGTCATCCCTTAGGCCCTGACGCGCAGTCGCAGCGAGGTGACCGTCGGTCGCCCCATGTGTTTGCCGTGGCTCACCTACTACGACTCTGTACCGGTTCGGGGTGTTACAACCGTCTATGCATCCGCCTTGCGACACCAACTCAACCAGCCCCTTTTCGATCAAACGGCGAACTATCCGTTGAGCCGACCGCTCTTCGATTCGGGCCTTCACCGCTATAGAACGCATCGATGGCCAGCACAGCCCGTCATCACGGGCGTGATCTGCCAGTGCGAGTAACACCAGCAGTTCCGACTGCGAATCGATGCGCGTGTCTTCCCAGACTTGCGACATCAAGCGTATGCTCATCGTTCCAAGCCCCTTTGAATACGGGTCGGCCCTTGATCACGGCAAACGACTTGAGTAAAATGATTCTGCCAACGCGACTCGTAAGATAACGTTTGGTTCTGGGCGGTGGACCGCTTGCATCGGTCTACCGCCTTTTCTTTGGTTAGCATCCGTCACCTTTCTCTTAAGCAACCAATTCGAGATCCTCGTCCCATGGGATACGGGTTCCAGGATCCGCCCATAACACTCGGTGTTTTTTACCTGTTCTACTGTTGGTTCCACCGGGACACCTCCCACGCGAAACCAGCAGGCGATATGAGGAGGGATCCGCATCGCACCAGCACTCAAGCCCGCCATCACCATCATCGACCACCATCACAATCGGGATTCGCGCGCTTCGCAAACGACCGAGGGCAGCTTCACAGATCTGGCGCGGAGTCATCTGCTCGGCGTAACTTGCGCCGCGCACCAGATCTGCCGCCCTTAAACAGTACGCGACCGTTTCAACGGGTAGACCGTTATGCCAGATATTTCCCCAACAAAACTCAGCAACAGGTATCTCAGCCGCCGGACCCGTTGTTTCCCCGACCACCACAAGATCATCAGCATCGAAAAGGTGACGCCACAGGTCTAAATCGCGGTCAGCACTAATCGCGCGCAGATCCGGCTGGGATCGAAGCATCTCAGCCACACGCCAACGATCGCAGTGGCGAAGATCGACCTTATGCCGCTTGTCGATCACGTTCCTGCTCCGTTTGACCATTTTCGGTTTCCTCCCATTCCCGCCCGGCCGCGGCCTCATCTTCGGCTCGGACGACGTCCGACAGTCGGTATCTAATCACGTGCGTACTCATCCGAATCGGACGTAAGATCCCTTGCCGCTCTCGGCGTTTGATCGTGGCGATCGAGATACGCCACCGACGCATCACCTCCGCCCGAGATAAAAAACAATCATCGATTGGATTCATCGTTAAAGGCTATACGAGAGTCTGGACAAAGAATCAAGCCGCGAGGCAAACGTTTTTGTACAATTGGATTCAATTTGCATGTTTTCGGCGAGCAATGCCAGACTTGGAGAGGATGTTTCGATTGTTCTGCTCTGATCCAAATTGAACCATTATGAACCGCTATGACCCCTTGTGAACCGGTACATTATATGTAATTACATATACTCACGGCTGTATTTCCACGCACCTTCCGTAGTTTAGGGCGTCCAATAACGAGTTGTCAGCCGGACTCTGAGCCGCCATCCTAGATGGCTTGATGGCCAACAAGCTTCCGCACCCCGTAGTTAGAAAGCTAAAAGCTTGGCGAGGTGCTCGAGGCTTTAGTCAATCTCAAGCTGCAAAAGCACTTGTCCAAGCGGGCATACCGGTTGCCATCACGACACTTCAGCAATGGGAGATAGCGCGTTCGTTTCCACGCCCTCTAATGGCGGAAGCGCTTGAACGATTTCTAGTAGACCAAGAAAAGGCTCCGCCTTCCTCCATGAAGAAGTCGATCGCACCGGTGATCGAAAGGTTGAAGTCGTGGCGAGAGGCTAACAATTTGAGCCAATCACAAGCGGTAGAGCTTCTTCAGTCTGCGGGACTGCCGGCGAAACTGAAGACTCTTCAGGCCTGGGAGAGTGGAAGAAACTCCCCACAGCCAATCACCGCCGCAGCGCTCGAACGATTTATAGATGAACGGCCACGCTAAGCGTCCCGCGCACAACTCTCCCCCTCTTGTTCGACTCGCATAACGTCGCTCATCCGGTAGCGGATGATTCTGCCTTCTAGTCTCAGTGGACGCAAAACTCTCGCCCGCTCCCGTCGCTTAATCGTCTCGATCGAAACCTTCCACCTTCGTGCAAGTTCTGAGCGGGTAAGGAGCTGATCGTCAGCCTTCAGTCTAACGCAGTTATTGCGGTCTGCGCGCGCGTGAGTGCTATCATGCATACTCATGATTGAGTTTTGCCACATCTTCAGTCTGGAAACGCTGGCGGGAATGATGGTAAAACAATGGAAGGCTGCCAAAACGAAGTAAAAAACGTGCTGGAAATGGATGTCCCGCAAGTGTCACTGAAGCTCAGCTTCCGCGGTCAAGAGCGACCGTCTCTTCAGTCGATCGACTTTATTTCGGGCATCAATAAACACAAGGCGGACGCGCCGCAAGACCGGGACTTGACCAAGGCGGTTGCTATCGTTCTACTGCTGTTTCGATCCTACACCAACTGGCCGGAAGTGACTCTGTTTCGTATCCGAGCCGCCAAGCCACGTAGTTTCGTAGACACGATCCTTAATGCTAAAAAGCAATCCCAGAACAAGAGTCCGATTTGTGCTCTGGCGAATGGCGCGTTCTTGAGACTATTTCTAGGCCCCCGACCGGTTACCAGCCGCTACTTGGACATCGACCATGCGCGCCTCAAGCCAACCGCAGTCACAGTTATCCACGATGGACGTGCTATCGACGATCCTAAGATAATTAGTGAGATCACGACTCTGATCGCCGCACGGAAGAACTGGGATCTCAGTGATTACACAGTCGATGTGCTACCGGAAGCAGGAGAGACTGTTTTTGCGATCTCCGAGCTAAAAGCAACTTCGCCGGGAATGGCTGAGCCAGCCGAGCGCTCCATCATTTCCTCCACACCTGGTAACCCAGCCTTCCTCGCAAATCGTCATGCACGAAATTTGTGTCCCTATAAGGGCCTTTTCGCGTTTTGGGAACAGGATGCCGATGTGTTCTTCGGACGTGAATCGCTCATTCAGCTCCTCACGGAGAAACTGGATCAAAAACATATAGTGCAGGTGTCAGGGCCTTCAGGAAGTGGGAAGTCCTCCCTCGTAGCAGCCGGCCTGATCCCAGCCCTCAAGGACTCTGGCACCTGGCAAGTGCTCTACTGCCGGCCGGGGAACGATCCATTCGCGTCTCTAGCGTCAGCGTTGATGCCGCATCTAAAGCCTTCCGAGGATGAAATATCACGTGCGGCGCAGCTGCCAAAGCTTCGCGAAGTGCTGGAGCAGGGGCAACTCAGCTACTTGCTCAGGCAGGCCGTTGCGGCGAACGATGACAGGGCTCTGCTACTGTTCATTGATCAGTTTGAGGAGCTCTATACCCAATGCAACACTCAGACTCTAAGGGATCGCTTTCTTGATACCCTGTTGACCCTGATGAGTGCTGATGCTGTCGCCAGCGCGCCGCGAATCAGGCTGGTCTACACGATTCGGGCTGATTTCACTAACCGCCTCTTTTCGCACCGAGGCTTCACGGATGCGATCCAGGATGCAGACGTAAAAATCGGTCCTATGAATCGTGAAGAGCTGGATTCAGTGATACGAAGACCAGCTTCACTTCACAACGTCAGATTTGAAGAGGGTCTGGCTGAACGCATCTTAAATGATGCGGGTGTCGAACCAAGCACCCTGCCTCTGCTCGAGTTCGCGCTTGCAGAGCTGTGGGAGCGTCAAACCGAAGGGATGCTTACACATGCAGGCTACGAGCGAATTGGTCAATTGTCCGGCGCAATTGCCCACCAAGCCGAGAAGGTCATTCGGGGTCTCGGTCAATCGCAACAGGAAGTCGCCCGACATATTCTTGCCCGCTTGGTGAGATTGGCTGACGAAAGTGGGGAGCACACACGGCAGCGTGTCTCTTTGGCTGCGCTCTATAGCGAAGAGCTTTTAAATAAAGATGCGGGACGCAAAGTCCTGGACCAATTAACTCAAGCCCGGTTAGTCACAGTAGCCATCGCGAGCGATCAACGCCAGCAGATGGTAGAGATCGCTCATGAGGCGCTAGTGCGCCGCTGGCCCCGCCTCAAGCAATGGCTTGAAGAGGACCGCGAGATTCTGGTCTGGCGTCAACGCCTGGACTCCCTCATTCAAGGCTGGCAACAGACCGGACGCGACGACGGTTTCTTGCTGCGCGGGTCCTTGCTGGACGAAGCGAAGCTTTGGCTGACTCGACGGTCAAATGACCTGACTCCCGTGGAAAAGGACTTTATCAATGCCAGCCTCAAGCTTCAGCGACGGGAGCGAACCAATCGGGCACTAGGCCGCTTCGAATTGTTGGTAGCTAACTCGGGCTCGGACCTTCAGAAGCAGAGCGCAGAATCGATCGGTGCCCGTGAGGCGATACGTTTGGCTAAGGATTTGCCATTTCTTGCCCGTCCAGGTACCTGGCGCCTACAGATCAGCGTAATCCCGGTATCACCCGCCGACGTGCAGAACCTTCGCCCCCGGTTGGCGCATTTGCCGATAAGTACAGTCCTACCGTTACTCTCGGCGGCAGCACCTGCTGAGCTGGCCACCGATCTAGAGGTTTCTTCTCAAGAAATGGCGGTGGCACAAAAGCTCGATGACCAGACGCTTGCGCTGCTAAAGGACCTTCAGTTACAAGGTGCAAGCGGACTTGCCCTTGAACTGATCAGCCCGCAGCTCGATGGGATCCCGGACCCAACAGCTCGCCTGAAATTTGCCTCTATCCTTTTTGATATGATGCACGTTCGCGGCCGGTACGCCGACGCGGCTGAATTGATTCGCCAAGAACTAGCCCTGTATCCGCCTAATGCCGAGGTCCACTCTCCCCTCCTCCTTCCACTAAAGATTCGGTTCCTCCACCACCAGATGTTTTATAGACCTGTGACCGAACTCTGGCCACAAATGGGCGATTTGCTTAACTGCTGTGATCCAACGCAAGACCCCGAATCTTATGGAGACATTTTATTCATGCTAGGCGGCAACCTCGGGACCCTTCGCGGTAACTATCAAGAGGCTCGACGGTTTCTAATCCGTGCGATAGCGCACGCCAAGCAGCGGAAAGATCATTACATTCTCGCTCGATCTCTCCGAAAATATGGAGACTTTCTCCGCAATCACGGTCACTTCAATTTTGCGAGAGACGTGCTCCTGGAAGCGCTGAGATTATCAGGCCGCGGCCGCGGAACTCGCCAGCGAATCTACATTCTCGGTTGCCTCGGCGATTTGGAGCGGCAAAGGAAAAATCACGCTGCTGCTTCAGAGCATTTTGATCGAGCGATCGAGCTGGCACGAGCGACATTCATTCCAGGCTGGCTCGGCAATTTGCATCTCGGATTAGCAGAGCTGGCTTTGGATCGTAATCGCTTCGACGATGCAAAGATTTCACTCGAGCAAGCGGAAGCTCATTATAGAAACACCCATCCCAAGCACTGGTGGGGCGAAATACAGGTGGGACTATCTCGATGCCGTCTCATGCGAATGTCTGGCAGCCAAGATTGGACGGCGCTCGCGCGCACAATACATGCAGAAGCAATCGCGGCAGGCTATAGCAAGGACGCGGCTCTTGCTGGCGAACTCCTTAAAGGAAGGGTTGGTCCTAGAAATGCGCTGATGTTTCTGTAAGGAATAGCGCGCATCTCGATAGAGAAAATTATGCCTAAAATATCAAAAATCAGCGGGGAAGAGATCGATCAGGCTCTCCAAAATGTTACCCGGCAGTATCTAGTTGGAGATTTGCAGAAGCCTCAGACGCTAAAGCATGTTCCTAGCTCATTACTTGAGATCGGTATCACACGTTACGAGAGCGAATGTAAACCAGAAGCGCCTCACACGCATAAGCAAGCGTTCGAATTTCAGTATGTAACAGCCGGATTGACCGCATATCTGGACCTAAACACTGGGGCGGAGCAGATATTCAGAAAGGGCGACTTCTATGCTATCGAACCAGGCGTTATCTATGCTCAAAAATCGGCTCCGGGCACAGAGATCTTATTCATTAAAGTGCCGCCGGGAAACGACAAGGTGCCAATAGATACCACTCCTGAAGTTGAGGCATGGTTTCAAGAACCAATCAAGGAATAGAGCCGACAAAAAATGGCACGACGCGACTACTTTTACGATCCGCAAGCCCCTAAACCGAATTCAATTCGCCCAGCGACGGCTGTAGCCTTGTTCAATTCAGCCGGCGAGCTTTTGCTGTTGCACAGAAAGGACAACGACAAATGGACTATGCCGGGCGGCACACTGGATTTCGGAGAATCGTTGACTCACTGCGCCACTCGAGAAGTACGTGAGGAGACCGGACTTCATATTCGAATTACAGGTCTAATAGGCACGTACACGGATCCGCACATCTTGATCGCCTACAGTGACGGCGAAGTCAGGCAGGAATTCACGTTTGTCTATGCCGCCGAGATCGAGGCCGGAGACCTCAAAATTGACGACGAATCCAAGGAAGCCTCTTGGGTGTCGCTCACGTCTGCGATTGAGTTGCCACTGGCCGAATCACAACGGCGCAGATTGAAGGATGTTGTCGAGTATCAGAAGGACCGCCTTACATTTCTGAGGTAACCGCCAAGAATCGGTGCTTCTCGGTCCCGGTCGCCTTAAACTGAAAATTCCGGTCAGGACCGGAGTCGTGACTCTTCTATGCTGATTTGCCCGTATTGTCACACAAGGGTGCCGCACGGTGCAGTAGTGTGTCGCGGCTGCGGCGCTCAGGCTCGCTACGGCTGTTCAGAGCCAGGCTGCGGCTGCATTCTTTCACTGATTGGCGGAACTGTTGTTTGGTCCGTCGTTTCTTCCACTTCCGTTCAGCTACTGAAGCTAATCCTCACGCCTGAACAAATTCAAGCTTTGCCTCCGTGGCTCTCGAGCCTTCCAAATAACGTTTCGATCGTTGCAGGAGCGGTGGCAGTCCTGGCCTGCCTGGCAGTTATAAGCTATTGGACCCGAAAGAACGTCACCTTTTCCCGTCAGCTTGATGGTGGAGACTAGCTCTAAAAGAGCCACTTCAGGTCTCAGTCCAAGCCTCCATCAGTCATCCCGAATGCCCAGTCCGACTTTGGCAAGGAAATCAAAAATTCGGTCTCAATGGAGAGTCCAAAGAGGGAACTGATCGCCTACGTTTAGACCGGGATCCCGGTAATAGATCAGATCTAGCCGGCCATCCTTGAGAGAGCCGCTGTAGGGTTTAACCTCTCCAAAAGCGAGCGTATTAAACGAGCCTCGGTACCTGATACCGATTTGCACAATCACCTGATACTGATCGCCTCGTTTTTCGATCGTGATCACTTTTGCCGGAAGCAACGTCATTTCTGGCGACACTTCATACGGCCTGGCGGGGAGTGAGCAAGGACTACTTTTTCGCTCCCAGAATTGCGTCCTTTGCCGCCCTTGCCACTCGGAATTTCAGGGAGAAAAGACTTTCTCCCCGTCGAGCCCAAAGCGGTCTCTCGTTCCTCTTTCTCCTAGGCCCCTAGATTCGCCTAAGACCACTCCTGTACCAAGTGTCTGGCTATCGCCAGAGTTGCTTCCGCCACCGCGGAGGCCTCTCCAGCGCAAGAGTACCGTCTGCGGCATAACCGGCTTCCTTCCCCGTCTCGCCCCACTCGCGGGGCCCCTGCCAATTAATCCTCAACCCGTCTCGTTCCTCGCGGCTCTTGCCCTTCCAGGCCTTTTCCGCGGCGCTCAGCTAGCGCTTCGCTTTCGGCTCGAAAAATATGCCCAGCATACTTTTTCGACCGAAACCGAACGTCGAAAAAACTCCGGCAGCTCCCAAGGGTCAAAGCCCTTCCCCCCAATAACCTTAGAGCCAAATGGCGATTAAGAGTAGCCGAGCTTGGCGAAAGATATGCCCACCATGTTAGAGGTTAAAGAAATACAAAACTGAGGCGAAGGCGAAAAGTGTCCAAGAAGTGTCCAAGCATCACTTTTTGCTCAAGCTTACTTTGACGCGTAAGTCGTTGCCGTTGAGGTATGCACCCGCCGAGATTCGAACTCAGAACCTTCTGATCCGTAGTCAGATGCTCTATCCAGTTGAGCTACGGGTGCGAACAGGATGGGAAGGGTAGCGCTGGGGAGGGCAAAGTCAAGGGCGTTGAAAATCGCAAAGGGCATGATTTGTAGCTGGCACCCCGGCGAGCGCTTAGATCTCGAGGACGAGGACAGCCTGCCCGACATAGCTTTCGGTTCGGTAATGGGGGTGTTGCCGTGGGTAGCGAAGTCGGGACGACGATTACGAGGACGATATTATGGGTCAGAGGGGGAATTGTGCCCCCTGTCGGCCTCGCAAGCGAGGCACCGCTCCACGAGTCGAGCTCATGCGATGCCGATCTTTTCTCGGACTAAGGTATCGTTGACGGCGACAGCGAGATCGCTACGAACTTGGGTCCAGTCACGATAACGATCTGTCCAAGCACGCAGTTGGAAAGTAGTGGCGCCGGCGGTGAAACTCATCACGTACACCTGCGGCGCCGGTTCTTTGGCGATGCCAGGGTAGTTCACTGCCGCCGTTTTGAGGAGCTCAACGACTCGTTGAGAGTCTGTACCAGGAAGGATGTTGACGGAGATCTCGACAGCCCGGACTCGATCCGAGAACGTCCAATTGGTGACTTGGTTCGAGATCAACGATCCATTGGGCACAATGATTTCTGATCCGTCCGCGGTCCGGACCACGCAGGCGCGGATGCCGATCCGGCGCACCTCCCCGACGGTGCCGCCGATCTCGATCACGTCCCCAAGCTTGATGGGACGCT
>Ga0213871_10000003_pt1 | contig 21466 bp, 24 predicted proteins | sample VelepicomBERX_R1_FD_161059 | JGI IMG/M metagenome (GOLD analysis project Ga0213871, IMG submission 161059) | Rhizosphere microbial communities from Vellozia epidendroides in rupestrian grasslands, the National Park of Serra do Cipo, Brazil - RX_R1 | ecosystem: Host-associated > Plants > Roots >... | reverse complement strand
ACTTCAAGTGGAAAACGGGCTGGCGGATGGAACCGCTGAACGCTTTCAAGAAATATCTGGGGCCATAGTGACAGCGGTAGAACGACTCCCTCGCACGGAGTAGACTCGGGTTCGATTCCCGATGGCTCCACCAGATCTCCTCGTGGTCTAACGGACTAAGGCGCCCGCCTTCTAAGCGGGATGATGGGGGTTCGAATCCCTCCGAGGAGGCCATTTATCTGCATGAGGTTCCAGGAGCGGAAGAACTCGTGCGGGGCGGCCGCGATCCGGAACGCTCTCAAGTGTCTCGGCAAGAACCTGGGCGAACACCGTCTCAGGCAGATCGCCAGGACAGACGACGACGGGACGGACGAGGAAGGCGTGCTCGGGGCTCTCGAGCGGCTCGGCTACCGCGGGGAAGTCATCGAGACGAAGAAGGTCTCTCTCATCCTGTCCGAGCTGAAGAGGTACCTCTCCAGAGGAAACCCGCTGATCGCCGCCGTGGACCGGGACACCCACTGGGTCCTCATCGGCGGAATGCTCGGGGACAGGTACATCATCTTCGACTCGGAACGTACGAAGAAGAACAAGGCGGAAAACGGGATACAGGTCCTAGATATCAAAGGACTCCTCCGCAGACTTCGTAAGCCGAACGGAAAAATGTATTTCATCGCGATGAAGAACGTGGTATAATGCTCCTATAGCTCAACGGGAAAGAGCAAGTCTCTCCTAAAGACAAGATCGCCGTTCGAGTCGGCGTAGGAGTACCAATGATGGACAAGGTCATCCTCAAGAAGGACGGGCTCTGGGCATCGGAGTGGGACAGCAAGAAGAAGAAGGAAGTCCGCACGAAGCTGGACACCACCACCCACCTCTTCCTTCTGGCCTGGCACACTCCTCTCAAGATCGAAGGGAAGGTCCGGCTGAAGGACCTGGCGGCCTACCTGAAGTCGTTCGATCCCCTGGTCCTCGACCTGGTCGCGAAGCTCTGTCACGCGAACCTCGCCGAGTACCTCAAAGACGAGCACCTGGTGCCCAAGCGGGACCCGGACAGGAAGACGAAGCTTCACGCCATCGAGGTCTACAAGTACTACGAGATGTCGAACTACGACGATCTCGAAAAGTGGGACATGCAGGACCACACGGTCTCTGCTCACGGAATCGGAGAACCATGGGAGGAAGGATGCGAGGACGTACCCTTGGAGAAGCGTGGAAACTCCTACGCGATCGAGTTCACTCCTTGGGCGTACATGATGAACCTTCCGCTGACCGTCAAGGAGACGGTGACGCTGTGCAAGCACAGGTGGAAGAAACAGAAGCCCAAGCGGATGGGCTTCAAGCGGAAGGGCTCCAAAAAGTTTGAACGGGGGCTCAGCTGGGTTACCGACCGGACCACGGACGGATTCGAGAACACGGACGTCCGGGTCACCTACCAGCTCGGCGAGTTCCTCTATGGTCTGTTCAACGAGCTCTGTTTCTTCGTGGATCCCGTGCGTCGGGACATCAAGGAGAAGGAGCTCATGGACCGGTACGAAGAAACGAAGAACGCCTCGGAGGACGACTACTCCGAGCTCGTAGAAGAATAGTTATTCCCCTATCGTCCAACGGCAGGACATCGGTCTCTGAAGCCGAGTATCCACGTTCGAATCGTGGTGGGGGAACCATGAAAATGAAGAACTTTCATCCAGAAATCGTACGTGAGTACATCGAGTGCGACTGTGGGACCAAGGGTCACATGGCGGTCGCCGAGTACGACGTCGAGATGGGGATGACGCTTCATTACCAGCACCGCAACTGGAAGGGATTCTGGAAGCGTGTCTGGACCGCCTTCAAGTACGTCTTCCAGCTCGGCTGGGAACACGACATGGGGTGGGACTGTACGAGCATGACCAAGGAGAACTGCGAGAAGATGCAGCGGATCCTGGACATGGCGTACAAGAACGGATACGGCACGTTCTGGAATCCGCAACAATTCGGGGATTAGCTCAGTCTGCGAAGAGCGCGTGCTTCGGGAGCACGAGGTCGCTGGTTCGAATCCAGTATCCCCGACCATCGACCATTTATGGGAGAGCCGTAGGGAATCGGATAACATGTCAGTAGGCGGCGCCGCTGAACTCATGAAAACGGGTTAGAACCCCGTCTCTCCCATGCCTTTTGCATCCTTGGTCTAGTGGCTGGGCCCTGGCCTTCCAAGTCAGAGAGAGGGGTTCGATCCCCCTAGGATGCTCCAAGTTCCGAATGCCCCCTGGAGTGCGACGGCAGCACCCGTCTCTTGTAAGGATGGTGTACCGGTTCGAGTCCGGTAGGGGGCTCCGATGTGGCAACCGATTTCGATAGACTGCCCTCATGGTGATAAAGGCAGCACACCCCCTTGGTAAGGGGGAAGCGACGGATCGTTACCGTCTGAGGGCTCCAGTTATAGCGGGGACAGGCCATGGCGGCCAATGAGGGCTCATACCCCTCGCCGGCGGAAGCTGGCAATGGTGGGTTCAATTCCCACCCCCGCAACCGCTCTGGGTTCGGAACCAGCTGAGCCTCATAAGCCCAGCGTAGCGAGTTCGACTCTCGCCTGAGCGACCAAGCTTGGAAGGTGATGCGTGCCTGGGAACGCCGCCGGGGGTTGCTAACCCTTTGGCTCTTCGGAGTGGAGTTCGATTCTCCCGCCTTCCTCCGTTTTGCCCCGTTGGTGCTAGTGGTAACACACCGCCCTCGTAACGCGGAGTTGAGAGTTCGATTCTCTCACGGGGCTCCAGTTCTTCATCGTCAACTGTTCGGTCTTGGCCGCTTGTCCTGGATGGGCAAACGTGATTGCAAACCACGTGGGCAGGGTTCGACTCCCTGAGTGGCCTCCAAAGTCCGCCCGGCGGGCCAGGTACGGATCCCACTTTCTATCCTGAAGTAGCGTTGGGACGCGAAAAGGAATAGACTGCCGAAGCTGGTTCGTGGTTCGACTCCACGACGGCACATCTCTACGGCGCATTCGACTACTGGCTAGGTTACCTGGTTCTCAACCAGGGGGAAGGGGATCGAAACCCCTATGCGCTACCAAAACTAAGAGGCCCCTGAGGACACTCTCTCCTCAGGGGCCTTTTGCTGTCTCCGGGCTCTGGTCAGAGCTTCGCCGCGACTTCTCCTTCGAGCTTCTTCGCCTCGCCTGCGACTTTCTGCTCCTCCCCCTTGAGCCATGCCAAGACCTTCTTGCCGAGGGCCTCGACGGTTCTGAGAACCGCGTACCCGCCGGCTGCTACTGCTGCCAATGTCAAGATCATAGATGTCACCTCCTTTCAGGTGGACTGCGTACAAGATACCTAGGACACGACGAAAGGTTTGGGACGGTTTCCCCCGGACTCGCTACTTATCAGAAACTGTTGGCGCCAACAGCTATAATAGTCCTTAAGCTATATAGCTTTATAAAAGCTGCAGATAGTCTGCAGATAGAGGAGAAGAGATAGATGGCTGAAGACCAGAAGGACTCGCCCGCGCCCGCGGAGACTCCGGCGACCGTGGAGACAGCGGCGGATCCCGAGAAGGAAGCTCTGAAGGCCCAGGTCTCCGAGCTGCAGGCTGCGTTGAAGAAGTCGTCGGCGGACCTGAAGAAGGCGAAGGACGGCTGGAAGTCGGACGTGGCCGAGCTCAAGGGCCAGCTGGCGGCGGCGAAGAAGGCCGCAGTTCCGGCGGCCGACGCCTGCGACGGAAATCATGTTTCCCTCGATGGGGCGAAGTATGATATAATCTGGAGGTCGACCGTCAAGGACCTGGCGATCGAGGGCTACCAGAAGCGTCACGTCTCGGAAGCCGCGACCGCCATCGTCATCGTCAAGGAAGGGGGCTAGTCCTGAACGAGGAACCCGTGGAGCAGGAGACCGAGGAGCAGAAGGCTCCGGAGTTTCCGAAGAAGATCAGCTACTCTGGCTGGATGGAAGCCAGGAACCACTGTCAGTGGCGGTGGAAGCTGAACAGCATCGACAAGCTGTACCACAAGGTCTATGGGATCTACATGGACTTTGGGACCGCACTCCACGAGACCATCGAGCTCTGCCACTCTGCCAAGCCCGTCATCACCGACATCGAGATCGCCGTCTTCTTCTTCAAGGAGAAGTTCAACTGGCTCTACAACTCGAACGTCGACAAGTACCAGGACAAGGAGAAGGAACGCCTCACTCGGCCAGAGACCGAGAAGGGATTCCTGCGCCGCGAGCAGTTCCTGGAGGCCGGCGAGCGGGTCCTCAGACGCTTCGACGAGTGTGACGAGCTGAGGACTGCCCAGGTGCTCTTCAACGAGTACAAGCTTGAAGAGCCCATCTCCCGCACCGACGGCCTGGACATCAAGTTCAAGGGCTACATCGACATGGTGATCAAGACCAAGTCGAAACGCGGCGAGACCATCCTGTACATCTGTGACTTCAAGACCGCGGGATGGGGATGGCCGATGGAGAAGAAGACCGACAAGGAGCTTCACTTCCAGATCCTCCTCTACAAGCATTTCTTCTGCAAGAAGCACGGCCTGGACCCGAAGAACGTCCGGACCGCCTTCGTGCTCCTGCTCCGTGCTCCCCGTCCCGTGTCCCGCGGTTCGAAGGAGCTCCAGTGTCCCATCGAGTTCTTTCCGATTGCCGCCGGTCCCGTCTCCGTCAGTCGGGCGGTCGAGGAGCTGAACAGGGACATCACCCAGCTTAAGCGCAGGTTCGACAGCGGGACGCTGATCAAGAACCACAAGAACTGCGTGGACGAGTGGGACGAACGTTGCCCATATCTGGGGACGGCTCACTGTGATGCACCCGAGCCGCCCCCGAAAACCTAGGTAGCTCATGGCCGAGAAGCGCAAGATCCTGTTCCTGTCTGACCACCCGCTCGTTCCCTCGGGCGTAGGTACACAGGCGAAGTACCTGATCGAGGGACTCCTGAAGACCGGAAAGTACCGGTTCATCTGCCTGGGCGGCGCGATCAAGCACCCGGACATGAGGCCTCAGAAGGTCGCTCCCGAGACGTTCGGGGATGACTGGATCATCTTCCCGGTCGAGGGACACGGCGACAAGAACATCGTCCGCCAGATGATCATGGCCGAACGTCCGGACGCCATCTTCATCTTCACCGACCCGCGCTTCTTCATGTGGCTCTGGGAGATCGAGGACGAGGTCCGCAGCCAGTGTCCGATCGTATACTGGCACGTCTGGGACAACGACCCGACCCCGAAGTTCAACAAGGTTCTCTACGAGTCGACAGACCACATCGTCGCCCTGTCGATGAAGACGAAGGGTCTCCTGGACGATATGAACTACGAGCGGTGCAGCTACATCCCGCACTCCGTCTCCATGGACAACTTCAAGCCGCTGGACGAGGACGAGGTCCAGAAGTTCAAGCGGGAACACTTCGGTCCCCACGTGGACAAGAAGTTCGTCCTGTTCTGGAACAACCGCAACGCCCGACGCAAGCAGACGGGCGACGTCATCGCCGCCTTCGCCAAGTTCGCCGAGAAGGTGGGTAAGCAGAACGTCGCCCTCTTCATGCACACGGCGGTCCACGATCCCGAGGGCCAGGACATCAACGCGGTGGCGGAGTGCTTCGGGGTCGAGTCCAACCTCATCATCAGTGAGGCCCGGATCGAGCCGTCCCGCCTGAACATGCTCCTGAACGTCTGCGACGCCACGATCAACATCGCGTCGAACGAGGGCTTCGGCCTCGGGACGCTGGAATCCCTCTCCTCAGGGACTCCCATCATCGTCCACTTCACCGGCGGTCTCCAGTATCAGATCGGGGACTGGTGGAACGACCTGAAGGACTTCCGGAACCAGGACCAGCTCACGGCCCACGCCAAGAAGCTCTACCGTTCGGGCAAGGGCCGGTGGTGGGGCGTGCCGGTCTTCTCGGCTAGCCGTTCCTGCACGGGCAGCCAGCCGATCCCGTACATCTACGACGACAAGGTGAACCACGACGAGGTGGTCGCCGGTCTCGTGAAGCTCTACGAGATGGGTCGACAGAAGCGGAAGGCGCTCGGCCTGGAGGCCCGTCAGTGGGTCGCCCAGCACTTCGGCGAGAAGCAGATGATCGAGGACTGGGACAGGGTCCTGGAACAGCAGATTGATATTTACAAGGGGCGGGGACCTCAGACCGTCCGCCTGGCCAACATCTAGGAGAGAATCGCATGCCTGTCGTCGTGTTCGGAGGAGCTGGATTCATCGGGTCGAACCTGGTCGACGAGCTCCTGGTCCAGGGACATGAGGTCCTGGTCATCGACAACTTCTCGGAAGGCAAGTACGAGAACCTCGCCAGGTGGAAGAACCACCCGAAGCTCGAGGTCGTCCGGGGAGACATCCGGGACTTCGACCTCTGCCGACGGGCCTGCGACCACAAGGACTGGGTGTTCCACCTGGCGGCCATGAGTCGCATCCAGCCGAGCATCACCGACCCGCTCCTGGCATTCAGCCAGAACTGCATGGGGACGGCCAACGTCCTAGAGGCGGCCCGCCAGGCCGGCTGCAAGCGGGTGGTCTACTCGGCCAGCTCTTCCTGCTACGGGCTGAAGAACCAGATCCCCCTCAACGAGAACATGCCCTCGGACTGCCTCAACCCCTACGCCCTGGGGAAGAAGTTCGGCGAGGAGGCGTGTGACATCTACCAGAAGCTCTACGGCCTCTCCACCTGCAGCCTGCGGTACTTCAACGTGTATGGCCCGCGGCACCAGGAGGAGGGCTCGTACGCCACCGTCATCGCCATCTTCCGGAAGCAGAAGCGGGAGGGCAAGCCCCTGACGATCGTGGGGACCGGCGAGAAGCGCCGTGACTTCACCTTCGTCGGTGACGTGGTCCGGGCCAACATGCTGGCGGTGATGAACCGTGAGGCCATTGGCTCATACAACATCGGGACCGGGGTGAACTACTCGATCAACGAGCTGGCGAACATGATCGACTCCAACCAGGTCCACATCGCCGACCGTCCGGCGGAGGCGATGGTCACCCTGGCCGACAACCGCAAGGCGGCGACGGTCCTCGGCTGGAAACCGCAGGTCTCCCTCCAGCAGGGGCTGGAGGTCCTGGACCTCTACGAGAAGCGCAACCAGCCGAGTATCATCCTGACTCACTGAAAGGAAACCCCATGTTCAAGAAGCTCATCTTCGCTGCCCTGCTCGGCCTGTTCCTTTCGGCCCCCGCCGTCGCGGATGTCAAGAAGGATGACCTGATGTGTCAGGCCCAGCCGGTGCAAATGACGCAGGCGTACGACTGCTACGCCTACACGGCGTGCCCCAACGGCGGGGCGGTCGCCTGCCACGTCTGGGGAGTCTCCAGCGCCGGCGTGGCCTGCAGCTGGTTCGTGGTCCCGTACCGCGGCGTCGGCTGCGACGGGTACGACGCGAACGGCTACTGGCAGTCGTACCGCTTCGTCTGCCCGTAACCCTAGTCTGAAAGGCATCTAGATGCTCAAGCTCCTCTTCCGTGCGCCGGTCCTCACGGCATCCGGCTACGGCGTCCACTCTCGGCAGCTGTTGAAGGCGCTCCTCGCCTCAGGGGAGTACGACATCAGCGTCATGGCCTGCAACTGGGGCAACACCTCCTACATCCTCGACAAGTCCCCGTTCTTCGAGAAGATCAAGGACATGATCGTCAAGTTCGAGATGGAGAAGGCCCAGGGCCAGAACCAGTACGACGTGTCGGTCCAGGTCACCATCCCGAACGAGTTCGAGAAGATGGCCCGGGTCAACATCGGCGTGACGGCCGGCATCGAGGTCGACCGCATCTCGCCGGAGTGGATCAAGAAGATCAACGAGAAGGTCGACCTCGTGATCGTCCCCTCGGAGCACTCGAAGAACACGACCCTCAACGTCGGATACAACGGCCCCCAGGGTCCGCTCCGTGTCCAGAAGCCGCTGGCTCTCTGCCACGAGGGCGTCAACACCAACTATTACAACACGGACCCGGTTCCGGACGAGGTCAGGAAGTTCGATCTCGACGCGCCGTTCAACTTCCTGTTCGTCGGCCTCGGGCTGGACAAGCCCATGGGCGAGGACCGGAAGAACCTCTCTCTCCTCATCAAGTGGTTCTGTGAGCGGTTCAAGGACGACCCGAACGTGGGCCTGGTCCTGAAGGCCGGCATGGTCAACGGCTCCCTCATGGACTTCGAGGTCTTCACCCGGAGAGTGAAGGAGATCAAGAAGTCGGTGTGCGGCGACTCCCGCTACCCACGTGTCCAGATCATCCACGGACGTCTGAGCGATGCTGAGATGGCCGGCCTATACAAGCATCCCAAGGTCAAGGCCCTGGTGTCCCTGACCCACGGCGAAGGCTTTGGCCTGCCGCTCCTGGAGGCGGCCGCCTGCGGCCTGCCTGTCGTGACCACCGCCTGGTCCGGGCAGCTGGACTTCCTCACAATCGATGGGAAGAAGCGTTTCATCCCGATCGAGTACGACATCAAGGAGATCCCCGAATCCTGCGTCTGGAACGGCGTCATGGAGAAGGGGAGCCAGTGGGCGTACCCGAAAGAGGACGACGTCAAGCTCAAGCTCAAGAAGCTCACCCTCAGCTATGACAAGCCGAAGGAGTGGGCGACCGAGCTGGCGAAGCACATCGCCGAGAAGTTCTCCGAAAGACACACCGGCTGGATCTTCGCGAACACCATCTCGGAGTTCCTGCAGATCCACGCCCAGCAGAACCCGCGCTCAGAGGCGGAGGCGGTCGAGCTGCTCAGGAAGCGGTTCGCGGGGGACGGAAAGAAGACCCTCCTCTACACCATGCCGATGTCGGCGGGCGACGTCTACATCTCGACGGCGGTGGTGAACTCGCTCCGGAAGAAGTTCCCGGACCACAAGGTCTTCTTCGCGACCTCCCCGCAGTACGCTCCCATCCTGAAGGGGAACCCGGACATCGACCAGGTCGTCCCCTTCGAGCAGTGGATGACGAACGTCCCGATCGCGGAGCATGTCTTCGATGAGCTCTTCACCCCCAACCTGGCCATCCAAACGACGGCGGCCAACTGGGTCAAGCGTGGCAAGGGACGCCTCCTCGGACACGAGATGGCGCACCTCTGCGACGTGGAGTTCGGGGAGTACCGGATCGAGCTGGAGCCGGTCGAGGTCCTGCCGGCGGAGTACATCGTCCTGAATCCGGGATCGGGCAAGGGACAGTGGGAGGCCCGCAATTACCTGCACTGGCAGGAGGTCGTCAACAACGTCCGTGCCATGACGGGCCTGCCGGTCGTGCAGGTCGGCATGCAGGACGACCCGGAGTACAAGGACGTCATCGACCTCCGCGGCAAGACCAGCTACAACCAGCTGGCCACGGTCGTCAAGAACGCCAAGCTCCTCCTCAGCATCGACTCGGTCACGTCCCACCTGGCGGACGGCTTGGATACGCCGCAGGTCTCGATCTACGGCAGCTCCTACGCCACCAGCACGGGTCCCGTGAACCGGAAGAAGCTGGCCGTCCTGCTGGACACACCGGACCGCTACGGCTGCGAGCGGGCCTGCTACAAGTACCAGTGCTCGGTGGACAAGGACCACCCCTGCGTCAACGAGGTCTCCCCCAAGAAGATCGTGGAGGAGACGCTCCGCATCATCGCCAACCGTTCCCCCTCCTCTGTCATCATGGAGAAGCTGGGCGAGTACAAGGAGCACCGCCCGACCATCAGCGGCTACACCCACGTCCTGAACCCCAGTCGCCAGGGATACCCGTGGCGGGAGTCGATCTCCTCGATGCTCGGGTTCTGCGACCAGGTGGTCGTGGTGGACGGCGGCTCGGACGACGAGACCCTGGAGAAGCTCAAGGCCTGGGCTCAGACCGAACCGAAGCTGGAAGTCGTCGAGCGTCCCTGGGACTGGAACGAGCCGGGGATGGACGGACAGCAGAAGGCGTTCGGTCGCGCAGTCTGCACGGGGGACTTCCTCTGGCAACAAGACTGCGACGAGGTCGTCCACGAGGAAGACTACGACAAGATCAGGCAGCTGGTCCGTCGCTTCCCGAAGGAGGTCAGCCTCATCCACCTCCCGGTCGTCGAGCTCTGGGGTGACAGCCAGACCTGCCGCACGGACCGCCACACCTGGAAGTGGCGGCTCAGCCGGAATGACTTCCGCATCACCCACGGCATCTTCAAGGACGCCCGGGTGGTCGACGAGAAGACCGGCAAGACCTACGCCAGGAAGGGCATGTCGGACGGGTGCGAGTACATCGACATGATGGACTACACCTACATCCCGCACACCGGCTTCTACGACCGCGGTATGGAGATGCTCCGCAAGAGCAACCCCCAGGCCTTCGGCGAGAAGATGAACGAGATCTACGGAAAGCTCCCGTCGGTCTATCACTACTCGTGGTGTGACATCCCCCGGAAGATCCGAAACTTCCGGGACTTCTGGGACAAGTGCTGGAGCAACCTCTACAACGATCCAGCCCCGCAGCCGCGTTTCCCCGAGGTCAAGACCGACGAGGACGTGCTGAAGAAGGCGACCGAGATGAAGTCCCAGGGTGGCGAGCACCAGAAGTCGGAGACGTTCCGCCTGAAGCGCTCGAACCCGGCGGTCATGAAAGAATGGCTCAACAGGATGGAGTCGTGATATAATACCTACTGTATGGCACTGATCGCGGACATCTTCATCACCTACAAGCCCGGACGTCCCGAACTACTCGATCGCTGCCTCAAGGCCATCTTCGAGAACACCCAGCGCGACCAGTTCCGTCTCACCCTTGTGGTGGACGGGTCCACGGTCCCTCCCCTCCTCCGTCACAATCCAGATCACATCCTGATCCATTCGGAGAACCTTGGTCTGGGTCCATCCATCAACCAGGCCCTGGCTCACATCGACGCCCTCGACCGCTGGTGGGGACACGAGACTCACGGAGACAAGGGGCAGGTGGCACCCTTCATCTGCTACATCCAGGACGACGTGCTGGTGACGCCCGGATGGCTTCCGAAGATGGCGAAGTTCTTCATGCTCTTCGAGAAGCAGTACAACCTCGGGTTCGCCTCCGGAGTCGAGTGCCTGGAGCACACCATCCGGAAAGACATCGGGAACGGGATGCTCCTCAAGGACTGGATCAGGGCCGCCAACATGTTCGCCAGGCGAGAGTACTGGATGAGCATGTACCCGATCCCTCGTCTCGACTGGGAGACGAACCGGGTCCGCGCCAAGCCGAACGACGGCATGGGCTCGGGAGTCGACTGGTGGTTCATCCGCAACCATCCCAACTCCGTCTGCAAGACGGGGAGGACCAACCTCGTGTTTCCGGGCATGATGGTCCACGCTGGATACAACAAGAGCACGTGGCTGCAGAACGGACGGGAGATGCCCGAGTCCGACGCAGACAAGCAGAAAGTGAAGGAGGCGCAATGAACGTCGTCCTCATCTCATACACCCAGCTCGGGGCCGGCGGCGGCGTCCCCCGCTTCAACCGTGACCTCATCTACGCCCTTTCCAACGGGAAGCACTACTCCTGGTTCGACATGCTCAAGGAGCTTCGTCGACCGGACAGCGGCATCCCGGAGTGGGACAAGGCCCGCGCCCTCAACAACTGGCTCAGGGCCACCAAGCGGATCACGAACGACGACATCGTGATCACCGACGGTTTCTGGGGACTGGGCCTGGAGGATCATCCCAAGCTGGTCAGCGTGGCCCACGGCAACTGGAGTCACACGACCAAGGACGACGTGGAGAAGGGGATCCCGCCGGAGTTTCCGTTGCACGCCGCCGTCCAGCTGGACTTCCGCAAGCGGGTGGTGGATAAGGGCGGCCGGATCGTGGCCGTGTCGGATTTCATCGCCCACCAGTGCAAGATCCAGTGGGGGTTCGACTTCCCGGTCATCAACAACGGGATCGATCTGAAGAAGTTCACACCCACCACGGACAAGAAGAAGCGGAAGCGTCCGGTCATCATCCACGGCACGACGACGGGGAACAAGGGCTTCGACCACATCGACCATTTGAAGAAGAACATCGATGCCGACGTCCTCCTCCTGGACGACGCGCCTGGCTTCTTCGGAGTGCCCAAGTATCCGGCCATGGCGCAGGCGGACCTGATCGTCCACCCGTCGGCCCACGAAGGCAACAGCTACTTCGTCCTGGAGTCGCTGGCCTCGGGTGTCCCCATCGTCAGCTACAACGTCGGTCTGATGTACCTGGCGAAGGAAGAGGGCCGTGACGGAGACTTCGGTCGGATCCTCGACAGGACAGGACGTTCCAAGGAATACACCCTTCAGGGGACCGCCGGCGCGCTCGAGCACGCCCTCCTCGGCCCGACCATGGGTGAGAAGGCCAGGGAGTTCGCTACGCGTTTCTCGGTGGAGAACTTCCGCCAGAACTGGCTGAACTACCTGAACAAGGAGTTCGGCTATGACCCGCTTTCGGGTTGACGACTACCCGGGCACCAAGCCCAACGAGTTCTACCGACACAACCTGGAGACCTTCAAGGACTTCAATCAGGTCATGTCGAAGTACAGCCTGAGCTACGACCTCGGGGTGATCCCGCTCCACTCGAAGGATGAGGACCTGAAGTGGCTGGGACAGCAGCCCAACATCCGGATCGCCATGCACGGTGTGAACCACGACGAGCGCTATCCGAACGAGTTCAGGGATCACCAGACCGAGCGGGAGGTATTCCTCATCCTCCGGAACGAGCGGCTCATCCTCGAGGAGGACACGGGGAAGCCGGTGATCGGCTACATCCCGCCGCACAACGTGGTGGACCGAAAGACGGTCAACGCCCTCATCCAGGCGGGCTTCACCGAGCTTCACGTCGGACCAGGGACGGAGTTCGAGGTCTCGATGTACGCCTCCGAGAAGGGCCTCAAGGTCATCCCGAGCTTCCCTCCCTTCTACGGTAGATCGGACGAGCTCGTGGCCCGTGGGTCCGTCCCGATCATCCTCCGTGAGGCGACGGAACGGGCGCACCCTTTCTCTTCCAAGGGAGAGCTCTGCATCGGTCTGCACTGGACATGGGAGAAAAACATCGGGTTCGAGCACTTGGACCTTTTTCTCTCTCAAATCTGTGGTATAATGTAGGGGAAGATGCCTCACAACCAGGTCGTATTCGACTACTTCGAGCAACACGTCATCCCCCTCCTCCAGAAGGCGGGGTGCAAGTCCATGCTCTACGTCGGCTGGCGTCACGACTGCAAGCCGTGGTGGCATGATTACATGGCGAAGCAGCTTGGCGGTCCGCTCGGCGTCCTGGAGATCTTTCCCAAGAACCTCTCAGACCTCGAGCAGGCGGTGTGGGCCGGTCGTTACCAGGTCGACTCGATCATCGCCGGCGACGCCCGTGATCCCGCCAGCTGTCTCGTCAAGAACTACTGGGACCTGATCTTCTGGGACCACGGGCCGGAGCACGTGACCTGGGAGGACCTGAAGGTCGCCACCCCGCTGCTCTACGACTACGCCGGCAAGGCGCTCCTCTACTGCTGCCCGTGGGGCGAGTGGCCGCAGGGCGAGGAGGACCACAACCCTCATGAGGTTCATCGGAACTACGTGACCAAGGAGCAGATGTTCGAGCTCGGGCTCACGGTCAAGGCCTTCAACGAGGAACACCAACGGGGAGGGGGCGAGCTCGTCGCCTTGTTGGGCAAGTGACCCCGAAGCTGCCGCTACCTCCCGAACAGCGGAAGACCCTTCACATCGATGCCCGTGAGGGCGGCGACTGGGGACAGGACCTGTTGTTTGCCGGCCTGGTCCGATACCTCGGCCCGGCCAAGGTGATCGATCATCCGTACCACTTCAAGCATCGTGAGCGCCTGGAGTTCAACGGGGACCCGGCACACGACTGGGGCCTGGAACGTCGTACCCTTGGCTACACTCCCGACAACCAGCGGGTGTCCTTCTATTCGGAAGAAGAGATCCGCGAAGAGCTTTGGCGCGGAAACATCGAGCGCATCTTCTTGGACGAACGGGATGAGACCTTCGAACTCTATCTGAAGCTGAGGGCCAACTTCTTCAACATCCCGGTGGTCGTGGTGGCTGGTCACGACAGGTTCTGGAACAAGAGTCCCGAGTTCGTGGCGGCCCGCTATGGCGCCAAGCTCCAGGCTCTGTTCATCGACAACTGGCGCCCGGAGTATGCCAACATCCCACATGCTCACGTGTACAACTGGTGCACGAACTTCGACCACTACTGGACCTCGCACCGGACACAGGAGAAGAAGTACGACATCTCTTTCCAGGGCTACAACAGTCACCCGGACCGCGCGACGGTGGTGGACTATATCACGAAACGTTGGGGTCACCTCCGGCTTAAGCTGGACCTGGAACGCAGCCCGAACACGATGCAGGCCTATGTCCGGAAATCCGAGTACTTTGACGTGATGGCCCAGTCACGGATCTGCCTCAACCTCAGGGGCGCCGCCGAGAATGGGAAGACTCTCAGATTCTACGAGATCCCGTACGTGGGCAGCCTGATGTTGACGCAGGACTCAGGAGCCGTGCAGGTAGAGCCGTTTATCGACCGGCGTCACTGTCTCTACTTCAACTCGCTCGAGCGACTCGACGAACAGATCGAGTTCGCCCTGGAGTCGGAGAAGCGGGCCCAGTGGATCGCCTGGCAGGGGCACTCTCACTCAATGGCTCACCACACGGTGGACGCCCGCATCCGCCAGATCTACGGAGTGTTGAATGGATCGAAGTGACCTCTACGACAAGATGGCCGATCGCAAGATGAAGCCGAAGGACTTCGAGCCGTATGACGGGCACAACGGTCGCGTGAACAAGGCCGTCAACCTGATCAGACAGGGAAAGCTCCGGAACAGCGGGACGCTGCTGGACGTCGGCGGTGGGATCGGGGATCTGGGATATGCCGTCCGGGATCTCTTCTCCAACCGTATCACGATGGACATTTCGTTCAAGAGTCTCGAGGCTGCGGTCGCCAAGGGGAACTTCGGCATCCTGGCGGACGTCGACAAGGAAGGTTTTGGCTCGGGAGTGCACCGGATTCCCGACACGACTGTCGATCTGATCTGCGCCCTGGACTTCATCGAGCACATCGTGGACCCGGAGCACTTCGCCCGGGAATGCTACCGCGTCCTGAAGCCGTCGGGGGAAGTGTTCATCAACACCCCGAACATCCGCTACTGGAAGCACATTGACCAGCTCTGGCGTGCCGGCAGGTTCCCACACACGTCGGGAGACCGGGAGGTCTACCACGGTGGGCACCTCGCCTTCTACACGTACTCCGACCTCAGGGAGATCTTCGAGCCGGCGGGCTTCACGTCCGTCGAGCAGATCAAGGACGAGGAGGGGTACCACAATCCGCCCTCTCCCTACGTGGATGGGTTCAAGCTCTCTAGCCAGCAGGAGTACGCCAGACTCATGCTCGAGCTCGGCTGCCCCAACCTTCTCTACAAGGCGATCGTGACCAAGTGAGGGTCCTCTTCGGCAAGGTCTTCGGTCTGGGAAATGCCGTCATGGCGGTCCCGGCGATCAAGGCGCTCCATCACATCGGCGCCACCGTGGACGTCATGGTCGGCAGCACACGGGATGACGTCGGCGCCTTGGACGTGATGTTGGCCTTGAAGAACCATTACCGGTGCATTGAGAACATCTGGATGGATCGGGCAACCCCGGTACAGGACCCGATGTACAGTATCGCGATCATGTCGATCCCGTTCGACGGACGCTGGCACAACGGGACCCACTACCACGCCTTTCAGACGATGGACGGCAGGACTCGTCCGGACCCGTCGACCACCGGCCTCGTCTCGTGGAAGATGCACGAGGTCGAGTACCAGATGGAGAACGTCCGGACGATGGGCTACGACCGGGAGATCCCGAGCACGCAGTTCTTGCCGAAGCTAGTCCTCCCTCCCGGCTCTCGTAAGAAGATCTACCTGGGCATCGGGTACAAGAAGGACGCCGCGGGCTTCTGGAAGGTCAAGCACTGGGGGAACGAGAACTACGCGGCTTTCTGTCAGAAGATCTTCGATCGTTGGCCTGACGTCGAGATCCTGACGACCGGAGACATGGCGGACGTCCAGCTCTCGATCATGCCGATCAGGAAACTCCTGAACAACCATCCCCAGTTCAGCTACCTGCCCAGCAACCTTGTACAGTCCATGCAGGTCGTGAACAACTGCCACATGTACGTCGGGAACGACACTGGCATGATGCACGTGGCGGCCAGCCTGGACAAACCGACGGTCGGTCTCTTCACCCTGAAGAACTCGATCACGAAGGCGTACCCCTGGGGCCAGAAGCAGAATAGCATCGACGGACACGACGAGAACGGAGATCCCCGCCCGATAAGTGTGGAGGAAGTATTTACAAGGATCGAGGAGCTCCTATGACCACAGCCATCTTCGTTGCCAAGCTGGTGAAGGGTCTTCGCCTCATGGCAGAAATGAAGGACGTCATCCGGGACACACACGGGAACCTCTCGTGTCTGGCTCCCGGTGGTGTCGTCTGCATCAAGCCGAGCGGGGTCCCCTACGAGGATATCCGTGAGAAGGACATCGTCTGTGTCGCGCTCGTGGACGGACATCTCCTGACCGGGAACCTCAAGCCCTCGGTGGACACTCCGCACCACCTGGCGATCTATCGGAACTATCCACGCATCCGGTCGATCTGCCACACCCATTCCCCGTATGCCGTCGGCCACGCCGTCGCCGATCGGGACATCCGGGTGTGCAGTACGGAGCACGCGGACTACTTCGGTCACGACATCCGGGTGACAGGCTATCCCGACATCGATCGCTGGGGAGACGAGCTGATCCTCGAGCAGAACGAGAAGGCCGTCATGCTGAGCCAACACGGTGTCCTGACGTTCGGTGACGACCCCGTCCACGCCGTCAAGCTCGCAGCCGCCCTGGAGAACATCGCCCAGAAGGACTTCATCGCCAGTGCCCTGTTGGGCGGGCAGCGCCCGCGGGTGCTCACCAGCGACGTCGTCCAGGCCTGGCACACGAGGTACAACACGTCCTATGGACAGTGAGATGCCCAGCGTCCTGGCGGTACCTCCCGAGAAGGGATACGTGTACATCGCCTCGGACCACAACGGGACGGCCTGTCGGAACTACCTCGTGAAGCGCCTCGTGGAGGCCGGGTACGCCGTCATCGACCTAGGTCCCGACGAGTACGAGGGCAAGGTCGACTACCCCCTGATGGCGAAGAAGCTCTGCGAGAACGTGCTCGACGAGCACAGGGGCCGCGGTGTCCTCATCTGCGGAACAGGCACAGGAATGCTTATCGCCGCCAACAGGTTCAAGGGGATCCGCGCCGGACTGGCCACGGACAGAGCCACCGCGGAGCTCATGCGTCAGCATAACGACTGCAACGTGATCGTGCTGGGGCAGTGGCGTACCCCCATGTCCGAGATGGAGACGCTCGTCAAGACGTTCCTGGAGACGCCCTTCGAGCAGGGACGGCACGTGAAGCGTGTCGAGATGTTGGAGAAGCTCGGTGAAGAATAGGAACATCCTCGTGGTCGGGGACGTGATCCTCGACGAGTACACCCACGGTTCCAAGCTGGGAGTCTCGGCGGAGACCCCGACCATCGTGGCCAACTACCAGCGGACCGACCGGTTCGTCGGCGGAGCCGGTCTCGTCGTCCGTCATCTCCTCAGGTTGGGCGCGAACGTCCGACTGCTGACGGTAGGCGGGGACGAGAGCCTCTGGACGCGTCTGGTAGAGTCGACCGACGCTCCCACTTCCGAGGAGCTGAACCGGCTCTCCTACAGTCCGATCGTGGGCAAGGGATGGAAGTGGACGGAGAAGCGACGCTTCTACGTGGACGACTACAAGATGGTCCAGTATGACATCCGGAACGAGGCCTACTACTCCATGGATCTTCGGAAGATCATGGAGGACGCCTACGTCCAGGCCCGCAACGTGGCGGACGCTGTGGTGGTCTGCGACAATCGCCACGGGACGATGGACTACTACCTGATGGACCTCATCCGGAACAAGCACGACCGCTACGGCGGGAAGCTCTTCGTGGACTGTCAGGTCTCCCAGTCCGATAGCCAGCATTCGAACTACGCTGGCGCCGACATGATGTTCCTGAACCTCAAGGAGCTGGACGCCGTGGTCGGCAAGCCACGCGAGCGGGACTGCATCGTGGACCGTGTCCTCGAGGCCAAGCGTCGCCTCCGGTCGGGGATCACCCTGAAGCTGGGGCACCTCGGCTCGGCGACCGTGACCAAAGACTCCGACGAGTACGTCGAGTCCGAGGCATACGACGTCCGGGCGGTGGACACCTGTGGCGCCGGCGACGCCTACCTGGCGGCCTACGCTGTCTCGGAGGACGCGGACTTTGCCAACCGGTGGGCCGGCCTGAGCACTACCTACAAGGGGACCATCGTCCCGGAGAAGGGAAGCCTATGAAAGAGCTCTTCCTCGACACTGCGAACATCGACGAGATTTCGACCCTCCTGCGGACGGACGCGATCGCCGGCGTGACGACCAATCCGTCTCTCATGGCGAAGGAGATCCTCCCGATGACCCTCGCTCCCCGTTCTGCCGGGGAGAAGTGGGCGGCCTACGTGAAGAAGCTTGACGACATCTGCCAGATGTTCCAGGCGCACTCCGCGGCCAAGAAGCATCTCAGTGTGGAGGTCATCACCCTCGATCCGCAGAAGATGTTCTCGCAGGCCCATGCCCTCAAGAAGGCCCTGGGCAGGTACGAGAAGGTCGACCTGCACGTCAAGATTCCCGTGATGTTCGAGACACTCGAGGTGATCTCCAAGCTCTCGGACGACAAGGTGAAGGTGAACGCCACGGCCTGCATGACGGCCCTCCAGGCGAAGCTGGCGCACGACGCCGGCGCCCCCATCATCTCGTTCTTCTACAACCGGATGATCGACGGGGGAGTGAACGCGGATCTCGAGCTCCAGCGCTTCGCGGAGCTCAACAGGAACAGCCGGGTGATCTGCGGAAGCATCAGGAAGTCGGACGACATCCGGCGTTGCTGGGCTTCCGGAGCAGACATCGTGACCGCCAGCACCAAGGTCATCAAGGAAGCGATCTTCCACGTGAAGACCGAGCAGGCGATCCAGCAGTTCCAGGGAGACATCGAAGAATGGCTGAAATAAAGAAGAAGACCCTGGCCCAGACCTACAAGCACCAGCGCGGGTGGGGTCACGAGGTCTGGGTGGAGAACATCCCCGAGTACTGCGGGAAGTTCCTTCATGTCACGAAGGGGAAGTGTGGCTCTCTCCACTTCCACATGAACAAGACCGAGACGATGTACCTCCTCAGCGGGAAGGTCCGCCTCCGGCTGATCGACCCCGAGAAGGGGACGTACTACTTCGTGGACCTGGAGCCCGGCGACTCGATCCTCATCCCCCAGGGACAGGTCCACCAGATCGGTGCCGAGGAAGACAGCGTCATCATCGAGTTCTCCACGATGCACGAGGAGACCGACTCGTACCGGGTCGAGAAGGGCAACTAGATGCGCATCAACCTGGTCGGGGCATTCATCAGGAACGCGCCGTTCGGAACGGAGATCGCCTTCAAGAAGGGATTCGACCGTCTGGGCGAGCACCTGGTGAATGTCATCGACGACAGTCAACCTGGCCAGGTCTGGGACTACGACGCGGACGCCACGGTCGTCTTCAAGACGATGCAGGGCTACTGGCACGACCTCGCCGTAACCCGTGGCAAGAAGATCGTGTACCAGCCGGACGACCTCCGTTTCCCACACATCAAGCAGATGATGCAGGAGATGCGTCGGTTCTGTGACTTCGCCTTCACGTTCGACAATGACGGGGCGGAGCTGGCGAAGTCGTACGGGTACCGCAAGGCGGAGCGCCTCCTTTTGACGGCGGATGACACTCTTTACCGTCCGCTCCCGGACGTGGAGAAGGACATCGACGTCTCGTTCGTGGGAAGCCTGTCGTACGGCGGGAACCACAAGAGCCGGGTCCACATGTGTAAGGTGGTCGCAGCGCTGCCCGGCGTCAAGTGCCACTTCCAGTCGGACCTCTACGACATCGAGCAGCTGAACCGGATCTACAACCGGTCGAAGATCGTCCTGAACCACGCCACGGACGTCGGCCAGGAGTTCGGTCACGGGTATGGCTACCAGTGCCGGCACTTCGAGGCGGGCTTCACCAAGTCCTGTGTCCTCTCGAACGTGATCGACAATGAGCGCGAGCTGGAGAACGTGGAGACGTTCGCCTCGGAGGCGGAGCTCCAGGGAAAGATTCGTTATCTGCTTGCGAATCCGGACATGATCCGCTACCGGGCCACGGGACTCTATCTGGAGCTGAAGGCCGGGCACCTGCCCGAGCACCGCGCGCTTCAGATGGTCAAATTCATCGAGAGCCTGTAATGAAGCTCAACCTCGGATGCGGACCGGACCTCCGGCCCGGGTACCTCAACGTCGACTTCAATGCCCCGAAGGGCATGCCCCCCGGCGTCGGCTTTCAGGAGACCGACCTGTCGGTCCTGCCATGGCCGTGGGAGGACGAGTCCGCCGAGGAGATCCTGATGCTGGACTTTCTCGAGCACTTCCCGTACGCCATGACGCAGCGGATCCTGCAGGAGGTCTGGCGGGTGCTGGTCCCGGGCGGGAAGGTCGTCATCCAGGTTCCGGACTTTCAGCACTGTGCCTACGCCATCCTGAATGAGGATGGTCTAGACTTCCAGTGCAATCGCTGCGGCAACTGGCAGTTCGGATCTCCGGATCCTGACAAGTGCTCGAAGTGTGGCCAGACCATCGCCGATATGCAGGACGCCGCCATCCATAGGCTCTATGGTGGCCAGGACTACAGGGGCAACTGGCATCATACCGCCTTCACCGAGGAGGTGTTGGCCCGGCACCTGGAGCGCAACGGATTCAAGAACATCGCCACCCTGGAACATGAACACCAGCAGGCGAACTGGAACATCAAGCTCAGCGCCGAGAAGGGCGAGCTGGAATGGGGCGAACAATGAAGGTCGCGTTCGTCGGCGTGAAGCGGGACTACCAGCAGCTTCCGCATGACTACGTCCGCATGTTCAACAAGTACCACCTGGAGATCCCGTTCTACTACGCGGAGCTCGGTGGGAACGACGTGACTGTCACCACGACCAACTATGACGGGCCCAAGGAGGTCTTTCCCTCGGGCGGCAGCTTCAGGAACGAGTCAGAGGGAAGCTACCTCGGCGGGCACGACCATCACCGGTACGACGTCGTGGTCCACTGGCGGAAGTGGTTCCCGGAGCTCTACCACAAGGACGCATGCAACGTCCTGCACACCTGCGACCACACCTATCCCGGGGAGTGGAAGCAATCGGTGCTCGAGGCCCTGCGTTCCGGGAAGCTGAAGAAGGTCATCTGCTACAAGGGGTGGCACGCAAACCAGGTCGGCATGGAGCTCGGCCTCAGCCCGGCGGAGTGTCTGAACTGGATCGAGACGGAGCTGACCTTCGGCGTCGATCCCGAGATCTATCATCCCTCTCCCGCCAAGGACCCGTATGCCATGCTCTGGAGCTCTGATCCGGGACGTGGGTTGATCGGGGCGGTGGAGCTAGCGGTGAAGCTACACGCCCGTGACAAGCGGTTCAAGCTCCACGTCTGCCACCCGGACTACACAAAGATGT
>Ga0213871_10000002_pt1 | contig 24591 bp, 30 predicted proteins | sample VelepicomBERX_R1_FD_161059 | JGI IMG/M metagenome (GOLD analysis project Ga0213871, IMG submission 161059) | Rhizosphere microbial communities from Vellozia epidendroides in rupestrian grasslands, the National Park of Serra do Cipo, Brazil - RX_R1 | ecosystem: Host-associated > Plants > Roots >... | reverse complement strand
TGAGAGCGTCAACGGCGTCACCGGCGTCACCGGCCACGCCAAACCAGCCAAGCCCTATCCTGACTTTCCCCTCTTCCCGCACGCCACCCGCCGCTGGGCCAAGAAGATCCGCGGCAAGATGCACTACTTCGGTCCCTGGGAGGACTGGCAGGGGGCGCTCAACCGCTACCTGGAGCAAAAAGACGACCTCTACGCCGGCCGCACACCGCGGGTGTCAACGGGTGTCAGCGTGCGCCTCTACGAACTCAACAACTCCTTCCTGGCCGAGAAGCGCCGGCTCTTTGACACCGGCGAAATCGGCCAGCGCACCCTGGCCGACTATGAAGCGACCTGTGACCTGGTGGGCCAGCAGTTCGGTCTGAACCGGGCCGTGGAGGATCTGACCCCCAAGGACTTCGCCGACCTGCGCGATGAGCTGGCCCGGCGGTGGGGACCCGTCCGGCTCGGCAATGAAATCAACCGCATCCGTATCCTCTTTCGCCACGGCGGCGAGGACGCCTCCGGACTGCTCACCAAGACGGTCCGTTTCGGCACGGGCTTCAAGCGACCCAGCAAGAAGACCCTCCGGCTTGAGCGCGCTGCCAAGAACCCGCGCTTCTTTGAGCCCGAGTGTTTGCGGCAACTCCTTGCCGCCGCCGAGCCGCCCCTGACGGCCATGTTGCTTCTGGGCATCAACTGCGGCTTCGGCAACGAGGATTGCGTGCAATTGCCGCGCGACCGTCTTGACCTGGCCAAGGGTTGGCACCATTACCACCGTCCCAAGACCGGGATCGGGCGCCGGGCCAAGCTCTGGCCCGAAACCGTCGCGGCCCTGGAGGAAGCGATCGCCCGCCGCCCGCGTCCGCGCCAGCCCGAGCATGAGCCGCTCGTCTTCCTCACCCGGTTCGGCCGACCCTGGGCCACCACCAAAAGTTTTGCTACCATTTCGCAGGCCACGCGCAAGCTCCTCGACGCGACCGGCCTGTATAAGCAGGGACTCTCGTTCTATTCGCTGCGCCACACCTTTGAGACCGTCGGCGGCGATGCGTCCTATAGCGGCGGGGGACTGTCCATTAAAGACCAAGTCGCGGTCGACTACATCATGGGTCATGCCAAGGATGACATGGCGAGCGTCTACCGGGAAGCCGTTTTTGACGAACGCCTGGAAAACGTCGCCGCCCATGTCCATCGCTGGCTTTTTGGCTCCTGAGCCTTCCCAGAAAGCTGGGCCGATGCCGGGCCCCACTAGATCTAAAGCCTGTGCCAAAATCCCACCGCCTCTCCCATCCTGGACCCTGTTTTTGCCGCTACCCCCCCCTCTGCCGCGGTTTTTCTCTGGACACACGACCAGCCTATTTCTAACATTTTCAATGGTCTTGAGTCGGTCTTCTGAGAGGCTCTCGCCCTGGCAGGAGGGGTGCCCCGGGCATCAATGATGATGGCTAAGAAACCACCAAAAACACCGCCGCCGTCGGAGCCCGAACCGGAACGTCGGCGAAAGAAGACCGCCAAGAACGATTTCATTCAGTTTCGTAACACGGCCGATGAGCGAAAGCGACTTGCCAACATCAAGGCGGAATTGGAAGAAACCAAAGGTTACGAACACAATCTCAGCGACGCGCTCAGATATGCAGTTTATCTTGCGTCCAACGTCGTTGATCGTCGAAAAGAGCGCCGCGAAGAGCGCAGGAAAGCACGCGAAAAAGAGCGCCGCAAATCGGATTGAACCTTTCTCCTTGTCTTTTTGCTTGTTTTGCCCAATCTCCCACCTTAAGATTCTTCCTATTGTCAGCTTGGGTTCCCGCGCGGGGCTTGCATACATTATCATGACAGTGTCATGTGCCCAAGCGGGAGCCATCCCGGCCCAGGCTATTGGTGCCCGTGTACTGGCCAGATCGCGCTGGCCCCATCACAAGGAAGAGTCTCATGGCAAAATCCGCTGCACGATCCCAGCAGTTGGAAATCTATCTCGACGCCGAGGCTATGACAGCCCTGGCAGCCCTCGCGGCTCAGCTCACCGAGGAGACGGGCCGCCCCCACTCGCTCAATGACGCCGCCGCTGCCGCCATTGAGATTGCTGACAAGGAAATCTCGCTCACCCGCAAGAGCCGCCGGCGCAAGACGGGTTAAAGCCACCTGCGCCGGCCAATCATCTACTGTCATGCGACCGTCACTACATCGTCACACGTGCCGCTTGCGCTCACGGTGCGCCCTGTGCCGCACGTACTGACATCGCTGCGTCGCTTTTGACAGTGACTTGTCACCATTAACCTGGACCGGTCCGCGAAGCGTGGTAAGGTAGAGTGACCTGACCGGCGCGGCAGCCGTTCCGCCCGCCGGCCCCACTCACAACTTACTTCCGGGTCCCTGTCCTCTGTGCTGCGCCTGCGCCACCCCGCGCCAGGCGTTCGCGCCGACGGTGCGCCCGCGTCGGAGAGTGGTTAATGGTCACCGAACCCAACCGGCCGCCCGAGTCGCACGCGCACAAGGCGCACAGCACGCCCGTGCGCCTTGATCCGGCCCAAATCGTGGACCTGGACCAGGTCGCGGCCCTGTGCCAGATGAGCCTGGCCTCGATGCGGCGGCGGCACCTGCAAGCCCTGCTGGCTGGGGCGCCGGTGCTCCGGGCCGGCCGGGGCAAGCGCAAGCACTTGTGGTACTGGCCGACCATTAGACCCTGGTTGGTTGTTCGTTTCGACATGCCGGGACTGCCGGAAATGCTGCCACCCTTGGCTGGGGAGAAGTTTGACGACTGCGAAACAGTTGACGAAAAGGCAAACAACTAAATAGTGACAACCGGCCGTCAGCCAGCGCCAGGGTACGGCTAAATAGGGCGATATAGGGCGATACTAGGACAACCAAAATTTTCGGTGTTAGAATCGCCGCGGACAGAGATAACTGACACCAGGTTGTCAGTGGAGGGAGGCTCACGATGATGCAGACTCAGACGCCTGAAACTGGCCCGGCGCCCAGCACGGCACCGCCCCATGTGCGGCAGCCGTTCCTGCCCGAGCCCAATGAGTTTTACCCCGAAGAATTCCTGGTGGCCAAGAGGTTCTTTACTTTCAACCAACTCAGGAAAGCTCGCTACCAGGGCCGGCTACGTTCCCGGGAGATCATCAAGGGCAACCGGCATTACAAGGGCTCGTGGCTCATTGCTTGGCTCGAAGGGAAGCCAGTGCCGGCGGATAACTAGCTAGCCATAAGGACACACCAATGGGACGTCGACGCTATCAGCAGCATGAGGCCCATACCAACCTGACCCCGCCTGAGGCAGCCAGGGAATTACGCTGTGCCGTCGAAAAGATTCACGGCTGGATTCGCTCCGGCGCACTCAAGGCAATCAATGTGGCGACGTGCCTGGGCGGCCAGCCGCGATGGGTGATCGAACGCAAGCACCTGGACGAGTTCAAGGCCGCCAGAAGTAACGCCACGTTGCCGCCACCACGGTCGCGCCAGCCGCGGCAGCCACGCTCGCGCTTTGCCGGAACGGCGTTTTATGGGCCGGAAGGCAAGCTGGCGTCCGCCAGTCGAACCTAAGACATGATCGCACGGACCATCCTTGCATGAGCAGCCAGAACCAGCCGCGCTTCTTCGAGCCATTCGGGCCAGCCCGCCACGACCTCAGCATGGTTGAGCTGGAACGGATCCTCGTAGACAAGATTCGCGTCGAAGTGACGCACCGGTGGGACCGCCATCACCTGGATTGCCTCCGCAACCACCTAAACCTGACGGTGGCACTTGATCCGGTCGCGCAGAACCTGGTGTTCCGGCTGCAGTCCTACGTGCTCGGCAAGGACACGTCCTACGTGGACGCAACCGAGCGCGTGCCGGCCGACTGGTGGCAAGCGCTGCGGCAACGGTGGTTTCCCGGCTGGTGGCTCAGGCGCTGGCCGCTGCGGTGGCGGGTTATTGAGATTCGGCGCATCGAGCGAAGAATGTGCCCGCATCTAAACCGCAAGTTCCCGGAGGAGCAGCGGCACCTGGAATGGATTGTCAATCGGGAGCGGGACAAGGTAGAGACTTAACAGGCGCCCCTGGGGTAGTGACCCGTCCGTGAGAGCGTGTGCCGTCCGTGACAAGGGCCAAGGGCGCCTGGTTTTGAGGACAATGAAATGGTGCTAACCCTGCTCGTGACTCTGCCTCTTTTCGATCTGGCGAACACGCTCTTCATAGGTGCCAATGTTCTCGACCAGCATCATGCGGAAAAAGTTGCTCAAATCCAGCCCGAGTTTACCCGCAGTAGTTTCCGCGCGATCAACCAGGCTAGTCGGCAGACGAAACGAAACCTGTTTGTTCTCCGGGGTCCCTCCCGGTCGCTTCTTGGTCACCGGCAGCCCTCCGCTGCGAACCTTGTCGACATCGATCAGTGTTGCTGTTGCGCCCAAGGTACCGGTCTCCCAAAAAGAAGTAAATGCCAAGCCGGGTTGCGTCAACCGTCATTGTACCACGGTTTTGGTATGCGTCAATTGGCTTTTCTCACGGATCGTGCAACAACTATGGTTGACATTGTAAGTGTATGTCGGTAAATTAATGTCGTGGTAAGTGTAGTTGAGTATAAATAAGTCTGGATAAAGCCATGACAACCAAGACGGCGACTCGTCAACCTCTCGTCATTGACAGTTTCGCAGGCGGCGGTGGTGCGTCGCACGGCATCACGCGAGCAACGGGCCGCAGTCCGCACATCGCGATCAACCACAACCGCGATGCCATCGAGATGCTCTGCAACCACGGCGGCAAGGAGTTTCGCGGCCAGTCCCTCAACGAGCCGATGGCAACCATCACGGCCAGCCGAGATGCGACCGGACTGGTGGCGCCCATGCTGGTTCGCTGCGCCCACGGCGAAGGCCGCTGGGGCAAAGGTTCGGAACGGGTCACCGCTCCGCTACCTACGGTTCTTGGCTCGAAAGACTACGCCCTGATGACGGCATTCCTGGCGCGGATCGGTCAGACGGGCAGCAACGGCAAGCATTGCAACGGCGCCAGCGAACCGCTGACCACCATCGTGTCGAAGAATGAGCACTTGCTGGTCTGTCCGACGCTGATCCAAACCGGTTACAGCGAACGCCCCGGCCAGAAGCCGCGCGTCCCCGGACTGAAGAAGCCGTTGGGCACCTGCGTCAACGGTCAGAAGCACGCCCTGGTCGTCGCGAACCTGGCCTACCTCAATCGCGGTGACGGCGCCGTGTCGGCCACGGGCAACCACGCGGCGCTCGTGTACAGCTTCTTGACCAAGTACAACGGTACCGCGATCGGTCAGAGCCTGCATGAGCCGTTGCACACGGCGCCGGCCAACGACCGCTTCGGCCTCGTCACAGTCACCATCCACGGTGAAGTCTTCGCCATCGTCGATATCGGGATGCGCATGCTGACGCCGCGCGAATTGGCCAGGGCGCAGGGGTTCCCGGAAAGCTACGTGCTAACTGGAACACTCAGCAGCCAGGTGCATCGGATCGGTAACAGCGTGCCGCCAGACGTAGCAGAGGCGATTGTGGCGGCGAATTATCCCGGTGCTTCGCTGCAAGAAGTACCGGCTTGAAAGACGGACCCATTGATTCTTTCACACGGAGGGTAATTCCATGCTGGTGTTTTCACGCAAGGAGAACGAGTCGTTTGTCATCGGCGACGGCCCCACCAAGGTGGTACTCACGGTGGTGCAGATCGAGCGCGGCAAGGTCAGGATTGGGATTCAGGCGGACAAGAGTATTCCGATCTTCCGGCAGGAGTTGGTGGATGGAAGTCGTGAGCGGCCAAGTCCGGCTCAGACCGCCGCCAAGGTCAACGTGGACTCAGGAGTCAGCAGTTAAGGCAGCGGTTGCCCATGCTGACTGACTCAGACCCTAGAAAAGGAGTTTTCTCGTGAACCCATTCCGCAAGTTGTGGCGTGCCGTGGACCGCCTGGCCGAGGCTATCAACGGCCTGGCCGACACCGCCGCCGAGACGAACGAGACAGCGCGAGCCTCGCTGGGCTACAGCGGTCACAGCGAGACTCCAGTGGTAGCGGTCACAGTCCGTGGATTCACTGCCGAACAGGACTCGGCCCTTTTGGACGACGAGCCGACAGGACCGCCTGTTGCGGCAACGAACGGTAATGGCAACCACAAGGCCAAAGCAAGCAGCCGCAAATGACCCCTGCGGCTGCGGCCACGGGAGACTGGCCGGGCATGGTGCGGCGGGAGAACCGCCGACGGGTACCGGTTGATGAGGCCCATTGAAACACCCGGCCAGACTCTCTCTTTCCGAGTGGAGCAGCGACGATGAATGACACCACGGCAACCACAAAGGCCACAGAAACTGCCGCCGTCACGGCAACCATCCAGTGCCACGGCTGCCCGGCCACGATCCGCTTGATCGAGGCCCAACAGGACGGCTGGCGCCGCGATTCGTCCGGACACTGGTACTGCGGCCCCTGCGAAGTCCGCCGCGACCGGCTCATGGCCGACCTGGACTCCGGCCGCTTCCACCCGTGGGAGCAATACAGCTACTGACCGACACTGACCGACACTGACCAACCCCGGGGGCTTTCTGGGAGCGCGGTCTGATACCTCCCGCGTGCCGGGTTCGATTCCCGGCGGCTCCAGTGCGAGTGCGACACCGACAGGATTCAGCCAAAGGAGTAGACGTGCGTATTACGGTAACCGAGCAGCATATCCGCGAAGGCACCTGTCAGGACGCCGAGGACTGCATGCTGGCGCGTGCCCTGGAAGCCGCGACCGGCCGCAAGTGGTGGGTGGAGCAACGGGCGGCGCTCCTGGCCTACGACCTGCTCTCGGCCATCGACTTGCCGCCCGCCGCCACGCAGGCGGTCCGCGATTTCGACGCTGGGCTGGACGTGCAACCTTTCGAGTTTGAGTTGCCGGTGGAAGCTCTGCTGGAGTCGGACGGCATTCCCGGCCCAGGCCGTGACGAGGACCTGTGCGCGGCGCCCCTGGATCAATGGGACGCAATGGCTGCTGAGTGCGGCGCTGTCCTATCCCTCTAACCCTGCTAACCCTGCTAACCCTGCTTACTTTCCCCCGTGTGTCGCCCCTGTGTTTCTGTGGAGGTTCTCATGGCCGTTGTGTTCAAGAAAGGCTCCCGACGCCAGGTGCGGCTGCGGATGATGATTTCCGGGCCACCGAAGTCGGGCAAGTCCAAGACTGCGCTACGCTTTGCGTTCGCACTGGCCCCCAACCACAAGGTCTTCGTTATCGAGGCGGGCGAGAACGACGCGACTGACCTCTACCACGGTGAAGAGTGGGATGGGGTCAAGTGGGATTGGGATATCTGCAAGCTCGACAGCTTCTCCCCGGAAAGCTATATCGAGGCCATCCAGGAAGCCGGTCGCCAGGGCGCCGAAGTCATCGTGATCGACTCGCTCTCCCACGAGTGGAACGGCAAGGACGGTTGCTTGCAGATCGCCGACCAGCACGGCCAGTTCTTCGGCTGGAAGGTGGCGACGCCGCTCCACGACCAGCTGTTCCAGGTTATCCGCAAATCGCCGGCCCATCTCATCGCCACCTGCCGCAGCAAGATCTCGCACGTGGTCGAGAGCGAGGGCGGCAAGAACGTCATCCGCCGCATCGGCATGGAGCCCATCCAGCGCGAGAGCACGCCTTACGAGTTCGACGTGCTCATGGACATGGACCAGAACCATATCGGCACCGTCTACGGCAGCCGTTGTCTGGCCATCGAAGGGAAGAGCTGCTTGAAGCCCGGTAAAGAGTTTTTGCAGCCGGTCCTCAGCTGGCTGGAGACTGGCGTCCAGGTGGCGCCCACGGCGGTGTCGCCGCGCATCAGTGACGTGCAACTAGAACGGGTGGCGGAACTCTTGGGACTGCTGGGCTGGACGGTGGACAGGATCAGTCGCGATTTCCCCAAGCGCTATGGCGTCACGGAACTGGCCAAGCTGGATCAGGACCAGGCTGGAGACCTGCTCAAGTGGCTCGACGCCCAAGCCAAGGCCAAGGGGAAGCGGAGCCAGAGCGGCAATGCTAATCCGGCACCGGCAGCCGCAGCCGTACCGGCTCCTGCAGCCGAAACAAACGGGCACGCCGCGCCCGTGCCCAACGGCAAACCAGCAGCATCTGCCACGCCGCCGGCCGGACCGAGCGAACCGGTGCCCGCCGGGGCCACGGTGCCGCCCGCACTCGCCGGCCAACGCCTCACCGACGCGCAGATAGAGCAACTCAAAGAAGCCTACAAGGAATGGGCCGATCGCTCCTTCAACCAGCTCCGCGATGAGGACCTCAACCGCTCGGACAACGAAATTGAGGACCTCATCAAGAAGGAGTGGCTCAAACTGCTCGCGCCGTACAAGGATGCCAGCGGCAAAAGCCTGACCACGGCCAAGGGTCTGACGGTGGCCCAGGCGGAAGAGTTTATCCGCCAGGTGACGCACCAGAGCGAACTGATGACCTGGCAACAGGACACGACGAAAGGAGGAACCCCCGCCACGGCCGGCAGTAAAAGCTGACGACCAGGCAGCGACCCCGACACCCAGCGCAACAGCCCGGCAAGAGTCGCCCGCTTCGCCCGCAGTCGCAACGTCGCCCCGACCGTCGCCCAACGCTTCGCCCGATTTATCCATGTGGCCCGCGCCGCTCCGAAAAATTGTGGAGGCTCGCGGAGTAGATGCGGTGTGGCAAACGAGCCTCAAGCTGTTTGGCTTCCCGCCAACCTGGCTTGCGTCCGGCAAGGAGATTCAGGAACTGCTCCGCGCCCTGCCGAGCCAGGGATAGACCTAACAAAGGAGAACTGACGGTGGAATTTCGCATCAACATGAGTGGCAAGACGCTTGAGGACGTCGAGCGCGGTAACCAGCCGCCCGATGGCTACTACCACGTCCGCCTGGATGACACCTACGAGGACCATGCCAAGCATGGCCAGCAGGTGTTCAAGTACGTCATCCTGTCCGGGGTCTGCGAGGGCAAGGTGCTGTTCGATCGGCTCGACGACCCGGCCAACGCCAAAGACGCGACCGAGCAGGAGAACAAGGAACTGCGAGTGCAGCGCTACTTCAAGCGACTCGGTCTGCTCGGCAGCGCCGATGAGGGCCAGGATGAAGTGATGAAGGATCCGGTGGCGGCCGTGGGCAACGAGTACGTAGTCCGGGTGACGAGTCGGGAAGGCAAGGACAAGCTGACCGGCAAGGCGAGCGGCCAGACCTTCTCCGGGGTGGATTACTTTAACGGGGTGTTCCCGTTGGACTATCCCAAGTACAAGCTGCCGCGCGACTTCCCGGCCGACCTGAAAGCGGCAGTCATGACTGGACCGGAAACCGATCCGAAGAAAGCCGGCAACGGTAGCAGCAATGGTGGGAATGGCGGTGCCACGGCCGGAACCACGGGAGGCGATGGGGCCAGCTTGACGGCGCCGCGCGGTAGCAACGGCGGCAATCGTCCCTCCGGTCGCCGCCGCGACTTGGAAGCGGCCTTGTAGCAGTCAACGTGTTCTCCCTTCGCACGGGGGATGGGTGCGGCCGAGACTGTAAGGTCGGAGCCGCACCCCAATTCAACCACAGCAACTGGACCAATTTGTTCACCCATGACGCCGTACCTGCAAAACGAGGGAGTGACGCTCTACCAGGCTGATTGCCTGGATGTGCTGCCCTTGTTGCCGGAGAACAGCGTCGACGCTTTGTGCTGCGATCCTCCCTCCGGGACGGGATTCATGGGGATGGAGTGGGACGAGTTCAAGCAAGGACGCGCGGAACGCAACGGCAATGGCCAGTCCGACCGAGACGCTTATCGGGCGACAGACCGGCGCCGCCCTGGATATGCGTTCCAGGGCGGCGCCGGTCTGTCGCCCTGGCGCCGGCAAGCCTTCATTACCTTTTTGACGGCGGTCATGCGCCAGTGCCTCCGTGTGCTCAAGCCCGGGGCTTGGGCACTCGTCTGGGCCATCCCGCGCACCAGCCACTGGACGGCCACGGCCATCGAAGATGCCGGGTTTGAGATTCGAGACATTGTTCACCACCTGTTCGGGCAGGGCATGCCGAAGAGTCGCAACCTGGATGAAGACCTTCAACAAGAAGGTGAACAGGAAACCGAACGCGGCTACGGCACTTCCCTCAAGCCGGCCTGCGAGCACTGGATCCTCGCCCGCAAGCCGCTCGGTGAGCGCACCGTGGCAGCCAACGTCCGCCGCTGGGGCACGGGCGCTCTCAACATCGACGCGACCCGCATCGCCTACGCTTCCGCCGCCGATCTGGCCGCCACCCGCCAAGGTGTGGCGGCGATGGCAGCCTCGCCCGAGCGCTCCAAAGTCGGGGCGAATAAGCACGTTGGCTGGGTGCGGCCGTGGATGGAAACGAAAAGCACCGTTAACCAGAAGTCGGTGACCGACAAGGGCCGGTTCCCGCCGAACGTTGCCCTGACGCACCACCCGGAGTGCCAGCTATTGGGTCGGCAAACCGTGAACGGCAACGGTCACTTTCCGGCGCGGCGCGGCCCCGGCGGGATTGGTAGCAATGGACAGCAAGGGCAAGAGGGGCTGGTGGAACGGTCCGTGCACGCGGAGACGGTGGACGCCTACGACTGTCACCCGGAGTGCCCCATCGGCCAACTCAACGACCAGGCTGGACCGCAGACAAGAGGCGGGACGCCGCCTCGTCACAAGAGTCGAAAGACCAAGAACTGTTATGGTGCCTTCAACGGCCAGGAGAACCCGCAGGGCATCGGCCGCAGCAGCGGTCAGGTGTCGCGCTTCTACTACTGCTCCAAGGCTCCCAAGAGTGACCGGGGCGAAGGGAACACGCACCCCACCGTGAAAAGTACGAAGCTGATGCGCTGGATGTTAGAGCTGATCGTACCAGTGGGCGGAAAGGTACTCGATTGCTTCGCTGGCTCCGGCAGTACCGCCGTGGCCTGCGTGCAAGGCGGCTGGCCCTTCATCGGCATCGAGCGCGAAGCCGAGTATTGCGTCATCGCAGCCCGGCGCATCCAGGACGCCCTGAAAGCCGGCATGGAACTGTTCGGCACAGACCTCGCGGAACCTCTGCCGGTCGCGGCGAATCCAGAGCCGCCGCCTGAACTGGACCCGATGACGACCCTATTCCCCGACTTCTAACCCGAACCCCGTTGCTCCCATGAGTTCCTTGGCCGATTTCCTGAGCCAGAATCGCGGCCCCTCCGACCGCACCGCCCGCGAACTGACCGGCAAGGTGCAGTCGATCGTGTGGAGCAGCGACCAGCAGGACTACGCCATTGCCCGGCTGCAATCCGGCGAGATCGTCAAGGGGCCGATCGAAGACGAGCCGCTGGAAATGTCGGTGGTCTACCGCTTTTTGGGACGGTGGGAGACGCACGCCCGCCACGGGGACCAGTTTGCTTTCGACACCTTCATCCGCGACACCCCGCACCACCGGGCCGGCATCATCAAGTACCTGATCGAAACCTGTGACGGCATCGGCCAGCGCAAGGCGGAACGGCTTTGGGAGCTGTTTGGCTCGGAAGCGGTGGCAGTTCTACGGACCGAACCGGAGCGAGTTGCGGAATCTGGGGTTATCACCTACGAACAAGCTTTGGAAGCGGCGGAAGCTCTGTCCGGGCTCGCCGCCCTGGAAAAGACCCGCATCGACCTCTTTAGCCTGCTCTCGGGCCGGGGCTTCCACGGCCGGGCAGTGGCGGCCTGCATCGAGCAATGGGGGGCACGCGCCGCCGAGGCGGTGCGCCGCAACCCCTACGCCATGCTGGCCGCCGACATTCCTTCGGCGGGCTTCAAACGCTGCGACAAGCTCTATCTCGATCTTGGCAAGCCCAAGGACCGACTCAAGCGGCAGATGCTCTGTGCCTGGAACGCCCTCCGCGAGGACAGCAACGGCCACACCTGGTTCGCCCGCGGGGCGGTGGAGCAGGAAATCCGCCGCCAGATTGCCGGGACCAAGGTGGACCCGCTGGCCGCTCTGGTGCTCGGCAAGCGCGGCGGCTGGCTGGCGACCCGCCGCGACCCGCCCGGCAGCGAGCGCGTCTGGGTGGCCGAAGCAGAGAAGGCGCGGAAGGAACAGGATCTGGCGGATGACCTGCGCCGGCTGTTGCAGCGCGGCCGGGCGCTGGGCCGGTGTCTGTGGCCGCGCGAACTGCCCTCCACCTTGGGCCGCACCGGTAAATCACTGACCGAGCACCAAACCGGCAAGATCTACCCGATTCTCACCGCGCCCATCTGCCTGCTCACCGGGACCCCCGGCACCGGCAAGAGCTTCTGCGCGGCGGCGGCAATCAAGCAGGTGGTGGACACCTACTCGCTCTCTGACGTGGCCGTGGCCAGCCCGACCGGCAAGGCGGCGGTGCGGCTGACGGCGGCGATGCACGAGTACGGCATCCGCAAGACCGCCACCACGATTCACCGGCTGCTCGAAGTGGGCCGCAATGGGCACGACGGCAAAGGTTGGGGCTTCCAGCGCAACCGCCACCATCACCTGAACGAGCGGTTCATCTTCGTCGACGAACTCTCGATGCTCGACGTGGGCCTCGCGGCGGATCTGTTCGCGGCCTGCAGCGACGGCAGCCATATTTTCTTGATCGGCGACCCCTACCAGCTGCCGCCCGTGGGCCACGGGGCACCGCTGCGGGACCTCATCCGCTCAGGGGTGATCCCGGTCGCGGAACTGACGGAGATTCAGCGGAATGACGGAGCTATTGTCCAGGCATGCGCGGCCATGAAATCTGGCGGCGATTGGTACCAGTATGCCACGGACCGGCCCGACATCGAGCACGGCAAGAACCTGGTCCACGTCGAGACACGCGACCCGGCGCACTCCCTGGAAACACTGCTGGATAAGTTGCGGCAGTTCCGGGCCACGGGCGAGTTTGATCCGGTGTGGGACTGCCAGGTGGTGGTGCCGATCAATGCCAAGTCCGAGCTATGCAGGGTGCGGCTCAACCAGCTGCTGCAGCAGGAATTGAACGGCGACGGCGAGCGCGTGGACGGCAACCCGTTCCGGCACGGGGACAAGGTGATCTGCCTCAAGAACGCCATGTACGACCTGGAGCCGGCGGGCGACACCTACGTGGCCAATGGCGAGATTGGCCAGGTGATCCACGTGGACACGACGCAGACCTTGATTCAGTTTCCGCTGCCCGAGCGGGTCATTCGGTTGGCCGTCGGCAAGAAACGCAGCGCGGCCGAAGAGGAGAACGAGGACGAAGCGGCCGAGGGGGCGGGGCGCTCGAGCAGCAGTGGGAAGAAGTTTGACCTGGCTTACGCGGTGAGCTGCCACAAGATGCAGGGGAGCGAGGCGCGAGTGGTGTTTGTGCTGGCGGACAACTCGGGGAGCGCGCACCGGGTCACCAACCGGGAGTGGTGGTACACGGCCATTTCGCGGGCGCGGCGGCTGTGTACGATCATCGGCGAGCGAGCCACGGTGGAGCGGCAGTGCCGGCGGGTCAGCTTGGGGATAAGGAAGACGTTCCTAACGGAATTGCTAACGCAAAACACACCAGCGCAAAAGACAACGAATGATGAGACGGGGTTTAGGCATGGCGGGTGAGAAAACACTCGAAGAGATTTTTTTGAACGAAACAGGGACACGTTTTTCAGCCACGATCATTATCGACGTTCAAGAAAAACTGCCCTTCACGTTTGATGGTTTCACAATGAGGGCCAACCGTGGGTCGAGGCTCAAGGGTGTGTACACAGTAACACGATCATTAAAGACTGGAGATTACTCATTAGAAGGTTTCGAGAACGACGTTGCTATTGAAAGAAAGTCGCTCACTGATTTGTATTCAACGCTGAAACACCGCAGGGAGCAATTTGAGAATGAACTTTCCAGACTGTCCGCGATGAAGTTTGCAGCAGTCGTGGTGGAAGCGGACTGGCGCCAAATCCTTGGGTTGTGGCCTGAGTATTACGAAAGGCTGGTGATGATGATAAACCGGCTGTTGGAAGGAAGGATTGGCCAGGTCTTAGGGTTTTTCAATGCGGACAAAGAGACTGAAAAGGTCTGGGGTGAGAAGCCGCCAAGGTATTTGAGTCCTGTGACTGTTCATCGTTGCATTATTGCCTACCAAGAGCGATTTCCACGAGTTCATTGGTGGTTCTGCCCGGAACGCTGGTTCGCAGAGAGAACAACCTTCCGACTCCTGGAGAGGTTTTGGCGAGATCATTATAGGAGCCAAGAAGAGCATTGCACGGGTCGAACTGGTTGCTTGTTGCCAGGAATGTGAAGGCGGTAGTCAAAATGAGTGCTCAGGCAATAGCTAACGAGTCAAGAGCGCTGGCACCGATCGCGTTCGGCGGCGTGGTGGTGATCGACACCCGCGAACAGTGCCCTTACGCTTTTCGCGGGCTGGTGTCCGACGCTCGCACCGGCCGGCATCCGCTTATCGTGCCCACCGTGGTGGCGGGTCTGCCCAGCGGCGACTATTCCCTCCAAGGTTTCGAGAGCCGCATTGCGGTGGAAAGGAAGTCGCTGGCTGACCTGTTCAACACGCTGGGGCAGAACCGTGGGCGGTTTCAACGGGAGCTGGAGCGATTGGCCCAGCTCAATTACGCGGCCGTCGTCATCGAGGGGGACTGGAGATCGATTCTCGGCGCATGGCCAGAAGAACTGTTCCGTCTGCTGGACTGGCTGGAAGAACAAGCATATCCACCGGCAGGGCAACGGCAGCAGCAGAATGTAGCCAAACGAGTCGAGTTGAGTAACTGGTATGCAGCCCTGAACCGCATTCTGGTTCCTGCATCGATCCGTTCCCAGCTCAACCCGGTCACCGTCTACCGCTCCATCATCGCCTGGCAGGAGCGGTTCCCGAAGATCCACTGGTGGCCATGCCCGGACCGGTGGTTTGCCGAGCGCACCACGTTCCGGCTGTTGGAGAGGTTCTGGCGGGATGAGGAGTTGCGGAAGAACCGGGCGGCCCGATCCGTGGCACAACGAGTTGGAAGACCGAGATGAGCAACAGTTGTGAATTGTTCCTGGAAGTTGCTCAGGACCCTGCCACGCTCGGGTGGGCCAGCGACGCTGTTTCTGAGCACCACTACCTCCACAAGCCGCCCGACCGCCGCAGCCGGCCCCTGTGCTACGTCGTGCGTCTGGCCACGCACGGTTACATCGGCTGCCTCTGGTTCGGCCGCCCCGAATCCACCCGCTGCTTCCACGGCACCTTGACCTACGGCAGCCGGCAGGACGCAGCCGCCGGCCGCGCCGCCTACGACCGCTGGGAAGTTCTGAATCTGTCGCGCGTGTGGCTATGCTCGTCAGTCCAGCCAGGCGGCGACCTGTACCGGCCGGACTTTTTGCCTGGCTTCGTCGACCGCCAGGGCCACTTTCGGTCCACCCTGGCGTCAACCGTCATTCGCCTGGCCCTAGCCCGCGTCGGTTTCGACTACCTCCGGCTCCATCCGCCGGTGTTCGTCGACGAGCCTTACGCGATTCGCGCGGTGCTCTCCTACTGTGACACGCGCCTGCATCGCGGCACGATTTACCGGGCGGCGGGGTGGCTGCTGGGGCGGCGCAACGCGGCTGGTTTGGAAACCTGGTGGACCGGTGCCACAGCACCGTTGCTCAAATGCCAGGACCGGGAAATTCGGCGACTGGCGGCGGTGTGCCCGCGCTCGGTGCGGATACGGGACGCGCAGCGGCAACTGTTCAGTGAGTAGGTAATCAGGCAGATGGTTCAACGATGAACGGCGTCGCCAAAGACGTGCTGGTGCTCTTGTCGGTCCACGAGCCGTGCTCGGCGCGGAAATTGGCGCAGGCACGCTGCGGCGGCACGGAGGATTACGAGACGCTGCAGGAAACGCGGACGGCGCTCGAAGGGCTGATGGCTAATGACATGGTGGTCCGCGACCGGACGGCCCTGTACGAACTGAGCGAGCGCGGCCGCACCGTGGTCGCCGCGCCACACCGCCAGCGACGAACCAAAAGGAAGTGAGCGATGGCAGCAGCACCGGCCGAGGTTGATCCGGCCATCAAGGCTCTGTGGCAGCGATTCTGTTCGTGGTACCAGGACACGTACCCCGGCCGCGCGGCCCGCATCGAGGATCCCATCACCCGCCGGATGTGGGTGGCGTATGTGGCGGGGGCAATGTCTCCGGTAGCGGCAGCGGTAGGGAAAACGGCTGGCGGCTTGGAAGGAAACGAAGGACGGGTGGAATCATAAATCTGTTGACCCAATGAGGAATATCCATGTCATCTTTCCGATACAGTAGTGCGTACCATCCCTGCGCCATTTGCGGCGGCCGCAACGGCAACTGCCGCCACGCCGACGACCTCTACTTCTGCTACTACCGCCGCGGCGAGGACGTGGACGGCTTCAACTTCCTCCGCACCAGCGGCCCGGTAGGCGGCGACATCTGGGGCCTGTACCTGGTTGATGCCGCGCTCGGACCGGCGCCCTTTCACACCGAGGAGCCGGCGGCCCCGAAGCGGAGCCAGCAAGAGAAGAAGAAGCCGAAGCGGCCGGCGACCCTGGATGAGCTGCCGCGCTCACTGCTCCATTACGTGGCCGAAGAAAGCCGGCCCTTGGCTGTGGGCGACGACCCGGCGCAGAAGCTGTCCGCGATGCTGGGCCTGCCCGAATGGGTGTTTCTCAAGCTCCGCGTCGGCTTTCTCGCCAACGACACCTACGGCCGCAGCTGCTTTGTCAGCGAGGAGAAAAACGAGTCCGGCTCGGTCATCGGCTACGCCTTCCGCTACCTGGACAACGCGAAGCGCTCGCACGGCGCGCGCGGCCTATGTTATGCCACTCAATGGGACCTGGACCAGGCCGGCCCGATTCTGCTTCCCGAAGGGGCCAGCGACGTCCTGAGCTGTCTGGCAATAGGACTGTCCGCGATCGGCCGCCCGTCCAACACGGGCGGCGTCGACCTGCTGGCGCCACTGCTCAACGCTGCCCTCGAGGACCACGCCGAGCGCTGGGTTGAGGCTGGAAACGACGGACCAGCACCGGTACGAGAGATCATCGTCCTGGGGGAGAACGACCAGAAGCCAGACGGCACCTGGCCCGGCCGCGACGGCGCCCAGCACACGGCCCAGCGCTTGGCCCTACTGCTGAACCGGCCGGTGCGCGTCGCCTTCCCGCCGGCTGGCGCCAAGGACGTGCGGGCCTGGCTCTGTGCGGCCATTCCCAACCTGCCGTCCCACCTGGAATGGTCGAGTGACCTGGCAGCGGCCGGGCGTGCCTTCGCCGCAGCCCTGCTCGATAGCCCCGACTGTTCCGGGCAGCTGATATCGCCTCCTGGCTCAGACGGCGCGACCCTCATGACACCGGAGAGGCCAGGCCGTTTCTACGACGCCGCCCTGCAGCGCCAACTGGCCGCGGACCGCCAACAACAGGACGAACTGGAAGCCCGCCTCCGCTACCTGAAGTACGATGTGGTTGACCTCCGCTGCCTGCGCCCCAAGAAGTTCTTCCAGCCCGCGAAGAACCAGCGACATTCGCGTATCTGCGAGCACCGCTGCAAAACCTGTGTCCACTGCATCCGCATGCGCAAGGAGCGCTGGAAGGAGAATTTCCGCTCGCGCGTCAAGCACTCCCACGGACGGTTCTTCGCCTTCGAGTGCGACACCTGGGAGTATCAACGCAACGGCTCGCGCTGGTTCGCCGGCAACTTTGCCCGCGTCGCGCGGCTGCCCGAAGCCGGCTTGATCGTGGTCGGCTGCGTCATCGCTGGCTTGCCGGTGGACCGCTTCCCGGAGGGCACCAAGGAGATTACGGCGGACGAGGCCGTGGAGATCCTGTGCCAGGCGATTGACCGCCACCACGGCTATGGTGCTTTCGTCTGGGCCGGCAAGCGCTGGGCACTGCCACCCGAGCGGCGGGCGCAAACGAACCTGTGGGAGGAAGGGAAGCATCTGCCGCAAGATCTCGAGGATGGGACGATTCAGGAGATCATCGAGGCGAATGGGGTCACGGTGGATCCTGAAAGAGGATTTGGCGGGGGTTTGCGGACGCGCAATCCGCCAGCAGCAGCGAGCGGGCCACCAGGGCAACCAACCGGCGAAGGAACAGAGGCGACAGAGGCGACAGCAGCAACGGCAACTGAACCGGCTACGGCTGTGGGCTGCAACCGTCGCCTGGGTGCGGCGCCGAGTGGCTACTTCCAACGCATCCTGTATTTCCGGCACCCTGTCACCTGGGGGGCGCGACAGGTGCGAGGACTGTACCGGCAACTCATGCTGCAGGAAGCCGATCCGGCGATGTGCCAGGCTCGTGTGTACGAGGAAGAGGGATACGAAGACGGCAGCAACGAACAGAGTGGCGACCAGTCGAACAGTGTCGGCGGCAATGTCGGCTCGTGGTTCGCCCATGTCTTCAGAAACTGCCGCCAGCCGCGACACCAGCAGAATTAGCCTGGCTCAGAAAGATCGACAACAGTAGCAGGACTCCAACGGCACGCAAGCCCGGCAAGCAAGCCCACCATGACACGACAGAGGATCGAACCTTTGCAGAGTTGCAACCGACTCGTCAAGCAGCTTCGCTGGCGGGAACCGGAGAAGATCTACACCAGGTGACAATTGGGAGAACTGGATACAGATATATAGAACGTACTCAAAGTTGTGAAGGGTTGGTGTCAAGATGGGGAAGGTGGCGAGAGAGTTCCCGAAGTGCCGACGCGCGGCGGCCTAAAGACACCACTAACTGAATGGCTACGGCGCGTCGGCACCTGGGTGAGCCGAGAAGGGGAAAAACAGGTGGCCATCTACGTCGCCCAAGACCTCCGAGCGGTGCGACTCCCTGATTCGCCGGGGCTACCCAACGAACTTCGCGTCGTCTTCGCCGATGACGGCGACCCCGCTGGCGGTTGGCTGCGGCTCAGTCCGGGCGGGGACGTGGTGAGCGGCACGCCAGCGGTGCGGCTGACCGCCGACGTGTGGGCGTCGATCTGGCGGCAGGGGCTGGAGATTGAAGCCAAGTGGGAGTGCGGGCAACCGGTCGGCGCGGTGCCGGTGCGGAACGAGGACGAGTACCGGCGGATGCTGGAGCGGATCCTGGTGCTGGCCGAGTGGTGGCGTGAGGAACAGATCGCGGGGACGTTGGCCGGCGCTGGGGCGGCTGGTGTCAACGCGGTGTCAGCGGCACCAAAAGGAACGGTGGTAACGAGCGGTGAAGGCGGGTAAGATTGGAAAACGGTCGTAGATGGCTGTATTGTGCGGCCGGCTTGAGGTAAAGAAGAAACAGCAGCCAACACGAACAACCCTGAGCAACAGCGTGAAAGGTGGGAGCGATGGCAAAAGTACCCTTGACCCTGGACCGGATGGGCGAACTGGACAATGGCCTGGTGCGGGCAATGGTAGACGCCGCGATTGCCGAAGCGGTGACGGATTTGGAAGATCGCGGCAAGGATGGCAAGGTTCGAGAAGTCGATATCAAGGTGAAGCTGAAACTCACCGACGGCGGCGGCGTGGCAACCAAGGTGGCTTGCAAGGCGGTGCTGCCGCCGCGGGCCTCGCATACCACGTTCGGCGATTTTAGGGTGCGGCCGGGAGTGGGCGTGCAAATGACCTTCCAGAGTAACAACCCGGAGCGGCCCGACCAAGGCACGTTCATGGACGCGGAGGATGAGAGCGGCGGCAGCAGCGGTAAAGGGAAGTAACGAACGGGAGCGACCAGCGACCAGGCAACTATCAAAACCTATCAACCGGCGCGTGGATTGATACATGGCCCTCATAGGGGGGGGCAGGAAGGGTTGGTGAGCGATGCTCAGTGACTTCGTGAAAGCCATCGGTGAGTTGGCAACCAAGGCCAAGGGCTTGCAGTTCAAGAAACCGGACCTGGAGCCGTCCTACGTCTATTACCTACTCGACGGCGACGGCAAGCCGGTGCGGGTGGAGGCGGCCCCAGGGATGCGGCTGCACACAGCCGGTAGCCTGGAAACGGTGATCCAGTTCGCCAAGCGGGCCAAGCGGCTGCAAAGCGGCAACGGCCCGGCCGGGGAGCGCCGGAGTGGCGGGAAGGCTGAGACAGTAGCGGCAGCGGCGATCCTGGGCCGGTCGCTTGGGCCGGTGTGCTGGTATTCACGGAAAGGTGTGGTGTGCATCGAGGAGGATAGCACCCGTCGCGATCGCTGCACCCTGCCTTTGACCCTGTCGGCTCAGTGGAAAAAGCTGCAGGCGCTGGAAGGCGATACCTGGCTCGAGCACAAGCCCCTCTTGTTGCTGCTCAAGACGGTGTTCCGTGACTGCCTGGGACAGGACCGGAGCTTCGTGGACGTGGTGAAGGAGATCAACTGGAACGTCACCGCCAGCGGCGACAGTGCCGTGCGGAACGATGGGTCATCGGTCGGCAAGTCGATGATTGCCAAGGTGAGCGGCGCGGGGCAGCTGCCGGAGTACGTGAGTCTGGATGTGTTGGTGTTCGCCAGTGGCTTCCCGCAGATTCGGCTACAGATCGAATGTAGCTTTGACGTGGACATTCAGGCCCAGGTGCAGAAGTTCAAGCTGACACCGCTGCCGGGGCAGCTGGAGAACGGGCTGGCGCGGGCGGAATTACAGCTCGGGGACATGCTGGGACAGGCCCTGGATGAGGATGGGATTCCGTGCTGGCTGGGGGAGCCGTAAGCGGCAACAGAGCAAGTGTCGGCGGGCTGGGCTGAACGGGAGGAAGTGGGCGTGGGACTGATGGGCGGCAAAGGGAAAAAGTGCCACGACGGCGCCGAGGCCGATGACTCGTTGCATGCCTGGCGCGAGCGCCGCCCCTGGCATGTGGTTGACCAGGAGTTGCGAGCGGCTGGCTGTCGCATCGAGCACCGCCGGAATGGGCAGGAGCCGGTGTGGTCCCATAAAGAGCATGGGCGGCAGCCACAGGGGAAGATGCTGGAGTTGCTGGGGCTGGATGGAAGCAGGGAGTAGGCAGCAAAGGAGCGGTCATGCCGGACAAGGACGAGGGAGTGTTGCTGTACGTCGGCGCGGATGCGCAGAACGTCCAGAGCCGACGGCTCAACCTGACGGGCCGACGTTGCTTCAGTGGGGCTTATGGTCCCAAGTCGCGGTTCACCGCAACGGAAGCAGCACAGGTGGTTGGCATCCTGGATTCCGGCGCATTCTCCGGCGCATTCTCCGACGCGCCGGAGGCGCGGTTGGATTGTGCCGCAGCCCTTGAGCGGCAGTTGCGTTGGGAGCGCGAAGCCCACCGCTTCTGGGGCTACCCGTGGCAGGCCGAGGCCCTCGTCAGCTATGACTGTTTGATTGACGAGAAGTGGCACAACGGCCGCCGCCGCAAGGAGCGGTGGACAGTTGAGGACGCCGAGCGGGCCGTGGCAATCACCGTGGACGCGGCGGCCTACCTGTCCTCGCAGCGATACCGGCTCGAGCCGCGCAAGCTCGTGCTGGCTTGCCAGGGCGTGGACGCGCAGCAGTACCGGGAGTGTGTTGAGGGCGTGTTGCAGTGCGCGATTCCGGCGGACTGGATTGGGCTGGGCGGCTGGTGCATTCTCGGCTGGTTCCGGCGGTGGATTCCCACGTTCTGGGCCACGGCCTGGTCGGTGCTGCCGCTCATTGCCGACGCCGGCGTGAGTCGGGTTCATATCTTTGGCGTCATGTTCCGGCCGGTGCTTGGTGGGTTGCTTTGGTTGTGTGACCAGCATGGGTTGACGCTCAGCACAGACTCGAGCGGGCCGGTACTGCAATCGTGCTGGAAGGATCGGGTGCGGGCCGGCGCCTACGCGGCCACCTGGGAGGAGAACACGGAAATATGCAAGGAGAGCCTGAGAACACTGCGGCAAAGTCAGCATTACCGGAGGCCACCCAGGGTGCGGCCCACGAGGCAGCTCCTTCTCTGGTAACGCTGCCGGTCAGCCGGGACGAGAAGGCGGCAGCTTACGACGTCATCCTCGCAGCCATGACGCACCGCTGGAGCGACGGGCAGTACAGTTGGTTCTGCTGCACGGCCAGCGGCGGCCAGAATCGGCAGACGCCAGAGGAGGCCCGGGCGGATTTCTGGCAGTGGGCCAGAGAGGTAGCCCGGCGCGTCCGCTGCCGGGGCTTGCCAGCGTCGAGTGAGTCACAGGCACAGACCAAGGCACAGGCACAGATACAGGCACAGACGTAGGAGTCTTAAGATGTCTTCTTCGGCAGCGCAGCCCGCCATGAAGATTACCGCCATCGCTCCCTGGTTCGGTGGGAAACGGACCATGGCGCCGACCATCGTACAGCAACTCGGCAAGCACCGCTGTTATTGGGAGCCATTTTGTGGTTCTATGGCGGTTTTGTTGGAGAAGCCGGCTTGCTCGCAGGAAACCGTGAACGACCTTCACGGGGATTTGATTAATCTGGCCCTCGTGGTCCGCGATGATCGGCTCGCCCCCGCCCTTTATCGGCGCTTGCGCCGGACACTTGTCCATGAGGGCATCTTTTGGCAATCGGCCAACTTCCTCAAGGCAGCCCCAGACATCATGAACGATGCCTCACCGGACCTGGACCGCGCTTACCACTTCTTCGTCGCCTCGTGGGTGGGCCGCAACGGCGTCATCGGGACGAGACAGTGGAATAATAATTTCTGCGTGCGCTACACCCTGAACGGCGGTATCCAGGGCACCAGGTTCGCGTCGGCGGTCGATTCTATCCCGGCCTGGCGGCGCCGGCTCAGGAAAGTCACCATCCTGCGCCGGGACGGGTTCTTACTGCTGGAGAAGATCGAGGACCAGGACGGGGTGGCGATTTACGTGGACCCGCCCTACCTGCCCTCCAGTCGCGGCAGTGCGGTCTACACGCACGATTTGGCCCCAGCGGACCACAAGCGACTGGCGCGGCTGCTGTCGCAATTTCGGTTAGCTCGCGTCGTGGTGAGCTACTACGACTCTCCGGAGTTGGCCGAGTTGTACCCGGCGGCGGCTGGGTGGAAGAAGCTCGACTGCTCGCGCGCGAAAGGGCTGGCGGTCCAGGGCCAAAGAGGAAGCAAGGGGCAGGTGGCGCCGGAGGTGCTGTTGGTCAATGGGCCGATCTATGGCAGCAGCAACGATGATGCAACGGATAATGGGGAGACGGTTGAGTCGGTGGAACAGCGCGACCTGTTTTGACCGTGTGGGTGGTGGGCTGAGATTGACAAGCGATCTTGTTGCTCTTACAAAAGACGAGCCGGGCCGCGCGTCAACGCAGTTGTCCGGCTCTCGGCACAGTCCGGTTGGTGAGAACAGGACCATGTCTGGCTTCGACCATACAAAAGAGCGGCGGCCGGGACAAGACGGCCCCAAGCAGGGTCACAAGGACACGCGGCGGTTTTGCAAGATTTGTCGCAAGGTGCCGGTGCCGCGCGGGTCATCCGCCTGTGCGGCGTGCAGCGTGGTGCTGGGGCAGTTGGGAGAGGTTCACACCAGCACCGGGGTGGTGCGGCCTTCGCCGGTGGAGTTGCCGCACTTGCTGGCGATTTACGAGCGGCGGGCCAGTCGCGGGCGTGAGTTGTTCCGACGGGTCGGGCGGGTGCTGGCGCGATGGTTGGAACTGAAAGGGCTGCCGACCCATCGGCAGTTTTTTGGGGCGAATGCGGGAGCGGGTGTACAGTCAGAAAATGTCCACAAATGTCCATAGTTTCAAATGGAATAGCATCAAGCTGCAGGCGGCTGAACTGCTGGCGGAGGACAAGCTTTCCAACCGGAAGATCGCGGAGCAACTCGACATTGACGAGAAGACGCTGCGGCGATGGTTGGCGGTCCCTGAGTTCAGCCAAAAAGTGGAAGAGTTGGTGGCCGAAATCGAAGAGAGGATCATTAGCCGCGGGCTGGCCAGGCGCGCCCGCCGGATCGAATCTTTGAAGCGAATGCTGGCCCGGATGGAAGCGGTGATTGAGGCCCGCGGCAAGGATCCCGAGCACCAGAAGGCACCGGGAGGCGACCAGGGTATTCAGGTGCGGACCATCAAGGGCACGGGCGGCGGCGACAACTTCGTACGCGTGGAAGAGTATGAAGTGGATACGGGGCTGCTCAAGGAGTACCGCGAGTACCAAAAGCAGTTGGCTCAGGAGAAGGGCGACTGGACCGAGAAGCACGAGCACAGTGGAGAGATTGTCAAGGTCTATATCGGCGGCGACCCGGCCGCCGAAGTCTAAGCCGGCAACTCAAGCGAGCGACTGATGCAGGTCACCGTCCCCGAAGCCGATTTGCACCCCGACCGCCGGCCGTTCCTCATGAACCCGACGGTGCTGAAAGTGCTTCGCGATCGCAACGGCGAACTGCTCCTCTCGGGGCCGGCCGGCACCGGCAAGTCGCGGACGTGCCTGGAAAAGCTCCATGCGTGCGCCACCAAGTACCCGGGGATGCGTGGGCTGATTGTCCGCAAGACCCGCGACTCGCTCACTGAATCCGGCCTGGTGACCTTTGAGCAAAAGGTGCTGCCGGTGGGGCACCCGGCCCTCTCGTCCGGGGGGCAGCGGCGGCTACGGCAAGCCTACCACTACCCCAATGGCTCGACGCTGGTCGTCGGCGGCCTCGACAAGCCCTCGCGCACCCTGTCCACGGAATACGATATCGTCTATGTCCAGGAAGCGATTGAGCTGACCGAGAACGAGTGGGAACTGCTGACCCGGCCCTTGCGGAATGGCCGGATGCCCTACCAGCAACTCATCGCTGACACCAACCCCGACACGCCCACGCACTGGCTCAAGAAGCGCTGCGACAATGGGCAGACGCGCCTCATCGACACCAGGCACGAGGACAATCCCACCATCTGGGATGCCGAGAAGCAGGGGTGGACGCCAG
>Ga0213871_10000001_pt1 | contig 27505 bp, 32 predicted proteins | sample VelepicomBERX_R1_FD_161059 | JGI IMG/M metagenome (GOLD analysis project Ga0213871, IMG submission 161059) | Rhizosphere microbial communities from Vellozia epidendroides in rupestrian grasslands, the National Park of Serra do Cipo, Brazil - RX_R1 | ecosystem: Host-associated > Plants > Roots >... | reverse complement strand
TCTGGCGCACACGCCGGGGCTCCGACTTTTTCGTTAGGGCCTTTACGCAACCGAAGACCGTAGCGGCGGCGGCGTTTTTCCCACGCATGGGCCAACGCAAGTGACGCGTATTCCAACTCTTGATGCGTCGCGATACTCTCGTCTTCACGTAAGCGTCCGAGCACCTCTCGTAGCGGTTGTATAGCGCCTTCGACGTCCCCGAGGAGCAAACGAATGGCGGCAATCAAATTGCGTGTCGTTTGGAATTGATCGGGTCGATCGCCAAATTCACTATCTCGTATTTGTTCGGCGTAACGAAGCGCCGACTCTAGATTACCGGCGAGATACTCGATTTGGGCGCGACGAAAGTTACAGTCAGTAATCGCGTACTCCCGAATACCAAGCCCCAGTGCCTTGACCTCGGCCGCTGTTACATCGCGGCGAGCTTCGGTGAATCTTTTTTGACACAAGCGAACGAATGCGCGGTTATTCAGGAACACCATGTAAAGGGGGGAATTTTCCGATGCCTGGCCGCGGTGAATCTTCAGCGCCATTTCTAGCGAACGGTCGGCTTCGGAGAACCGCTCGTGCGTCGCGTAGATAGTCGCTATTAATGCGTGCAATCTCGCTTGCTCGGAGACCTCTCCAGATGCCTCCACGACGCGCATTGCTCGTTTCGCAACGTTAAGCACCTCGGGATCGAACTGCATTCGCAAGATCGATAATCTGAGCAGCTTCGCGGCCACAAGGGGATGGCGCTGTTCATCGATCCTTTCCAACGCAGTTTGAATCCAGTGTCCTTGCTCCTTGGCGCGCCCCAAAGCGTTCCACAGAGGAAAGAAGCCCGCAACTATTTGTCCACCCAAGAACCGGTCTTCAGTCGACGATTCATTGAGTGACCAATCAAGCGCAGATCGGATATTGTCCATTTCGACCAGCAGCTCGCCGGCTTCTTCGTCAGGGATATGATCGATGTTAAGACCCTCGGCCAATGTGGCGAGCCACACCGCGTGGCGCCGAGCTACGTTTTGGTATTCGCCCGACGCACGAAGCCGCTCCATGCCGAATGACTGAACGGACGTCAGAATCGAATAGCGCGTCTGTCCCGCGATCGATTCGGCGTTTACTAGCGACTTTTCGGTAAGCGCAATTAGTGTCGTCCGCACGGAGGAGTCGTCGTGCAATCGATCGGTGCACACGGCTTCGGCCGCGCAAAGGCTAAAGCTTCCCAAAAAAATCGAGATCTCACAGAGCAAAGTGCGCTCTGGTGGCGTCAAGAGTTCGTAACTCCAGGCGATGGTCGCAAGCACGCTCTGTTGCCGCGGCGGCAAGTCGCGACGACCCACAGGAAAACGGAGTTCCTCATCGAGACGGGAGCGTAGCGTGTGGATACCGAGCGTCGCCGTATGAGCGGCAACCAACTCGATAGCAAGGGGATGCCGTCAAGCCGGCGCGTTATGTCGTGCACAATTAAAAGATCACGTTCGGTAAATGTTCTGCGCGGTGCTACCGCCTGCGCGCGCTCAATGAATAGGTCGCCTGCCGCCTCGGGCTCGAGTGAGGGTAGGCGATACACGAATTCACCTGCCACATTGAGTCGTTCGCGGCTGGTCGCTAGGATAGTTATCTGCGGACACCTTTCGAGAATGGTGTAAGCCGCGCGTGCTGCTTCAGAAACGACGTGTTCGCAATTATCGAAAATGAGCAGCGCACGCCGTTTCGCGAGCAGTGAGGCTACCGCCGCGATCGTCTCAACGTCTCCGCCGAGCGGGAGTTGAACGGCTGTGGCAATCGCCGCCGGAATGAACGCCCCTTCGCTCAGAGGCGAAAAGTCGATAAACCAGATCTCGTTCCATGGCGACTCGTGCGCCCGCGCCGCTGCCTCAACCGCAGCTCGCATTTTGCCCACGCCTCCCGACCCTGTGAGAGTTACGAGCCTGGACCGGCGCAATAAGGTTAGAATTGTATCGAGATCACTATCGCGACCGATAAACGACGTACGCGCAGCGGGCAGGTTCTGTGCAACCTGGTTTGCCGCCGCTTTACGGTGCACGGCGTGTCGCACGGCGATTAGCGCGGCACTCTCATCCGCAGTCAGATCTAGGGCCTTCACGAGCCGCGCGACGGTGTCGCGGTGCGGAGCCTTACGGACGCCCCGTTCGAGTGCGCCGATCGCGATCGTACTTAGCCCAGCCTTTGCGGCAAGCTCTTCCTGCGAAAGGCAGGCTCTGATCCGAAATTCTCGCAGTGCGTCCCCGAAGCTCGCCGCAACCACCTTGGGCGGATTAGATACGGGTCTGGCGCACCCTAGCTAATCCCCGGGGCTTCCTATTGCGAGCCACGGCAACCAAGCGGTTGCAAGTGTACGACATTCTTACGACTGCCTCCTCACTGTGTCGTTTGGCCCACTTCGATGAGATAGCCGTCGGGATCGCGGATATAGCACCGGATTTCGTCCTCGTGTACCTTAGGTTCGGTAAGGAAGTGTGCGCCGCGAGAGCGCCAAAGATTGTAGCACGCGTTGATGTCGGCGACGCGTAAGTCCATTGCGATGCTGAGCCGGTCAGGATCGGCCGGAGGCGCAGCCGTCACGGAGGGCTTGTCGTCCGTAGGACCGCCGCCCCTATTGATGAGAAGCCACGTGTTGGCGAGACGGAGTATCGCCGGCTCATCGTCGTCGATCACTTTCGCATCAAACACGCGTTCGTAAAATTTACGCGATCGTGCGACATCTTTAACGATAAGGAGCGTCGTGACCACAAAGCCCTTCGCTGGAAGGGGCGCATCGGGTTCGAGGAGCGGTGGATTGGCGCGGTCGTTCTGCATTAGTGCGGCGCTCCTACGTACGGAAAATCGGCGAGCAGATCCGTATGGGGATGTAATCCATCCCCGGTCACCTTGCCGTTGGAGAGAAGCGTGATGAAATGAGCGCCCGCGTCGTCCGTGAGCGTACGGCCGTTGGTCGGATACGAAGCCGGCTGCCCGGGCCGATATGGCAATACGTCAGGCAACAGTGTTGACGCGACTCGCATGGCTTGCTCCGGCGCGTAGCCGCCCGCATGCTCGAGCGCATGGGCGAAGACGGGAACAAACCGTGCGTCGTCTGCGGGCTGCCCAGCGAGGTAGGCACTTTTCTCGTCACCGGCAAGAAACGGCTCCTGCGACGCGCGTGCGCCACGGTCGGCCTGAACCCACGTTCCGGACGTGCCGTCGACCGTCCGGGCCCAAAGTTGAAGATTGTTAGATCCCAACCGCGCGTTCGGTATTTCGAGGACAATAGAACAGACGTTCTTGTCAATGAAAAAATCCTTGCCTGTGAAGGTCAGATTGTTTAGCGCGCCCACCGGATCGAAAAAGAACGGATCGCTGCGCCACCCTGCAAAGAAGCAGTAGTCGCCGGCGCTCGTCACTGGTGACTCGGGCCCCAATGAAATAGGCGCACCGTCGACGACGATCTCCCCTACGTCGCCCACGCGGTCGGAATGGGTTCCTTCGATGCGACGAACCGTTGCAGTTGCAGTATCTCCATTCGATACGAAACGCACGCTATACGCAATATCCACAATATAATCACCGTTGGTGTCGATCATAAACTCGTACAGCGCGTCGGTTGAAAATGGCTCGCGTGTCGTAGGGCCGGCCGGGTTAAAGCCCACCGAAGGATGCACATTCATGATGAGAATCGATTTGCTAGAATCGCCCAGCTTAGGAAAGACGTAAAGATCGGTAAAGTTCAAGCGCGCGTCCCCGTGTGGAAACGCATAGTTGGGGCCCGAGTAATGATGCGACATATCGTCTCCTTCCAAGTAATTTAGCGCGCCGGCAGGGCCATTGTCTGCACACTATTTGTTTGCAGAAAACCTGACCAGTCTTTGTTTCTAGAAAGCAACCTCCTTACGTGCTAGCATCGGCTGACGTTACAAGTGAGGTGGCTTATGGGGATTCAAATCTTTTCAACGGTTCGCGAAGCCGTCCAGGCGGGCTTCATCATAGATTGTGCCTATCCGGACTCCGAAGGTTTTCTGCAGGCGCGCATCCGCACGTCGGCCGGTTGGGCGAAGGCTCTCGTTCGCATGTCGAGGGTAGTCTAGTGGACACAACCTTCAGCACCAACGATTTCGAACTTATAGTTTGCGAGCACCAGCCCGGGCTCCTCGCGTTTTCCAGGCGACTGGTACATAGCCGCGAGGACGCCGAGGATGTCGTGCAAGAGACGTTTCTTCGGGCATATCGGTCGCTGAGGGCGATGTCGACAGAACGGCGCAGTAAGCTGCGTTTTAGGCCTTGGCTCTATACGATCGCTCGCAATACTGCCTGGAATTTCTTAAGCAAACGGCGTCTGACGTGCGTCTCCCTCAGTCATTACGAAGGAGTGGCGGTCGAGCTTCCGCAGCTCGTAGAACCCGACACTCCGGAGACCATCTTGGCTGATTTCCTGAGCCGCGAAGCGGTCGAAGCGGCCCTAAGCCGTTTGCCAAGACACTTACGCGATGCCGCTCATTTGCGGTACGTCAAAGGTCTCTCGCAACCAGAGATCGCCAGAGCGTTCGGCCAGCCCATCGGCACCGTAAAATCGCACCTATCGCGAGCGTTGCATCGAATACGGCGCGCTTTTGAAACGGCCGCCTGAGGCGCGGACCTCTAGCGCAGCTCTATTACGAGTTTACCGCTGACTGTGCCGCGCCGGCTTTCATCGAGCGCGGAAACCGCTTGCGTTAGCGGCGTCTTGCTGACGATTCGCGTTGATATTCGCCCTTGCTCAACCAGCCCCAGAAGTTCCCGCAGCCCCGCGTTCGAGGCCTGTGGAGAGTCGAGCATGATGAGGTTCAGTGCCGTCAGCTTGTTTTGGTCGAACCAGCCGGCGTCGGCGGCGCCGATCGTCGAGACGATCCTTCCGCCCGAACGCATGAGGGGGGCCATTGCTTTTATTGCCTCCGCATGGTCTACGAGATCCAGGACACAGTCGACGCCTCCCGGCGCGGCGGTTCGAATCGCTTCCGGCACGTTTTCACGGTCGTAGGCGATAAACGTATCGATGCCAAGCGAGAGCGCCTCGGCTTTGCCTGCCGATCCGCCCGATCCGATGACGCGTGCCCCGCGAGTGCGCGCGATCTGTACGGCGAAGCCACCGACGCCGCCGGTCGCGCCTAAAACGACGAGGCTCGTTTCACTGCCGACTTGCAACCAATCAATAGACGCAAGCGCCGTTAGCCCTGCAGTCGGCAATGCCGCGGCGTCCGCATCTCCTACCGCATCGGGTATCGCGGCAACGGGTTGTCCCTGAATGTCCTCAGGCACAACCGTGTACTGGGCAAAGGCGCCGTGGGTGCGCGCTATACCGCAGACGCGATCGCCCTCATGATACTTCGTGACGCGACGGCCGACCGCACTTACCGCGCCTGCGAAGTCTTGTCCCATGACAAAGGGAACCGGCTGCTCGTCGCGGTCCAATCGTTTCCAGTCGATCGGGTTCACGCCGGCAAACGCGACCCGAACGACAATCTCATTCTCGCCGGGTTCCGGTACCGCGATATCCACCAGCGCACCGGGATCCCCACGGTGTTCGACGACGATGGCTTTCATTCTTTACTAACTCCTTGTGTTGCGCGTTGACAACGTTGTGTGAAGGAGCTGCCGCAATTGCAAATCGAGGCTGCGCTCCAGTGCGAGCCCGATATCGGGGCGCGTCGCCAGATAGTGGTGTAAGCCCTCACGACTCCAGCACATCACTCGCGCCGCGGTTCGCACCAGAACGTCGATATCGCGAGTCAAATCGGCATGAAGGTCTATCTCACCGACGAACTGCCCTTCTCCGACTTCGGATATTTTCTCGCCGCGGTAAATAACGTCGGCGTCACCGCGCAGGATTACCGAAAAGTAGTTGCCGGTTCGATCGTGCACGACAAGCGATGCGCCAGGCTCAACGTCGTCCCAGTCGCCCGTCGCGAAGAGTGCTAGGGCCTCCCGCGGCGTCAGCGAGGGAAACGAAAGCTCGCGTAGGCGCGCCTCATCGGGGTTAAGGTGAACGGGGCGTCGCTCGAGGATGAGCCGAGTTATCCAGTAGAGGTTAATAGCAATAAAGATGCCGGCCCATTCGATTGCGACGCGAAGCGGCACCATTTGCATCGCGTAATAAGGGATCAGGAGCGCCGCACCCAAAACGGTTAGAATCCGCAGCCAAAGAATGTCTCGCACCGAATATGAAGCGAGGTAGATGCAGTTGGCAGCGGTAATCCAAACGATCGGCTTTAGCACCTACGCTACCTCGGGCACGTCTGGCCGCCGACCCTCACCGAGGAGAGCTGCGGCGTTACGCTGGTTGGGAAAGATTCGTTTGCACCACTCGGTTTGATGCAGTCATAAGCCAAAACGTAGGCCATGACTGCGGCGTACTCGCTCTTTGAAAGCGACCCGGGTGCCGTCAGCGGCATCTGCTGAGCGACGACGGCGTAGATCTGCGCGACGTCGAGGTTGGCATGCGCAAAACCCGGTCCGGTCAGAGCCGGCGCCGCTACGCCTTGCAACTTTGCGCCGTGACAGCTGAGACAGTACCGCGCGTATACGGCGGACCCCGCGCTCACCTGTGCCATGGTGTACGGAACGGTTGCCGTCACAATCGAGGAACTCTCCGACTTCTCGGAGGTCGCCGCCGTAACTGCTGGCTGTCCCGACGTGCCGTTTGTTACGGTCTGTGAAGGGTTCAGACTATACGCCACAATGCGACCACCGGCGGACGGCGGCAGGTTCGGAGTCTGTTGGTTGCCGGCTTCACCGGCCTCGACGACGAGATATTCGTGGCCGTCGGAGCCGCGATAAGCCGAGATCGGCGCAACGATGGCGGAACCGACGTCGTCGTGCCAAAGCACCTGCCCAGTCTTCGGATCCAACGCATAGATGTCGCCGCCCGTATCCGTCGTGAAGAGAAGGCCGTTGCGCGTAATCAGGACACCCCCTTGTGCCGCGTAGGGAAAGCGTTTCGTCCATGCGGGCTTACCGGCGGCGACATCTATTGCCGTCAGGAGACCGGTTGCGGGCCGGCGCTTCGGCAGCGGTCCGGCCGAATAAGCCTGACCAGGAACGTACGGCACCGCGCCGCGATAGAGGATCTTCCAAATCGCGCACTCTTGCGTACTTGGGATGTAAAAGTAGTTCGTGGCGACGTCGTACGAACCGCCGTTCCATTCGATGCCGCCGCCGTGATTTGGACAAGCAAACGTACCCGACGTCGTTGGAGCTGTCGTAAAGATATTCTTCTGATCGCTCACAGCCAACCGTGCGACGGGTTTTCCGGTCGTGCGGTCGAGGATCGCAAAATCACCCGCTTTATCTCCGACTGCCAAGAGCTGTCGCTGCGAACCGTCAATCGTCCCAGTGAAGAGTACGGGCGGCATAGATGGATCGTTGTCGTGAACGTCGTTGGGCGAAACCTTGTAATACCACTTCAGGCGCGGCGTCGAGCCCGAGATGTCTAGTGCGACCACCGTATCGGCATAAAGATCCGCACCCTTCCGGCCATATTCCGTGAGGTTCGGTCCGGGGTTGCCGGGAGCTGCGTAAAGCGTGTCGGTGGATTGATCGATCGAAAGGCCCGACCAGACTGCTGCGCCGCCGTGGACGTAGGAATTGCCCGGCCAACTGTTGTGTCCGGGTTGCCCTGGCTGCGCGACGGTATGCCAATCCCACAGACGCGAACCGTCTTGGGCGCTGAAGGCGCTGATAAGCCCGCTGCCGCCGAGATCGCCTCCCGACGTTCCAACGATAACCTTTCCCTTGTAAAGGTACGCGGCCATTGAGTACCAGCTGGCGCTGGTGTCGTGGCACGCCGGTACGTCGTAGATTTCTTTTCCCGCGGATGCGTCAATCGCAATGAGACGGCAATCCTGCGTGACGATGTAAAGACGGCCGTCCTCCAATCCAACCCCGCGGTTGACGGCGTACTGCAACTCGTATGCCGGATTATACGGAAATGCCCATCGCAAGGCACCCGTCGTCCCATCGAGGGCCAACACGTTGTCGTGTGCGGTGCTAACGTAGACGGTCCCGTTCCAAACGATCGGGGAAGCCTCTTCTTCTCCGTCGTCCTTGACCGACGTCACCCATGCTTTTTTGAGACCGCCGACGTTTTCGGGAGTGATCTCGTCGAGCGCTGTAACGCGATTGCCGGCGTACGTCTTTCCGGGAATCATCCAGTTTGCATCGTCGGAACCGGCCGATAGCAGCGCCGTTGCGTCCGATCCACTCTTTTCTTTGTTTCCGCCGGAGCATGCAATCATCGACACCACAAGAGATGCCGTAACCAGCGCGTGCAACGTTCGACTCACGACAGCCTCCACAACCTGAAGTTCAGCGCTTAGACCGGGATGCGCGGATATGGCGCCGTAACGTACGCGGTGACTTCGGCACCAAGGGGAATATGCGCAAACTCGGGCGTCGTCCACCGGAGTTTCCGTACTTTTCTCATTGACAGTACTCCTAACAAGATCATTCCGCTATGCGTACTAGGAACTCATCGAATTGCGTGTGCCAGGATGCGCCGCCGTTGTTTGAAACCTGCCACAGCTCCTCAATTGAACCGTCCCTTTTTGGCGTCCAGGTGATCCGATGCAGGGTCGGGCTAATACTGGAGCCGGCGTATTGCTTCGCCGCCATGACCATCGTCCGTCCTACCGTTCGCCCCTCGAACGAGATAACCGTGGAGCTGCGGATCAACGCCTCGCGATGCCAGGTTCGGCGCCTGACCCGATACGTCGTGACTGCAAGTCCATCGCCGGTGTCATTGACGCCGCGCCAGTGCTCGATCAGCGTACAGGCGCCTGCTTCCCAGACGGCATCAGTCGCAATCGGTTGGCCGGCGCGATTCTTCACGAACCAATCACCAACGAGAAACTCGAAGCCGCCGTCGCATTGGGAGGCGCACGTCGCTGCCCCGGCAGGCGGTCCCGCGAAGAACAACGCTGCGCAGCCGATAACTGCGCAGACCTTGTTCATCATTGCCCGGCGGCCTTATTCGCGGCGTCGACGATCACGCCGACGACTTTTTGTGGTTGCGACAACATGGCGACGTGGCCCGAGGTTAGGATCGTCGTCGTCGCATGAATGCGCTTTGCAATATTGCGCTCGTACTGCGGCGAGAGCATTCGGTCGTTCACGGCGATGAACCACGAGGGCTTCGTTAGCCATGCGGGATGCATCACGCGCTCTTTCAGAGCTGCAGAGTTCCAAGGGCCCTGCGTCGCGAAGACAACTGCTTGCTCGGAAGGCGACAAATCGGGAACGAAGTCCTCAGCGACTCCGTCTCGCGTCAAGCTCAGGTAGCCGTAGGCATCTGCTTTGGTTTGGGCCAGCCCCGGTGGGTTCGGGTATCCCTTGAGGACGTCGCCGGTGTTTTGACCCTTGTCGGGTACGATCGCAGCAATATAGACCAGACCCTTTACTTTCGAATCGTTGCCGGCTTCGCTAATCACCATACCGGCCCAAGAATGTCCGACCAATATGACGGGGCCTTGGATTTGCGCAAGCGCGCGTTTCGTCGCAGCCACATCGGCGGCAAGCGACGATAACGGATTCTGAACTGCAACGACATTGAAACCGCGAGCTTGCAGAAGAGGGATGACTCTTGCGTAGCTCGATCCGTCGGCAAAAGCACCGTGGACTAACACAATGTTTTTAACCGGTGACGCGGCTCCAGCCGCCGGCGGCCCGAACGGAAACGCCAAGGCCAGAAGAGCGAACAGAACTAGACGCTTCATTTTTATCCTCCAGTTACGCTAATTCTAACGCATTCCGGCCTCGCCGTCAGGCCAGTGGCACTTGTCACGCGCCCAAGAAGCGGTGAACCAAAGAAATCGCGGCGGTCGAGCTCATGAGGAAGACTTGTGACGCGGGTCGTCGTTGATATTCGCATATTCAAGGCCAAGCGGCCCGATTGCCGTCACTTGCGTAACGTACTCGCCCGATTGTGCCCCATGAAAGTGCCACGTGCCTCCGGGCAGCACGACGGCGGCGCCAGGCGCGTACGCATGGAGGACGTCAGCGTCGAACTTATCGCCAAGTCCGATGTAAAAGACTCCCGACAGAACCGTGTAAACGCGATCCTCAGGATGGCGATGCGGCATCAATTTGGCGCCGTGCGGCACGCGAACACGAATCGTGTACGGCCCGGCTTCCGTTGGGTTACCGACGACCACGGCCAGCTGTACGCCGGCCGGAAATGCGGAGAAAGGCTCCCAATCAATCTGCTCGGGGAGAAATGCTGCAAACCGAGCTTCTCCAGGTTGATGTGGTCGATTCATGAACTTCTCCTTACCTCTGACTCTGTACGACTTGTCCGATCGGGGCGCCGACGCCCAGGGCCGTACCGATCGCGGTCTGCGCTTCGCGGCTGCTTGCGCGCCCGCGAAGTAGGATCGCAGCCAGAACGGCAAAATACGCTCCAATTAGCGACCCAAGCGGGTACACCCAATACGATGTGAGGTTCCCGATAACGAAAGCCGGCCCAAACGCGCGGGCAGGGTTGAATGCCGCGCCGTCATAGGAACCACCCATCGTGCCGGCAGCCATCACGTATGCACCGATTGCCAAAGGGGTTAGCGTGCCGTTGAGCCTCGGGCCGTTTGCCATGCTAAGTACGAGCAGCACGAATCCAAACGTCAGAATTGCTTCGAATGCCACCGCTCGCCACTCGTGCCCTTGCGGCGGAATCGCAGCGCCAAGCCGGCCACTTAGGCCGAAGAGTGTCCGCGCGGTCGCGGCGCCGGCGGTCGCCGCCGCGAACTGTATTACGAAATAGGCGCACGCCACCGGCCAGTGCATATCTCTGCGTAACGCGAACGCGAACGTCGTCGCCGGGTTAAAGTGCGACGAGATGTCTCCGAAGCAACACACCGCCGCGACCAACCAAAGCGCAGAAACGCCCGAAAGAATCATAGCGGATTGATAAAGCGCGAGGTGGGCGCCTCCATGCCCGGCAAGAATAGCGGCCCCGCCCGATGCGCTAAATACCAAGCCGAAGACTCCGATGAATTCGGCGAGGAGACGACGCATGTAGTGGCGAGGGTTTTCCCACCGAGCGGTAAAGCACGGCCCGACCTGCGCCCGTAGGGCATCCTGGCCAACCATCACGGCGCTTTAGCGTCTTTCGGCACAGATCAAGCATAGCAACTGAAGCGCCGTAGGTCTGCACATAACCGCTATGCATGCACACTCCTAATGGCTGGCCTCTTCAATCCTACGAGAGCAGAATGCGATCATCAATGCAAATCTGTGAGAGGATTTAACGTATATGGCAACGTTTACTACGCCCGACCACACCGAGATCTACTATAAGGACTGGGGATCGGGACAGCCGATCGTCTTCTCCCATGGTTGGCCACTCTCGGCCGACGCTTGGGAAGACCAGATGTTCTTCCTCGCATCTCGCGGTTACCGATGCATCGCGCCAGATCGCCGCGGCCACGGCCGCTCGAGCCAGCCGTGGGGAGGTAACGACCTCGATACGTATGCCGATGATTTAGCGCAGCTCGTCGAGCTTCTCGACCTCGAAGATGCCGTTTTGGTCGGTCACTCTACCGGCGGCGGCGTGGTCGCACGTTATCTGGGCAAGTACGGTTCGGATCGCGTCGTGAAGGCGGTGCTCATTAGCGCGATCCCGCCGATAATGGTGAAAAGCGCGAAGAATCCCGGCGGCCTGCCGATTGAGGTTTTCGACGGCCTTCGGAAATCCACGCTCGACGACCGCAGCCAATTCTGGCTCGATCTCTCGCTGCCGTTCTACGGCTACAATCGTCCCGGCGCAAAAGTCTCCGAAGGCGTCCGCCAGTCGTTCTGGCTGCAAGGAATGATGGCCGGCCTGCCCGGCAGCTACTTCTGCATTAAAGCGTTCTCGGAAACCGATCAGACCGAAGATCTCAAGAACATTGATATTCCCGTGCTATTTCTGCACGGCGACGACGATCAGATCGTCCCGATTGCCGATTCGGCGGAGCTCGCTGTAAAGCTCGTAAAGAATGGGACGCTCAAGATCTATCCCGGCGCTCCGCACGGCATGCCGACGACGCGCAAGGACGAGGTCAATGCCGACCTTCTCGCATTCATTGTGTCCGAATCGGGCGCTCTGGTCGCGCGATGAAATCGGATGTGCTTTGGGCCGAGGCTGCTCGGCCCAAAGCAGGACCGGTATAAGCTCGAGCCGGGACGAACTAAGGACGATGAGCCTGGCTGGCACACTCGCTGTTTTCGCACTCGGCATGCGGCACGGAGCCGACCCCGATCACTTTGCGGCGATTGATAACGTCACCCGTAACGCCTATGCGGCTCGTCAGCGGCACGGCAGGCTGTCGGGCCTATTCTTCGCGGCCGGTCATTCTGCGATGGTGTTGTTCCTCGCAGTCGTCCTTTCGATGCTTTCTGCGACTGTCGCTGCACGCGCGCACTGGTTAGAGACGGCTGGAAACTGGGTTTCCGTAGCGATTTTGCTCGCCATGGCTTCGCTAAACGTTGCGAACCTTCTTGGCCGCAACCGGGCGACCGCCGGCATACGAATGAGATTGCTTCCGGCACTCCTTCGGAATTCAGGGAACCCACTCGTCGCCTGTCCGATCGGAATGCTCTTTGGAATAGGCTTCGAGACATCGAGTCAGATAGCGGCGTACGGAATAGCGTTTTCGCAGGCTGGCGGCGCGCTCGCAGGTTTGGCGGTGGGCGTTGCCTTTTGTGGGGGACTGATCCTGTCAGACGCGCTCGACGGCGTCATCGTTCACCATCTCGTCGCGCATCGTTCAAGCAAATCGCCTGGGGCAGTGCGCATCTGGCTGTCGTGCGTAACAATCGTTGCTTTAGCGGTGGCAGCATACGAGCTCGGCTCAATCTTTGCGCTGCCCGCAAATGAGGCGACGGATCTGGCATTCGGACTCGCAATCGTGCTGGTGCTCCTGCTCGTGTTCTGGACCATCAACGCTAGAAAATGCTTACGCGAAGAAGCCTCCTAAGAGCATGTGGCGCGGCGTGCGCGGTGCTCAGATATCCGAGTGCCGCGGTCACGTTACCCCGCTAGAAGAGGAGCAGTCGCAGCTCCGAAGAGCGCTTACAATGGGAGCACCGATCCCTATGCGATCAGCAATACCGGCTTGTCGGCTCTAAGGCCTTAGCTCAAGGCAGCCGTTGAGGCTCCCGCCCTGGATTTCGCCTGGAACTCAGATCCTCTCAACACCTCGCGCGCGGCGTCGCCGTCATCGGCCGCCAAGTCAATGGAAAGTACTATTCCGCATAACTCGCGTCGGGTACAAACAAGAAGTTCGCAGACAGGGCGAGGTTCGGTCGTTACAATGATGGTCAATGTATCACCCTCCCAAAGGATCTGCACTACAGTGAAACTTTTGACTCTACCGATTGCGGGACTACTCTTCTCGCGCTTTCTGCAGCCGCCGGCTTCAGCTGCGATGTCACCGTCATCCGTCACCGTCCCTATGCACGAGCAGAATAGCTCGGGCGAAAGCGGAGCGGCGACGCTGACACAGATCGGCAAGGACGTAAAGGTCGTCATAACTCTCAAAGGCGCGCCGGCTACCACCCCGCAACCTGCTCATATTCACGAAGGTACGTGTGGGAGCATCAAAGGCGTCGTTTATGCGCTAACAAACGTGGTGAACGGACAATCGACGACGACCGGGAGGAACGCCACGGTCGACAGCCTCTTAGACGGAACACATGCGATCAACGTGCACGAAAGTGCGGATAATTTAGGCAAGTACGTGGCCTGCGGTGATATCGTCAAAAGGTAGTAGGTCAATTTCGGGCGTTTCGGTGTCCCACGATTATCGCAGTCCAGCCGATCCTTCCAGGGCGGGCGGCGACGTCGTCGCCGTGATGGAGCACTGGGACGGCACGACCGCCGTCTTGGTCGCGGACGTATCTGCAAAGGGTGTTGAAGGGACGACGTTTGCGTACGGGCTTTCGGCACTCTTTAAAGTCGTCTCCGCCTTCGTTGAAAGCCCCGCGCGCATTTTGGAAAACCTAAACAGGTTCATGTACGACGCGTTCGCTGACCCGTCGCGGGGCCTCTTCGCTTCCGCCTTTGTCTGTCGTTGTTTTCCCGCACATCGGCAGTGTCTCTACGCCAGCGCCGGCGCCGAAACGCCCATCCTTTTAACCCCGCGAAGGCCTCCGCGATTGCTTGAGGGTAATGGGATGGTCCTCGGCGTCAAGCAGCACATTGTACATAGCGACTATGGGTTAAACGTCGACTGCGACGACGTCCTTGTCTTATATACCGACGGTGTTGTAGATGCTCGACGCGACGGCACGACAGAGCGCGTGGGCACGAATGGGCTTTTGGAAGACCTCTGCAACGCTGCAACCGCAGAGCCTCAAGCGAACGCGTCCCGGGCGTTGGCCGCCATCGAGAAGCGTGGCTGTCGCTATTCCGACGACGCGTCGCTGCTCATGGTAAGCTTCACGTAACCAGCGCCGATGAATCGATGCGCGCGTGGCTGGTCGAGGGGCCTCGCGTCGCAGTCGTGCGGACCGGCGTCCGCACAGCTAACGCTCAGTTCCGCAGCCTCGATTTGATAAAGGGTGCTAGGCCGCTTGCCGCGAGAGGGCGTTCCATACCCAGTAGAAGTTGTCAGTCGCAACTGTATGGCCAAGTGTCTGGCCACCGTCCGTGGCAACTGCCCGTGGGCGGAGTTAGCCTAGTTGCATGATGAGTGCAGTAGAACCACAGGCCCGCGGCGAGCTCCGGTCGCTGTTACGAGAACTGCGCAGCCGTCTCGTCAGCCCCAGGCTCGGAAGAGCCGTTTCCCAAGAAGAACTCGCCGAGTGGATCGGGGTCAGCCGAAACTGGTACGCGGCACTGGAACGAGGGTGTCCGATTAGTCCCTCCATCTCGATGCTTAGCCGCCTAGCGGAGACGTTGAACGCGACGCCCGACCAACGGGCGATGCTCTTTCAACTGGCCATCCCGGCCCTACGCGGACTGTTTTGAGTGAACATTCGGAACATCCCAAAGAACGACTTCGCCGGCGGAAGCCAGGTTCGCTTGGCTGGCGGCAACGCCCGCGATCGCGGTAGCCGCGGCGCCTACAAAGCTCTTTCGGTCCATGTGCTACCTCCTGTCGGGCGCTTCTTCCTAAACGATAGCGGTTTAGGGTGAGGAAGTCAGGCCACAGGGAGTTGTCAGCCTAGGAGTCGAGTGCAGCGAGTGCCTCATCGACGGCTTGCGCGTACGTAAGAAACGCTCCGACGTGAGCTGCCGCCTCGAGCTCGGCCTCGCTTAGGTGCTCGCGCAGCGACGAACAGAGCAAGTCGTGCGCGTCCTTTCTGGCCAGAAGTCGGTGTGGTCGCGTTCGCTCCTCCCACGCGCGAACGAAACCGAGGATTCTTGCCGCAGTCACAGCGCTACCATTTAGAACGAGCGAGAGCGCCGCGTATTCCAACTCTACGTTGTCAATTTCATTTCGGCGAAAGAGTAGCAATTGCCGCACGCATTCTTGCGCTCCCTCGAGGTCGCCCGAGAGGAGTCTAAGACCGGCGATCGACTTCAGGGCTCGAAATTGGATGTCCTCGCGAATCCCCAGATTGCTATTTCTCACTCGCTCCGCATAATCGAGTGCCGACGCGCAATTGCCGGACGCGTACTCGATGTTGATCAGGCGAAAACAATTCTCGGTGATGCCAAACTCGTCGCCTAGCGCTCGGGCCATTGCGCCGGCCGCTATGGCATCGGCGCGAGCTTCCTCCAGTCTGCCTTGCTGCATTCTAAGGAACGAACGGTTGCTAAGAAATGCCGCATATAATTTCGAGTCTTGGGCACTTGCCTCGCGATGCAAGTCGGCAACGATGGCTGCCGAGCGTTCCGCATCGTCGAAGCATCTGCACGATGCGTAAATTCCGGTAAGCAGGCAGTGCAACGTCGTGAGCTCTGACCAATCGCCAGATCGCTCTGCGGCACGCGTTGCACGGGCCGCCACTTCCAGCACGGTCCCGCTGTACTGCGAACGATGTAGCAAACAGCGTAGCAGCCTCGCAACGACCAAAGGGAAGCGCGACTCGTCGATGCGCTCGAGCGCGTTCTCAACCCACCGTCGATGTTCCGCGTTGAGACATGCGGCCGTCCAGAGGTCGGCGAATCCGCTAATGATACGGCCGCCAAGAGCGCGATTGTCTGGCGATGGGGAGTCGAGTGACCATGCGAGTGCAGAACGAATGTTGTCCATCTCAAGGAGGTAACGGGCGATATCTTCATTCCGCATGTCATTAAGATCTGAGGTCTCGCAGCATGCAGCCAGCCATGTCGCCGCCCTTCGCGCCAAGTCGTCGTAACGACCCGCGCCTCGCAACCGATCCAAACCGAACCCGCGAACCGATTCGAGGAGCACATAACGGACTCGCCCGTCAACGGTTTCGACGTTGAGGAGTGACTTGTCGACGAGCGCACTAAGGGTCGCCAAGAGCAGTGACGGGTCTCCGCCATCGCGCGTACGGACGCCCTCCGCACCTGCGAGGTCGAAACTGCCAGCAAAAATCGAGATCTCACTAAGCGCCTCCCGCTCTTGCCTACTTAAGAGGTTGTAGCTCCATTCAATAGTGGCAAGCACCGTTTGCTGACGTGCCGGAAGGTCGCGACGACCCGAAGGTAATCGGAATTCATCGTCGAGGCGACCTCGCAACATTTCCAAGCCTAGCGCAGGCAGCTGAGCCGCAGTGAGCTCAATCGCCAGCGGAATGCCGCCCAGCCGTCGCGCGATCTCGTCGACAACCAGCAGAGTATTTTCGTTGAAAGTCCAGTGCGGCGCGACGGCTTCGGCGCGCGCCACGAAGAGTTCGATGGCAGACTGCCGCTCGAGCGACGGCAACCGATAGACGAACTCACCTGCCACGTTGAGGCGCTCCCGGCTCGTCGCTAAGACTGTTATTTCCGGGCAGCGCTCTAGGATTCGATCGGCAGCGCGCGCGGCGTATTCGATGATGTGCTCGCAGTTATCGAGAATTAATAGCATCTGCCGGCCAGCGAGCGCCGATAGGACCTCTTCGATCGTCTGCCGGTCGCGCAAGGCCGGCAGGATGGAGGCGGCAATCTTTGATGCGATAAATTCGCCCTCTCCTAACGCAGCCAAATCGACGAACCAGACCTCGGCCCATGGATCTCCGAGCGCGCATCTTGCGGCCTTGAGAGCCACTCGCGTCTTACCAACGCCGCCGGATCCGGTAATCGTCACCAAGCGCGAACGCTTCAACAGCCGCAGAAGGCTCTCAACGTCTCCCTCTCGGCCTACTAATGACGTGCGTTCCGCCAGGAGGTTGTGAGCGACTCGCGGCTGCGACCTCCCATGGGCGTTTCGGCGAGTGGCGAGAAGCGCGTGCGCCTCATCGGGAGTGAGATCGAGAGCTTTGGCTAGCTTCTCGGCCGTATCGAGATAGGGTGCTTTACGAATGCCGCGTTCGAGTGCGCCCACAGCGGCTTCGCTGATGCCAGCCTTTTCTGCGAGCTCTTCCTGCGAGAGTCTGTATCGAATGCGAAACTCTCGTAGCAAACCTCCAAACGTCGGCACGCTCGGGGCCTTGCGCACGAGGTAGCCGTTGGACGTCGCTTTGCCTTACCCTCGCTTCTGGGCACCGTCGAGAAAGCAGGCAAGCCATGCGCATGCCTGGATGGCGGCCGCCACCAACGCAATTCCGACGGCAGGCATCGTGGGCCGAGTGCTTTACGCCGACCAGCCACACGATCCGACGAGGTCGCTGTTTTCGATCAAAAACGTCAGCAGTCGAAGCCGCGGGGCGGAGGATCCGTACGGCGCGGAGTTGGCCAGTACATCAGTAATTATGGCCACTACGATACACCAGCGGGCAGAAGATGAAAAAGCACGCCGATCTTGAGCTATTTCAACAAATAACGACTCTAGGGAGGGCACTGCGGTCGGCGGCAACGCAGCCACATCTCTCAAAACGCTCGCGTACCAGGCCTCTCGTTGCTCAAGCATGACTCTTTTTCTCCTGAGGCAAATCGTATCCTGAGCCGACGAGGCTTGTCGGGACAGTACGAGTTACCAATTCACGGGGAATGACAACTGTTAGTGGCCTGATTACGGGTCGTGAACCCGCTACAATGATTACGGAGAGTAACGACAGGAGATTCGCGTGAAAATACTTATGGTACTTACATCGCACGATCGGCTTGGCGACACCGGCCGCCCAACGGGGTTCTGGCTCGAAGAGTTCGCCGCGCCTTACTTCGTCTTTCGGGATGCGGGTGTCGAACTGACGCTAGCTTCACCGAAAGGCGGGCAGCCGCCGATCGATCCGAAAAGCGATCTGCCTGAGAATCAAACGCCCGCAATGACTAGGTTCAAGAAAGACGAGGAAGCACGAAAGGCGCTTGCAAATACGGTCGCCCTCGCTGACGTGCGAGCCGAGGATTTCGATACCGTCTTTTATCCCGGCGGACACGGGCCGATGTGGGATCTAGCGGAAAGCGCCGATTCAAGGGCACTGCTGGAATCTTTCTACAATTCGGGTAAGCCAATTGCTCTGGTTTGTCATTCGCCCGGCGTGCTTCGTCACGTGAGATACCAGGACGAACCACTCGTGAAAGGTAAGCACGTAACCGGTTTCACGAACGGCGAGAGGAAGAGGTACAACTGACACACGTGGTGCCGTTTCTCGTTGAAGACGAACTCCTTCGGCTTGGGGCAATCTTCGAGAAAGAGAAAAACTGGCAGCCATTTTGGGTCGTCGACGGGCGCCTAATCACGGGCCAGAATCCAGCGTCGTCAACCGGCGCAGCAAAGGCCCTTCTTGAATTGCTTGGCGCGAAGCAAGGCAGCGCATCGGTTAGCGCGTCTAACGCGCAATAAAATGGAGCGCCGCTGATTCCCAATCAGGTGCAGATCGACTAGGGATTCCTATGGAGGTCCGATTAAAACGAGCGTATGCCATGCCGACCCGAGGGGATGGCTATCGCATTCTCGTCGATCGATTGTGGCCGCGTGGGATTTCAAAAGAGCGACTAAAGCTCGATGCTTGGGCTAAGAACCTTGCACCAAGCACCGAGTTGCGTAAGTGGTTCGCGCACGACCCGGAAAAGTGGCCAGAGTTCGAAAAGCGGTATCGTGCGGAGCTCACGCAGGCAAAGGCCACGGTAGTGGTGCGCAACCTATTAGCGCAAGCTGGCCGGGCGAAGGTCGTTACGCTGCTCTATGGAGCCAAGGACGAAGAGCACAACGAAGCTGTCGTGCTGCGCGATCTGTTCGAACGCGTTCGTTACGATAAAACCATTGCAAGTCGCGACTAGCTGCAAAGCACGAGTTTGCAGACACGCTCGGATTCGGTCGCTACAATAGGCTTAACCACCTTTCCAAAATGGAGTGCTAAATCGATGAAAGCTTTTAGCCTGCCCGTCGCAGGATTTATCTGTGCAACGTTCCTACAGGGGACGAGCTCCGCTGCAGCGTCCCCCTCAACCCTGACCGTGCCCATGCTCGAGCAGAACGGATCCGGTGAAAGCGGGACCGTTACGTTGACGCAACAAGGTCGTGATATAAAAGTCGTGATAAGCCTCAAAGGTGCGCCGGCCACGACACCGCAGCCCGCGCATATTCACGAAGGTGCATGCGCGAACATCAAAGGCGTCGTTTACCCATTAAGCAACGTCGTCAACGGTCAGTCGACGACAATCGTCAAGAACGCCACGATCGGCAGTCTTTTGAAGGGCCCGCAGGCGATCAACGTTCACGACAGTGCGGCAAACTTAGGCAAGTACGTGGCTTGCGCCGATATCAAAACGAACTAGGTAAGTCCAGCGAATCCTTACGTGTCAGGCGGCGACGCTATCGTCGATGCGCGTCACCGCTTGGCATCCTGCTTTTTACGAGGTGAGAAATGGGCGGCCTTCACGGGCTGCGAGGAGGTCGTGCATGTCGTTTGCGTGGTCTTCCTCCTGCGCAAGGATGCGCTCAAGCATGATTCGCGTCGTCGGATCCTTATCCCCAAAGAAGCGCACCAACTCGCGGTAGTGTTCCACGGCAATGCGTTCGGCAATCAAGTTCTCCTTGATCATGTCGATGAGCTGTTCCGCGTCCCCGTATTCGGTTGCCGCACGTGTCTGCAATCCTTCGGGATTTAAGTTCGGTACGCCGCCCAACTGATTGATACGATCCGCGATTCGTTCCATGTGCTCGCGTTCGTCGTTCGCATGTTCTTCAAATTCGGATTTTACGCTCTCACTATCGATGCCGGCTGCGGCGACCGCGTGCATCGTATAACGTAGAACGCAAACGATCTCGGTAGCGAGCGCCGTTTGCAGCAGATCGATGGTCTGTTGCACCTCGCCATCGTAATTCGGCGTTACCGGACCGCGCGCGATGTTTTCTTTTGCTCGGCGGCGCAGCTCGGCGATATCGAAAAGAAATGGATGGCTGCTGGTCGTCATTTTAGGTTTTTTCCTCCATACAGGTTGTCGGTGCTAAAGGATCCATGGCTATGATAATGTGCCGACGTCAACGACGGCCTGGGCAAAAGCCTGCGGCGCCTCTTGCGGGACGTTGTGCCCGATGCCCGGAAACGTTCGATGAGCGTAGGGTCCCGAAAAAAGCTTCCGGTACGCCTCCCCGTTCGCATTGGCACCGTCGAAATCGCTGCCGATCGTAATCGTTGGGACCGAAATCACTAAACTCTGCTGAAGCTTTTGCTCTGCGGGCACCAGCTTCGGATCTCCCTTCGCAAGACCCAACCGCCATCGATAGTTGTGGACGACGATCTCCGCGTGGTCAGGGTTTTCGAACGCTTTCGCCGTCTGGTCGTACGTAGCATCGCTGAACTTCCACTTCGGCGAAGCAATCCGCCAGATGAGTTTGTTGAAATCGTGACGATACTCGGCGTAGCCCGCAAGCCCACGATCGGTCGAGAAGTAGTATTGGTACCACCATCCGAGCTCGGCTTTGGGGGGCAGCGGCTTCTGGTTTGCTGCGAGGTTCGTGATGAGGTACCCACTGACCGCGACCTGGCCGGCACAACGCGCCGGCCAGAGCGCGGCCACGATATTGGCAGTCCTGGCTCCCCAGTCAAACCCTCCGACGATCGCGCGGTCGATTCTGAGCGCATCCATTAGGGCGATCGTGTCGAACGCAAACGCAGCTTGCTCCCCATTTCGAAACGGGGTGGCGGAAAGAAACCGCGTCGGGCCATAGCCGCGGAGAAATGGCACGATCACGCGGTAACCTCGTTCCGCGAGAAGAGTTGCAACGTCGGTGTAGGAGTGGATGTCGTACGGCCATCCGTGCAACAGCACGACCGCTTTGCCCTCGCGCGGCCCGACGTCGGCGTAACCAACGTTTAGCTCGCCAGCTTCGATTTGGTGAAGGCGTTCGAAGCCGCCGGCGTTTCCATCCGAGGACGTCGAGGCCAATGAAGGGACCCGCACCTGTGTGGCCGCGATTGCTGTAGCGGTTACGGCAACAAAACTTTTCCGCACCATCTTTCCTCTCCATGCTGGTAAGGTTTGACTCTCATCATAGCGCTGCTCGGCCCTTCGGTCAGGCCAGTGGAAGTTGTCAGCAAACTGTATGGAAAGTGTCCGGGTTCCGTCGCTGGTAGGCACCAGTGGGCGGCGCTACCTTAGGGTCATGATGAGCACAGCAGAAGTCCAGCCTCGCGAAGAACTACGGTCGCTGCTAAAGGAACTGCGGAGCCGTCTCGTGAGCCCACGCCGAGGCAGAGCCGTTTCCCAAGAAGAGCTCGCCGAATGGGTCGGCATAAGCCGGAACTGGTATGCCGCGCTGGAGCGAGGCATGCCGATCAGGCCGTCGATCGGCATGCTGACCCGGCTTGCCGCGGCGTTGAACGCGACCGCCGACGAACGGGCCACGCTCCTCCAACTGGCGATTCCCGCCTTACGTGGGTTGTTTTGATTCGACTAGAACGGCCTTAGCCCCGCACCGCTGCGCGAGTTCGTCGATTCCCGCTCGAGGTACGCTTCCTGCGTGAACGAGTAGTGAACAGCGCTTCGCGAGGGCGACGAACGAAGCCGTCGAGTGTGTAAGATCGCCGGCAAAGACGACCGATTCGTCTCCGCATTCGACGCGGAATGCAACCGCCGGCAGCCTACCATCGGGCACGGCGACGCCGTAAAGCGAGACGGAGAGCTCTTCCAACACGGGCTCGACCGGAATCGAAAAGACCGCAAGCTCGGCGATGCTACTCGGCGTCTCCCGAACGTTGAGTTTGAAGCCGCTTATGTCGTTCACGTAGCTCCACGCGCCGTCACCGCCGAATAGAAGATCTATAAAATCAGCTGTTCCCGGACTACCGTCGGGACCCGTGAGCGCGGTTGTTCGCCCGTGACCGCTTCTATAACGTACGAACGAGGGAAGATCGCCGGTTCGCTCGATGCTGAGATTCGTGAGCAACACCTGCTCGATCGATTGAGGATCCAATCCCCTCAAAAGCCGTTCAAACGTGCCATTTGCGGGGTCGACCAGCACCCTCGGAACCCCATCGATGAAGAGGAGGTAGCTGCCATTGACTCCATCGACCGACAAGCGTGAAGCACCTAACATTACTCAACCCTAACAACTCCGCGGTGGCGAGTCAGCACACCCTCAGTATGCAAATAGCGATGCCGGCGGGCTTATGCATTAACGTCGTACGGGATCTGACCTAAGTAATACCCCAGCCGGTCTTCGACGTCGCCCGGCTTGTGGAAGCCACGTGCAAGAAGCTCTTTAATCCCGCTTTGGGCGGCGGGTCGGCGAAGAGAATCGATACATGCATCCCATCCAGCGCCGATCTCTACGTCCGGCGGCAGGCTTGTATTGACCAAACGTTTGGTAGTGGCGATCGCCCATTTATCGAATTGGGAGATCCGAGTCGCGAGCGCGTCGACGAACGCGTCCAGGTCGCTGTCGGGGAGCGCCCGATTGACGTAGCCGTACGCCTCGGCGCGATCCGCGTCGATGTCATTCGAGCTTAAAAGCACTTCGAGAGCGCGGTTCCTTCCGATGAGGCTCGGCAGCCGGGCCATCGGACCGCCGCCGGCGACCATGCCAACGCCGACTTCCCATTGAGAGATCACCGTCTTCTCGCGGCTAGCAAAGCTCATGTCGCAGGCGAGTGTGATCTCGCTGCCGTTGCCCGTCGCGCGGCCTCTGATTAAGGCAATCGAGACAAACGGCGCACGGGTCAGACGAACGAGAAAATCCGGCCACGGCGGTAGCCCCGTAGGTCCATCAGGCAATGCGGTGAGCTCCTCCAGCTTCGCCGTGAAATCCGAGTGGTTCAAAAAATAACCATCGACCGCACTATCAAACACTACGATTTTTACCTGCGGATCGGACTCGAGCGCACCGATCGTTTTTTGAAACTCGCGAACCATTTCCGGGCCCATCACGTTGATTGGTGGATTGTCTATGGTGACGCGCCAATAGGCGGGGGTTCGCCGCGTCGCGCGAATTTGCACACGTTGCGTGGACGCAAGCGTCGTCATTTCTTCCCTTCTTTCTTAATCACGAACATAGAATAGCATTTTAGAAGTCTCAAGACTGCAAACAAAAAGTGTGCAGCGGCCAATACCTCTAGCGGTTACCGTAGGGCGGAATGTAGCCAAGGGATTGGCCTTGTAGGCGCGGCCGAGGGTACGCCGAAGTCTCGGGGGCCGGACGAGGAAGCCGGTCGTGCTATGAGCTCTGACGTTGGAACGTTCGGCGACCTGCTCCGGCAATATCGGGTCCGCGCCGGATTTTCGCAGGAACAACTCGCCGAGAAAGCACGGATCAGCGTGGCCGCGATCGGGGCCTTAGAACGTGGAATTCGCCGCGCGCCCTATCCCAACACCATATCGCTGCTTGCAAAGGCGCTGGATCTTAGCGTGTCAGAGACCGCGGCACTGCAGACCGCTCGCCACGCGGGGCGACGTGATTCGGCAAGAAAGCCTGTCACGCATAATCTTCCCTCGCATCGCACCTCGCTTGTTGGCCGCGACGCGGACGTTGAACAGATAGTCAAGCTTCTCGGGCGGTCGAGGCTAGTCACCGTAACGGGTTTCGGCGGTGTCGGAAAGAGCCGAGCCGCGATCGAAGCCGCACAGCGTACCTTAGGCCACGCCTGGCACGAAATCTGGTTTGTCGATTTGTCTCCGCTGCGCGATGGTAACAGTATTCCAGCCAAGATTGCCTCGACGATTCGGCCGCCGCTCATAGATCGTGCGGAGTCGCTTGCCGCGCTTGCATCTGGACTCGCGTCGCGCCACATGTTGCTCATTTTAGACAATTGTGAGCACGTCATTGCAGAGGCCGCGCTCGCATCCAACACGATCTTAGAAAACTGCCCTGACCTTACGATCCTCACTACGAGCCGGGAAAGGCTTAACGTCGCGGGCGAGTTCGTCTATCGGCTGCCGGCGCTTGCCCCCGAGCCGGCGACGCAGCTCCTAACTCAACGCGCCGAAGCCGCCGACCCAACGATCGCATTCGACGCTAAGTCGCTGCCTTTAGTGGCGTACGTAGCGCGCCGCCTCGAAGGAATACCGCTTGCGATCGAGCTTGCTGCTGCCCACGTACCGTTAGTTGGCATCGAGACGGTGCTTGAGCATCTTCCCGAAGAGCTTCGGACTCCATCGGGCCGTCGCGATCTGCCTGCGCGGCAGCAGACGGTGATCGCAACCATTGCTTGGAGTTACGATTTGCTGACGACGATGGAGCGCACGTTACTCTGCGACATCGCAATATTCGCAGGCGGCTTTTCACTCGCGGCGGCCGAAACGGTGTGTACGCATGAAGAGCTTCAATCAACTTCGGTGTTGGCGGCATTATCGGCTCTCGCAAACAAGTCGCTGCTTGGCAGCCAGAAGGCGGGCGAGTTCATGCGTTATTCGCTGCTCGAATCGGTCCGATCGTTTGCACTGGAGCAGTTATGTGATGCCGGCCGCTTCGAAGCAACCGCGCGGCGCCACGCGCAATGGCTGGCGGCACTCTCGGATGAGGTCGAAGACACAGCCGGATACCTATCGTCGGAACGCGCAACCGTGCTATCGGCCGACTTTGATAACGTTCGCGCTGCCATTACATGGGCGTTAGGCAGTGCAGAGCCGGGCGATCGCGGACTTGCCGCACGAATTCTGACTGGGCTTTCGGGCCTTTGGGACCACGCTGGGTTACGTTTCGAACACCGCAGGTCGATCGAAGCCGCGCTCCAGCTCATGGACGAGGCTCGCGATCCATTGGCTGTCTCCTACCTCCTGCGGGCCTTGTCAATGCGAGCTTCGCAAGAACCTGCTTCTCTTGCGCTGCTGCATCGCGCCGTTATGCTGGGCGAGCGCGCCGGCGATGACTTCGCGCTTGCGAAAGTGCTTATCGTCGCGGCTCAGATTCAGGCGTGGCACGGCAATGTGGATGAAGCGGAGCGGTCCCTAGGACGAGCGCTTCCGTTGTTGGTCGCAAGTCGCAAAGTGGATTCCATGCTGTACGTTGGTTTACTCTTCGCGCGATCGCAGGTTCACATGCAACAGCGCCGGATCGACGAGGCGCGAGCCGATATTGCTGCCGCGGAAGCTAAGGCCCTTGAATTGGGCGATCGCTACTATGTCATATGCTATATCTATACGAGGCGATTCGAGATCGAATACGCCGCTGGCAACAAACAGCTCGCGCTGGAGTTTCTGGAACGAATGATGGAAAGCGAGTTCGCATCCGACCCTCAAACCACCGTATTCGCGCTCGGAAGGATTGCGAACCTGCGCCTCCAGTTAGGTGACGTTGACGGGGCGATCGAACGACTTCAAAAATGGTTATGCAAAATGCGCGGCAACGAAGGGTTCACGCACGGCGAACTGGAACTCGCCGCACTCGCGCTGGCACTGCGTGGCCACGCCTTCGCCGCAGCGAGACTGTTGGGGCGTGTCCGTTCGATAGAGCAACGGCTGCCGTTTCAGCGTGGGCAGGCGCGACAGGATGCCTACGATCTCCTCACGACGTTGTTGCGCCAACAGTTGAGCGACGACGTGCTGGAAAAAGCGATCGATTCCGGCATGCTGCTAGCACCGGGTGAGGCGGTCGACGAAGCGCTGACTGCGCTGGCTGCGTTCGACTCCAGCGTCCCTGTGTCGTCCGAATCGTAGCTCAACTAACGACCGACAGCTACCGCGCCGGTCAATGAATCCAGGGCGGCATCCATCGCCTGGATGCGCGTATCCATGCCGGCGACGCTATACCGAGCTGCGATTTCAGACATCGGCACGTAGGAAAGATTCACTTTGCTGTCCTCCTCCCAAATAAGCAGCTTGAGCGGAAGCTCGAGCGCGACGAGAGGAAACGCTTCCATCAGGAATGTTCCACCCTTCGGATTTCCGAAAATGAGTAAGGTCGTCGGCCGCAACGTTGAGCCGACGCTCCGCGCAGCCGCGGACTGATCGATCGATGCGAAAATGGTGTTACCGGCCTTGATAATCGCGTCTGTGAGCCTTTCGAGCGTCTCCCCATACCCAAACCGGCTGCTCTTTGTCATAGTTGGCTCCTTGCAAACCTAGCTATTTGCGCCGTCGCCCAGCTGCGGTACGTCCCAGAGAACGACTTCGCCCGCACCATTGAGTTTCAAACGCGTGACTCCGCCGATGCGAACCGCATCGCCAGAGGCAAGCTCAACGGATTCGATCTGGGCGTCATGATCGTCGAATGCTGCCGCCTCGATCCCGCCGTCGGCGGCGAATAAAAAGCCAAGCCGTCCCGGTTCGAAGGTATGACGCAGCTCGGTGCCTTCCAAACGCGAAACCAGAAGTGTCGCATCTTGCGTCAGCGCAACCGCAGCGTCTTGGCTCGCCCGACCGGATGCGACGACCAGCCATTTGTTCCGACGCTGTGCCACGTCAAAGTCGACTTGCCCATACGTCGGCGGACCCGCGACGTCACCGGGAAGTACCCACATTTGAACAAAGTGAAGCGCCTCGGTCGCCGAGTGGTTGTACTCCGAGTGACGAACACCAAGTCCCGCGCTCATGTATTGAACTCCACCGGGTCCAACGATGCCGTGGTTGCCGATACTATCGCGATGTTCGAGTTCCCCGGATAACACGTAGGTAACGATCTCCATCTCGCGATGAGCATGCGTCGGGAAGCCCGCGCCGGGAGCGACGCGATCGTCGTTAAAGACGCGAAGGGCACCTTAGTTGACGTTGCGCGGGTCAAAATAGTCGGCGAAGCTGAATGAGTGGCTGGTTAGAAGCCAGCCATGATCAAACGTTGCGCGTTCGGTGGCGCGCTGCACGTCGAAGACCGGCCGCGTAGGCGCGATGAGGTTCGATTCGAAGTCCATGTTGAGAGCCTCTCTGATCGGCGCACGAGTCGGACCTGCGCGGCACTTGCCAGCATCAGGCCAATGGAATTTCGGCACAGGAAGGCTTGTCTTCCCTTTGGTAAGCGCCATCACACGATAGCCCTTTCCGATCTTTTTGTCTGCACACTGAGGCTTGGCAGACGCGCGGGGTGACCCCATGTACGCTTTCGGCAGAACCAAAATGGAGAGAACATCTTCAGAAAGGGGTTTGGCA